>JACXTT010001000.1_pt1 | contig 48368 bp, 43 predicted proteins | sample 9270951 | NCBI WGS metagenome assembly JACXTT01 (sample SAMN15532306, study PRJNA645909) | rock metagenome | isolation source: weathered quartz diorite | place: Puerto Rico | collected 2017-06-21 | reverse complement strand
GCGACCAACGTGCTGCATAACGTGGGTAACGTCCTCAATAGCGTGAATGTCTCCGCCGAAGTGATTACCCGTAAGCTGCGCAACAGCAAAGCCTTGGGGTTGGGCAAGGCGGTGCAACTGATGAGCCAGCATGCCGAGGATCTGGGCCACTTCATCTCCCAGGACGAGAAAGGCAAGTTGTTGCCGGGCTATCTGAGTCAGTTGGTGGACGCGTTGGCTGTCGAACAGAAGAGCATGGCCGACGAACTCGAGCAATTGACCAAGAGCGTTGATCACATCAAGGAAATCGTCGCGGCCCAGCAGTCTTATTCAGGTGCCTCCAGTCTCTCCGAGGCCGTGCAGGTACAGCAGTTGATAGAGGATGCGGTGCGGATGAATGCCAGTATCCTCGCGGCTCGTCGGATCACTGTGGTGAAGGAGTTTTCAGACACGCCCTTGTTGCAACTGGACAAGCATCGCGTGCTGATGATCCTGGTCAACCTGATTAAAAATGCCGGCAGTGCGATGGATGACAAGCCGGATCGTCAGCCTCAGATCACACTGCATACCGAGATGGCACCCGAGCGTACCCTGGTGATCAGGGTGATCGACAATGGCGAGGGTATTGCCGAGGAGAACCTGACGCGGATTTTTTCCCATGGTTTCACCACGCGCAAAGATGGCCATGGCTTCGGTTTGCACAGCTGCATCCTGGCAGCCATGGAGATGGGTGGTGCGTTGAGGGCCCAAAGCGACGGACCGGGACAAGGTGCGATCTTCACCCTGGAGCTGCCCATCAAGGACTGATGATCCCATGACGCCAAAACTCAATAGGCTGGCGCTGGCGGCGATGACGTTGTATGCCTGCACCGTCGACGCCGACGATTCCACCCCGGCAATGTTTTCACTGAGCAGTTTCGGCACGGCAGGTATTGTTCACTCCAGCGAAAAGAAGGCCGATTTCACCTCCAGCATCTACAAGCCCAATGGCACCGGCCACACCCGTAACTGGGATGCCGATGTCGACAGTCTGATCGGTGCGCAGGTAACGGCCAATTTTACGCCGCAGCTCTCGGCCGTGGTGCAGGTCATCTCGGAACAGCGTTACGACAACAGCTACCGTCCCGCTCTCGAATGGGCGAACTTCAAGTATCAGTTCACCCCCGATTTCAGCATGCGTGTCGGGCGCACGGTACAGCCGGCTTTCCTGTTCTCCGATAGCCGCAAAGTGGGTTACACCCTGCCATGGGTGCGTCCGCCGGGGGAGGTCTACAGTATGGTGCCCGTCACCAGCACCGACGGCATGGACCTCAGCTACAGGTTGCACTTTGGCGATCTCACCAACACCGTGCAGGGCAATTATGGCCAGAGCGATTCGCGGCTGCCCGATCACGCAGGCAGGACCCTGGCCAGGGACTCGTGGGGGGTTTCCAACTTGACCGAATACGGCGCCCTGACCACTCGCATCACCTATCAGCAAACCCACTTGACCATAGAGTCCTTCAACTCGCTCTTCGACAGTTTCAGGGCGTTCGGCGAGGAGGGCAACCAGATCGCGGATCGCTACGATACCAAGGGCAAGCGCTTTGAATTCGTCGGTGTGGGGGCTACCTATGACCCGGGCAAGTGGTTCGTCATGGGCGAGTGGGGGCATTTCAACAGCCATGCGGTAATAGGGACGCAGAGCGCCTGGTATCTCAGCGGTGGCTACAGGATTGACGCGTTCACGCCCTATGTCACTTACGCACGGTCAAGGACGACCAGCGAAACCTCCACCGCGGGTTTGACCACGTCGGCGTTATCGCCAGACTTGGCGGCTGCGGCGACAGGCCTCAACGGCGCACTCAATTCCATCCTGGCATCGAGCAGCAGCCAGCAGACCCTGTCCGTGGGTGTGCGCTGGGATTTTACGAAAAACATGGACGCCAAGCTGCAGTATGACCACACTCGTCTAGGCGATGATGCAAGTGGCTCGTTAAGCAATCTTCAACCGGGCTTTGAGCCGGGCGGCACCTTCAGCCTGCTTAGTCTCGCTGTCGATTTTGTCTTCTGATGAGGCCGATCATGCGGTTTCTCAAACGTACTGGATGCGCGATGGCAGGAATCGTTCTGTACGCCGGCAGCGCTCTCGTCATGGCCGATGTGGTGGTGGTCGTCGCCACTGGCAGTCCGGTGACAGCGCTGGCGAGCAATCAGGTGGCGGATATTTTCCTGGGCAAGACCAATCGCTTTCCCAGCGGCGGGCAGGCCGTTCCGATCGATCAGCCTGAAGGCTCCACGCCCCGCGATGAGTTCTACTCCCGGTTCACGGGCAAATCCGCCGCGCAACTCAAGGCACACTGGTCGAAAATCATTTTTACCGGCCGAGGCCAGCCTCCCGAAACGGTTTCGAATAGCGCGGAAGTCAAAAAACATATCGCCGAGAATCCCAATACCATCGGCTATATCGAGGCGCGTGAAGTGGATGGCAGCGTCAGGGTAGTACCCGCCGACCCGCAATGAGTGTTTAGCTGTCCCGGTTCGTATTGGCCGTCTGCGCTTGCAGCAATACCTTGAACTGATCGGCTGGCACCGGCTTGTTGAAGTAGAACCCCTGGAATTCGTCGCACGCATTGTCACGCAGGAAATCGGCTTGCTCCTTGGTTTCCACGCCTTGGGCGACCACGGTCAGGCTGAGGGTTTTTCCCATCGTGATGATCGCTTCGGTCAAGGCTTTATCTTCCGTCACGCTGGCGACATCACGGATGAACGAGCGATCGATCTTGATGGCGTCGAGCGGGAACTGCTGGAGTGCCGAGAGCGAAGAGTAACCGATGCCGAAATCGTCGATGGCGATCCGCACATTCAGTTTTTTCAGTCCGGTCAACACCTGTAGCGCTCGATTGACATCTTGCATGAGCAGGCTCTCGGCGATCTCCAGTTCCAGCAAACGGGCATCCATACCCGTTTCCGCCAGTATCGTGACGAGGTCTGCCAGTAGATTTTCATCGACGAACTGACGGGCCGTCAGGTTCACGGCGATCCCCAGATGCGGCAGCCCCTGTTGCTGCCAGGCGACGTTTTGCAGGCAGGCGGTCCTGAGTACCCACTTGCCGATGGGCACGATCAAGCCGGTTTCCTCGGCGACGGGGATAAATTTCATGGGGGCTACCAGCCCCAGGTCAGGGTGTTCCCAACGTAACAGTGCCTCCATGCCGGTGATCTGGCCACTGCGGATATCCCGCTTGGCCTGATAGTGCAGGCGGAACTCGTTACGGTCCAATGCATGGCGCAAGCCGATTTCCAGCGTCTGCCGTTCCAGCGACTCGGCATTCAGTTTCTCGGAGTAGAACTGGAAGTTGTTTTTACCGCGCTGCTTGGCTTGATACATCGCGATATCGGCGTTTTTCTTCAGTGTCTGTTCGTCCAGGCCATCCTGCGCAAAGATGCTGATGCCGATGCTGGCGGTCACCCGAAATTCCTTTCCACGCAGGTTGAAAGGCCTGGCCACCGCGGAAAGGACTTTCTGTGCGATGGTCGCCACATACTTGTCCTCGGACAGTTCCGGCAGCAATATCACGAATTCGTCGCCGCCCAATCGGGCGACGATATCACTGGCGCGCAGGCACGCCTTGAGGCGGATCGCGACTTCCTGCAGCAATTGGTCGCCGGCGTCGTGGCCAAGGGTGTCGTTGATTTGTTTGAAACGGTCGAGGTCGAGGAAAAGCACCGCCAGTTGCCGGTGATAACGGCTGGCCTCGCGGATGTTCTGAATCAGCAGTTTGCTGAACAGACTTCGATTGGGCAACGATGTGAGGCCGTCGTGGTAGGCGAGATACTCGACGCGCTCGGCATAGGCGATTTTGGCTTCGGCGGCCTGCAAGCGGCTTTGCGCCAGCTGCCAGCTCATCCGGCTGAGCAGGCCGACCAGGAGCATCAACAGCAGACTGCCGATTGTGGCCCGCCACAGGTAGGTATGCGCTTGCCGGGTCACGGCGCCCAGTTGTTCCTCTTCGGATAACCCGACAATCACCGCGAGGGGAAAGTCATAGAGTTGACGCGCGCTGGTGTAGCGTCGCACGCCATCCCAGGTATTGGTCAAAAGCAGCGCCTGGGTGTCCTCGGTGTCGGGGACCAGTGCCGCGTAATCGACGGAATCGCCGGCCAGCACCGACTCCCCGGTGCGTTGTACTCGGAAGATGCCGTCGGTTCCCAATAGTCCTAGTACCCCCTGGGCGCCGAGTTTCGAGGTGTCATAGCTGCTGACGAAATAGGCCGCGTCGACCTCGACCCTGGCGATGCCCGAGAAGGTACCATCCGCGGTGTTGAGGCGGCGGCTGAAGCGCAATCGCCATTCACCCGTCAGCGGGCTTTTCCAGGGGCGACTGATCGACAGCGTATCGTCGTGCCGCAGCGTTTGCAGCTCATCCGGGTCGCTGCTATTTCCCGTCTCGTTGGCCCGGGTGCTCGCCACCAGCCCTCCGTCCGGGTTGACCACACTGACGTCAAACAGCAGCGGCGGTGGCAACAACGCCCGCTCCTTGAGCCGGTGGAGGGGATTGCGTTCACCCTCGGCCTCATAGGTGTATTTGACCAGCTTGAGGGTTTGATCGATCTCACGAACGGCGCGCAGCATCTGCGCTTCGTAGGTGGCGCCGATCTCCAGGCTGGCGGTGGCGGCGTTGCGCTGTGCCCGAGTCTGTTCGATCTTGATGAGGTACAGCGTCGTCGTCCAGATGACCAGCAACAGGAGCACGGCCGACAGGGGAAACAGGATGTAGGCTTCCTTGACCTGCTCCAATCCACGCCGAAAGAGGCTGCTCGTTGCCTTGGAGGTGGTGTCTATGGACTTGGTGATACCGGGAGCCGAGCTCAGTCCATTTGCCCCGTGGATCGACATGATGTGCTCCCTGCGTTGTACCAGAACTCTAGGCTAGCGGGCATCCGCCGGGTTTATGGCCCAAGGAAGCGGTTGCTGCTCCTTGTGGCGTCCCGGCGAAACAGAGGATCAAGAAACTATAGACCACAAACCGTACCCGCCCTGCGTCATGATGCGATTGGGTCCGCTGGCGTTGATCGCAGACGTGAAAACGCCCCGAATCCTAAGGGCCGGGGCGTTTCCATTCAGTCGAGGCTTTTAATGCCCGGCGCTCTGCCCACCATCCACATGGAGGATCTCGCCGGTCACAAACCCGGCGGATTCCAGATAGACAATGGCCTGGGCAATATCGCTGATTTCGCCCATCCGCCCAACCGGATGCAACCGCCCCAGCGCCTCATGGGTTTCTTCGGCATGCATCGGCGTCTTGATAATCCCCGGGCTGACCGCATTGACCCGGATCCCACGCTTGGCGTACTCGATAGCCAGGGATTTGGTCGCCGAATTGAGCCCGCCTTTGGTCAGCGACGCCAGGACTGACGGTACACCTTCAACCGCATGATCCACCAGACTGGTGGTGACGTTGACGATATGGCCGCGACCTTGCTTCTCCATCTCGGCAATCGCCAGTTGGGTGATGTAGAAGAAGCCACTCAGGTTCACCGCCAGCACGTTGGCGTAGTCTTCATGGGTGTAGCCGGTGAAGGGCTTGGCGACGAAGATCCCGGCGTTGTTGATCAGGCTGTCGATGCGACCGAAACGGGCCACGCCTTCACGGATGACGCGCTCGGCGGTGGCCGGGTCGGCGATGTCGCCGGCGACGGTGAGGATGTCCGGGTCGCTGGACGCCTGGATCGAACGGGAGGTGGCGACCACCCGGTAATCGAGGTCACGGAAGGCCTTGACCACCGCCGCGCCGATGCCTTGGGAAGCGCCGGTGATGACAACGACTTTTTTTGCATTGCTCATGATGAAACCTCTATAGACAGTAAGTGGGGTAGGGCGTGATCAATCAAGCCGCGACGGAGGCTATTTCCCGCAGCATCTGTTCGTAGTACTCGACCGATTGCGAACCGGACACAAGGTGGCGGTCGTTGAGGATCATGGCCGGCACCGAGTTGATCCCGCGTTCGCGGTAGAACCCTTCGAGTTCACGGACTTCGTCGGCGAACGCGCCAGAGGCCAGCACCTCACGGGCCCGAGTTGCATCCAGTCCCGCTTCGGCCGCCAGGCGCGCCAGGGTCTCGCGGTCGCTCGGGTTCTGGCCGTTGCTGAAGTAGGCCTGTAGAAGGGCTTTCTTCAGCTCGATCTGCCGGCCTTCCTGCAAGGCCCAGAGCAACAGCCGGTGGGCATCGAAGGTGTTGTAGAAGTGGCTGCGTTTTTCCAGGTCGAACTGAAAGCCGATGGCCTGGCCACGGGCCATCAACATCTGCTTGCCGCTGGCGACTTCCTCGGCACTGCGGCCGTATTTGCGCATCATGTGGCGGACCGCGTTCTCGCCTTGCGTCGGCATGTCCGGGTTCAGCTCGAAGGGTTTGAAGGTCAGCTCGACCGAGACTTCCCCGGCCAGGTTGGCGATCGCCTGTTCCAGGGCCGTTACGCCCAGGGCGCACCAGGGGCAGACCACATCGGAGATGAAGTCGAGTTTGACGGGCGCGCTCATGATGGGTTTTCCGCCAGTTGCTTGCGGTATTGGGTGGTGGTGATGCCGGCGTAGCCCCAGTTATCGGTATCGACTTCCTCGATCACGATATGGGTCAGGTCCGGGCGTTTATTGAGGACCCGCTCCAGGGTCTCGGTGATCTCGGCAATGACCTGGGCTTTCTGCGCTGAGGTAACGCCATCGCGGGTAATGCGTACGCTGACAAAAGGCATGACAACTCTCCAGTGGCTTGCCCATCGGCATGATGGGCAGGCAGTGGAGTCAATTTATTAGGTTGCTCGAGGTGGATAAAGATGGGGCTGAGAACATCATTGGTGACGTGATGTAATGAGTTGGCGCGCTGTCACTGCGGGGTGCATCGCCCGATCTCTTCAATTCACGGCTTGTAGCCGATCTGCCGCAACAAGTTCTTGCGCCATGAGGTATCGGTGCCAGATCACCGCACCAGGCATTTGCCGGAGGCTTCACAAAAGGCCACGCCAAAGCAACATACCGCGCTTGACTCTCCCGCCAGGGGCAGACTTTACCCTGTGGGCTTATTCCCTCTGGAGCCCCCTATGAGCAAGCGCACCCTGGTCGTTCTCGGTCACCCTTCCGCGAACAGTTTCTGCTCGGCGTTGGCCAATGCGTACCTTGAATCGTCTCTCCAGGCCGGTCACGAAGTGCGCCTATTGCGGTTGGGCGAGCAAAGCTTCAACCCGGTACTCCACGACGGCCATCACCCAACACAACCGCTAGAGCCCGATTTGCTACGGGCCCAGGCCGAGATTGCCTGGGCGCAACGTCTGGTGTTCATCTACCCGATCTGGTGGGGCGGGGTTCCAGCACTCTTGAAGGGTTTTCTGGATCGGGTATTACTGCCCGGCTTTGCCTTCAAATACCGACAGGATTCACCGTTCCCGGAGCAACTGCTCAAGGGCCGTAGCGCCGAACTGTTGGTGACTCTCGATACGCCACCCTGGTATTACCGCTGGGTCTATCGCATGCCTGGCGTGCATCAAATGCGCAAGACCACCCTGGAGTTCTGTGGCATCAAACCCGTGAAAACCATCACCTTCGGCCCACTGATCAAGTCTCGGCCAGAGCAGCGTCGACGCTGGCTGGAGCAAGCGCGGGCCATTGCCCGTCGCTAGGGGGAGGATTTTCAGGTAGTTTCGGTGCTCTGCACATCATCAATGGACTGTTCATGTACATCGGCAAAGCGGCTCAACTGTCAGGTACGACGGTAAAAACCATCCGCCACTACGAGGCCATCGGCCTGCTGCCCACAGCGCGACGCCAAGGCCGCTATCGCCTCTACGATAAGCAAAGTGTTGAGTTGCTGATGTTCATCAAGTGCGCCCAGCAATTGGGTTTCAAACTCAAGGAATTGCAAGCCTTGTTGCCGGCGCAGTGGACCGCAAACTTTCCCTGGGGCGCGGCTCAAGAAGCACTGGCGAGCAAGAAACAGGCGTTGAAAACGCAGATTCAGGCCCTTGAAACACAATGCACTCAGCTTGAGTGGCTTGAGGGCGAACTGGCCCGAAACCGCCAGTTGTGCCCTGCGTGACAGCTGGTGGGACATCGGCTTGTTTGAGGGCGCGTGAGCACCGATATGAACGGACTTGCACGTCCGTGTCATCAACTTGCTGAAATAGCCGGCTTGCGCAAGTGGCAGCGAGCGTCACTGACCGTCTGGTCGGTCCCACTGGTTATTTGAGCTGATCGGACAAGCAGTCACCACGGCCCGCTATTCCGACGGGTGCCGGGATGGCAGGGTTGTGCAAAAGCCGTCAGTGCGAATGGACGTGGTTCGCCGCCACTTCGGGCAATGACCCGCAAATGCAGGGTGGCCGGCTCCAGGCATCCGCCGGTGGACAACTGTCCGACCAATTGCCGGTACCGCTCTTGCCAAGGGGTTTGGGAGGCCGGGATGTTTGGCGTCCACTCGGCGCGGCGGCGGGCCATTTCGGTTTCTCAAAGGGGTAGATCACGTCGGCGTTGCTGGTCAGAGAGCGGCTGACGATTTCGTGAGGTGATGGATCAAGGCGGCCATTTTCCGACGACATAATCGAAAGTGAGTTTTCCTATTGGAAGAACTATAAAGATGAAAAGCAGGCCAATCTTCCAGTACATAAGAGCCAAGCCTTTATCAACTTTCGAGTGCAAGTCTGAAACGGATTTCTTCAGCTCGTTGCCTTGCTTTTCTATTGCAAGCCGGAACTCGCTTCCTTGTTTTTCCATTGCAAGTCGAAATTCGCTTCCTTGTTTCTCCATTGAAAGCCGGAACTCGCTGCCCTGTTCCTTGATCTCAGCGCGAAGCTCGCTGCTTTGTTTTTCCATCGCAAGCCGGAAGTCGTTGCCCTGCTTTTCTATTGACGCGCGAAGGTCGTTACCTTGCTCTTTGATTTCAGCACGAAGCTCGTTGCCTTGCTCTTTGATTTCAGCACGAAGCTCGTTGCCTTGCTCTTTGATTTCAGCACGAAGCTCGTTGCCTTGCTCTTTGATTTCAGCACGAAGCTCGTTGCCCTGGTCTTTGATTTCAGCACGAAGCTCGTTGCCCTGGTCTTTGATTTCAGCACGAAGCTCGCTGCCCTGGTCTTTGATTTCAGCACGAAGCTCGTTGCCTTGGTCTTTGATTTCAGCGCGAAGCTCGCTGCCTTGCTCCTTGGTTTCGGCACGAAGCTCGATCCCCAGGGTGACAATCGCCTGGCTAAGCGTGTTTATCTGCTCACCTCGGGCTTTGAGCGAGTCACCAAGTTCTTTGATTGAGCCACGCAGCTCTCGACCCAGATCTACGTTTTTTTGGATCAGTTGTTTCTCCGTCCGTATCAGAGCGGACTTTGATGCCAGGTTTTGCACTTCGACCTCCCAAGCCTCTACGACGGCTTTGGCTTTTTCCGGTGGTATGCTGATGGCTGACAGTGCGTTAAACACACTATGGCCTCCAAGATCAGGATCACTTGGAAGGTGCTGTCAACGACAGCTGACAGGACCAAATAATCGATCCAAACTCACTGGACGAGATAGTCAGTCACTTCCTGCAAAAATGTAGGAGATGGCCTAGCATGTTGCGTGCAGATATACGTATGCCGCGCACAGCCGAAACGGCGCAGCGGTGCAAGATTCATTGGCTAGCGCTATTCAGGGGTTAGCTGCACTCGCAGGGAGGCGAAGGATTTCGTACGGAGCCTAAGAATGTGCGTGAGTGATCCGTCTTGTGAAGAAATCAACCACCCGTCTGGCGAAGCAGCCATCTGACGCCATCCATTTACAGCCCGATATCGGGTGGCGTTATCCGTGCCAGCATCGCCGTGTACTCTTCGGCCGCAATTTGACGAAATTTCATTTTGGTGATGGCCTGACGCTGAGCGTCATCTTCATCGGGGAAGAGGCGGGCGGCAGCGTTCCGGACGATCAACTCGGGTGCCTCAATCAACGGAAACGCTCCGGGGGCGCCCACGCTTGGCTCAGCGGCGAGCGCTTGCACCAGCAGGTAGACAGGGACGACATCGGCAAGCCCCACGGGAAGCAGCTTGGCTGCGTTTTCCCCCAGATGGCGGCGCACGATGGCTTGGGAGCCCAGGCGCAATGTGAACCTGAAGGGGAATCCAGTACGAATCGAAAGCAATACCGGATCAGCCGTGGCGACCTGCTCGATGGAGCTGATGCCCTCGGCCTCCAGCGTCGCCACCACCGGCAGTGTGACGCCCTCAAGGACCAGTAACTTATCTGAACTGCCGTCCTGCTTGTCCTGACGGGTGATTTGCGGAAACCCCATTCTTCGCACGACTTTCATGAGCGACTCTACCGGAAGGGTACCCAACGCAAAGGCCGTGACGATATGTGCGCTATTTCCCCCGCTGGCATTGGCGATCACCAAGGCGAGGGGAATGGCCAGGAACAACCGTAGGGAATACCAATACACATCGGAAGTATTCAGTGACTTGCGCCGGATACTCAGGACGGAGTCGCTAACGACAAACATGAAAGCACCCGCCAGCGAACTCACCAGCAGCGGGTTGCCAAGATTATAGACGCAAGCAACTTGAAGCGTGGGGGGACAGTCCTGGGTGACATAGTTACAGGCGACTAGAGCGGCCGCTGCATAGACCACTGCCAGGAGAATGATGAAAGGCACGACAAATGGCACCAACCCATATTGTTCATGGTATATCCGCGCAAACAAGCGCTCGCACAGTATCGGGTTTTCATCGGCACGGACTCGCCAGAGATCTCCAGGAGTATCCTGCCCCAGCTTGCCTTCATCCTGGAGCGAATGTATGAGGCTGGGTGACCAGAAACGTTGCAGATAGGCCGCCAGGGCGCCACCTTTCAAGCTGTTCTGGAATTCGTTGTAGCGGGAAAACCAGCCCAGGCTCAAGAACAGGATGAGCGGGGTACCGGCGATCACCGTGGTGAAGGCCGCGAGCAAGACGGCGAGCAATAAAATGTTCCCATCGAGTTCGGCCACCCCGCACATGAACCCCAGTCCCGTCATATTGACCAACAACAGAGTCCCTGCAAGGATCAGGGCTCGCCCCCGTGGCCTGAAGTGCGATTCTTTGAATAGCTGAGTCCTGGTCCTTCTGCTATCAGATTCTGCCATGGAGTTACTCCTCGTCTCCTCCGAAAGTAAAGTGCGAACTGTTTGATTCGTTAGGTCGTTTCCGAATAGCCCCAATTTCGAACGGAAAATAGCTGCTTGATATCATTGAGGGTGGGGGGCTCTATCCTCGCCGGGTTCGGACAGTGAGATCGATGAATAGCCCCCAAGTTGCCACAGTACCCACCAAGACATCTGGGCTAAGGCTGTCTAAACTGGGCGCTCCAATACGTTGAGGTTGGTTTATGAGGTTGGTGCTCGGCTGGCTGCTGTCTTTCTGTGCTCTCTCGGCTGTCGCAGCCGATCTGCGCCTGCTTACCGATAACCATCCGCCCCTGCATTTCCAGCAAGGCAATGAGCTGGTGGGGTTCGGCGTTGACGTGGTGAACATCCTCGCAGAGCGCACTGGCGATCATGTGCGTATTGAGCAAGCGCCCTTGCTTCGGGCCTTGCAAGTTGCGAGCACGGACTCGGACACGGCGGTTTTTACCGTGCTGCGCACGGCCGAGCGCGAGCCTCGCTACCAGTGGGTGGGCCCATTGATGCAGGTTGAAACGGCACTGTACTCGGGGACCGCAAAGGCGCAGCCAGTGCTTAGCCTGCAAGAAGCCGGCTCCGTCGGCCGGATCGCGCTGCCGCGTAAATGGCTGGCTTACGATTACCTGAAAAAACAGGGGATGAAAAACCTGTATGGCGTGGACACCCCAGAGCAGATGATGAAGTTGCTGCGTCTGGGACGAACGGATCTGATCGTCGCGGATACGCTCACCGTCGCCACGCTGGCTCATGAGGTCGGGCTTGAGCCCAACGAACTTCACTACCAATTGCCGCTGATGACGCAGGGCGCCTATATCGCCTTCTCTGCGAAGACGGATACCCGCCTGGTTGCACGCTGGCAGAAGGCGCTCGATGAGATGAACCGCGATGGACGCCTGCAACAGCTGAAACAGCGTTGGCTGATTGATCACGTCACCAAGTAACGACCGCCCGTTGCTCTTCTGGAAGCGCCTCGAATAGCTGCACCATCCAATCGACGAAAACGCGTACGCGCGCGCTCAAGTGCCGGTTCGGTGCGTAGATGATCGAAATGGGTACCGAATCGGTGGGCCAGGCTGTGAGCAGCGGGACCAGCGTGCCCGCATCGATGTAAGGCTGGGCGACGAGACGCAGCGTATGCAGGATGCCGAGCCCGGCGAGTCCGGCTGCCAGCGCGGCATTGCCGTCATTGACCGACACGAGATAGTGCCCCTGCACGGTAATCTGCTCTGCATCGGCGTTGAGCACGATCGGCGATTTACGCCCGGAGCCGGCATAGAAGTAGCGGACCAGGGTGTGCCCGATCTCCAGATCGGCTGGCAACTCAGGCGTTCCGTGCTTTCTCAGGTATTGCGGTGTCGCGCACAGGACAAACGGTAAATCACCGAGAGGACGTACGACCAGTGAGGGATCCGTGATATTGCCGGCGCGTACGGCGCAGTCGATCCGGTCGTTGATCAAGTCGATCGGTCGGTCACTGGCGCCAATGTCCAATTGCAGCTCGGGGTAGCGTTCGTGGAAGGCTGGCAGTGCAGGAATCACCAACTGGGTTGCGATCATCGAGCCCATGTCGACCCGTAATCGACCGCGGGGGCGCCGTCGGGCACTGGTCAGGTCGGCCTCCGCTTCCTGCCACTGCTCCAGGATAGGTGACATGCGCTCCTGGTACGCCGCGCCCTCGCTGGTCAACGCGACGCGCCTTGTCGTCCGATTCAACAGCTTGACTTGCAGATGCGCCTCGAGCGCCTGGACCAGTTTCGTCACTGTGTTGCGTGGCAGTTCAAGCGAATCCGCCGCCTTGGTGAAGCTGCCTGTCTCCACCACACGGATGAAGGCGCGAACGGCGTTCAGTTGGTCCATGGCATCTCTCGAGTCAGTTCATGGGCTGCTGATTATCACCTAAACAGGAACACTGGTGCGCTGAAGATGACATTTATCAGTAGTCATGAAGACAATACGATGAGTGCCATACCCGCTTGGCGTGCTCTCGAACGCAAGAGCGGGATGAAAGATCGATGCCCGGCTTGGCCGGCATTCCAACCTTCATTAAACGCGAGATAAGTCATGGCACAGCGTATTCATCTTTATAAAACTGGAGAACCCTCGGTCCTGCAGCATGAGGCCGTCGATGTTGGCGAACCCGGTGCGGGTCAGGTCCGACTCAAGCAGGAAGCTGTTGGCGTCAACTTTGTCGACACGATGTTTCGAGACGGTACGTTCTCGCTGCCGACGCCCTTCACGCCTGGCGTGGAGGGTGCTGGTGTCGTCGAGGCCGTCGGCGCGGATGTCACCCATGTGAAGATCGGGGATCGGGTCGGCTATTGGTTTGCGCTGGGTGCCTACGCCGACGTACGCCTCGTCGAGGCCGAGGCACTGGTGAAGCTGCCGGCGGGCGTGTCGAGCGAACAATCGGCGGCGATCTTCACCAAGGGCTTGAGCGCTTGGGCATTGGTCAAGCGTATCCACGTCGTGAAGCCGGGTGAGACCGTGCTGGTTCACGCCGCGGCAGGCGGTGTCGGCTCACTCGTTGCGTTGTGGGCGCAAGCACTCGGTGCGAAGGTCATTGCGACGGTCGGCAGCCCCCACAAGATCGCGGCTGTTCGCGAGCGCGGCATCGAGCATGTGCTCGATGTAAACGATGCGGACCTGGTCGCCAAGGTGAGGGCGTTGAGCGGTGGCCACGGCGTCGATGTTGTCTACGAGCTGGTCGGCGCGAGCACTTTCGAAGTCTCGGTGGCGTCGATTCGAGACGCTGGTGATCTCGTGCACCTGGGCAACGCGTCGGGACCTGCGAAGGTCGATGAGGCGGCGCTGGCGGCGCGCGCCATTCGCTATGTCCAGCCGGTCACCGGCCAGGTGGTGAACAGTCGCGCGATTCTGGATGAAGCGAGCAGCGATCTCTTTGCCGCGCTGCAGGATGGCCTCTTCGGCCAGCTCCCCATCACGCGATACCCGCTTCGCGAGGTTCGCCGCGCCCATGAGGACATCGCGGCGCGGCGGGTGACGGGGTCGATGATCCTGACGCCTTGAGCGCATCGCTCCCGCCACCTCACTGAGCAGGCATAGGTACGGCTTATTTCACGGCGTAGAACTTGCGCACATATTGGGTGCTTTGCCATGCGCACGGCGCGCCTTGCGGTACGAATACCGTGTCGCCGGTGTTGACCGTCAGGCTCGCACCCTCGGGGCCCCGCAGAGTCACACTGCCTTCAACCAGGTGCATCAGCTCGTTGAGCTTGTGCGCTCGAGCCTGGCGTTCGTACGGTGTCGAGTCCCAGACACCGACGCGCAGGTCGGTGCTGGCATCTTCGAAGGCATTGCCCGACCGGCACTGCGGGGTGGGCCCGATCAGTATGTGGGGTTCCGGCGGGGCCGAAGGGGAGAGCAGCGCCTGCGGGTCCAGTGCTGTCAGCCCTGGTGTCGCTTCGGCAGCGGGGCCGATGACGGCGCAGAATGCCCAGCGAGTATCGGGTTGCGGCAGGAGCCGGAGCGCGGTACCGCGGCCGATCACGGCACTCGCACCGATACCCAGTTTCAGCGTCTGGCCCTGGGATTGCAGCACGACGTTGCCGGCGTGGACCACGATCATTTCGGTGTGCGGGAAAACATCGATGTCGAGTGCCTGGCCTGTACTCACGATCCCTGCGCAGATACCGTCGGCCCCGGTGTAGGCGACCTGGCGATGTTCCCCGAATGGATCGGTGGCGCTCAACGGTGTCGCATTGAAAGGTGTGGTGACACGGCTGCCGTCGGCGCGAGCCAAGAGCAGAACGGTAGGTTGAGACATGCAGGTGACGCTCCCTGGGAATGGGATGTTGAGGGGGTGGATAACGGCGCCTTCTTCGCGCGCCGTGGTCAACCGATGGCTTGGGTGACGAGGGCGAACTGTCGGACACCGTTGGCTGCTTTTGGCGGTGTACCCCGGGCCATTTGTGCCACGGTGTCGACCTGCTTGAGACCGGCCGATACCAGCCATTCGCCCAGGCCACTCTCCACCGGAATATCGATGCGTACGAAAGCGTCCGGCACCTGGGCCAGTAACGCGGCGATCAGGTGTTTGGCCTGTTCGGGATTTTCCGCGACGACCGGGCCGATGCAGCGACCGCGGCCGAATGGGCGCAGCAGGGCGAAGGCGCGCAACTGGCCATCGCGCTCGATGCCCAGCGAATGCTCGACCACCCCGTGGAGATCCATGAGCACGGTTTTGCGCTCCAGCCCGCTGGCCGCGTTGGCCAGCGCCAGTTGACGCGTCTGGTCGGCTACCTGCAACGGGCGACACACTTCACCGACGGCCAATGGCTCGGGGGCGGGCGCATGCGCTTGGCCTTGATGCTGCTGAATCCGGCCGAACTCGATAAAGCCCTGGCTGGTGTAAAGCGGCGCGCCGGCCAAGGTGGCGTTCAGCATCGGGGTACGTGACTGGCAGGCGTCGAGTGCCTGTTCCATCAACTGGCGACCGATGCCCTGACCCTGATAGTCATCGCTGACGATCACCAGGCCGATAGTAGCGAACTCGCCTTGCGGACAAGCGAATGCCGTGCCGATCAGGCGCTCGCCATCCAGGACCACGAAACCTTCGCTGACCCGTTGCAACATGGCCCAGTCTTCCAGGCGATGGGGCCACTTCAACTGCACGGACAAGGCATGGGCCGAGGGCAGGTCGGCGGCCGTCATCGGGCGATAGACATAAGCAGTAGGTTGCGGGGCGGACATGGCGAGTCTCCGTTATGCAGTGTGCGCGAGCGACCGGTTTGCGCCGCGAGGATGCCTGTATCCCATCTGCGTGAAGGCCTGGCAAGGGGGGCTGGAACATTCGGCAGATTCCTTGCGCCCGAGGTCGACAGACCACACTTACTACTTAATTGCACCGCAAGGTCGGCAGCAAATGCTTGCGCTTTTTTTCTACGATGGAGGCCTGAGTTCACGACTCGCCGTCCCTTTTCTGGAGTCCTCCATGGATAGCTTCGATCCTCGCCTTGTCACTGTGCGCAGTGCTCATTTCATTGCCGGTCAATACCGCGACGCCCAACCGGGACTGGAGGTGGTGCGGCCGTCGGATGGCCAGGTCTATGCGCAGTTGCCGATCGCCGATGCCGATCTGGTGGATGAAGCCGTCAATGCTGCCTGGCAGGCGTTCAACCGCAGCGACTGGGCCAACCGCCCGCCTCGGGAACGGGCGCGGGTCATGCGCCGCTGGGCCGATTTGATCGAAGCTGACGCTGCCGTCCTGGCGCCGCTGGAGGCCGTGGGCTCGACCCGTCCCCATAAGGATGTGATCGCCTGGGATATTCCCTACATCGCCGAGGGCATTCGTTTCTTTGCCGAACTGGCGGACAAGCACGGCGGCCAGGTTGCCGCCACCCAGACCGATCGGCTGGGCATGCAGATCGCCGAACCTTACGGTGTGATTGCCGCCATTGCACCGTGGAATTTTCCGTTGAGCATGGCCTCCTGGAAAGTCGCTCCGGCATTGGCGGCAGGTAATGCCGTGGTGCTCAAGCCGTCGGAGTTGACGCCGTTCTCCAGCCTGCGCTTTGCCGAACTGGCGGTGCAGGCGGGTATGCCGGCGGGGATCTTCAATGTGATCCAGGGCGATGGGCGCATCACCGGTGATGCCTTGTGTCGTCATCCACGGGTGGGCAAGGTGACCTTTACCGGTTCCACCGCGACCGGGTCGAGCATCATGTCCACCTGTGCGCTGGTCGGTCCGAAGCCGGTGACCCTGGAACTCGGCGGCAAGAGCCCGCAATTGGTCTTCGCCGATGTGCCGGATATCGCCAAGACCGCTCGCACGGTGGCCTTGGCCATTACCGGAAATGCCGGACAGGTGTGCGTGTCCGGTTCGCGGTTGTTGATCCAGCGTTCGATCATGGAACCGTTCATTGCCCATTTGCAGGAGTATTTCGAGGCGCTGCGTCCCGGCCCGACCTGGTCGACCGAAAGCACGCTGTCACCGATCATTTCCCGGCTACAAGCCAGCCGCATCGATGGCATCGTCCAGCGCTCGCGTCAGGCCGGTGCCGAGGTGATCACCGGCGGCGGGCTTTTCGACGGTCTGGGTGGCGCCTATTACCAACCGACCTTGCTGACCGGCCTGGATAACCGGAATCCGGCGGTTTGCGAAGAAATCTTTGGCCCGGTGTTGACGGTGCAGGCGTTCGATGACGAGGAGCAGGCACTCGGCCTGGCGGCGCATGCGACTTACGGCCTGGCGGCGGGGGTGCATACGGCCGATATCAACCGTGCCCTGCGCCTGGTTCGGCGGCTGGAGGCGGGGACGGTGTGGGTCAACCGTTACGGGCGCAGCAACGATTACATCCTGCCAACCGGTGGCTACAAGCGCTCCGGTATCGGCAAGGATCTGGGGCGCGAAGCGTTCGAGGCCAATCTGCGCTTCAAGAGTGTGCTGATCGATATTGCCGGTTGATCGGCCACCTGCAAAGACCTCAAGTGCACCCTTGAACGGGCGCTTCCTCAGGGAAGCGCCCGTTTTCGTTCAGCCCGGCGCAGGTTCTGCGGTGAATCCCTGTGCGCTTGAGCCTTGCGGCGTTATAAAGGTCCATAAAAGCGCATGAATACGGGGTTTGCCCAGGGCTGGAGCGCCCCGCAAAGTCTGCTGAGGGGAGGCGCTAAAACGGTGGTTTGTATCGACCAGAGGTCGCTTTTAACGCCATCTGCTGATTTCACGGTGTTGTAATGACGGTGTGCTGCAGCGTTGCATCACTGCTCCCGAAACGGAGCGAATGCTTGTCACGCCATGACCTCAACGAACTTCAGGACCGCACTCAATGAGCTTTCTTCGTCCCAAATTCATTACGTTCGACTGCTACGGTACGCTGACCAATTTCCACATGGGAACGATGACTCGCGAACTGTTCGCCGATCGTGTCACGCCCGAGCAGATGGAGCAGTTCGTCAAGGACTTCTCCGCCTATCGCCTGGACCAGGTCATGGGTGACTGGCGGCCGTACGACGAAATCCTCAAGACCGCCCTGGCGCGGACCTGCAAGCGTTGGGGTATCGAATACCGTGACGAAGGCCAGCTGTATTACGACGCCGTGCCGACCTGGGGCCCGCACCCGGACGTACCGGCCGGCCTGTCGAAAATCGCCGACAAGATCCCCCTGGTGATCTTCTCCAACGCCAGCGACAGCCAGATCATGTCCAACGTCGACAAGCTCGGCGCACCGTTTCATAAAGTCTTTACCGCCGAGCAGGCACAAGCCTACAAACCGCGTCTGGCGGCGTTCGAGTACATGCTCGACAACCTCAACTGCGGCCCGGAGGACATCTTGCATGTGTCGTCGAGCTTTCGTTACGACCTGATGCCGGCCCACGACATGAAAATCAAGAACAAGGCCTTCGTCGCCCGTGGTCACGAAGTCCCGGGCAATGCCTTCTACGGCTACCAGCAGATCACCGACATCGGTGGGCTGGCCGCCCTGGTCGGTCTCTGAGTCGTCACGGCAGTCCTTTTGGCATAGGCGGGTTAGACATGGGCAGTGAATCCTACTGGCTCGACACCGCACCGGCGTTCACCGGTGCACAGCTCGGTGCTTTGCCCGGGCAGGTCGACGTGGCCATCGTCGGTGGCGGTTTTACCGGTCTGGCGGCGGCTCGGGCGCTGGCCTTGAAGGGCGCCAGTGTGGTGGTGCTGGAAGCCGGGCGGGTCATCGGCGAAGCCTCGGGGCGCAATGGTGGCCAGTGCAATACCGGCGTGGCCCAGGATTATGCCGGCCTCAGCGCCAGTCTCGGTGCGGACCGGGCGCGGGCCTATTACAAGGCTTACGAAAGTGCCGTGCACAGCGTGGTGTCGCTGGTGGAGCAGGAGCAGATCGCCTGCGACCTCAAGCGTAACGGCAAGCTCAAGCTGGCGGCGAAGCCGATGCACTACGAGGGCCTGGCCCGGACCTGCGAATTGATTCGCCGGGAAGTCGATGCCGAGGTCGAGCTGCTCTCCGCCGAGCAGATTCGCGCTGAAGTCGACTCGGCCCAGTTCCATGGTGGCTTGCTGCAGCGCAACGGCGTGCAGATGCACGTCGGGCGCTTCGGTGTCGGTCTGGCCGAGGCCGCCGTACGTCGCGGTGCGTTGATCTATCAAGACACGCCGGTGACGGACTGGAAAGCCCAGGCTGGCGGTTATCAGGTCAATACCGCCAAGGGCTCGCTGCACGCCGGGCAAGTGCTGCTGGCGACTGGCGCCTGTCAGCACGGCGGGTTGGGCTGGTACCGGCGGCGGATCGTGCCGGTGGGCAGTTTCGTGATCGCCACCGAGGTCCTGCCCCAGGCCCTGATCGACCAGTTGCTGCCTGGTCGGCGAGCTTATGTCACCAGCCGCATGATCGGTAACTACTTCCGCCTGACCCCGGACAACCGCCTGCTGTTTGGCGGCCGTGCGCGGTTTGCGATGTCCGACAGCGTCTCCGACGCCAAGAGCGGCAAGGTGCTGCAGGCGGCGATGGCGCAGATGTTCCCGCAGTTGGCCAACGTGAAGATCGATTACTGCTGGGGCGGGCTGGTGGACATGACGTCCGACCGGCTGCCCCGTGCCGGCCAGCATGGCGGGGTTTATCACTCCATGGGCTACAGCGGCCATGGGGTGCAGATGTCGGTGCACATGGGCCAGGTCATGGCCGAGGTGATGGCTGGCAAGGTCGAGGCCAACCCCTGGCGCGAACTCGACTGGCCGGCGATTCCCGGGCATTTCGGCAAACCGTGGTTCCTGCCGTTGGTGGGGGCTTACTACCGGTTCCAGGACTATTTGCATTGAGTTGAAGTTGTGGCGTCACCGTCGTTTGCGTTTCAAGACGCTCCGGACAACCGCGAGCATGAACCCTCTCATTATCGACAGGTACAGCTGATATGACTGACAACAAGATCGATTCCCAACTGATCTCCGGCGAGGAAAGCCTGAGAGTGTTCGAAGGCCTCAATCGGGGCATGTCACGCCGCACTGCCTTGCAGATGCTCGGTGTGGCCGGGGTGGCTGCCGCCGGCGCCGGCAGCCTGTTCGGCACCGCCGGCAAGCTGTTTGCCGCTGAAGCCGCGAGCCCCGGCAAAGGCAAGCCGGGCGGGCGGATTCGCGTCGCCGGCATGTCCAGTTCCACCGCCGATACCCTGGATCCGGCCAAGGGCGCGCTGTCCACCGACTACGCGCGCCACTACATGTTCTACAACGGCCTGACCCGCTTCGACAGCCATATGGTGCCGCAACTGGAACTGGCCGAGCGTATCGACAACGTCGATGCCACGCTGTGGACCATCACCCTGCGCAAGGACGTGACTTTCCATAACGGCAAAACCCTGAGCGCTGCCGACGTGGTGTTCTCGCTGTCGCGGCACAAGGATCCGTTGACCGGTTCCAAGGTCATGCCGCTGATGGAGCAGTTCGCCGAGATCAAGGCCACCAGCCCCACTGAAGTACAGATCCGCCTGAGCGCGGCAAACGCCGAATTGCCATCGATCCTGGCGGTGTCGCACCTGCTGATCGTTCCCGAGGGGACCACCGACTTCAATCAAGGCATCGGTACCGGGCCGTTCAAGGTCAAGGAGTTCAAACCGGGCGTGCGTTCGATTGCGGCGCGCAATACCGGCTACTGGAAACCGGGCCTGCCTTATCTGGACGAGATCGAGTTCATTGCCATTGCCGACGAGCCGTCGCGGGTCAACGCGCTGCTGTCGGGCGACGTGCACATGATCAACGAGGTCAACCCGCGATCCACCACGCGAATCAAGGCCAGCGCCGGCCACCGTGTCGTGGATGCTCCGTCGGGTAACTACACTGACCTGATCATCCGCCAGGACCAGATGCCCGGCAAAAGCGCGGAATTCACCCAGGCCATGAAGTACCTGATGGACCGCGAGCAGATCAAGTCCGCGGTCTTCCGTGGCTTTGCCGTGGTCGGTAACGACCATCCGATCGCCCCCGGTTCGCGCTACTACAACGCGGACCTGCCGCAGACCGTCTACGACCCGGAAAAAGCCAAGTTCCTGCTGAAGAAGGCCGGTATGGACAGCATCAGCATGCCGCTGGTGGCGTCGCCGGCGGCGACCGGTTCGGTGGACATCGCCGTGCTGCTGCAGCAATCGGCGAAGCAGGCCGGGCTCAAGCTCGACGTCAACCGCCTGCCCAGTGACGGCTACTGGTCCAACCACTGGATGAAACACCCATTGAGCTTCGGCAACATCAACCCGCGGCCGAACGCTGACGTGATGTTTTCGCAGTTCTTCCAGTCGAGCGCGCCGTGGAACGAATCCGGCTGGAAGAACGACCAGTTCGACCAGTTGCTGATGCTCGCCCGCGGAGAAACCGACGATGCCAAGCGCAGCAAGATGTACGCCGACATGCAGACCCTGGCGCATGATCACTGTGGTATCGGTATCCCGGTGTTCATCAGCAACATCGATGCGGTCGACCAGCGCGTCAAAGGCTATGGCAGTAACCCGTTGGGTGGCTTCATGGGCTACATGTTCGCCGAGCAGGTCTGGCTGGAAGCCTGATGAGCTGACCCAGGTTTGCCAGTGCTGCACTGCAGGAGGAGAGGGCGATGAATAGCAACACACTGTGGCTGATCGGCCGGCGCATGGGCGCCGCGATCGTGACCTTGTTGATCGTCTCCATGGTGGTGTTCGCCATCACGGCGGTACTGCCGGGGGACGCGGCGCAACAGGCTCTGGGGCAGTTCGCCACGCCGGAACAGGTGGCGGCCTTGCGCCTGAAACTGGGGCTGGATCAGCCGGGTGTGTTGCGTTACCTGCACTGGTTGATGAGCCTGCTCAGCGGTGACATGGGCGTGTCCGTCTCCAACGCCATGCCGGTCAGCGAACTGATGGCCGGTCGGGTGCCCAACACCTTGATGCTGGCGGCCGCCACGGCGCTGGTGTCAGTGCCGGTGGCGTTGATTCTGGGGATCGGTTCGGCCATGGGCCGGGGCGGGCGCATCGACAGCTTCCTCAGCTTCGTCACCCTGGCGATGGTTGCGGTGCCGGAGTTTCTGGTGGCAACCCTGGCGGTGCTGATTTTTGCGGTGAACCTGGGCTGGCTGTCGGCGCTGTCCTATGCCAGTGACATCAGCTCACCCCTGCAATTCCTGCGCACTTACGCCTTGCCGGTGATGACGCTGTGCTGCGTGATCGTCGCGCAAATGGCGCGCATGACCCGGGCCGCGGTGATCGATCAACTCGATAGTCCTTATGTGGAAATGGCCCGGCTCAAAGGCGTCAGCCCGGTGCGAATCGTGCTGCGTCATGCCTTGCCCAATGCCATCGGGCCGATTGCCAATGCCATCGCCCTGAGCCTGTCCTACTTGCTGGGCGGGGTGGTGATTGTCGAGACGATCTTCAACTACCCCGGCATCGCCAGCCTGATGGTCGATGCCGTGACCAATCGTGACATGGCGCTGGTCCAGGCCTGCACCATGCTGTTTTGTACCGCGTACCTGGGGTTGGTGCTGATTGCCGACCTGTGCGCGATCCTGTCCAATCCGAGGCTGAGAAACCAATGAACAATCTCATTGTGAAATCGACGCCTGCAACCCCCGACCTGTCGGCTGGAAAGGTGTCTCATGGCCCGGCCTGGCTGGGTCTGATCGGGGCCGCGATGTGCGTTATCTGGTTGCTGGTAGCGATTTTCGGGCCGTGGCTGGCGCCACACCCGGTGGGTGAAGTGGTCTCCGACAATGTCTTTGACAGCATCAGCGCCGTTTACCCGTTTGGCACCGACTACCTGGGCCGCGACATGCTCAGCCGTATCCTCGTCGGCGCGCGTTTCACGGTCGGCCTGGCGTTGATTGCCGCGGTGTTGGCCAGTGGCCTGGGCACCGGTTGCGCGTTGCTGTCGGTGGTCTCGCCCAAGTGGCTGGACGAAGTGATCAGTCGCCTGATGGATGCCTTTATCTCGATCCCGAGCAAGATGCTGGCGCTGATCATGGTCTCGGCCTTCGGCTCCTCCGTCACGTTGCTGATCTGCACCGCGGTGCTGAGTTTCTGCCCCGGCGCCTTTCGCATCGCCCGCAGCATGGCGGTGAATATCGAGGCTTTGGAGTATGTGCAGGTGGCCCGTACCCGTGGCGAGCGCAGGCTGTACATCGCTTGCGTGGAAATCCTGCCGAACATGCTCAACCCCGTGCTGACCGACCTGGGGCTGCGATTCGGCTTTATCGTGTTGCTGCTCAGCGGCATGAGCTTCCTCGGTCTTGGCGTGCAACCACCGGATGCCGACCTCGGCTCCCTGGTGCGGGAAAACATCGGCGGCCTCAACCAGGGCGCGCCGGCCATCGTGATTCCGGCCCTGGCCATCGGTACCCTGACCATTGGTGTGAATCTGTTTATCGACAGACTGTCTTCCCGACGCAGTCGCCGTACGGGAGGTCATTGAAATGAGTGAATTGATTCGAGTCGAAGACCTGCGCGTCGTCGCCTGTGGCGAGCGCGGCGAGGTGGAAATCGTCAAGGGGGTGAGCTTCTCCCTGGAAAAGGGCGAAGTCCTGGCGCTGATCGGTGAGTCCGGCTCCGGCAAGACCACCATCGCCCTGGCGCTGCTCGGGTATGCCCGGCGCGGCTGCCGGTTGTCGGGCGGGGTGGTGCAGGTCGGCGAGCACGACATGCTGGCGTTGAGCGAAGGCGAACTGCAAGGTCTGCGGGGCAACCGTGTGTCGTACATCGCCCAGAGTGCAGCCGCCGCTTTCAACCCGGCGAAAAAACTCATCGACCAGGTGGTGGAAGGCGCATTGATTCATGGTCTGGGCAACCGGGCCGTGCTCGAAGCCAAGGCCATCGAGTTGTTCCGCGACCTGGCGCTGCCGGACCCGGATCACATCGGCCAGCGCTACCCGCACCAGGTGTCCGGCGGACAGCTGCAACGGGTGATGGCGGCCATGGCGTTGATCAGCGATCCGTTGCTGGTGGTGCTCGACGAACCGACCACCGCCCTCGACGTGACCACCCAGATCGACGTGCTGCGCGCTTTCAAGCGGGTGGTCCGCGAACGTGGGGCGACGGCGGTCTATGTCTCCCACGATCTTGCCGTGGTGGCGCAGATGGCCGACCAGATTGTCGTGCTCAACGGCGGCCAGATCTTCGAGCAGAGCGCCACCGAGCCGCTGCTCAAGGGCCCGGCCCATGAGTACACCCGCAGCCTGCTGGCGGCGGCGCGGCCCGATGCGACGATTCGCCCGCCCTGCGGCGTGGCCGAAGACCAACCGTTGTTGACCATCAAGGGCTTGACCGCCGGCTACGGCAACAAGAACCTGCAAGGCATGCCGTCGATCCGCGTGCTGGAGGACATCGACCTGACGGTGCGCAGAGGGCAGGCCATCGGTGTGATTGGCGAGTCGGGTTCCGGCAAGTCGACCCTGGCGCGGGTGGTGGCCGGACTGTTGACCCCGGCGCTGGGAGGGCTGATGTTCGACGGTCAGCCGCTGGGTGGCAGTCTCTGCGAACGCACCCCCGAGCAGTTCCGGCGCATTCAAATGGTCTTCCAGAACGCGGACACTGCGCTCAACCCGATGCACAGCATCAGCACCATTCTGAGCCGACCGCTGAAAATGTACTTCGGCCTCAAGGGGGCCGCATTGCGCGAGCGTATCGGCGAACTGCTGGACCTGGTGCGGCTGCCTCGCACCCTGGCCGAACGGCGTCCCAATGAACTGTCCGGCGGGCAAAAGCAGCGGGTCAACCTGGCCCGGGCGCTGGCGGCCAAACCCGACCTGATCCTGTGCGACGAGGTGACCTCGGCACTGGACACCGTGGTCGGCGCGGCGATTCTCGAACTGCTGCGCGACCTGCGCCAGGAGCTGGGGGTTTCGTATCTGTTCATCAGCCACGACATTTCCACCGTGCGGGCGCTGTGCGACGACATCGTGGTGATGTACAGCGGCCACAAGGTTGAGGCCGGCACTCGGCAGGCATTTGCCCAGGCCCCGTTCCATCCTTACACCGACCTGTTGATCCATTCGGTGCCGGAGCTGCGCCAGGGCTGGCTGGAGAACTGCGGCACCACCTGCGGCGAACTGCCGCCCATCGGTGCGAAGGCCAACGTGCCGGAACTGTGCACCTTCCTCAATCGCTGCCCGGTACGGGTTGACGGCCTGTGCACTCACACCGCGCCGAGCCGTCGGACCATTGATGGCGGCAGTGAAATCCTCTGCCATCACGACAGCGCCGAGTTGCTCAAGACTCAGCAGGATTTGAACCTCATGACCCAGGGAGCCTATGCATGAAGGGGCGTTTTGTAAGGCTGGCCGAGCAGGGCCGGCCGACCGTCAAATTGAAAGTGGACGGCGCACCCATCGAGGCCTTGCAGGGCGACACGCTGATGGTCGCGTTGCTGACCCAGGGCAATGCGTTGCGTCAGTCGGAGTTCGATTCGGGGCGCCGCGCCGGTTTCTGCCTGATGGGTGCTTGCCAGGATTGTTGGGTCTGGACCCGCAGTGGCGAACGCCTGCGCGCTTGTTCCAACGAAGTCCGTGAAGGGCTGGATATTGTCACCACACAACCGGAGGCGACATGGCCACTGCGCGGATAGTCATCGTCGGCGCCGGGCCGGCCGGTACTCGCTGTGCCGAAACGCTGTTGGCTGCTGGTTTCAAGCCAATCCTGATCGATGAAAATCGTCGCGATGGTGGGCAGATCTACCGTCGTCAGCCGGAAGGTTTTACCCGCGATTACGCCACGTTGTACGGCACCGAGGCCGCCAAGGCGCGGAACCTGCACATGAGTTTCGACCGCTTGCGCGGGTTGATCGATTACCGCCCGGATACCCTGGTGTGGAACCTCACGCCGGGGCAACTGTGCTGCGTCAGCCAGGGCAAGCACTCGACCGTGGATTACGACGCGCTGATCCTGTGCACGGGGGCCACCGACCGCCTGATGCCGATCGAAGGCTGGCAGTTGGCGGGCACCTACAGCCTCGGCGGCGCGCAGATCGCCCTCAAGTCCCAGGCGGTATCCATTGGTCACCGCGTGGTGTTCATTGGCAGTGGACCGTTGCTGTACCTGGTCGCCAGTCAATACCTCAAGGCCGGTGCCAATGTGGCGGCGGTGCTCGACACTTCGCCGCTGGGCAAGCGCCTCGGCGCCTTGCCAAAACTGCTGGCGCGCCCCGGCTTGCTGTTTACCGGGATGAAACTGCTGGCGCAGTTGTACCGGGCGAAAATTCCTGTCCATCTGGGCATCCAACCCCAGCAGGTGCTGGGGGACGCCGCCAACGGTGTCAGTGGCGTGCGGGTGCGTACGGCACAAGGATCAACCTTGACCGTGGAGTGCGATGCCGTTGCCTTGGGTTATCACCTGCGCCCGGAAACCCAATTGGCGGATCTGGCCGGTTGTCGATTGCGCTTCGACGAGGCGTCCAGCCAATGGTTGCTGGCCACCGATGAGGACGGCCGGACTTCGGTGAGCGGCGTGTATGCCGCCGGTGATGGCTCGAAAATTCGTGGCGCGGATGCCGCCGAACACGCCGGACGCCTGGTGGCCATGGCGCTGCTGGAGGATCTGCACAAGCCGGTGGATGCCGGGTTGCGCGATGAGCAGCGTCATGCACTGGCGCTGATGGACCAGTTTCGCCTGGGCCTGGCTCAAGCATTTCCCTGGCCCTCGGCGCAAGCCAAAGCCTTGCCGGATACCGCCATTGTCTGCCGTTGCGAGATGATCAGTGCCGGCGAGTTGCGCCGCACGGTCAGCGAAAAGGGCGCCTGTGAAGTCAATCGGGCCAAGGCCTTCAGCCGAGTCGGCATGGGCCGTTGCCAGGGCCGTTACTGCTCCCAGGCCGGGGCCGAGGTGATTGCTGCTGCGGCGGGCGTCAACGTGCAACAGGTCGGCCGCCAGCGTGGCCAGGCGCCGGTCAAACCGCTTTCGATGCTCACCGAGGAGGTGTCGCCATGACGCTGCAGAAAGCCGATGTGGTGATTGTCGGTGGCGGCCTGATGGGCTCGGCCGCGGCGTTTTTCCTGCGCCGGCGCGGGCAGACGGTGATCCTGCTGGAGCGCGACCAGATCGGTCAGTACGCCAGTGGCGTGAACTTCGGCAACGTCCGGCGCCAGGGGCGTTTCCTTGGGCAGCTGGAGTTGGCCAACCGCTCCTGGGCATTGTGGAAGCGCTTGCCGGAGCTGATTGACGACGACCTCGAGTTCATTGCCAGCGGGCACATGCGGGTGTGCTACCGCGAAGACGAAATCGCCGAGCTTGAGGCCTATGCTGCTGCCCCCGAGGCCGCGCAACTGGACCTGAAGATTTATCGCGGCGCGGACCTACACCGGCGTTTCCCGTTCCTTGGGCCGGATGTGCAGGGCGGCTCCTATGCACCCCACGACGGGCACGCCAATCCACGTCTGGCGGCTCCGGCGTTTGCCCGGGCGGCACGGCGCATCGGCGCGCGGATCGAGGAGCAGACCGAGGTGGCCGAGGTGCAGAAGGTCGCTGGCGAGTTCAATATCACCACCACCGATGGTCGCCAGTTCAGCGCCGAACGCCTGCTGATTACCGCCGGTGCCTGGGGTCAGAAGCTGTCGGCGCAGTTCGGCGAGCCGGTGCCGCTGGACACCCACGGCCCGCAGATGGCCGTCACCGAGCCTGTGCCTTACGCCTTGCCCACGGTGATTGGCGTGTACACCAAGATTCCCGAGGAAGTGATTTATTTCCGCCAGATCCCCCGTGGCAACATCGTCATCGGCGGCGGCTACCGCAGCAAGCCGGACATGCTGACCCGTCGGGCCCAGGTCGAGCCGCGCAGCATCCTCAACCAGATCCAGCAGATGCGTCGCCTGCTGCCAGGTGTCGGCAATCTGAACATTATCCGGGTCTGGAGCGGTATCGAAGGGTACCTGCCCGATTCCCTGCCGGTGATGGGGCCGAGCGGCACCGTCGACGGCTTGTTCTATGCCTTCGGCTTCTGTGGTCACGGCTTCCAGCTGGGCCCGGGCGTCGGTGATGTGATGGCCGAACTGATCAGCACCGGCAGCACCAGCACTTCAATTGAGCCGTTCTCCATACGTCGGTTCGCCCTTCCAGCCGAGCAACGGAGCAAGGCCTCATGAAACCCCGTGTACTGGATATTCTCAAACGCCTGATGGCTTTCGATACCGTGTCTGCGTCGTCGAACATGGCTTTGATCGAGTACGTCCGCGACCTGTTGCTGAGCAAGGGCATCGAGTCGCTGATCGTCAAGGATGAGAGCGGCCACAAGGCCAACCTGTTCGCCAGCACCGGCCCTCGGGAGTTGCCGGGGATTCTGCTGTCCGGGCACACCGACGTGGTTCCGGCAGCGGGCCAGGCCTGGACCTTCCCGGCGTTTCAGGCGACGCTGCAGGACGGGAAAATTTATGGTCGTGGCAGCTGTGACATGAAGGGTTTCATTGCCCTGGCCATCGACGCCATGCTCGATGCCGCGGACGCTCCGTTGAGCCGACCGCTGCAACTGGCGCTGTCCCATGACGAAGAGACCGGCTGCGTCGGCGTGCGGCGTTTGCTGGACGTGTTGCACCTGGCACCGGTACGGCCATTCCTGTGTCTGATCGGCGAACCGACCAACATGCAGTTTGTGCTCGGGCACAAGGGCAAGGGTTCTTATCGCACGTATTGCCGGGGCCTGGAGGCTCACTCATCACTGGCGCCGCGTTCGGTCAATGCCATTCACGTGGCTTGTGATTTCATCGCGGCCCTGCGTCAGAGCCAGCAGCAACTGCAGGAGCAGGGCGCCCATGATACGGACTACGATGTGCCGTACAGCACCGTGCATGTCGGACAGATCGTCGGCGGCAAGGCGCTGAATATCGTGCCGAACCTCTGTACCCTCGATTTTGAAGTACGCAACCTGCCGGCGGACGATCTTGATCAGTTCCTGGAGCAGATGCGCGAGCGTGCGCAAGTGATCGTGCGCGAAGCCAAGCGCCTGTCCAGTGTTGCGGATATCGAGATCGAAACCCTCAACGTCTATCCGGGCCTCGACACCCACCCGAGCGTCGAAGCGGTGCGCTTTCTGAAAAACTTCGCCGCGCCGGACACCGGCACCGCCAAAGTCTCTTTTGGCACTGAGGGCGGGTTGTTCAAGCAACGCCTGGATGTCCCGGTGGTGGTGTGCGGGCCGGGCTCGATCGAGCAGGCGCACAAGCCGGACGAATTTATCGAGATCAGCCAGATGGAGGCCGGGGAGCGGTTTCTGGAGGGGCTTCTGGGTTCCTTGAAACAAGGATCTGTCAGGTAAACAGCAATCCTTGTAGGAGCAGCCGGTCGACGCTCGATTGCTCGCGATAGCGGTGTGTCAGGCGACATCAATATCGACCGGAAGTACGCCATCGCGAGCAAGCTTGCTCCTACAGGGGCAAATCACAAATCTGCCGTTGCGCCGCAAATTTCAGCATCCGACACTGCCCTCGAGGCGCTTTCAGCATCCTCCTCCGCGACACCTCCCTAGACTGGAGCGTGTCTCGGATCAGGACCTCGACCATGCTCAAGAATCGCTTGAAAGACCCCAGCCTTTTGGCAGAACTCGCCTACATCGACGGGCAGTGGATCGGCGCCGACAATGCCTCGACCCTCGACGTCAGCGACCCGGCCAGCGGCCAGTTGCTCGCCCGCGTGCCAGCGATGCAAGGCAGCGAAACCCGTCGCGCCATCGAAGCGGCCGAACGCGCCTGGCCGGCGTGGCGCGCACGCCCGGCGGCCGAGCGTGCGGCGCTGCTGGAACGCTGGTATCAGGCCATGATCGACAACCTCGACGACCTGGCGCTGATCATGACCTGTGAGCAAGGTAAACCGTTGAACGAAGCCAAAGGCGAAATTCGCTACGGCGCCGGTTTCGTCAAATGGTTCGCCGAGGAAGCCCGACGGGTCTACGGTGAAACCATGCCGGCGCCCAGCGGCGATCGCCGGCTGCTGACCCTCAAGCAACCCGTGGGTGTGTGCGCCGCGATCACCCCATGGAACTTCCCCAACGCGATGATCACCCGCAAATGCGCACCGGCGCTGGCAGCGGGTTGCCCGATCATCGTCAAGCCCTCGGACCTGACACCGCTGTCGGCCCTGGCCCTGGCGGTGCTGGCCGAGCGGGTCGGCATTCCGGCCGGGGTATTCAATGTGCTGACCGGGATGCCTGCGGGCATTGGCGAAGAGCTGACCGCAAACCCGACCGTGCGCAAGATCTCCTTCACCGGCTCCACGGCCGTCGGCAGGTTGCTGATGCGCCAGAGCGCCGAACAGATCAAACGCTTGAGCCTGGAGCTGGGCGGCAACGCGCCGTTTATTGTGTTCGACGACGCCGACCTGGAGCAGGCGGTGGCCGGCATCATGCTCAGCAAGTTTCGCAACGCCGGCCAGACCTGCGTCTGCGCCAATCGCATCCTGGTGCAGGACGGCATTTACGAGCGGTTTGCCCAGAGACTGGTGGAGGAGGTGGGCAAGCTCAAGGTCGGCAACGGCCTGGACGCCGACGTCACAATCGGCCCGCTGATCAATTCGGCCGCCGTCAGCAAAGTCGCCCGACATATCGACGATGCCTTGAGCCAGGGCGCGCGTTTGCTCTGCGGCGGTATTCCCGAGGGCGACGGTCAATTTGTCCAGCCAACCGTACTCGGCGATACCCACGCCGGCATGCTGCTGGCCAACGAAGAAACCTTCGGCCCTGTGGCGCCGCTGATGCGCTTTACCTCTGAGACCGAAGCGCTCGCGCTGGCCAATGCCACGCCTTACGGTCTGGGCGCCTATTATTTCACCCAGGACCTGCGCCGTTCCTGGCGTTTTGGCGAGGCACTGGAGTTCGGTATGGTCGGCCTCAACACCGGGATCATTTCCATGGAAGTCGCCCCGTTCGGCGGGATCAAACAGTCGGGCCTGGGTCGCGAAGGCAGCAAGTACGGCCTGGATGAATACCTTGAAGTCAAAGCCTTCCATATCGGTGGGCTGTAACCCGACTCACGATGACACAGACATTTTGCGAGGCATGATTGATGAGCAAGGTATTCAGGATCGCCGCGATTGCCGGCGATGGCATCGGCAAGGAAGTCCTGCCGGAAGGGTTGCGCGTGCTGGAGCAGGCCGCGAAGAAATGGCAGCTGGACTTGAGCATCGAAGTGCTCGACTGGGCCCACTGCGATTACTACCTGGAACACGGACAGATGATGCCCGACGACTGGTTCGAACAGCTCAAGGGCTTCGACGCGATCTACTTCGGCGCCGTGGGGTGGCCGGACAAAGTGCCGGACCACATTTCCCTGTGGGGCTCGCTGCTCAGGTTCCGTCGCGACTTCGACCAGTACGTGAACATCCGCCCGGTGCGCCTGTTTCCCGGCGTGCCGTGCCCCTTGGCCGGGCGCAAGCCGGGGGACATCGATTTCGTGGTGATCCGCGAGAACACCGAGGGCGAGTACTCCTCGGTCGGCGGCAAGATGTTCGAAGGCACCGAGCATGAGTTCGTGTTGCAGGAGTCGGTGTTCACTCGACGCGGCGTCGACCGGATTCTCAAATTCGCCTTCGACCTGGCCCAGACCCGGCCGCGCAAACGCCTGACGGCGGCGACCAAGTCCAACGGCATTTCCATCAGCATGCCCTATTGGGACGAGAGGACGGCCTTGATGGCCAAGCAGTATCCGGACGTCACGTGGGACAAGCAGCACATCGACATCCTGTGCGCGCGTTTCGTGTTGCAACCGGACCGGTTTGACGTGGTAGTGGCGTCTAACCTGTTTGGCGACATTCTTTCCGATCTCGGGCCGGCCTGCGCGGGAACCATCGGTATCGCGCCATCGGCCAACCTAGATCCCGAACGGCGCTTTCCATCGCTGTTCGAGCCGGTGCATGGCTCGGCGCCGGACATCTACGGGCGCAACATCGCCAACCCGATCGCGATGATCTGGTCCGGGGCGTTGATGCTCGACTTCCTGGGGAACGGCGATGAGCGTTATCGCGCGGCACATGACGGGATTCTGCAGGCGATCGAAGGGGTGATTGCCGATGGACCGATCACGCCGGACCTGGGCGGGAAGGGCTCGACGCAAGAGGTGGGAAGGGCGATTGCCGAGCGACTCTGATCCATGCCACTTCGCTGCCGTGGGAGCGGGCCAGTCCGTTCCCACAGTCGCGTGGCGGTGTATTCAATAACCCTGGGTACGATCGATCTCACCCACCATCGGCTCTCCACGCTGGTGTCGCCGAATATTCTCCAGCAATACCCCGAACGCACTTTCCGGCTGGGTCATGGCCGCGATGTGCGGGGTCAGCAGAATCTTTGGATGGTGCCAGAACGGATGGTCCGCCGGTGCCGGTTCCTGCTGCAGCACGTCGATGACCGCGCCGCTGAGTTGCCCGCTGTCCAGGGCTGCCAACAGATCACTTTCCACCAGGTGCCCGCCACGGCCCATGTTGATCAGCGCCGCGCCCTGGGGCAGTTGGCGGAAGAGCTTTTCGTCGAGAATGCCCTGGGTCTGTTCGGTCAGCGGCAGTACGCACAACAAGATGTCGCACTGGCTCAGGAACGTCGGCAGTTGCTCGTTGCCAGCGTAGCAATCGACCCCCGCCACCTGATGGGCACTGCGTGCCCAACCCGACAACGCAAACCCCAGGGGCTGCAACGTCGCGAGGATCTGCCGGGCCTGGGTACCGAGGCCCATTATACCGATCCGACGCTTGTTCGCCGGTTGCAGCAAGTGTGCCTGCCAGCAGCCAGCCATTTGCTGCTGGCGATAGCGGAGCATGTCCCGATGCAGGCTCAGCACGGCGAAACTGGCGTACTCGCACATGCCACGGGTGATGCCCGGATCCAGCAGGCGCACCAGCGGCAAACTGACGGGCAAGCGACCGAGGTCCAGTTGATCGACCCCGGCGGACAGGGCAAACAGCACTTTAAGATTGGGCAGCAGGGCCTCGAGCTCGTCGGGCGCCTGCCAGGCGGCCAGGTACTCGATGTCCGCGGGGTCGCCGATGTCCGGCCAGGCGCGCCATTCGATATCGGGGGCGTGTTCGGCGAACAGGGCTTTCCACTGTTCGCCGCGTACAGGGTCGGCTTTGTAAAGCAGGGCCATGGGCATTTCCTGAAGGGGTGAAGGTGCTCTCCATCATCGCGCAACGCCAGCGCAGGATCTGTCGAAAGCAGCGGGTTAAACGGGTTGCGCGAGGTTCTATTGGCGATGCTCCGGCAGATTCGGTGTGCTGAAGGAATCTGCCGTTTGGCAGGGTGAAAACAGTTGATCCGAATTTCTCAGGGGCCAAGTTCGGCGTAGATCGTTTTGCGCAAGGCTTAACCTGAACAGTATCGCAACCACCTCCCGGTTGCCGGACTCACGATGGGAAATGCCATGAATAGCAAAGTCGACGAAACCCCTCATTTGCTCCGTCAGCGCGATCAATTCGTGCCACGTGGCCTGGTTACCGCTCACCCGTTGGTGATCGATCGCGCCCAGGGTGCGCAATTGTGGGACGTGGACGGCAAGCGCTACCTGGACTTCGTCGGCGGCATCGGCGTGCTGAACATCGGCCACAATCATCCCAAGGTGGTCGCTGCGGTGCAGGCACAATTGCAAAAGGTCTCCCATGCCTGTTTCCAGGTGGTTGCCTATCAGCCTTATCTCGATCTGGCCCAACGCCTGTGCGAAATGATCGGCGGCCAGGAGGCGCATAAAGCGGCGTTCTTCACCTCGGGTGCCGAAGCCGTGGAAAACGCGATCAAGATCGCCCGTGCCCACACCAATCGTTCGGCCGTCATTGCCTTTCGCGGCGGCTTCCACGGTCGCACCTTGCTCGGTACTACACTGACCGGCATGAGCCAGCCTTACAAGCAGAACTTCGGACCGTTCGCGCCGGAAGTGTTCCACACCCCGTACCCGAATGCCTATCGCGGTGTCAGTAGCGAGATGGCGCTCAAGGCGCTCGACGAGTTGTTGGCCACTCAGGTGGCGCCGGAACGGGTCGCGGCCATCATCATTGAGCCTGTGCAGGGCGACGGCGGGTTCCTTTCGGCACCGGTGGAGTTTCTTCGGGCACTGCGCGCCCTGACTGAAAAGCACGGCATCGTGTTGATTCTCGATGAAATCCAGACCGGTTTCGGTCGCACCGGTAAATGGTTTGGCTTCCAGCATGCCGGGATCCAGCCGGATCTGGTGACGGTCGCCAAGAGCCTGGCGGGTGGTTTGCCGCTATCGGGTGTGGTCGGCAAGGCGGCGATCATGGACGCCCCGTTGCCAGGCGGCCTGGGTGGCACCTACGGCGGTAACGCGTTGTCGTGCGCGGCGGCACTGGCGGTGATCGACGCCTATGAGCAAGAACAGCTGCTGGCGCGTGGCGAGGCACTGGGCGAGCGTTTGCGCCAGGGGCTGTTGCGCTTGCAGGCGCGGCATGCGCAAATCGGCGATGTACGCGGCACCGGCTTCATGCTGGCGATCGAACTGATCAAGGATGACGAGGCTCGCACTCCGGACGCCGAGTTGAATCAGCGGCTGATCGATGAAGCCCGGGCCGGCGGTTTGCTGGTGATCAAATGCGGTGTCTACCGTAACGTCCTGCGCTTTCTCGCGCCACTGGTGACCACTGAAGAACAGGTCGACGAAGCGCTGCAGATTCTGGATGGCGCATTGGCACGCGTCTTGAACTGAGTTCGTGCCGGCTCGGGGCGGTGCCGCCAGGCATCGCTCGTGAGCGTTTATGGAGCATGGATAGATGAAATGCATCATCGGAGGCTTTGCACACCATGGGGCTGACTGAATATCGGGCGCTGCTCATTGATTGCGACGAGGTTCTGGTCGATCGGGATTCGGGTATCTGGACGGCATTGCAGCCGTTGCTCGAAAGCCGGGGCGGGCACTCGGACAAGGAACAGGTGCTGGCCGAATACGCTGAGGTCGTGCGGGCGCTTTATCCCCGGTTCGGTGAGCTAGGCTTCAGTGGCTTGCTGTGTTTCGCTCATCGCCAGTTGGCCGAGCGCTGGGGGCTGAAAGCCAGTTGGGAGGAGGGGATGAGCTTTGCCCGTTCGGTTGCCAACTGGTCGCTGTTCGAGGACGCGCCCGGGGCGATGTTGTACCTGCGCAAGTTCTATCGCTTGCTGGTGCGCGGTGACCGCGATACCGAGGATCGAGGGCTGCTCTGTGAGCGGCTGGGTATCACGCCCGATGATTTCATTTCATTGGCCTGCGATCCTTTGCAGGATCCAGAATGGTTGAAGGCCAACGAGCTTGAAGTGGCGCACATTCTGCAGGTGACCCGACCTTCGGCCAGGCGGCCGGCGACCACCGACGTGTGCCTGATCTGTCGCGACCGGGTAAAACCCCCATCGCCCTGCGCGGCGGACTACTGCATCAACAGCATGGCGGATCTGGTGGCGCAGCATCAGCTGTCTTTACGGCGCTGATTTTGCTAGAAGATTGTCTTACAAACGGCAGTCAAGAGGTAGGCAATGGAAGGTTTAGCAAAACTGGACCGGATCGACATCAGCATCTTGGTAGAGCTGCAAAAAGATGGGCGCATGACCAACGTGAGCCTGGCCGATGCGGTGGGGTTGTCGGCCAGTCCCTGCCTGCAACGGGTCAAACGGCTGGAATCGGCCGGGTATATTTCCAGCTACAAGGCACACCTGAACCTGGCGAAGATTACCGATTCGGTCACCGTCTTCACCGAAGTCACCCTGAGTGACCACAAACGCGAAGATTTCGCCAAGTTCGAGTCCAATATCCGTATGGTGGATGAAGTGCTCGAATGCCATCTGATCAGCGGTGGCTACGACTATCTGGTGCGTTTCATGACCCGCAGCATCCAGCACTACCAGGAAGTGATCGAAAGCCTCCTGGACAAGAATATCGGGATTTCCAAATACTTCAGCTACATCGTCATCAAGTCGCCCGTGCTCAAGGACGGTGTGCCACTGCGCAAGCTGTTGCGTCACTGACTAGTAGCGCAAGCTCTCCTGTCGCAGTCGCGCGAAGTGCTCCAGCGCTGTTGCATCGAGCGCTTGTGCCGCGTCAGGCGCAGCGCCATCGTGAATCGCTTGCCACACCGCTTGCGAGCCGATCGACCCGCGGGTCGCCGCCAGGTCGAAGCTGTCGGGATACAGCGCGTGCAGTGTGGCCAGCAGCGCCAGGCCCAGGCTGGCTACGGGACGTTGGGCTGGCGCGACGTCGCGCACGATGCTCACGCCATGACAGAGCTGGCCGCGCCAGGTCGACTCGGTGGGGACAAAGTCGACCTGTTCGAAATGTGCGCCGGTATCCAGCGCATTCAGTGCGTTTGCCAGTCGAGCCGAGTCAATCCACGGCGCGCCGATCCACTCGAACGGATGCGCTGTACCACGGCCCACACTCAGGTTCGCGCCTTCGAGCAAAGCGACATCCGGGTACAGCTCCAGCTGGGACAGTGTGCGCAGGTTCGGTGACGGCGGCACCCAGCCGAGGCCGGTGTCGGCGAACGTCATCGCGCGCTGGTACCCCTGCATCGGCACGACGCGCAGATCCGCACCAATGTGCTTGTTGCGGTTGAACAGACCCGCCAGCTCGCCGAGCGTCATGCCGGGCTGCAGCGGTGCCTGGAAATAGCCGGTGAATGATTCGTGGCGGGCGTCCAGCACCGGCCCGCCGAAGCGCTGCGCGCCGAGCGGATCGGGTCGGTCCAGCACAAACAGCGGGATGCCACGCGCCGCCGCGGCTTCGAGTGCATAACCCAGCGTCGTCTCATAGGTGAAGAAGCGCACGCCGGCATCCTGGATATCGAAGACCAGGGCATCCAGTCCACGCAGCGAACCGCTGGGGAAACGCTGCGTCGCACCGTAGAGACTGTGTATGGTCAGGCCCGTTGCGGGGTCGACTACGTCGCCGACCCGCTCGTCCAGGTCGGTGTTCAGCCCATGTTCCGGCGAGAACAAGGCTGCCAGTGTGACACCTGGCGCGTGGTCGAGTACGTCGACGGTGCGCCGGCCCTGGGCGTCGAAGCCGCTGCGATTGGTGAGCAGGCCCACGCGCAGGCCGGCGAGCGGGGCAAACTGCTGCGCCTCAAGCACGTCGATGCCGGCCTGCACCGGGCCCGTCGAGGTCGGCAGGCGCTCGGCGGCACGTAGCGCCGGCAGCGCCGATGGCAGCAAGCGGCCGATTTGCGCGGCGCTCGCAGGCGGGCTCCGACTGGCCAGCAACGCGAGCAACTGCGCACGCAGCGGGCGGGCGTCACCGCCACCGTGCGGATACACGCGGTTGCTCAGGATGATCATGAACTGGTGGGTCACCAGATCGATCCACAGCCCGGTACCGGTATATCCGGTGTGACCGATGACGCCGATCGGCGGCAGGCGGTCATGGTTCGACACCAAGGGCGCGGCCAGTTCCCAGCCGAGGCCGCGCCACGCTACGGCCGTGAGTGGCGCGGCGGCGGCGGCGAGCGCGGCGATGCTCTGCGGTTGCAGAATCCGCGTGCTGCCCGCGTGTCCATCGTTCAGCAGCATCTGGGCGAAGCGGGCGAGGTCGTCCGCCGTGGAAAACAGCCCGGCGTTGCCGGAAACGCCGTCCATCCATTGTGCGGTCGGATCGTGCACCTCACCACGACGTATGCCGCTGCTGTCGGCGAGCGTCGGGGCAGTGCGTGCCGCTCGCCCGGCGTCCGGCAGAAAGAGCGTGTCGCGCATGCCCAGCGGCGCGAATATGTGAGCCTGGCAATAGGTGTCGAGCGGACGCTGGCTGATGCGCTCGACCAGTTCGCCGAGCACCACGAAATTCAGGTCGCTGTAGATGACCCGCTCACCCGGCGCACTGCGCGGGTGCTCTGCCGCAATTGCCTTCAACACGCCTTCGCGGCCCGGCTGCGCGGGTCGTGCCGGCAGATCCGCGCGCAACCCGGAGGTATGGGCGAGCAGGTCATGTACGGTCACCGCGTCTTTGCCGTACGCCGCGAAGGCGGGCCAGTACTTTGCAACGGGGGCGTTCAGGTCGATGCGGCCGGCTTCGGCCAGTTGCATGATCGCCGTGGTGGTGGCGATGACCTTGGTCAGCGAGGCGAGATCGAATTCGGTGTTCAGCGTCATCGGTTCGGGGGCCGGGAGGGTCGCGCGCTGTCCGAAGGCTTCACGATAGAACACGTGGCTGGCATCGCCGATCAGGACCACGGCCCCTGGAATGTGTCCGGCGGCGATCTGTCCGGCGACGATTTGTGCGGCTTGCAGGCGCGCCGCCGCATCGAGATCGGCGGCACCGGCGATCTGCGCCATCGCCATGGCGCCCAGCAGCCCCCAGCGTTTCAGTACACCGCTCAAGGAGGCGGTAAGGCGCTGGCATCGTAGTGATTGTGCGGGTTCCATAACATCCATCCATCGCTGTCGGCGGCGTCGGCAGCCTGTGTCTGCGCGCTGATCGCCGTGGCGTCAAACACGCGATGATCGAACGCGTAATCGCGAAAGGCCTGTAGCCACGGGCGAAAGCGCACGCCCGGCAGGTGGGTACGCTTCACGGCCTCCGCCAGGGAGCGCCTGATGATCTGGCCGGGATCGGCGACCGGGTCGCTCAAGCCTGGCAGTCCCCAGGTGAAACCGGACGGGTAGAGCATCGGTGAAATATAGTCGAGCGGCGCGCCGAGCATTTCGAGTTGCTGGCCGATCGCGGTATCGTCGAGGTTCCAGCAAACGTAGCCGAAGATATCCGCGGAGACGAACACGTTATAGGGCGCCAGGCGCGTGCGTGCGCCCTGCAGGAAGCCGACGATCGCCGCCGTCCGGTTACGCCGGGTGCTCGGCAGGGCAAAGTGCAGCTTGCCCTTGTCGGGAAAGCGCACATAGTCGAACTGGACCTCGTCGAAGCCCATCCGTGCCGCTTCTTCGGCGATATCGAGATTGTGCTGCCAGACGTCGTGGGAAAACGGGTCCATCCATTGCAACTGCTCGCCATCGCGCCACGGTTCGCCTTCCGTGGTGTGCACGCTCCATTCAGGATGCGCGCTGGCGAGCGGATCGTCCTTGAACACCACGATGCGCGCGATCAGGTACAGGTGTTGCGCATGCAGCCTGGCCAGCAGCGCCGGAAAGTCCTGAAGCCGGGGCGCGCGCGCGGTCACCTGGGCCGCCGCGCCGATCTTCTCGCGGGCCTCACTGCGATACGCTGTCAGGCCACGGTCGCCCTTGACGTCGATGACCAGGGCATTGATCACGCCGCTGTTGGCCAGGCTGATGGCCTTGTTGCGCAGCGCCGCGTTGGTGATGCCGAACACCGACAGATAGATTGCTTTCGGTCGAAATGGGCTCAACAGCAGCGTCACCGGCGTTTCGTCAGACACGCTGGCTTCAGTGCGCAGATACCCTGGAGCGCGGGCTGCGACGCTGGTGACCGCCTGGGCGGTCTCGAATCGCCCGTTTTCGTCGGTACGGATCACCCCGGCCGCTGTCGTGATGATTGCGCCGACGACTGGATTCTGTGTGCTTGAGTCGAGCACGATACCGCTGACGGCCAGGGCGCCTCGCCCCGTCAGCAGGGCGGCGACGGCGAGCAGTGCCGGGATCGCGTATCGCTTCAGTGGGCGCGGGAAGGTCATCATGGGTTTCCTGCTGCGGGCATGGGCAAGGTGTTCGGTTCGCCGAGCAGGTGCGCGAATGCGCTGGCACCATAGGCATCGATCATCAGGAAACGCGGCAGTGCCAGCAGCCGTGCGTGACGGTCGGCCTTGCGCGCATCCAGCGTGAAGGCGGCCACGTAGTGTTCGGCGGCGGCGAGCGCGATCAATTCGTCGTCGTAGATGCCGAACGGCCACGCGAGCAGGTCGACCGGTGCGCCGGTTTGCGCCTCGAGACGTCGGCGTGAATTGTCGAGCTGTGTGCGAACGAATTGCTGGAAGTCCGCGGGCGTGCGTTGTCTGCGCTCGACCTTGAAGTTGGGATGCCAGTAGGTGTGCGACTGGATATCGATGAGCCCGGTCTGTTTCAGGGTGCGCAATTGCTCCCAGGTCAGCGCATAGGAGGCGTTCGAGATCGCCGATGGGTAGATGAACAGCGTGACCGGAAAACGCTCGCGTAGCACGATGGGCAGCAGTTTCTCGAATACCGAACGATGCCCGTCGTCCACCGTGATCACCACCGGCTTGGACGGTAGCGTTGCGTTGGGATCACGCAGCCAGTCGATCACCTCGCGCAGCGGGACGATGTGGTAACCCCGTTCGTGCAGGACGCGCAACTGGCTCTCGAAGGTAACCATGCGCACGGTCATCGAGTCGTCCGCCGTCTCCGAAAAACGATGGTAAACGAGGATCGCGACATGGGGTTCGGCGCTCTGCGCGGCGCCGTCCGTGCCCCAGGCAAGTGCGCAGAGGCATGCCAGCACGACACACACCCTGAATACTGCACACATGTCGGTGCTCCTGCGCGAGTCGTCTTCCCTCGCGTTATCCGTCTCGCGAAAGCGAGGCGCATCCAGTGTGCGTTGAGCGCGGCATCGTCCAGATGATGCAAATCAAAGCGGTGTGGCGTGGCCTTGCCCGGAGTGTCGATTTGATCTACTTCAAGGTTAGCTCATGGTGCGATGACGCTGAGCGAACATTTCATCAATCGGCTACGTCACCATCAAGTCCCGACGGCGCTGGAAAGCTGCCATGGATCATCATGGGCCCTTTCAAGTCGCGTCAGATTCTCGCGACGTATGGCTTTACACAACTCTTGAACCCCGTGCGTTCTTCAATTTCACCTGAACCGCTGATGTATCCATGGCGTGACAGGTTCGGCATCAACATCGAGGCGATGAAGGTGATGCTCAGGACCGCCGCGACGTAGACGAAGAAATATGCCTCGATACCCTGTGATCGAAGCGACAAGGCGACGTATTCGGCGGTGCCGCCGAACGCTGCATTGCCGACGGCATAGGGAAAGCCCACACCCAATGCCCGTACCGCTGGTGGGAAGAGTTCGGCTTTGACGATTCCGGCAACCGGGGTGTAAAACGACGCAATGACCAGGCCGCCAAGTACCAACAGGAAGGCCGTAAACGGGCTGGTGACTGACTGCAGCGAATAGAGCAGTGGGATCACCAGTACCATGGCCAGCCCGGAAAACATCAGCATGTGCGTCTTGATCCCGACACGGTCGGCGAGCAAACCAAACAGGGGTTGGCAGAACATGAAGCCGACCAGGGCCGCCGTCATGATGAAGCTGACTGTTTCCGGGCTGAAGCCCGCGGAGATCACCAGGAACTTCTGCATGTAGGTGGTGAAGGTGTAGAAATACAGCGAACCACCGATGGTGAACGCCACCACCAAAGCGACGGCTCGTTTGTGTTTGAACAGGCCGCGCAGGGAGCCGGCACCTTTGCGGGTCATGTCCTTTTTTGTGGCGGTTTCATGCATCGAGCGCCGCAGATACACCACGACGATTGAACTCAGGGCACCGATGAAGAACGGAATCCTCCAGCCCCATGTGTGCAACGCCTCGGCGCTGAGGGTTTGTTGGAGAATGACCACGGTCGTCAAGGCCAGCAACTGACCGGCGATGATGGTGAGGTACTGAAAGGATCCATAGAAGCAGCGACGCCCGGGTGTCGCGATTTCGCTGATGTAGGTGGCGCCTGTGCCGTACTCCGCACCGACGGACAGGCCCTGAATCAGCCTGGCGATGACGAGTAGAATCGGCGCTGCAATCCCTATGGTGTCGTAGGTCGGCATGATGGCGATCAGCAGTGAGCCGGCGCACATCATGAACACCGAGATGATCATCGAGACCTTGCGGCCGCGAGTGTCAGCGAGCCAGCCGAAAATCCAGCCGCCGAGTGGACGCATGAAAAAACCAACAGCGAAAACACCGGCGGTTGCCAGTAGTTGGCTGGTGGTGTCCCCTTTGGGGAAAAACGAGGCGGCAAAGTAGATGGCGGTATAGGCGTAAATGAAAAAGTCGTACCACTCCACCAGATTGCCTGAGCATGCCCCGATGATGGCCTTTATGCGGCTCGGGGTGTTCAGGGGGGCGGTCTCGGCAGCGTGGTCTTCCGAGCCTGTGATTGATGTCGGCATGATGTTTACCCTTTCTTATTCTTGTAGTGAGTCGAGCGCTCTTTGGCGCGGACGTTGATTTCACGCTACCGCAGAGTGAGAGGGGTAATAAGCCGTCAAGCAGGCCTAACTGATATACCCAAATTCTATAGCTGGGCGTGCAGCCCCGGCGGGCTGGGGGATACAGCCGGTCCGGAGGACGCCAGGCCTCACTGCACGCGGTTTTCAGGGCACTCCAAGGCTCATGAATGCGTTTACACTGCTCTCACTTTCGGCGCATATCGTGTCGAGCCCGATGCTGACTGGCCCGGTAATGGATGTTGTTCAACTCAAAACCTTGATTCATGTGGCCGAGCTGGGCAGTCTCAGCAAGGCCTCGGATCGTCTGCACATCGCGCAACCGGCACTCAGCCGACAAATCAGAATGTTGGAGAAGGAACTCGGCGCCTACCTGTTCGAACGACATGGGCGCGGAATGGAAATCACCGACGTCGGCCGGGAAGTGCTGGCCCACGCGACTCGAATCATGGAGGAGATGGAGTCGATTCGAAGTTCGGTCGTCGGCGGCCGATCGTCTTTTCGTGGAACGGTCGTCATCGGTACAACGCCGACGGTGGCCCAGATCGTTACCGTACCGCTGGTGCGCAAGATCCGCGACGCGCACCCCAACCTTGCCGTCAGGCTTTCCTCTGCCTTCAGCGGCTACCTGCTCGATTGGGTTCAGCGTGGTGAATTGGAGCTGGCCATTTCCTACGACCCGCAACCGTTGCATACGCTTCGAATTGTGCCGGTGATGATGGAGAAGCTGTTGCTGGTTGGCCCCGCCAGCGCCAACTTGCGCATTGATACACCGGTCGCCTTCGACTCTTTGGCCGAGCAGCAACTGATATTGCCAAGCGCTCGCCACGGCCTTCGCGTGATCATGGACAACTGTGCGCGTGAAGTCGGGATCAAGCTCAAGACCAGCGTTGAAGCCGATTCGTTCGGCGCGATGATCGATCTGGCTCGCAATGGCTTCGGTCTGACGGTCTTGCCACTGGCATCGATTTACTCACACCTCGAAGCCGGCGTGCTGTGCGCGGCACCTTTGGTAGAGCCTGTGCCCATGCGCAAGCTGGTTCAGGTTCTTCCGGCGGACAGGCGAGTCAGTCCGGCCGCCAAATTCGTCGGGGATGCCTTTATCGAAATTGCCGCAGATCTGGTCGATCGCAAGATTTGGGCTGGATACATGCTTTGAATCTTCTGCTGATGTGTTCACCCCATGAGCCTGTCTCCCTGCTGTCCGCGTCACGCACAGCATCGGCCCTGCGTGAGCGGGTTCGGGCATAGAGCAATCAGATCGGGTTGAAACCCAGCGCAGCCCGAAAGCGATTCTTGATGTAGTGACCATCACGCGGCGGCAGCACCCGTGGTGGGTTTTCCGCTTTGATCTTGATCGTCGCGAGCTTGACGCCATCACGCGTCGCCAGGCGCTCGCGCAGGCCATGTACGCCGTCCATGTCGCGGATTTCATCGGTCCAGCTGAAGCCGCAGGTCTTGGCGACTTGATCGAGTTGGATGCCGAAACCGGCATGACTGACCTGCATGCCGGTCTCACCGAAATGGCCGTTGTCGAGCACGGCGATGGTCAGGTTGGCTGGCTTTTGCAGCGCGACGGTGGCCAGCGCACCAAAGCCCATCAGCAGTTCACCGTCACCGGTGATCACGACTACCGATTTGTCCGGCTGGGCGTTGGCCAGGCCCAGGCCGACGGTGATTGCACTGCCCATGGCGGCCCAGAGGTAGTAATTCAGATCATGGTCACCGGCCGCCATGACGTCGTAGGACGCCGATCCCAGGCCGGTCACGACCAGCACGTCCTTGCGGTCGGCCAGCAAGGCCTTGACCACTTCGCGGCGGCACAGGGTGTGGTTAGCGCTTACTTGACCCATTTCTTTTCTCCAATCAGACGCTGACCGAGCAGCAGGGCACAGGAAGAATCGCCGTTGAATGCCATGGTGGCCGCACCGTGCAGCAGCGGGGCGACGTCTTTCGGATCATCGGCGCGCCAGGTCATGACCTTCATCAGGTTCAGGGAGGCCTCGGTGGCCTGCCCCATGGGGTTCTGCCAGGCGTTGAATTCGGCCCAGTCGCCGCGCATGGTCACCACCATCAGCAGCGGGAAGCCTGCGCAGACCTGAAGTGCCAGGGTGTTGATGCAGTTGCCGACACCGCTGGATTGCATCAGCAGCGCACCACGTTCACCGCCGAGCCAGGCACCGGCGAGGTAGCCGATACCTTCCTCTTCGGTGGTGAGGACGACGGCCTTGATGTCCGGGTCTGCATACGACATGCGGATGGCCGCCGAGTGACCTGCATCCGGTACGAAGACCACATGTTTGACGTCGTGGGCCTTGAGCACGCGGAATACGTCCTCCTGCCAATCCTGCCCCACGGTTTGTTCAGCTTCTGTTGACATGCCAGTCTCCCAAGCACAGCAGTTTTTGTGTTGTGCCTCATTCTGGGAGGGCGTGGAGTGAACGACGACTACCGTTTTTGTCTTTGAGATATGCCCATTTTGTATAGCTGTGCGGTGGAGGCGCTGGCCGTTGCGCCATAACATTTGGGCATAACAGCTAGAGCGCGATCCGCTCTTATTGGCAGAGCAGGACTCGGGTAGTTTCCCGGCTACGTCGTTACGGCGCGTAACCGACGCAACGAGAACAATAAGATCCGAGGGTTGAACCTATGAAAAACAGACTACCGGCTGCGGCAGGCATTCTGATCGCCATGCTGCTGGGGATCCTTATCGGCTACATGATTTTCCTCACCTTCCCGGACAAAGCGATGGCGACCAAGGTCGCCAGTTACATTTCGATCGTCTCCGACGTATTTCTACGCCTGATCAAAATGCTTATCGGTCCTTTGGTGTTCTCGACACTGGTGCTCGGCATCGCGCATATGGGCGATGCAAGCGCTGTCGGCCGAGTATTTGGCAAAGCGCTGGCCTGGTTTGTCACCGCGTCATTGCTTTCGCTGTCGGTGGGGCTGGTCATGGCCAACCTGCTGCAGCCGGGGCACAACCTGGGCTTGCCATTGCCAGATGTGACCAGTGTGACCAACCTGCAAACCTCGGTGTTCACCCTCAAGGATTTCGCCACGCACTTGGTGCCCAGGTCGTTCGCGGAGGCCATGGCCACCAATGAAATCTTGCAGATCGTGGTGTTCTCGATATTTTTCGGTGTCGCTCTGGCCTCCTTGGGCAAGAAAGCCGAGCGGTTGGTGAATGTCATCGAGGACCTGTCCCACGCGATGTTGAAGGTCACCGGCTATGTGATGAAACTTGCACCGCTGGCGGTGATGGCGGCCATGGCAGCGACCGTGGCGGTCAACGGGCTCTACATTCTGGTCAAGTTCGCGGTCTTCATGCGCGACTTCTATTTCGGGTTGATCGTGCTCTGGACGATGCTGATATTTGCCGGCTGGATGTTCCTGGGGCGGCGTGTATTCAAATTGGTGGTGCTGATCAGAGAGGCTTTCCTTCTGTCTTTCGCCACGGCCAGTTCCGAGTCGGCTTACCCGAAGATTCTCCATGCGCTGGATCGTTTTGGAGTCAAGCGCAGAATCTCGAGTTTCGTCATGCCCATGGGCTATTCCTTCAATCTGGACGGCTCGATGATGTACTGCACGTTTGCCGTGTTGTTCATCGCGCAGGCGTATGGCATCGAGATGTCCATCGGTACGCAGATCAGCATGCTGTTGACGCTGATGCTTACCTCCAAAGGCATGGCTGGCGTGCCGCGTGCTTCGCTGGTGGTCATCGCCGCGACCCTGACCCAGTTCGATATTCCTGAAGCCGGTTTGTTGCTGATTCTGGGGGTCGACACGTTCCTCGACATGGGTCGGTCGGCGACCAACGCCGTGGGTAACTCGATTGCAACGGCGGTGGTGGCCAAGTGGGAAGGGGAATTGGTGAGCGAGGATGAAGCCGGGCGCGCCGCCGACGCGCGAGATACATCTGATCACACAGAGGAGAAACCGCTGACGGTCTGACCCGTTCGTTGGGCGCGTTCAAGATCGAAGGGTGAGCATTCACAGAGGTGGTTGCTCACCCTTTTTCGTTTATCCGAAAGAGGGTGGCTGGAGTCAGCGCAAGGCGGTACAGAACGTGCGGATGGCTTCGCAGGCCTGGCGCAAGGAGGCGTCATCCAACGCATAGGCGATGCGAATGTACGGACCAAGACCAAAGGCGCTGCCATGAACCACGGCCACATTCGCTTCGTCGAGCAGTGCGTGGGCGACCTCTTCATCGCTGTGCAGCACTCGCCCGCCTGGGGAGGTACGACCGATCAGGCCGGCGCAGGAGGCGAAGGCGTAAAACGCCCCGGCAGGACTGACGCATTCAAGACCTGGTGTGTCGTTCAGCAGCCTCACCATCAAGTCCCGACGGCGCTGGAAAACCGCCCGGCTTTCGTGGATGAAATCCTTGGGCCCCTCCAAGGCCGCGAGTGCCGCTTGTTGCGAGACCGAACTCGCTCCCGAGGTCTGTTGCCCTTGCAGCTTTTCCATGGCGTCCAGCAGCCAACGTGGCCCCGTGGCGAAGCCGATGCGCCAACCGGTCATGGCATAGGCCTTGGACACACCGTTCATGGTCAGCGTGCGTGGCGCCAGCCGTGGTTCAACCTGGGCCAGGGTATGGAATGGCTGATCGTCGAAGATCAGGTGTTCATAAATATCATCGGCCAGAATCAACACGTGAGGGTGGGCCAGCAACACCTCGGCCAGGGCCTGCAGTTCCTCCCGGCTGTACACCGCGCCGGTCGGGTTGGACGGCGAATTGAGAATCAGCCAGCGGGTCTGCGGTGTGATCGCGGCATTCAATGCCTGGGCGGTCAATTTGAAGCCCGTATCGGCCTCGCAGGTGACGATCCTGGCTTCACCGCCGCACAGTTGAACCATCTCCGGATAACTGACCCAGTACGGTGCTGGAACGATGACCTGATCGCCTTCGTTGAGGGTGGCGGCCAGTGCGTTGTAGATCACCTGTTTGCCGCCGTTGCAGATCAGCGTGTCCTGCCAGGTGACGTCCAGGCCGTTCTCGCGGCGGAACTTGGTGGCCACTGCTTCACGCAATGAACGTACACCGGCGACCTGGGTGTAGCGGGTGTGGCCGTGCTCGATGGCATGAATGGCCGCTTCACGCACATGTTTGGGCGTATCGAAGTCAGGCTCACCGGCACACAGTGAAATGATCGTTGCGCCTTGCGCCCGTCGTTCCGCGACCCGGTCCATGATCCGGTAGGTTGCCGATGGTTGCGCACTGGCCAGGCGTTGGTTGAGACGTTGGATATCGGTGATCATGCTTTCCTCTGCAGGCTGTGGTAGCCCAGTGCGTCCCGGGCTTGCTTGAGGGTTTTGCCCTGGGTGAGCAGGGCGCGGATGTCGGCTTCGACCGCTTCGATCTGGCGGGCACAGGCCGCCACTTCGGCGGCACGGGCCCGCGGCACGATGACCACGCCGTTGGCGTCGGCCACCACGATGTCGCGGGTACAGACCCGCGCCGTGCCGATGGACACGGGCTGGTTGACCGACTGAACCTGTACGCGGTCCTTTCCGGTGCGCATGAAGCGGCCTTTGCTGAAGATCGGGTAGCCGTCACCCAGGGCCTTGTTCACGTCTCGGCAAACACCGTCGATCACGGTGCCGGCAATCCCTCGTGTGCCGGCGTACTGGGTCATGATGTCGCCCCAGACGGTGCAGTCGGTACGGCCGCCGTTGTCGATGACCAGCACATCGCCGGGCGCGACGTCTTCGATGAAGTCGCCCACGGTGCCTGGCGGTACGCTGGCCGAGACGTACTGCACGGTGAATGCCGGGCCAACAATCACTTTGCTGTAATTGTCCAGGGGCGCAATCCCGAGGCACTGGCCGGGCAGGCCGAGTTTGTCCATGGCATCTGACACACCCGGGGTGTCCAGGCCTTCAAACAAGGCGACCAGTGTTTGATCTTCAAGATTCATCGAGTGTGCTCCACCTGGATGGCTTCGAACTGGGTGTCATGCATCACCTCGGCCACCGAGCGGCCACTGCGAACCGCCTCGACCATGCTGTCCTGACGGCGGGCGATACGCTCGCCAAGGTCGAGCACCTTCTCGATTTCAGCTTGGGGTACGAACACCGTGCCGCAGCTATCGGCGATGACATAGTCGTCTTCACTGACGTCGACACCGGCCACGTTGATCGTCACGGCAGCATCGATCTGTACCACACGATTGCGTGCACTGATCATCGTCACTCCACGGCCGTAGACCGGGTAACCAATCGCCTCGCTGCCATCGATGTCGCGACTGAAGCCGTCG
>JACXTT010000999.1_pt1 | contig 48443 bp, 40 predicted proteins | sample 9270951 | NCBI WGS metagenome assembly JACXTT01 (sample SAMN15532306, study PRJNA645909) | rock metagenome | isolation source: weathered quartz diorite | place: Puerto Rico | collected 2017-06-21 | reverse complement strand
GAGCCGTGAACTCGAGAAACGCCAAGTGTAAAACGCCGACGCCGATGCTTCCGGCTCGGCAGGAGCCTCGCCCTCCCGAACGTGCGTAACCCCAGAATTTAGCGTTGGAGACGCACTAGGTTGCGTGATCCCAAAAACGCATAGCGCATGAGTCAAGTTCACGCGGCCATGTTTTGTTCTTCAAACCACTGCTCGATGGCCGCGTCAAGCTGGTCGAATCGTTGGCGCAGCGGCGAGCCCGGCGTCGCTTGGTTTGGGACGATCTGGGTAAGGCCGGGGCGCAAGAGGCGATTGTAGGTTCGAGTGCAGAACAGGATCGTGCGCCAGCCTTCCTCCGTGAGGCGATAACGATGCGACTTCGGCACGCGCGCGATGATGCCGTGCAGACGCAGACGCCGCAGGTGATAGGTCATCTGTCCGGGGGTGATGGACTGGGGCTTCTTTCCCAGCAAGGGGGTTAGGGGTTAGGGGTGAGGGTTTGAGGGACATAGCACAATCGGGTGCGGCCCCCTCACCCCCGGCCCCTCTCCCCCTGAGTACAGGGGGAGAGGGGAGTAAGACGACGGCGCGTAGAGAGTTACAGCATTACGCTTTGCGAACCCAGCGCTGTAGTGTTAGCCAGACGCGCGCGCGACGGATTCTGCGAACTCCGTCGCTCGCGCGATCGGCTAACTGTCGAGCGCTTGTACTGCCGGCGGACAGACAATGTGCCGCTGCCATTTGGCGTCGTTGCGCTCCGGAAAGTCGCCGCGGAAGTGGACGCCGCGCGATTCTTCGCGCGTCAGGGCGGAGTGGATCATCAGGCGTGCGATCGTCAGCAGGTTTTGCAGCTCCCAGCCGGCCCGGTGCGTGAATTCACGTGCCAGCGCATAACGGCACCAGAACGCGACATCATTCTGCGCCTCTTCCAGGCCGGCGTGCTCGCGGATCACCCCCAGGCGCCTAACCATCATGCTGCGCAGCGAATTCGTGATGTCAGCCGCGTCGAGCGTGCCCATGCTGTCAGGATCGAACCGACTCGCCAGCGGGAGGGCGGTGAGGCGCTCGGGCAGACCCGCGGCAACTTGGGCGGCGCCACGCGCACACGCGGCGCCGAAGACTAGACCTTCGAGCAGGCTGTTGGACGCAAGCCGATTGGCGCCGTGCAGGCCGCTGGAGGTGACCTCGCCGGCCGCCCACAGGCCCGGCAGCGACGTTTGGCCCTTGTCATCGATGGTGACGCCGCCGATCATGTAATGGGCGCCGGGCCGGATCGGGATCAAGTCGGCGGTGATGTCGAGCCCAAAGCCGCGGCACACCTTGTCGATGCCGGGGAAGCGCCGGCGCACCAGTGTCTTGTCGAGATGGCGCAGGTCGAGATAGACGTTGGGATGCTTGGTACGCTCCATGATGCGCACGATGGCCTGGGCGACGACGTCGCGCGGGGCCAGTTCAGCGCGCGGATCGACCTTGAGCATGAAGCGGTCCATCTGCTTGTCGCGCAGGTACGCCCCTTCGCCGCGGACCGCCTCGCTGATGAGAAATCGGCTCGACCCGGCGACGTAGAGAACGGTTGGATGGAACTGCATGAACTCCATGTCGCGCAGCTTGGCGCCGGCGCGGTAGGCCGCCGCCATGCCGTCGCCAGTCGCCACGGGAGGATTGGTCGTCTCGCGATAGACCATGCCGGCGCCCCCCGCGGCAAGAATCGTCTGCTTGGCCCAGATCAACAGTTTGCCCTGATTGGGCCGATGGACGATCGCGCCGACGCAACGGCCCTCATGCGTCAGAAGGTCGAGCGTGAAGGTATCGTCCCAAATGGTGAGGTTCGGGGCGTCCTTGGCCTTGGCGATGATAGCGCGCATGACCTCGAAGCCGGTGGCGTCGCCGAGGGCGTGGACGATGCGGCGATGGCTGTGGCCGCCTTCGCGCGTCAGGGCGAGATGGCCCTCTTCCTCGTCGAAGTGAGTGCCGAGGTGGATGAGATCGTTGATCTGATGCGGGGCCTCGCGTACGACCAGCTCGACGATGTCGCGATGGCACAACCCGCCGCCGGCGATCAGCGTGTCCTCGATGTGGTTCTCGAAGCGGTCCTCCGGCGATAGGACGCCGGCAATGCCGCCCTGGGCGTAGCTGCTGTTGGATTGCTGGATGCTGTCCTTGGTGACGACGAGAACGTCGATGTCCTTGGGGATATCGAGGGCGGCGCGCAGCCCCGCGATGCCGGCGCCGATGACAAGGATATCGGTGAAAAAGTGCGGCGTCTGCTTGGGATTGAACTGCACGAGGTAGCGATGCGGCGGCATGGAGGTCTTTCTTCGCTTGGCGTCCGCAAGACGCCAAGCGAGCGCGAAACGTAAACACGGGGATCATGGATTCGCCGGCGTCGTGAAGCGCCGGAAGGGGTCGCGCAATTCGGGCGGCGGCGGGGCGCCCCCACCGGGCGCCGTGTTGCCTGAGCCGACGCCTTGCACCTCGCTGATGCCGGTACCCGAATTCGCGCTGCCGCGCAGGTCCTTTTTCAGCGCCTGCTGAGCGAGCTTTGCGTTCAACTGGCGGACCAGCGCATCGTAGGATTGCACGCTCTTCACGTAGCGCTGCCATTCGGCTTCGCTCAGGCCGGCTTTCTTGAGCAGCTCCGGCGAGACGCGTTTCTTCCAGTCGTCGAGCTGCATCTGGGCGATGCGGGCGGCGAATTCGCGGTTGGCGGCGGCGGCCTTGATCTCGTCGGAGAGGCCGGGCGATTTTCCGCCGGAGCCAAGCGGGCTGGGGCCCTTCTTCAACTCCTTGCCGGTCTTCGGATCGCGGCCATTCTTTTCAAGCGCTTCCTTGGCGAAGTCGCGCAAGCGCGGATCGTCGGAGTTCTTGGCGATCGCTGCCAGGCCTTCACCGGCCTCGTCCCCCTTGGCGCCGTGGTTGGGCAATGCTTCGATGTGCCGGGCGATCTCATCCAGGCTCGGCTCCTTGCTCTTGGTTTTCTGATCGTCGCCGCGCGCATTGCCGGGCGATCCTTGGCCGGGTTCACTCTTACTCGCGCCGGCGTCGGCCATCATGCCCGCTTTGCTCTTGGCGTTTGGCGGTCCGTGGGGATGTTGCGGGTCCTTGTTGGTCACCTCGGGACCGTTGTCCTCGATTCCCTTGGCGCCGCTCTGCGGCTGCGGCTCGTTCTTGGCCCCCTTCGCGATCGGCGTCGGCGTGCCGTCGTCGGGCCCCGGCGTCTTGGGCTGGGTCATCGGCGCGTCCATGCCAGTCGGGCCGGCGTTCTTGGCATTGCCGGGTTCGTCTTTGCCCTTGCCGCCGTCGTCCTTCGCGCCGCCGGGGGTTTCTTTGGGTCCATCCTTGCGATCGCCCTTCGACGCTGATTTCTTTTCCGGACCACCGTCGTCCTTCGGCGTACCGGCGGCGCCCTTGCCCTCGCCTTGATCCTTGGGCTTACCGGCGTCCTCGTCCGGCGCTTTGTCTTTCGACTGCGGCTGCGGATCGTCGGGCGACTTCGCCGGGCCGTCTTTGCCTTCGGAGTTCTTCTGATCGGCCGACCTAGCGCCGCCGCGCTTGTCTTGCTCTTCTTTGTCCTTGAGAGCCTGCCTGAGCTTGTTCTCGGCATCTTTGTTTTGTTTCTTCTGGTCGTCGAACCCTTTTTGCGGATCTTGCTGGCCCGTGCCGCCGCCGCTGGACTTCTGCGCGAGGTCCTTGCCTTCTTTGGCCAGATTCTGATCCTGTTGCTGCTCGTGTTTCTTCTTCTGGTTCAGAGCGGCGTTGCGCTGAATGTCCTGGTTCTTCGCGGCCGGCGTGAGCGTGACCTTGTAGACAGGACTCTTGCCGATATTGCCGGCTGGGTTCGGAAAGTCCGCCGCGTCAGTCGCTTCGAGCCAGTACTCCAGCACTGTACCCGCCGGCGATTGATGGAGCTTGTCCTTGCCGGCCTTCAATTGATCGAGGGCGACGACTTCCTTGTATTCGATCACGTGGGCGAAGGCGCCATCGTCGAACTGGAACGACTTTCCAGGACGATACGCCAGCGGCAGAAACGCCGGCTTGTTCGCATCATTGACGGCCCGCAGATGCAGCGCCAAGCCCTTCAGGCCGATCTCGCTGCTGGCGTGCCCGTCCAGAACGAGCGTGCCATTCTCGGGCAACTGCACATCCTTGCCGGGCTGGATCATGACGACCCGAGGCAACTCATCGAGTGGCATATCGATGGGGCTCCAGTCGCGATCGGTGTTGTCCTCGCGGTCGGTTGACGTGAACAGGACGCGAAATTGCCCGGGCTGCTCCAGTTTCCAGGTGCAGGCAAAGGTGTTGTCGGCCAGCTTGCGCGTTGGCAACTCCTTCTTGCCGGCCGCGGTCACGATCTCGATGCTCGATTTCTGCACGGGCCGACTGGCGCGGACGACCAGCTCGACGTCGCTGCCGGGCGGGCCGTGAACGACCGGTCTGGTCGCGTCCTTGTTGGGAAACGTGGCGGTCGTCTGCGGCAGCTTGCGGAACGGACGATGCTGATAGGTTATCTCGTACTGCTTGACATGAGCGCGAGCGCGCACGCGCACCTGATGCTCCGGCGTCTCGGCGTCGCCGGCGCTGAGCTTGTAGCTGATACCGGTGCGAAGCTGGCCGGCGTGCAGTTGGGTCGTCCACAGGCCAGCGGCGTCTTGCTGCAAGGGTTGCGTAAAGTAGTCTTCATTTGCTTGATAGCGATACGACAATGTCGGCGCATCGGGACGACTCCCCGTCGGCACCCGCCCCTCGATGGCGGCACTGACCGTGATCGCTTGCGCGGGGCCGATCTCGGCATCGCCGCCTTTCGGATGCACCAGGACAATTCGCGTGCGCGCGATCGGCGCCGGCGTGTAGAACGGCACGAACGCTCGCAACATCGACGCGGCAAACGCCCCCGGGCCTAGCAGCAACAGAATGATGAGCCCCAGCAGCGGCACGGCAAGCGCGCCGAGCAGCACCCAGTTCTTACGCTTCGGGACGGTCTGCTCAACGTCCGATTCCTCGAGTTGCTCGGCAGCGCGGGCGCAGAGGTTGCGCCGAAACGCGGCCGGCAGCTCCTCGTCGTGCAGGTCGAGCCAGTTGATCAGCACGTTCTTTGCATTGGGAAGCGATTGCTCGATTTGATGGGCGACAAAGTACGGACTGACGGGGCGAAGCAGGCAGCGGCCCGCTTGCACGAGGATGAGGCCGATGATACCGAGGAATGCGGCGAAGCCGACCCAGCGGGTGAGGTGAACCCACGTCGCGCTGGAGTTGCCGGCGAACCAGTCAAAGAGGCCGATGAACAGAGCATAGACAGGAATAGCGAGAGACAGAACGAGCAGATGGGCGAGCAGATCGACGCGGCGGATGCGCGCACACAACTCGGCGAATTTGCGGCGCAAATAGGCGTCGGATTTGGTGGAGGTCGTTCGCGTTTCCAGATCGGTCGCCATGCCGGTCTCCGGGGCAAGAGCGCACCCTCATTCCCGACTGTTGCTGGAAGTATTATATCATGGCTGAGACGGAATCATAGCGTATGTCGTCGTAGGCCAGGCTTTCTGACAGACTGTATGAAATGTCAGGCTAGAAGGCCTGACCTACGGCAAACGGGCTCGGGGAGCAAGCCATGGCCGACCTGACGCGCATCAGCATCTCGCTCGAAGAGAACCTGCTCGAATCGTTCGACAAGCTCATCGCCGCCAAGGGCTACGCGACGCGCAGCGAGGCGATTCGCGATCTCATTCGCGATCTACTCATTCGCCAGGAGGCCCGCCACAAGCACGGCGAGCAGGTCGCGGTCGTCACCATGGTCTACGATCATCATGCCCGCGAGCTGGCGGCGAAGCTGATCGACAAGCAACACCACCATCACGATCTGGTCGTGTCAAGCCTGCACGTTCACCTTGGGGAACGGCATTGTTTGGAGGTATCGGTATTGCGCGGTCCAGGTCACGAAGTAATGCACCTGGGGGACGAACTGCTGGCCACCAAGGGAGTGCTGCATGGTGATATCACGTTCACCAGCGGCGAAGGAGCGCTGAACAAGATGAAATAGGACAAGCCCCAGGGGGAGGTACTCCGAACCCTGGGGATTTGCTTGCCAAAAAAACAACGGCGATGCAACCTTGCATCGCCGTCGCTCCGTAGGATGTGGTCAACTCAAACTCTCATTTTCGGCAAGGGTGAGTAGGCGTCCTGCCTTGCTGTTTTGGGTCGGACCACCCCTTGGCAACATTATCCGTATCGACGTAGTCTTCCCAGAACTTCAGCCATTTTCGCTGAATTCCAGAGAATCCCTTTCTTACCTTGTCGCGAGAAGCCAACCAAGTCCCGCCAGAACGACGCACAGTCCCAGCATTCCAAGGCTGTAGCCAAGCCAGATGTGCCGACGACGCCTGGCATGGGCGGCGATTGCCTCGGCGGTCCAGAGCGCGGTCTGCTGATGGGCATGCAAGTCGCTCCACAGGGCCGACGCATCGTCCCCCGACAGGAAGTAGCAGCCTGCCACCATGCCGGGCTCCGAGTAGTCGTCTCGCGTTCCCTCAGCCAACAGCCTGCCGAGCCGAGTCCGCCAGGCGTGGACAGCGCTGAGCCGTTGATAAACCCCAAGGTTTTCACGCACGGCGTCGGGCAGCACCTTATCCTGCGTGGGTTCGACATCGACGCGAAAATGCGCCCGTATGTCCGTGGCGATCCGCGTTCGGCACAGCCAATCCAAGCCCCCCTGGAACATGGTGGGAAGCTCGGCCGGGTCCAGGTCGGGCAGCAGTGGAAAGCGCTGGAACCAACCGGGCGCCGGTGCAGCTTGCGGGTCCAGGCCGCTGACCACGACATGGATCGGAAACTCCGTTTCCGTCGCTTGACGAACGATACGCAGATCCGCTTGCACGATCTGGACAAGGTTATCCATGTTTGCGGCCCTCTGAATGTCTTTGAAAGGGACCAAGAGCACGATTCCCTGGATCGGCTGCTCCGGGCCGCGATCGCGTGCCAGTAATTTGCACAGGTGATGCAAGCGTGGCTCCGCCGGAAGAGCGGATTCGCCGAGATGGGTGAGTTTCGAGCCGACCACGAAGACAGCCTCCTGGTTCGCGAACACGTGAAACGGCGACGACTGCTGCGGCGCCATCGCGACTGCCCCGCGCGAAAGCAGGACTGATTGCAGTTCGGGCGTCAGCGGTCCAAGGATCAGGAACAGCGGAGTGTCGCGCAACGGAATGCTCGCGCGATCGAGTGCCGCACACGTCTCGCTCCAGGCCCTTTCGATTTCGGGCCAGGCGCTCGGCAGCGAATCGCGCTGCAACGCCAGCCACAGACCGCGGCTTAGCCAGCCGAGCGCGTACACGAGCAGGCCTAGCAACGGCATCCAGGCGCGGTGCAACGCTGGCCAGGAGGAACGCAATACCCGATCGACACCGCCCAGGCGGTTGAGCTGCCACAACCCGGCAAGTACGCATGTCCAGAACAGCACATGCAAACACCAGTGCGCCGTCGCGGCTGTGTCCTTCGTGGCACGTTGCCACGGAAATACGATGGCCGCGAGATAACGAATGGGCAGAAGAATCGTCATGCGATCGCTCCGGATTCCATGGGCCGAGACGGTCAGGACTCGTAGCCGAACTCGTGAGAGTTCGGCCGGGCTGCCGAGCTCACACGAGTTCGGCTACAGTCGCGCGACGCAAGCAGCTACTGCGTCGTCCAGGCTAAATCTTCGGGCAGGGAGGTCGGGAGGGCGAGGCTCCTGCCGAGCCGTGAACTCGAGAAACGCCAAGTGTAAAACGCCGCCGCCGATACTTCCGGCTCGGCAGGAGCCTCGCCCTCCCGAACGTGCGTAACCCCAGAATTTAGCGTTGGAGACGCACTAGAGTCTCCACAACACCGCCAGTGCGAGCGGCAGCAGCAATGAGAATGTCAGCAGTAGCGAAAATGCCATGCGCCGCAACGGCCGATCGTCCAGTCGCGTTCGATCGAAGCGTGGCACTTCGAGGCTTGCCGGTGTCGTCCACGTTTGCGCAGCGGGTTCCAGCTTGGCGCGGATACGCGCCGCCCAGGCCTCGACCTGGGCCGGCTGGCTGCGCCAGTTGCCGCGAAAGCCGAGCATCACGCACAGGTGCATCGCCTCGAGGGCGTCGAGATCGCCGCGCGTCTCCGCGTATCGGGATTCGTCCCAGAACTTGGCGCCGCTGTCGGCGCCGCCGAACTTCTCCGGCAGGCGCGCATCTGGCGGCGCGTAGAACGTGAGCCATTCGTCCAGCCAGCAGGTGAGGGCGAAGCCGATAGTCGCGCGCGTGAGCCGGCGTCGCTCCTCCTTGCTGCCTTGCTCGGAAAAGACAAACCCGAAGTCATCTCCGGACAACGCGCCGGCGTCATTCGCGAATGCCGACAGCAAGCGGTGCAAATGCTGTTGTTCGCGCTCCCAATCCACCGAATCGCCCGCTTCGAGCCGATCGCGCAGGGCGATGCCACGATTGAAGACAGCGTAAACACCATCGGCGAGCACGGCTTGCATCAGAATTCTCTCTGTCTACCAGTGGCGGCTTGGCCGTCGGACGGCGCCTTGCGAACGCCAAGCCGCCAGCGGCAGTCAAGAATAAACCAATCGCCCGAACAAGAATAAACCAATCGCCCGAATCGGACAAGCGCAGTCGGAATTTGCCCAATTCGGCCTTGACAGGAATGAATGAGACTGTAAAAGTCCGCCTTCTCATTCAGGGATTTCGTTGCACTGCATCAGCCGGACAGCCATTCGGGGGAAAGATGGTCCGTCGGCTTGACTTGTTAAAGGGGAGAACGCTCATGGTGTGGGGTAATGCTCTACGGCGCTGGACGATGCATAGCATCCATGCGGCCATCCTCGGCTCGGCCTTGTTCGGGTCGGCGAGTATCGCGACAGCGCAACCTGCCGGGACGGCGGCCAGCAAGCTGCCGGGCATCCATTACACACGCAGCCAAACTTTCAATCTGCCGGTTGTCATGGACGACAACGATCGCCAGGGGCTGAGCGAAATTCGCCTCTACGTCAAGACGGCGAATTCGGGCTGGGCGCTGCAAGAACGCGGCGCGTCGAGCCTGAAGCACTTCAGCTGCAAGGTGGCGCAGGATGGGGAATACTGGTACACGCTGGCGCTGGTGGACCGGCAGGGACAGATGAGCCCCGCCGACGTGAACCTCGTGCCGCCGAGCCAGCGCGTCGTCGTGGATACGACGGTGCCGGCGATTCAGGTGCAGCCGTGGAACAGCGAGGGAGATTTCTGCCTGCGCTGCACGGTGCAAGATGCGAATCCGGATCATGGGAGCTTGAAAGCCGTATGCAGGACCGAATCGGGGGATCTGCCTTTGGAGATCGTGCCCAATCAGCCGGGCGTGTTCCGCGTTCGCGGCGCGGAGCTGATGCGTTTCCCGGTCATGGTCAGCGCCAAGGATATGGCGGGCAATGTCGGCACCAAAGAAGTCAACATTCGCGAGTTGATCGGCACCACGCTGAACCCGGCGCCGAAGGTACCGACGCCGCTGCCGCCGCCCACCATCGCGCAGACGGAAGGGGGCGTCGACACGAAGAGTTTCGCAGCGCTGCCGGCACCGCGCGTATCCGATTCACTGCCGCGGCCCGAGAACCTGAACACCCACCCGGCGCCGCCGTCGCTCCCCCCCCAGGGACCGATCGCTCCGCCGGCTGTCCAGGACCCCGCGCCCAGGCCGCCCGTCGCGCCGCTTGACCCGCCGCACCATGGCGCCGGTCCTCACCAGCTTATCAACACGACACAAGCCTCCGTCGATTTCCGCATCGATCAGGTCGGACCCAGCGGCGTCGGCAAAGTCGAAATCTACATGACGCCCGACAGGGGGCTCACCTGGCATCCCCTCCGGGAGGCCGCCGACAAACGCAGCCCCACCGACATCAAGCTACCCGGCGATGGCGTCTATGGCATTCGCGTCGTCGTCACCAACGGCAACGGCTTCGGCGGCCGAACCCCGCTCAAGGGCGACCAACCGCATTGCACCATCGAAGTGGACACCACCGCCCCCTTCGTGCAACTGCGTTCCGCCGAAGTGCTCCCCAGCTCCGGACAGGTCGAGCTGAAATGGAACGCCACCGACAAAAACCTCGGGTCCGAACCGGTCTCGCTGTTCTACCGCACGCGAACCGACGGCCCCTGGCAGGTCATCGCCAAGGGAGTCAAGAACGACGGCCTCCATCGTTGGGCCTTCCCACGCGACGCCGGTGGACAGTTTTTCTTCAAAGTTGAAGTGACCGATCAGGCCGGCAACATGTCGCAAGCGGCATCGAGCCAACCCGTCCTCATCGACATGACCGAGCCGCGCGCCACCGTCCTCGGTGTCACCGGCGCCGGCGTCGGACGACCCGGCAACTAGGGGTCTCCATTAACCTTGGTTTTTTTTTCAGGAGCCCAGGGGTGAGGTACTTCGGACCCCTGGGTTTTCCCACGGGCTCGACGTACCTCACCCCTGGGCTCCTTCATTCAACCCGACAAAACACGGCCTTCAAATAGCGCCCCTCCAGCACGTGAACTAGAAACGGATGATCCGCTCCCGCCCCCGCGATCTTCAGGATTTGCAAGCTGCGTCCGGTCTGCCAGGCCGCGCGGCGCAAGGTCTCCAGAAACATCTCCTCGCTCACCAAACCCGTACACGAACAGGTCAGAAAGATGCCGCCCGCCGCGACCGCTTGCAGGGCGAGCTTGTTCATGTCGAAGTATTGCTTCAGCGCAAAATCGATCTCGTCGCGGTCGCGCGTCTGCTTCGACGGATCGAGGATCACCACGTCGAATTTCTGCCCCGCCGGCAAGGTGTCGCGCAGCCAGGTGTACAGGTTCCCGTGCACGAAGCGGATCTTGGCCTGATTGAGGTTCGCATTGTGCTTCGCTAGGGTGATGACGTGTTCGTCGAGATCGACGCCGACGACTTCCTCGGCCTGCCCGAGCGCCTTGGCGTACACCGCGAAGCCGCCGGTGTTGCAACATAAATCAAGCACGCGTTTGCCCGCACAGAAGCCCGCCAGCGTCTTGCGGTTGTCGCGCTGATCGGCGAAGAACCCGGTCTTATGTTTGCTGCCGGGCGCGACGCGAAAGCGGAGCCCATGCTCGGTGATGACGTTCGGCGCCGGCGCATCCGGAGGACGGCAGTCGAACGATTCCTGCTTCTGTACGTGCTCCTCGGCAAACCAGTAGAACGGACTGTCCGGAAAATGCTGCGACAGGATGTCCTGCAGGACTTGGCGTAGGCGAAACATGCCCGCGGAAAAGAACTCCAACACGATGGTCTGGCCGAAGCGATCGACAATCAGCCCGCTTAGCCCATCCCCCTCGGAATGAACCAACCGATACGCATTCGTCATTTCATCCAGCTTCAACCAATTTCGCCGCAATTCGACAGCCCGTGCAATTCGCCTCGCGAAAAAAGCGTCGTCGATCGCCTCATCCTGGTTCTGGGTGAGCAGCCGTAAGGATATACGGGAATGCCAGTTATAGAAACCACGTCCCACCCATTGGCCATCCCGGTCGAGGATGTCAACAATGCTGCCGCCGGCAATCCGTTCCGCGGGCTTCTCGATCATCTTCTGAAAGATCCACGGATGGGAAGATCGGCGGGCAATCTTGAGTTTGACTTTTGGGAGGTCGGAAGCCATCGTGAAACCGCTCAAATATTATTTTTTTTCATGATGGGCCAGGCATGAAATTCATAGAATATTCCGGTAATCGCAATCGATTGATTCGCTGACTTCGTCATACTGAATAAACGATGGTTTCCAAGTTCCTAAGGAGTTTCTCTCATGCGTAAGTGGTTCGTTTCCCTCTCGTTGGTCTGCGGCATTTGCATTGCGGCCGACGCGGCGCACGCCCAGGTCGCCATCCAGGTGCAGGCCCAGCCGGCGCAGCCAAAGCCGATTCAGGTCCAGGCCCAGCCCGCGATTCAGATTCAAGTCCAGCCGATTCAGATTCAAGCTGACCGCGTGGCCATCATGCCGTACCCCGGCCACGGCCGTACTCAATTCACGCAGGCGGACGCTGTGTTCGTCGGCCGCGTCGTCGCCCTCGAACGGATGGACATCGAGGCTACCCAGGTTCCCGGAACGGCCAAGGTCAAGTATCGTGTCGCGGTTGTGCAGGTCACCGAGTCGATCTTCGGTCTGAAGAAGGACGCGCAGCAGGTTCGCGTCGCCTTCGTGATGCAGGGCAACAATGGCCCGCTCAATGGTCCTGGTGGCGGCATCCAGATACTCCCTGCCCCAGCCCCCGGCCAACTCCAGCCTGTTCAGCCCGGCTTCGGGCCGCGCCGACCCTTCCCTGGCAATTTCCAGATGAACCTTGCCGTCGGTCAGGATGGCATCTTCACCGTCAACAAGCATCCCAAGGAAAATTTCTATCTGGCGCCGAGTGTCCAAACCTTCATCAACCGCGAGAACAATCCCGGCTTCGACGGCCAGGTCAAGGCCGCCAAGCAGCTGGCCAAGGCGATGGCCGACCCGATCGCGTCGCTCAAGTCGGAGGACAAGCAAGACCGCTACACGGCCGCCGCCGTTCTGATCAACAAGTATCGCAACGCAAATCTCGGCCAGCCGATGAAGCTGGTGCCGATCGACGCCGCCGAGAGCAAGCTGATCCTGCAAGCCATCGCGGGCGGCGATTGGAAAATCGGCGTCTTCAATCCCAACGCCCCGGCGCCGTCCGAGTTGTTCAACCAACTCGGCCTGACGGCGAAGGACGGCTACACGCCGAACTTCCGCACCCAGCAAGAAATGTTCACGGCGATGCAGAAATGGCTCGACGACAACAACGGTAAGTACATTATCCAAAAGTACGTGGTTGACCCGAACGCCAAGGCGCCGGTGATTCAGCCGGGCGTTGATCCGAAGCCAGGCTTCGAGCCGGGCATCCGTCCGGCGCCGCCGATCAAGATCAGGCCGGGCATTCAGCCGCTGCCGGCCCCGGTGCCGCTGCCTGCGCCGCTCGAGATCGAGCTGCCGGCCCAGCCCGCGCCGGTGCAACCGCTGCCGCCGCTGCAGCGTAAGTAACCGCCAAGCCCGCAGGCGAGCGCAGGGAGCCTGCGCGGGTTCCGAACATTGAAGCCCAGTCCATTCGGACTGGGTTTTTTGTTGTATTTGTTTAGCGCTCGCGCGGCGCCGTGCGGGCGCTAAACGAAGACCGGATTTCCACTATACTACCTGCAACTCGCATCCACTTTCACGAGGATACGCCATGACCACCCAATCCCGCCTCACGCGTCGCGCCGCCCTCAAGTCGATGGCGGCCGCCGGCATAGGCTTGCCGTTCGTGTTCAGCGACATGTCGAAGGCAGGCCCCAACGAGACGCTCAACCACGCCAGCTTCGGCGCCGCCGGCATGGCCGGTTCCGACATCGGCTCGCTGACGGCGAGCAAGCACATCCGCCTCATCGCTGTTGCGGAGGTGGACACGGCCCGCACCGCCGAGGTGCGCAAGCGCTTCCCCAATGCCCGCATCTATCAAGACTGGCGCGAGCTGCTCGACAAGGAAAAGAACCTCAACACCGCCAACATCTCGACGCCGGACCACATGCACGCGCCGATCACGATGCGCTGCATGCAGGCGGGCATCCATGTTTACACGCAAAAGCCGTTGACGCAGACGATCTACGAAGCCCGCCAGCTCACGCGCGTGGCCCGCGAGCGTAAACTGATCACGCAGATGGGCATCCAGATTCACTCGCACGACGTACATCGCACCGTGGTCGCCGCCATCCAGGGCGGCGCCATCGGCAAGGTGCGCGAGGTTCACAGCTGGAGCGACAAGCAATGGGGCGACCGCGGCGTCCGTCCCGACCGCAGCGATCCGGTCCCCGCCACGCTCAACTGGGACCACTGGCTCGGCGTCGCCGCCGAGCGCAACTTCCTCGGCGGCAGCTATTATCATCCCGGCAACTGGCGCAAACGCCTCGACTTCGGCACCGGCACCTTCGGCGACATGGGTTGCCATATCCTCGATCCGGTGTTCACCGCGCTTGCATTGGCCGCGCCGATCTCGCTCCGCGCCGAGCAAGGCGCTCCCAACGCCCATAACTGGGGGCTCGATTGTATCGTGCGCTACACCTTCCCCGGGACCAAGGTCACGGCCGATCGCGTCACGCTCACCTGGTATGACGGCGCCGCCCGCCCGCCGATGGACGTGCAGGCCCGTATCGGCCAGCGCAAGCTGAGCGGCCAGGGTTCGCTCTACATCGGCAGCGACGGCGTGCTCTACTCTCCGTATATCGCCGCGCCGATTCTCTTGCCCGAGGAAAAATTCCGCGACTACAAGATGCCGCGCCCCGGCGGGGAGAACCACTACCTCCAGTTCGTCGAAGCGGTGCGCGGCAGCGGCCGGACCTCCACCGGGTTCGATTACTCCGGCAACCTGACCGAGTCGGTGTTGCTCGGTTGTCTGGCGACTCGATTCAGCAAGACCACGCTGGAATGGGACGCCGCCAAGATGCAGATCACCAATAACAAAGACGCGCAGGAACACGTGCGGCGGCGCTATCGCAAACGCTGGGAAGTGAATGGACTGTAAGCGCTTCCGCTTGCGGCATTCTTGCCTTGTTGGGGTTGGCTGCACGTCGCGATTGCACTATAAATAGTCCAAGGACACAGCTAATTTGCCGCGGCACGTGTTCGCGGCTTTCCGCACGCGCAAAGAGGAACGCAATGAGTACCGCAACGCTTCCGAAATCCCCTCCCAAGCTCAAACCGGCCGAACAAGCGCCGGAACCGAAGTTCGAATATCCCGGCATTCCCACCACGTGCGACGGCGCCGAGGCCGTCGTTCACGTCGAGATCGAGGTCGCGCAGGCGGCGGGCGCCTATCCCATCACCAGCTCGACCACCATGGGCGGTGGGTTCAACGCAGCCGTCATGAACGGCAAGAAAAACCTGTGGGGTGATACGCTCCTGTTCTTCGAGCCGGAAAGCGAGCATTCCGCCGCCACGGTGTGCGAAGGCTTTGCGGTCGCCGGCGGGCGCGTCACCAACTTCACCTCGGGGCAGGGCCTCGTGCTGATGAAGGAAGTGCTGTACACGATTTCCGGCAAGCGTCTGCCCGTGCTGATGAATGTCGGCTCCCGTGCCTTGACGAGCCAGGGGCTCAATGTTCACGCCGGCCATGACGACGTCGCATCGGTCGCCGACTGCGGCTGGGGCATGCTGTTCGGCCGCAATGCGCAGGAAGCCGGCGACCTGTGTCTGATCTGCCGCCGCGCCGCCGAAGCCAGCCAAACGCCGTTCTTCAACGTGCAGGACGGCTTCCTCACGACGCATACCGTCGAAACGGCCCGCCTGCCCGAGCCGGCGTTCATGAAGGAGTACATCGGCGACCCGAAGGAAAAGCTTGTCAACCTGATGGACACCGCTAACCCGATGATGTCCGGTGTGGTCCAGAATCAAGACTCGTACATGAAGGGCAAGATCGCCCAGCGCTGGTACTACGATCGCATCGATGCCATCCTCGAAGAATGCTTCGATGTCTTCTATCAGAAGACCGGCCGGCGCTACGGCTTCGTCGAACCCTATCAGTGCGATGATGCCGAGTTCATCATCGTCGGTTTGGGCAGTTACATGGAGACGTGCAAGGTCACGGTCGATTGGCTCCGCAAAAAGGGCATCCCCGCCGGCTGCCTCAATGTCTGCGTGTTCCGCCCCTTCCCCGCCAAGCACATCGTCAATGCCCTGAAGAACTGCACGGCCTTCACGGTGTTCGAGCGCATGGACGATCCCTTGTCGACGACCGGCAACCACCTGACGCGCGAGATCAAGGCCGCCTTCTGTGACGCCATGCTTGGCGCCAACGGGCAGGAGAAGATCGAGCGCATCCCGCGCATCTATCACGCCGCCGCCGGTCTGGGCAGCCGCGATGTTCGTCCCGGCGACATTGTCGCCACCGTGCAGAACATGCAAAAGCCGGACGGTCAGCACTTCTTCTGCGTCGGCATCGACCACGCCCTGGCCCTCAAACGCGGCGAAGATCCCGACTTGCGTCCCAAGAACGGCTTCTCCATGCGCGGCCATTCCGTCGGCGGCTTCGGCAGCGTCACCACCAACAAGATCATCGCCACCATTGCCGGCAACATCTTCGGCAAGGACGTGCAGGCCTACCCCAAGTACGGCTCCGAGAAGAAAGGCCTGCCCACCACCTACTACCTGACCATCGGTGACTCGCACATCTACATGCACAGCGAACTCGAGCATATCGACCTTCTGTGCGTGAACGACCCGACCGCCATCATGAACCCGCTCACCCTCGACGGCCTGCAAGCCGGCGGCGGTATCTTCATGCAATCGCCTCACGCCGAGCCCGCCGACGTGTGGAAGCACATCCCCGCAACCGTGCAGAAGATCATTCGCGACAAGAAGTATCACGTCCACTTCTGCGACATGGTCAAGATCGCCCGCGAGATGGCCTCCGAGGCCGACTTGCAGATGCGCATGCAGGGCATCGTCCTCCTCGGCGCCTTCCTGAAGCTGACGCCTTACTCCAAGGACAGCAACATGACCGAGGAGCAGGTCTACGAAGGCGTCGAGAAGGCCCTGACCAAGTACTTCGGCAAACGCGGCGCCCGCGTCGTCCAGGACAACCTCAACTGCGTCAAGCGCGGCTACAAGGAAACCAAGGAAATCCCGGCATCCCTCATCAAGGCCTAATTACCAAACAAGCCCGCGGGTGAGGTATTCCGAACCCGCGCGGGTTCGGAATACCTCACTCGCGGGCTTGCTAATACTTTCTGGAGTGACAATGTCTGCAACCGCCACCCCGACCATGAATGAAGCCAACGAACGCGATCCGTTCAACAACAATAGCTACGGCACGCTGGTTGACAGCGGCTACAAACTGGTCAGCCTTCCCGTCCTCGATGTTAATGACTTCAACGAACGCATCATCCGCGGCTACGAGGAAGGCTGGGGCGAACGCGATCTGCCCGCCGATCTTTCCGTGGCGCGCTCGCTCATCCCCGCCGGCACCGCGACGTTGCGCGACTTCAGCAACATCGCTCCCGAAATTCCCGAATACATCCCCGACAACTGCACCGGCTGCATGGACTGCGTCACCGAGTGCCCCGATACCGCCATCCTCGGCAAGGTCATGTCCGAGACCGAGTGGAACGCCAAGATGCTGACCATCCCCGAAGCCGACCGCGAGCACTTCAAGAAGGAATGGTCGAAGACCAAGAAGTACTACGACGCCTACAAGAAGAAGCTCGGCGACGGCGGCATGTTCAACATCATCATCGACCCGTCCAAGTGCAAGGGCTGTGCCGAGTGCGTAACGGTGTGCGACGACGATGCTCTGAAAATGATCGCGAAAAACGACGACGTCATGACCTGGTCGCGCAAGGCCCATCGCTACTTCAAGAACATTGGCCCCTCCAACGACAAGTACATCAGCGACAGCCTGCTGATCGACATGATGCTGAAGGAAAAGACGCATCTCTACGTCGGCGGCGCCGGCTCGTGTGCCGGCTGCGGCGAAGGCACGGCCTTGCGTATGCTCTGCTCGGCCACCGGGGCCAAGTTCGGCGACCAGTGGGCACTGGTCGCGGCGACCGGCTGCAACACGGTGTACACTTCGACCTATCCGTACAATCCGTACCTCGTGCCCTGGACCAATTCGCTCTTCGAAAACGCCCCGGCCGACGCCATCGGCGTCCGCATGCGCTGGGACCAGATGGGCTGGCAGCACAAGCCGATCTGGTGCATCGGCGGCGACGGCGCCATGTTCGACATCGGCTTCCAGGCCCTGTCGCGCCTGTTCGCTTCCGGCTACAACGTCAAGGTCTTCGTCCTCGACACCCAGGTTTACTCCAACACCGGCGGCCAGGCCTCGACCGCCACCTACACCGGTCAAAATACCAAGATGAGCGTGCACGGCAACGCCTTCGGCGGCAAGCAGGAACGCCGCAAGGAAATCGCCCAGATCGCCATGATGCACCCGCGCACCTATGTCGCACAGACGACGTGTGCCCACATCAATCACTTCTACAAGAGCGTGATCGGCGCCCTCGAGTTCGACGGCCCCGCTATCGTTGTCTGCTACACGACCTGCCAGCCTGAGCACGGCGTCGCCGACAACATGGCGGGCGAGCAAGCGCGTCTGGCCGTCGATAGCCGGGCGTTCCCGCTCCTCGTCTTCGATCCGCGCAAGGGAGACAAGGTCAAGGAGAAGCTGACGCTGCAAGGCAACCCTGCCGTCAAGGACGATTGGTTCAAGAATCCCAAGACCAACGAGGAAGTCACCTTCATCGATTTCGCCCGCAGCGAAGGCCGCTTCGCCAAGCATTTCGACAAGGACGGCAACCCGTCGCAGCTGCTCCTCAACGCCAAGCAGGATCGCCTGGAGAATTGGCATCTGCTGCAAGAGCTGGCGGGGATCCGGTAATGTTCTGCCGCTGGCGCGGCGTAGCAAAAACGAGTCGTTTGCGGCGTAGCAAGGTCCTTGCTACGCCGCAAGCGGCAATTTCGGAGGGAGACATGGCGCAGCCCCTCGTCATTGCGTATCACCTCGTCTGGACTGCATACGGCTGGTGGCTCCCAAACGATCCGCGCGGCAGCGGGTCCAAACAAATCGCCTGCGACTTGATTGCTGACCTGGGTGAGTTGCACTTCGGCCGTAAGCGCGTTCAACCGTCCGGAAAAGATGTCCGCGCGTTCTATGAACGTGCGGTGCCAGTGTTGAAATTCCCGCTCCTGACGTTCGACGAACCGTCACGCACCCTGATCGGCGCGGCATTTGCCGACGGCGTCGAAAAGCAGCGCTACACGTGTTTTGCCTGCGCAATCATGCCGGACCATGTTCATATCCTGATTCGAAAGCACAAGGATAGTGCCGAAGAGATGGCAAAGAAGCTCAAGGACGCCAGCCGCTTGCTGCTCGGCGCCACGGGGCATCGGGATGGGGATCATCCAACCTGGACCGGCGGCAACGGCTGGTCCGTGTTTCTGGATCACCCCAAGGAACTTCGGCGCACGATTCCGTACATCGAACAGAATCCGCTCAAGATCGGACTGCCCAAACAGTCTTGGGCGTTCGTCAAGGAATACGACGACTGGCCGTTGCACGCGGGGCACAGCCCGAATTCACCCTATGCAAGACGCCTACGTGAACTTGGACGTTATCCCGAGTGAGCCGCTTGCGGCGTAGCAAAACTCCGGTCCACGGTTTTGCTACGCCGCAAGCGGCAAAACACCCATGGCGACTCCTCTCGCTACTCACGATTTCACGACCCTCGACGCCGCGGCCGAATTCTTGAAACGCACGCGCTCCGAGCTGCGTCAGCTGCGCAAGGTCCGCATCTGGAAGGACAAGCTGCACGTCATCGATGTGAACAAGGATTGCTTCGAAGTGCGCGGCATCGGTTACGGCGATCCCGACATCATTCCACTCTTGAAGATGATCAACACCGCGTTCGACCCGACGAAGATTCACGAGCAGACGACGCAAGAATACAAGGAGTTTGACACTGGCCGGCGGCACTGCTGGGCGGAAGATCGCGTGATGTGATGCATGGGATATCGATGCCAAATCTGGACGGCATGAAGTTCGCATGCGCGATTATTGGCTTCGCTCCGATCGTGTTCTCGTTTTATCTCGTGTCAATGATACTTATCCGATGGGCCAATGCCGACGAGATGGAGCGTGCGCGTCGTTGGTTCGTTGCGTCGACCACCATCTTCCTTCTCTTGGTTTCAATCGCTACTTGTGCAGTCAAGTTTGTAGTTTTTGATTAACTCTCATCCCGGCCCGCTTCCATAAATATGTTGTATGGGCGTCTTGTGCCCCCACGCAATCTGGTCGCGCGTCAACCCGAACGCCGACGCGATCTTGTCGCGCTCCGACGGGCTGGGCGTCCAGCGGCCCAGGACAATCGCCAGCACCTTCGGCTCGTCCAGGCCGGACAGCTCCGCCAGTCTCTTGATGTCGAACTTGTGCTCGACGCACAGTTCATCCACGTTCTTTTGAACTTCCATCGTCAGGGACTCCTGCCGAACTGCGGCCCGTGGCCGTGGATGTGCTCGACCGACGCCTTGTGTCCGCTCCAGGCGATGTCGTCGCGCGTCAGCCCGAAGGCGGCGGCGACCCGGTCGCGCTCGGCGGGGCTCGCCGTCCAGCGGCCCTCGATGATGGCCCGTATCCGCTTATCGTCGAGGCCGCAGCGCGCCGCGAGCTGCGCGGCGTTGATGCCGTGCTGCACGCAGAGTTCATCCACGCTCTTTTGCGAATCCATCGTCGCGGACTCCGGCCGACCGTGAGGGATCACTTCGATATTATAGTCGCCCCGTCGAGATTTTATGCTTCTTCATTGAGTTCTCATCGGCGGCGGGGTACATTCATCCGCGGAGTCAACCACCTCTGGTCCTTGCGAAACGAACAGGAGCTGCCATGCGAAACTTCTTGGTGATCTACGTAGTGCTGTTCGGCGCCTGCTGCGCCCTGGCCCAGGATTGGCCGCAATGGCGCGGACCCAATCGCGACAACAAGGTCACCGGTTTCAAGGTCCCCGCGACCTGGCCCAAGGCGCTGACCAAGAAGTGGTCCGTCACGGTCGGGCTGGGCGAATCATCCCCTGCCCTGGTCGGCGACAAGATCTATGTCTTCGGCCGGCAGGGAGGCGATGAGGCGACGCTGTGCCTCGACGCGAAGACCGGCAACGAGGTCTGGAAGGACAAGTACGCCGCCCAGGGCGCCACCGGCGCCGCCAGCGGCTTCCCCGGCCCGCGCAGCTCCATCGCCGTCGGCGAAGGCAAGGTCTGCACGCTCGGCGTTCGCGGCGTCGTTTCCTGTCTCGATGCCGCCACTGGCAAGGTCGTGTGGCGCAAGGAGACCAAGCAGTATCCGCAGTTCTTCACCTCCACCTCGCCCCTCATTGCCGACGGCGTCTGCGTCGTCTTCGTCGGCGCCTTGACCGCCTATGACCTCGCCAGCGGCGACGTCAAGTGGAAATGGACCGGCGGCGAAACCCCCTACGGTTCCCCCGTCCTCATGACCGTCGATGGCGTGACGCAGGTCGTCACCCCCTATGCGGGCGGTCTCGCCGGCATCGGCCTTGCCGACGGCAAGCTCCTCTGGAAGGCCAACGTCGGCGGCGCCGGCTATACCGCTCACTTCAGTACGCCACTCGTCGATGGCTCGACCGTCGTCTTCTCCGCCGGCGCCAAGGGCGGCAAAGGCGGCAAGGGAGGCGGCGGCGGCAATACCACCTCGTTCAAGATCGACAAGAAGGGGGACACCCTAGTCGCCACCGAACTTTGGAAAAAGAACTTCGCCGCCGCCGGCTATCACACGCCACTCTTGACCGGTGGACTCCTCTTCGGCGTCTCCACCGCCAAGACCTTCTTCTGCGTCGATGCCCGTACCGGCGAGGAGTTGTGGAAAGACACGACCACGCGCGGCAACTGCGGCTCGATCCTCGACGCCGGCTCCGTGCTGCTATCCTTGACAAGCGACTCGAAACTGGTCGTCTTCAAGGCCAGCAACAAGGCCTACGTCGAGGTCGCCAAGTACACCGTCTCCGATTCCGAGACCTGGTCCGTGCCGATTATCGCCGGCAACCGTGTCTTCGTGAGGGACAAAGCCGGCTCGCTGACGCTGTGGACAATTGAGTGACGGAATTGCAAATCGCATGACGGCTTCACGAAAGCTTAAGGTCTGTTCGTTAGATTGATTATTGTACGACCGATCTTCCCTGAACCGAGGAAACCGATGACGCACCGCAACTGGCTTTTGCTGAACCTCTTTCTCTTCGCCGGCATCGTCGCCGCGCCCCTACTGGCGGTACAGCCGGGGCAGGACGAGAAGAAGCAACCGCCGGACAAGAAGGAGTTCGGAAAAAAGGACTTCGGCGGGTTCGGGCCGATGAATCAACGCCGCAAGCTCGTCGATCAATTCGACAAGGACGGCGACGGCAGGCTCAACGCCGAGGAACGCGCAGTCGCCCGCGAATTTCTCAAGAAGAATCCAAGCGGCAAGGGCTTCGGCAAAGGGTTCGGCAAGGGCGGGCCAGGCGGCTTCGGCAAAGGCGGCCCAGGCAACTTCATCGTCAAGCCGTTCATCGAGGCGCTCGATGCCGACAAGGACGACAAGCTCAGCATGGCCGAGTTCCTCGCCGGCGTCAAGAAGTTCTTCACCGACACCGACAAGGACAAGAAGGGCACGCTCGACGAGGAGCAACTCGCGGAGGGCCTCAAGCGCATCCTGCCGCAACCCAAGGGCTTCGGCTTCGGACCCAAGGACGGACCGAAGGGCTTTCCCGGGTTCCTCCCGCCTGGCAAGCTGATCGCCGGCGAGATCGTCAAACGCGCCGACGCCAAGAAGACTGGAAAGGTCACGCTCGCCGAGCTGACCACGGCCGCCGAGACGCTCTTCAAGGAACTCGACAAGGACAAGGCCGGCAAGCTCGACGAAGCCGCCATTGCGCTCGGCGTCAACCAATTCTTCCCGCCGCCGCCGTTCGGCCCCGGCGGCTTTGGCAAAGGCAAAGATCCCGCCAAGCCCGGTCCCAAGGTCACTCCCGCCGACGTCAAATCGTATCCCGACAAGACCCTCTACGAGCCAACGATCCTGCGCACGATCTTCCTCGAATTCGACAACCGCACCGACTGGGAAGCCGAGCTGGCCGACTTCTATCGCACCGATGTCGAAGTCCCCGCCGCCGTCACCGTGGACGGCAAGACCTACAAGAACGTCGGCGTCCACTTCCGCGGCAACTCGTCCTACTTCGGCGTCCCCGCAGGCTACAAGCACTCGCTGAACCTGTCGTTCGACTTCGTCGATACCAAGCAGCGCCTCTACGGCTACAAGACGCTCAACCTGCTCAACTGCAACCAGGACCCCACCTTGATGCACTCGGTCCTGTTCTGCCAGATCTCGCGCCAGTATATCCCGGCGCCGAAGGCGAATCTCGTCAAGGTCGTCATCAACGGCGAAAGCTGGGGCATCTTCGCCAACCAGCAGCAGTTCAACAAGGAATTCCTCCAGGACAACTACAAAACGACGAAGGGCGCCCGCTGGAAGGTCCCCGGCCATCCCGGCGCCGCCAGTTCGGGCCTCAGCTACCTCGGCGACAACAGCGCCGACTACAAACGGCACTACGAGATCAAATCGAAGGACGACGAGAAGGACTGGAAGGCCCTGATCGAGTTGTGCCGGGTGCTCAACAAGACGCGGGCCGATAAGCTGGAGGAAGCGCTGACGCCGATCCTCGACATCGACAATGTGCTCTGGTTCCTGGCCCTCGATAACGCCCTCATCAACGACGACGGCTACTGGACGCGCGCCAGCGATTACAACCTCTATCGCGATCCCAAGGGGAAGTTCCACATCTTGCAAACCGATACGAATGAAACGCTGCAACCCCTGGGCGGCTTTGGCAAGGGAGGCCCCGGCGGCAAAGGACCCAAGGACGGCGGCGGGTTCGGCAAGGGCGGCCCCGGCGGCGGCAGCGTATACGCCCTCGATCCGCTCTCCGGGCTCAACGACACGCGCGGCCCTCTGCGCAGCAAGCTCCTCGCCGTCCCGAGCCTGCGCGCGAAATATCTGAAGAACATGCACACCATCGCCAACGACTCGCTCGACTGGAAGAAACTCGGTCCCGTCGTCGCCCAGTATCGCGCCTTGATCGAAAAGGAGGTCGAGATCGACACGCGCAAGCTCAACTCGCTGGCGGAGTTCAAATCCTCCACGACCGACGCGCCAGCGGAAGGCCCCGGCTCGCGCTTCAGTTTGCGCGCCTTCGCCGATGGGCGGCGCAACTACCTGCTGAACAACGCCGACGTCAAGAAGGCGGTGGAGGGCAGGTAGCCTGCTGACTCCGAGCCGCAAGCGAGGGGATGACGGTGCATCGCGCAAAATCATAGGATAGCCCGATGCAACCTCATCCCCTCGCTTGCGCTCGGGGTAAATTCGCATTCAGGGCCAGTTCGATGAACCCGCTCGCCAATCTGCACGGCAAGATCATGCCGCTCGACCAAGTCACCATCGCGCCGCTCGATCGCGGGTTTCTATTCGGCGACGCCGTTTACGAGGTGCTGCGCGTCTACGTGGGCAAACCGTGGCTCGAAGACGAACATTTCGATCGCTTCGAGCGCAGCCTCGGCGAAATCCGCATCACCGGCGTCGATATGCCGCGCCTTCGGCGGCGCATGCACGAGACGATCCGCGCCGGCGGCTTCACCGAGGCGATGGTCTACCTGCAAGTGACGCGCGGTGCCGCCCCGCGCAAGCATGCTTTTCCCAAGGACATCGTGCCGCTCGAATTGCTGTGGGTGCAGGAGTATCTCGACACCTATCGCCCGCTGTGCGAATCGGGCTGCCAGGTCATCACCTTCCCCGATCTGCGCTGGCACCGGGCCGACATCAAATCGACCAACCTGCTCGCGAACGTGCTCGCCAATCAGGCTTCGACGGAAGCCGACTGTGCCGAGGCGATCCTTTACTTGCCCGACGGGACGCTGACCGAAGCGTCGCACTCGACCTTCTTCGCGGTCAAGAACGGCCAGCTCCACACGACGCCGCTGAAGGCCAACGTGTTGCCGAGCATCACGCGCGGGTACACGCTGAAACTGGCCCAGCAAGCTCGCATCGAGGTGGTCGAACGCATGTTGCAACGAAAGGAACTGCACGAGGTGGACGAGCTGTTCCTGGTCGGTACCACCTGCGAGATTCTGCCGATCGTCACGGCCGATGGCAAGCCGGTGAAGAGCGGCCAGCCGGGGCCAGTGACGCGGCGGTTGCAGGCGGTGTATACGGAGAATGTGCGGGCGTTCTTGCAATAGGATTGTCGATTCAGCGCGTCTCATCTGAAGATGGACCAGACCTCATGAACACCGAAATCACGCTACGGCCGGGCGTGGCATTTCACGACGATGTTGCCGGCGCCGGCCGCTTTGAGTTCACCAAGGGGCCGCGCTTTGATCAGGTCTTCTTTAAGGGAATAGTGCGCGGAAAAACCGACAACGGGCAGCGGGCTTTGGTGAATGTGTTCAGTGCGGTCTATCCGACCTCTGCCGAGCAACTCCGTCTTCGCGCACATCTGCCGGCGTTGGCAGTCGTTCCAGTGCAAACTCGCTACCTGGCCGCCGACGGGGCGATCCTGGATTCGCTGTTCTATCTGCCGCTCTTGGTTGACGGAGAAGGCGATATTGATCCCACGCGAACCATGGTGATACCGATGCACGGCAGTCGAGAAGGAGAAGAAGACGATCAAATGACGGCGGGCCGACCATGTGTGCCCAGCACGGATCCCAAACAGTGGATCTACCTTGGTCCAGTCGCCGTGGCCGCGCTGGTTGAGTGGACGCGCAATCTGGATGGCGAAGCACCGCGAGCCATCATCAACTTCGGCTGCTTCTCCAGTACCGTGCACCCGAAGTACGGAACGACCTTCAACGAGGAACTGGCTGCTGTGCTTGCGCTGCAAGGAGACATTGCAGTCTACGGCCCACCGCAGGCCGGCATTGTCTATGCGGGCGCCTCTTACGGTGAATGGCGGAATCATGTTTATCAACAGATTGAGGACGGCAGGGCCGCCCGTGACGTTGAAGTGAAACTCCGCAGGATCGCACCAAAGACCGGCCACGGATCGACGACGGCGCCGCAAGCGGCGTCAGCTTCCGCCTCAGGCGAGCCCGAGATTCAGGGCAGCGTGGTTATCACGAACCATTACGTTTTGGCCGGCGCTCTGTCGTCCGTTTCGCCGGACTTCTCGAAGTCAACGCCGCACACCATTGATCGCAGGATGATGGAGTAACGAAATGTCTTCACGCCGCCCGCTTTAGCTTCGGCCCGTCCGCGTCGGCCTCTTCGGTCTCTTTCAGGTCGTCCTTCTTCCCGCCCCAGAACATCATCGCCGCCGCCGGGACCAGGAATGGCCGTACGATGAAGGTATCGACGAGCACGCCGAACGCCAGGGCGAAACCGATCTGCATGAGCGTGTTGAGGCCCGCGAGCATGAGCGTCGCGAACGTGCCGGCCATGATGAGGCCGCACGAGGTGATGGCCCCGCCGGTCTTGGCCAGGGCGCGGCGCATGCCCTGGACCGAGCCGTGCTTCTTGCGCTCCTCGATGGCCCGCGATATCAGAAGAATATTGTAGTCTTCGCCGACCGCGACCAGAATCGTGAACAGGAAGAACGGTACCCGCCAATCGACGTGCGTCAAAATGTGGCCTTGCCACAGGAACCCGGCCAGCGCCGTCGCGCCAAGCGCGGCGTAATAGCTCGCCAACACGGTGACGAGCAAGTAGGCCGCCAGCCATACGCGGCGCACCAGGATCAACAGGATCGCCAGGATTGCGGCGAGCACGAAGCCGTTGACGCGCATGCGGTCGCTCTCGGTCACCTCGGCGAGGTCCTGGCCGATCGCGGTGATGCCGTAACATTCCGACTTGATGTCCTCGCCGAGCAAATTCTGATTCGGCAGGCCGAGGCGCAGCCAGGTTTGCAGCGTCTTGAGCGTCTCGGCACTGGCCGGCTCGAACGGATCGGTCTTCAGAATCACGTCGAGCTTCGTGACGTAAAGCGTCTCCGGCTTGCCTGAGGTATCAGACGCCTCGATCTTGGCGACGTAATGGCTGCGTGCTTCGACGATCGCGTCGTCGTGCCAGGTCTTGAGCAGTGGTTCGACCAGAAGCAGCAGCTGATTGAAAAGCCCTGTGCCGTCTGGGATCGGATGTACCTCCAACCATGGGAAGCCGATTGGCTGCACCAGCGAGCGGACCTCGGCCACCCCGGCAACGTTGGAAAAGCCGCGGCTCAGACGTTCGAGTTCGCGTTGGCCGAGTGGGCTGGCCCAGTCTTGCTTCGCGGTCAGCAGCACGGTGACGGGCCCGATCTCGCCAGCGCTGAAGTGGTTCTGGATTGCCGACAGCCCCTTCAAGCTCGGGCAGTTCGGATTGAGTTCGCCGGTCGCGCGGTAGTTCGGCTGTACACGCAAGCCGAGGATCACGAACGGCGCCAGAATCGCCACGGCTACAATCCAGACCATGACCGGGCGGCGGGCGACGAGCTTGCTGATGGAGTCCCACAGACCGAGGCGTTCCGGCGGCACACTGAGGTCAGCCAGTCGTGCGCGGAAAACTGCGGAAGGCGCCTTGCCGGGCCAGAAGACGATGCGCCCAAGGACGCTCAACAAAGCCGGCGTCAGCGTCAAAGACGCGACCAGGGCCACGCCGAGGCTGAGGGCAATGGCCGGGCCGGCGCAGCGCACCTTGGCGAATTCTGCGAGCGCCATCAAGCCGAGGCCGACCATGACGGTCCCCGCGCTGGCGGCGAGCGCCTCGCCGACGCCGCTGACGCTCTTCGCCAGCGCGTCCTTGATGCGAAATCCCGCTTCCAGCTCCTCGCGATAGCGGCTGATGAGGAACAGGCAGTAATCCGTGCCGGCGCCATAGAGAATCACGATCGCAAAGATCTTGCTGATGCTGACCAGATGGACTCCCGGGATCAGCGTCATCATCGCCAGCAGCTTCATCGACACCCAGACCGACATGGCGATCGTCACGAGCGGCACCAGTGCTAGAAGCGGTGCGCGATAGACCGCCAGCAGGACGACGATGACGAGGATGATCGTCGCCCACGTGGTGTGATCGAGACTGTCGCCGGCCGCCTTGGTGAGGTCGCGGCCGATGCCCGCCGAACCGGTCGTGTGTACTTGCAAGCCGGTATGGCTCGTGGCTGCGAGCCGTCGTTTGACGACGCCGTCCATGCCTTCGACCGCCTGCTGCGTGGCGTTGGCGAGGTAGGGGGTGCCGAGGGAGACCTGAATGAGCGTGCATTGCTGATCGGAACTGACCATGCGCCAGCCGACCAGCCCGCTTTGGAAGGAATCAACCTTGCCGATCTTCAGCTCCGGCTTCGCCTGCCGCAATTGCTCAATGTCCTTGACGATAGCCTCGGCAAGCTGAAAGTCGTCCTGGGTCAGCGCCGATTCCGCGCGTTCCAGGGCGAAGACGACCCGGCTCGCGAATACGTCGTCGGGAAAGGCCTTTTGCAGAAGGTGATAGGCGCGCACGCTGGTGAATCGTTCGGGAACGAAGCGCACGTCGTCGTCCTGCGTCTGCGTATCCCAGGCGGGGGCGATGACGCTGAGCACAACGCCGGCGATGAGCCACGCAGCGCAAACGATCCAGGATCGATTTGCTGCAAAATGTCCCAGACGATAGAACATGCCGGATCCACCCTCCGTCGATGGTGCGAAGTGTAAACGATTGCGAGCAAATTCGCCATGCCGACTGCCGGGTTCCATTTATCATCGGATGGCGGAATAGGCGGACTATAGAGAATATGCGCGATAACGCCGAAAGTCGGCATGAATGGAAAAAGAGGCAGAAGCGGTAAGGTCCGAGGATGCAATCATGTTCCGGCGGCATCGCGCAGCGCTTGCTGGTAATCCTCCGGCGTGTTCAGGTTGCGCAGACTCTCAAACGTCGGATCGACGTCGCTCAACTCATCGGCGTTCGCGACGCGCGTCGGCACGGCATCGAAGAGAAACACTGGCCGCAGCCGGTTCTCGGTCAACAGTTTCTGGACCATGTCTAGTACTTCGAGTCGATAGACAGCGGCGAGCGGATGGTGATACTTGCCGACCCTGGGCACGCAGATTTGCCGGGAGCCGAGCAACTCGATCATGCGCCGCACGAACGCAGGGCGAAGAAACGGCACGTCGCAACTCGTTGCATACGCCGCGTCGGCCTGACCTTGCAACGCCGCCAGTCCGGCCGCCAGGCCTTGCAGCGGACCGCGGCCCTTCTCCTCGTCGCACACGATGCGCACGTCATCGGGCAGCGCCGGCAGGTCCTGGTCCGGCGCCGCGACCACCACCATCGGCGCCACCACCTCGCCGAGAAGCCGCACAATACGTGGCAACATGATCTCGCCCGCGATCGGCAGCCAGGCTTTCGGCTGGCCCATGCGCTTGCTTTGTCCGCCGCAGAGTACGATGCCGCCCACGCGAGTCATGTTGAAAACCGATTCAAGGGGGTTCCCTACGCTTGACGAATACCCTATTATGATGATAAGGATACTTAACGACGCAATGCCAAGCAATTCATGGCCTTGCGAAAGACACTCCGAGGTTGCCTTGATACCTGAACCGCATTTTTCTGCCAACCAGATCGCCGCCGCTTGCGTGAAGCTCGACGGTCAGCCGCCGGAGGCTATCCTGCAATGGGCGGTGGCGACATTCTATCCGCGTTTGACCATGGCGACTGCGTTCGGGCCGGAAGGCAACTGCATCATTCACATGCTCGCCGCCATTGAGCCGCGCGTACGCATCTTCAACCTTGAGACCGGCTACCAGTTTCCCGAAACGCTGGAGCTGCGCGAACGCATCAAGCAAAAATATGGCATCGAGGTCGAGTATGTCCGTGCCGAGACGACCGTGCCGGAGTACGAAGAGGAGCACGGCGGCCCGCTCTACGTCATTCGGCCCGACCAATGTTGCCTCGATCGCAAGATCATACCGCTACGCCGCGCCGTCGTCGGCTACGACGCCTGGATCAGCGCCATTCGCAAGGACCAGACCAGTGATCGCGCCCAGGCGTCGGTCGTCCAGTGGGATGCCAAGTTCGATCTGGTGAAGATCAACCCGCTCTTGAACTGGACGAAGAAGGACGTGTGGAATTTCATCACGAAGCACGACGTCCCGTACAACCCGCTGCACGATCAGGGCTATCCGAGCATCGGCTGTTGGCCGTGTACCGCCCCCGTCGGCGAGGGCGAGGAAGAACGCGCCGGCCGATGGCGCGGCACCGGCAAGAAAGAGTGCGGCTTGCACGTCGTCGAACACCAGGGCGGCAGCGGCATTTGAAATTGCCAAGCCCAAGGGTGAGCGCAGCGAACCCCTGGGATCGACAAAAAGGAACCTCTTCAATGCGTCTGTCCGCCAAAGCTCAGTACGCCTGTGTCGCCATGCTCGACCTCGCCTGCAATCACAGCGATCCCAATCCGGTGTCGCTCAAGCACATTGCCGAGAGGCACGGCATGTCGCAGGGCTTTCTCGTGCAGATTCTGCTGCAGCTCAAGGCCGGCGGCCTGGTGGATAGCACGCGCGGCGCAACCGGCGGCTACTCACTCACCAGGGCGCCGGGCCAGGTCAGCCTCGCGGAAATCGTCCACGCCATCGATCAGCCGCCGCCGCCGGGCCCGTCCGCCCTGAGCGGCCTGTACGCGACGACCATCGTGCAGGTCTTGAGCGACGCCTTGCAAGAATCCGCGGACCGCGAGCAACGCCGGCTGGGCGAGATCACGCTCGAGGAACTCGTCAAGCAACATCACCAGCGCAGTGAAATCTCTTATCAGATCTAGTGATTGGGGTACGAGCCGGAAGCGTAAGCGACGGGTTTTCAGAAAGAACCGTCGCTTACGCTTTCGGCTCATCAACGGTGTACCCCAAAATTAAGAGTGGCTGACGCACTAGTGCCGAGGAAGGGAGTCGAACCCTTACGCCTTTCGGCACAGGATCCTAAGTCCTGCGTGGCTGCCAGTTACACCACCTCGGCCCCTTGTCCATTGTAGCGGAATCGGTTTGCCAAAGTACTTGACCGTCGAGACACTCATCTGGTTCGGTTTTCCGCGTTTTTCCTTTCCTTTGGCCGACAAATGGTCTATTCTCTTCTCTTTGCCCCACCGCTGGAGAGCAGTCCATGCATCCGATCGACGAACCCGCTCCTACCACATCGTCCAACGGTGCCTGGTACAAGCAACTGAATCGATATCACTGGTTCGTCCTCGTCGTTGCCGCGCTCGGTTGGCTGTTCGATACCATGGATCAGCAGCTTTTCGTGCTTGCTCGTCCCGCCGCCATGAAGGAACTGGTGGTCGCCAGCAGCGGCGAGGATCCCGCGAAAACGTCGCTGCGTCAGCGTGAAGCAGGCGATATCGCGACCTCGCTGTTCATCGCCGGCTGGGCGGCGGGCGGTCTGTTCTTCGGCATGCTGGGCGACCGCATCGGCCGAGCCAAGACCATGCTCATCACCATTCTCGTCTACTCGCTCTGCACGGGACTCAGTGCGTTGTCGTTTGACGCCTATAGCTTCGCCTTCTTTCGCTTTCTGACCGGTTTGGGAGTCGGCGGTGAATTTGCAGTCGGCGTTGCTCTCGTCGCCGAAGTCATGCCGGCGAGTGCGCGCACGGGGGCGATCGGACTCCTGCAGGCGCTGTCGGCGTTTGGCAATATCACGGCGGCGCTTATCAACCTGGGCCTGGGTATTGCCGAGGAGGAAGGCCTGGTCTCGAGCCCGTGGCGCATCATGTTCCTGATCGGCGCCTTGCCGGCCTTGCTGGCGGTGGTGATTCGCTGGGGCTTGAAGGAGCCGGAGGCCTGGCAGAAAGCATCGGGCCAGGGAGTTGGACCAAGGCCCGCTGTTAGCCCAGATAAGACGGACCTTACGGAATCACTCGAACCGTCAGCCGGAGTTCGCGAAGGAATGCCGCCGATACACGCAGCCCAGTCTCCGAGCTCGGAAGGGATCGCCGCTGGGCCGCTTTCTGACGAGGAAGGCAAAAGGTCGATAGCCAAGAAAGAGATGGGTTCCTACGCCGAACTGTTTGGCGATCCGCGCTGGCGCAAACACGCCATCCTCGGGCTTATCCTGGGCTGCTCCGGCATCATCGGGCTGTGGTCGGTTGGTTTCTTCACGCCCGACTTGATCCGCTACGTGCAACGCAAGGGCATGGCCTCGGTAGTCTACCAGGAGAAACTCGACGAAGCCAAGCAGCAAGGCAATCCGGTCCTCGTCCAGCAGTGGACCAGGATTCGAAACGAGTACGAAGAGAAGAACCAGACCTTTCCCGAAGATCTCAAGACGCTGCAAAAGAAACAAGCAGAACCGGCAATCAACGGCCGGCTGTCGCGCTGGTCGAGTTATACATCACTGATGATCAACTTCGGCGCCTTCTTCGGCATCTACGGCTTCAGCATCCTCGCCCAGCGTATCGGCCGCAAGTTCTCGTTCGTGATCGCGCTGTCGGCCGCTTTTTGCAGCACGGTGGCGGTGTTCTGGTTCTTGCAGGACTTTTGGCAGATCTTTGTGATGGTGCCGATCATGGGCTTCTGCCAGCTGTCGCTCTTTGGCGGCTACGCGATCTATTTTCCGGAGCTCTTCCCGACGCGGCTGCGTTCGACGGGAACGAGTTTCTGCTACAACGTCGGCCGATTCGCGGCCGCGCTCGGCCCGCTCGTGAAGACCGTCCTGGAAGGGTTCTTTCAAAGCCTCGCGGACGATCCGATCCAGAGTATGCGCTATGCCGGCGTGACCATGTGCCTGGTGTTCCTGGTCGGCTTCTTCGTGCTGCCGTTTTTGCCCGAGACGAAAGACAAGCCACTGCCGGAATGAGTTCGCATTTTGTGGTACGATGGATTGGCAACCAAGCACGTAAACCTGCATGCAGAAGCGAAGGGCTTCCCCCCTCGCGAGTTGGCAAAAGGTTCCTCTTCGGATCGCTACTGCTTGCAGATCTTGGGGATATGATTCCAGTCCAATTTGCCAACTGAGCGTGAACACCTTCGCTTGTCGCGTGGTATCACGGTAGTCCCGACAACGAGGTATCCCCATCATGCGCGTCGGCGTCTTCGGCGGAACATTCGATCCAGTCCACCTCGGGCACTTGATTCTGGCGGAACAGTGCCGTGAACAGGCGCGGCTCGATCAGCTCCTGTTTGTGCCCGCGCTGTTGCCGCCGCACAAGCAGCAGCAGTCCCTCACTTCATTTGCTCAGCGCGTCGAGATGTTGAGTCTGGCAATCTCCGGGCATACGGCATTTCGCGTCGAGGAGCTGGAGAAGGATCGCACCGGGCCGAGCTATACCGTCGATACGCTGACGCAGCTCGGCCAGCAACGGCCCGGCGACGAACTGTGTTTCATCCTTGGCTCGGACAGCTTGCACGATCTGCACCTGTGGTATCAGCCGCGCCGCATTCTTGAGCTGGCGATGCTGCTGGTGGTGGCGCGGGCGGATTGGCCGACCTTTTTGGCGCCGGAGCTGAAGGCTGCCCTGCAACTCGGCGATGATTTCGCGCTACGGTATCAGGTGATCGAGGCGCCGCTGATCACGATCGCTAGCCGCGACATCCGTCGCCGCATTGCGGAGGGGCGCAGCGTGCGCTATCAGATCCCGCGCGCGGTCGAGGCATACATCGCAGACAAAGAGTTGTATCGCTGAGACCACTCCCCGTTTGGCGCCCGCGCGACGCCATGCGGCAGACCGGCGCTACTCGAGCAGCTCGTGCGGCGCCAACAAGTTAAGAGGAAACACGTCGATATTGCGCGCGACCCAGTAGGCAAGCAAGACCACGACCAGACCGCGCATCATCCAGACCGGCGCGCTGGGGCCGGGGGCCCTTCTGCCGGTCCACATCTGATACGCTATCGTGTACAAGCCATAGGTGATGGCGGGGAGCAGTACGACGAACAGCGGGTTGTACGCGAATGCTTGGGCCAGGTTTCCGTGCAACAGCGCGGCTAGGCAGCGGGTCATGCCACAGCCAGGGCAATTCAGCCCCGTCGTGACGCGAAACATGCAGCGCGGATAGAAGGTGTATTCGGTCGGTGCGTAGGTATAGAGCAGCGTCGCACCGAGCGGAACGGCCACGGCGGCGAACAGCACCAGCACGATGCGTGTGCCCCATGAAGGCCGCGATTTGGGAACGGGTGTTTCGCTCATACTCGATGTGCCGATAGAGGTTCAACGAATGCCCTGCATGCCGCTCATCACCTGGAATAGGATGTAGAGCGCGTTGCCGATAATGCCAAAGAAGAAGCCGAACCAGCACCATTTCTTGGCGTCCTCGGACGCCTTGACGGCCTGTTCATACTCGCCTTTGGCAAGGTGCGTATTCACTTTGGCGGCATTCACGATGGCCGCGATGCCGAACGGCAGACAACAGCAGAGCGTGACAAGGATCGACTGTACGAGGTAGTTGGGAACCGGCTCACCGCCGCCCCCGCCCGGCCTGCGAATATCGAGGTCGTCCAGTTCATCGTCGCGGTCGTCATACGGCATGGCTATTCCCTCGTGTGCAGCCCTGTTTTTCTCGTCGAGAACTCTTCATGTTTTGGCGAACGGCTTGGTAACCGTCAAGAGGAAGGTCGGGTTGAGGGCCTCGAACCGCAAGGTTTCCAGTTGTTCGGTACCGCGGGCGATGTTGACGAGCATTCCCTGGACGGGGGGAGCGAGCTCTTTGAGGGCAGCGTAGACGGCGCCGAGGCCTTCGAGCGAAGCGATGTTGACGACGAGTCGGCCGCCAGGACGCAGCGCCTTGAACGCCGATTCGAGCAGACGCGAGGCTTCCTGGCGAATCCCGCCGACGAAGACGGCGTCCGGCGCCGGCAGGCCGGCGAACACCGCGGGGGCGGAGGCGTGGATCGGTGTCAGGTTTTTCACGCCAAAGGTCTGGGCGTTGGCGACGATCAGGTGATAGTCGGCAACATCCTGTTCGATGGCGTAGACCATGCCGCCGGTGGCGAGCTGAGCGGCTTCGATGGCGACCGCTCCCGAGCCGGCGCCGATGTCCCACACGACGCTGCCGGGCTGCACGTCGAGCTGGGCCAGCGTGAGCGCACGCACTTCCGCTTGCGTGATCAGACCGCTCTTGGGCCGGCTCTGGATGAAAACATCGTCGGGATTGCCAAACCGGCGAAATTGCGTCGGCGTGCGCTGCAAGTCAGGTCGGCCCGGCTTGCGCTTCAGGATCATCACGTTGAGAGCGTCGAACTCCATGTCGCGGATCTCGGCCAATTCGCCTTGCGTGACGCGCTCGTCGGGGGCGCCGAGATTCTCGCACACAAAGGCGCGGAAGTAATCGAGGCCGCGCGCGAGCAGTTGCTTCGCGATGGTCGGTGGATCATCCTCCTCGCTGGTGAAGATGCCGACGGTGTCGGCGGTGCGAATGCGATCGAGGACGCTTTCGAGCGAATGCGTGGCCAGGTTGGTCAGGTAGGCTTCCTCCCACGACTCCTTGATGCGGGCGAAGGCCAGCTGCATGCTGGAGACATGAGGCCAAACCTCGAAGCGCTCGGGGCCGAGTTTATCGCACAGATAGCGGGCTACGCCGTAGAAGAGCGGATCGCCGGACGCGACCACGACCATGCGTTTCTTGCCCAGATGCGTTTCGAGCGTCTGCACGACCTCGGGCAGGTTGGCCCCAATCGGCAAGCGCTGGGCCGTTAGTTCGGGGACCAGGGCAAGTGTCGATTCGGCGCCCAGAATGAGTTCGGCCGATTGCAGCAGCTCGCGCGGCTTGCCCGTGAGGCCGGAGAGGCCGTCGCTGCCGACGCCGATAATGTGGACCTTGGTTTCGACGGTCACGGGATGTCCCCGCTTGCCGTTTAGCGTTCGCATGGCGCCATGCGAACGCTAAACGAATACTCAAACATCACTTCGCCGCCGCGACCACCTTTTTCGCCGCGTCGGTCAGATCGGTTGCGGTCGTCAGGTTCAGGCCGCTCTCTTGCAGGATCTTGCGTCCATCCGCGACGTTGGTCCCTTCCAGTCGGACCACGAAAGGCACCTTCGGCTTGACTTCCTTGAACGCGGCGACGACGGCGTTGGCGATGATGTCGCACTTCATGATGCCGCCGAAGATATTGATGAGCACCGCCTTGACCCGGCTATCGCCGAGCAGGATGCGCAAGGCCTCGGTGACCTGCTCCTTGTTGGCGCCGCCGCCGACGTCGAGGAAGTTGGCTGGCTCACCGCCGTGATACTTGATAATGTCCATCGTGCTCATGGCCAGGCCGGCGCCGTTGACGAGGCAGCCGATGTTGCCGTGCAGACTGATGAACGACAGCCCGGCGCGCGCCGCGCGCAGTTCAGCGGGATTCTCCTCGCTCTCGTCGAGCAGCTTCTCGATATCGGAATGGCGGAACAGGGCGTTGTCGTCGAAACTGATCTTAGCGTCGAGAACGATCACGTCGCCCTTGGGGGAAACGACCAGCGGATTGATCTCGGCAAGGCTGCAATCCTTGTCGAGAAACACCTTCGCCAGGGCCAGCATGATCTTCTCGGCCTGAGCAATCTGCGCGCCGGTGAAGTCGAGTTCGAAGGCAAGCCGGCGCGCCTGGAACGGCAACATGCCGGTCTCGGGACTGATGGCGACCTTGAGGATCTTCTCCGGCGTGCGGGCGGCGACCTCCTCAATCTCGACGCCGCCTTCCGCACAGGCCATCATGATCGGTATGCCGAGACCGCGATCGAGCACGACGCCGATGTAGATTTCGCGCGCGATATCGGCGGCTTCCTGGACGAGTACTTTCGAAACCTTCTGCCCTTCCGCGCCGGTCTGCTTGGTCACGAGCGGAAACTTGAACATGACGTCCGCGACGTTGGCGCAGTCGTCGCGGGTCTTGATGAACTTGACGCCGCCGAAGTCGGCGCCCGAGTCCTTGAAGCGTCCCTTGCCTCGGCCGCCGGCGTGGACCTGGGCCTTGAGCACAACGGGGCCGCCGATCTTGTCGAACGCCGATAGCACTTCGGCAACGTTGGCCGCGACGATGCCGCGCGGGATGGCGGCGCCGGCTGCCGCGAGGAGTTCCTTGGCTTGATATTCGTGGATTTTCATTACTTTACCTCTCGCGCGGGAGTCTCATCTTATTGTTATCGTAGGGACAAGCTGCCAGCTTGTCCCTGAGTGAAGAGGGACAAGAAAGCTGCTTATCCCTACGTGGAGAAACAAAAATGCCGCAGCGTGGAAGCGCTGCGGCATGTGCGAGGTTGACTACATCAAACCAGGCGACTTACTTGGCCTTCCAGTCATCGGGGAGGGCGTCGTAGGTGTCGGACCGGGAGGTCTGATCCTGGGTCAGTTCGACGGTGGTCTTCATGCTGCCGACTTCGATCGTGAGGGTACCGGTCAACTTCATGGTGAGTTCGGTCGAATCGAAACGGCCCATCTTGGAATCGAAAATGGTAGAGCCCGTGCCGTCGTTGGCGGTCAGCTTGGCCTCGTGAATGATGAACGGCAAGCCGGCCTTTTCCGTGGGAGCAGTGTAGGTGAGCTTGGTCTTGATGCCGATATGCTCCTTGGTTCCTTCAGTCTTGGTGACCGTGAAATCGAAGTTGGTGTCGTATTTGCCGATAGGGCCGAGGTCGAGATCGCTTTTGCGCGACCATGTCTTCGAGGCGGGCACGCTGCCGCCAGGCGGGAAAGCGTACCAGGTGGGTTCGGCCATCTTGGTCAAGGCTTTCTCGCTGAGGATGGCCTTGAGCAACTGCATCATCTGTGGGTTGATATCGGAAAGCCCCTTGATGAAGGCGTCGCGGCCTTCGATGGACTTGACTTCCGACAGGTCTTTCTTGATGGTGAATTTCAACTCCTGCTTGGTCAGTTGCTCGAAGAAATCGGTCATCGGGTTTTTCTGCTTGTTGGCGGCCCTGGAATCATAGGCGATCTTGTTGCCGCCGATGCTGATGAGCATGTCCACGCCCTTGATTTTCTGATTGACAATGAAGTTGTCCTTATCGGGTTCGAGGGCGGTCCATTCGATCAGAAAGGTTTGAGTCTGTTCCTGGACCACTTCCTGGCCCATGACTTTCATTTTCTGGACGGTCTTGGTGTACTGCTTCTGGTAAAGGACGTTGCCCTTCTTCTCGAATGCCTTGAACTCCCAGGCGCCGGCCTTGGGCGGATCGACTTTCTTGACTTCCTCGGTCTTCTTTTTCGGCTCTTCCGCGGTCTTCTTAGGTTCTTCCGTGGTCTTCTTGGGATCCACCGGCGTTTTCTTCGGCTCTTCCGCAGTTTTCTTGGGATCGGTCGGCGTCTTCTTTTCCGTAGCCGAGGCGGTGAAGTCCGTGATGCCGATCAAGCTCACGGCTGTGATGAGAAAAACCGAAAGACCGAGCCAACGCCATGCGTTCATGTTGTTCCTCCCGGTGTGACCGGAACTGCGAGCAAAGATATTTCCAGCAAAACGGCAAACCGTTTTTATACGCGTCTGACAGCGGAAAGACAAGCCGTCGTCAAAAACGAAACCCAAATTCCGTCAAGGGTCGAAATTCAGCGAAAGCTATTGTAGAAAATTCTCTGCGGCAGGGGCCAAGAGATTTTGGCGAAAATCTCCCGTGATGCCGCTGCGTTTGGATACGGACCACCCCTGGTATTGGTTCACGGAAAGGCGGTTGATCCATGAATTTGCTGACAACGTTTCGCGGCTCGATGATGGAAAGCTTTCTGCCGGCGGGTTGGGACCTCGAGAAGATCGACCGGCTGGCCGATTTCTCCGGCGCCGCCATGGTTAAACACTGCTCCTGGTGGCATCCCAAGTTCGAGCCGGTGGCCTGCGACTCGCTGGCCGATTTCGACACGTACATGGGGCATGAAATTGCCCGCGAGATTCAGCTGACAAAGCAAGCCGGTCGGCCGCTCGCCATCATTCTGCCGGTCGGCCCGATGGGCATGTATCGCTGGGCGGTCTACTTTCTCAAGGAATGGGGCGTCACCTGCGCGCACGTGCACGGTTTCAACATGGACGAATGGTCTGACGCCCAGGGCAACACGCTGCCGTCCGACAACTCCGGCGCCTTCCAGTATGCGATGGAGCAAGCGTTCTACGGCCCTCTTGGTTCAGCGACGGTACCGAAGGCGCAGCGGCATTTCGCGCTCCAGAGCGAGCTGCCGACTTACGCCACTCAGATCGCCGACTTGAAGAAGAAGGGAGCAAAGCTCGACACGGTGTTCGGCATCGGGCGGGTGTGCCACATCGCCTTCTGGGAGCCGCACTTTGCCGCCGAGTTCGAGACGGAAGTCGATTGGAAGGCGCAAACGCATCGGCTCGGCGCTCGCCTGCATCCGCTGACGATCGAGCAGAACGCCCTAACGAGTTTCAAGAGCCGCACGACGCTGGTACCAGCGTTCGCCAACACGATCGGCCCGGCGCTCTTCCTTGCGGCGGACCACATCATCGGCGGCGCCGACGGCTCGTTCGGGCGCGGCATGCAATGGCAGGGGTTATCCCTGCGCATGACCTTGCAGCACGAACCGACGCCGTGGATTCCGAGCACTTACATGCCGATGCTCGCGGGACGGTTGTTTTACTTGAAGGAATTGGCCGAGCCGCTTGTCGCCGAATGTAATTGACCGCTTCGTTCAGCGCCCGCGTGCCGTCACGCGGGCGCCAAACGAATTCGGGAACTAGCCAACGATCACCCGCGGCCTCTTCGCCGAATCCTTTTCCACACGTTGGATCAGTTCGCGCACCTTCCACGGTATGTTCCCCTCGCCGAACGCCAGGTAACTCCAGCTGGCCGACAGCATATCCATCTCCGGCCAACCGAAGTGCAGCCCCGGCGGTTTGCTGTCGCGCGACATCTCCAGGGCGATCGCCGCGATGGCGTGCGCCGCCGACACGCCGTTGGTTACTTTGATGACGTAGCGGTTGTCTTCGCGCAGCACCTCGATGTTCAGCGTCTGAAAGAAGTCGCTCGGATCGTCCACACATATCTCCAGGAACACGATGTCCGCGTCCGCCGCGAGGTTATGAGCCGCGCGGATGTATTTCTCCTTCTCGTCATGCGCCGCGCGTCCGGGGCGCACCGGCACCAGAATCGGAAAGTCGGCCAGGCGCAGGCTGTTCCACAGGAACCTCGATTGTTCGTCCTTGAACTCGAAGCCGACGGTGCGCAGCTCGTCCGCGCGCCAGGCGCGTGAGATGACCGACAGGGCAAGAATCGCCGCGATGAAGCAGAGTGCGATGCTCAGGCCGCTTCCGGACTTCAGCGCCACCGCCAGCATCGTGGTCACGAATACCAGCGCGATGAGACCGTAGCAGGCGACATTGAAGAAGAAAAGCACGCCCCAGCCCTGGTCAGCCTCTTTGGCGCGATCGCGCCGCTTGTTCAGCACCGTCACAACTGCCGCACAGGACATCAGCACGAGAACACCCGTCGCATAGGCGCCGCGCTGGTCCTCGACGTCGGCCTTGAACCAAACCGTCACCAGCAGGTTGATCGCTGCGAATAACACCAGGAGCAGGCCCCAGCGGTCGGCCCAGCGAAACTCCATGCCGAAGCGCAACAGGAAGCGAGGCAGCAGCACCGACAACGCCGTCATCACGCTCGTCCCCGCCAGGCACAAGATCAGCACCGTGACCGTGTCGTAAACCGTGCCGAGAGCGGTGCCGCAGAACGGCAACAACCGTCCTTTGACAACGACCACCTCCCCGTCGTGATTGATGTAGCCGAGGTCGCCGCCGTGCGCCAGGTAAGAGAGGGCCCGATCGTTGGCATAGCCGTCACGCGCGACTGGTGCGTCATGTCCCTTGCGCACGAATTCGCGCGGCGGAATCAGCAGCGTCGTCACCAGCACCGCGCCGAGCAGGTACGCCGACATGATGAGGGCAGCCACGATCAGCACCTTGCGCGTGTTCCAGATGCGCGTTGTCGGCGGTTGCTCGCCCGGCTTGCCCTTCACCTGCGGCATCAGGATCATGCTCAGTTCGAAACCGGACAGGCCGAGCGCGAGGTTAGGCAACGCCAGCAAGCTCCACAGCGCAATCTTGCCCCAACCCTCCGGGTCGTGCGTGAAGGCCGGCATGTCGAACTCGCCGCGATGGATCTGGTCGATCCAGGCATCGAGGATCTCTGGCCGCTGATAAAGATGCCAGACGCCTCCGCAAATCAAGAGGCCGGTCAGCAGCAAGTACAGGCCGACAAGCGGGACCGCGAGAATCATCACATTGCGGCTGAAGCCGCGGCGCAACAGGAACCAGAAGAAGAACGCGACGATGCCGAGCAGGATCGTGACGACGAGCTGATCGTTGACGTATTGAGCGACCTCGTCGCCACAGTAGTCGCTGGCGCAGTCCTTCATCCAGCTGGAGATGAGCCGGGCGCTTTCGTGTCGCGAACCATCTTGCCTGTTGAGGACGTGGACGGAGGCGTCGGCGAGCGACAGGGATTTGAGCATGGTGAAGTCGGTGGCGGCAAAGCCGAGCAGGATGAGGACGATTGTCTTGCCGCGCCAGCCGCGGATGAGCCGCTCGACGATGCCGAGCGAGCCTTGTCCGCCGGGCGAGCGTCCCGCGAGGTAGCAGTAGACGGGCAGGGCGCCGAAGAGCGTGACGAGGACGACGGCCGCCGTCGCTAACGGGCCGAGTCGTTTCGTTTCGTGATAGGTGATCGACGGCTGATACGCCAGCGTGCTGAAGTAATCGAGGCCCAAGAGGCACATGACCCAGAGCCAATCGTATTCTGCCGTGCTCTTCTTCGAGCCCGATGCGGAATCGCTCAACAGCGGATTGGATGGCGCGGTGGACATCAATAAACCTCAGCAGATACTTCGTTATCTACGAAGATAGCTTGAGAGACGCCAGAATTTTTCGAGACGGAACGCTCATAGCCAAACTCCCAACACCTGGCACGTTCCGGAGCATTGCCTTGAGAAATTGCTGAAGGAGTTGGCGCAGAAAGTCAACAAGGGACGATCACCATCCGCCCGACTCCTGGTACATCAGAGCCTACGCCGTCCTCGACAGGTGTCGATCGTTTGCGAACGAGGAACCGAAAGGAGCGAGGGCCGACCTTGCGTGAAAATTCCCTTTAATTCTTGTCGAGATATTATTTCCCTCTTGTGGAATCTCCGCGGATGTTGTAGAATAATTTAGTTCTCGGACTTTTCAAAGCGTCATGGCCGCGATTTCCTTTCGGTTATCCTCCCATCTGCCTTTTTCTCGTCCTGGATCAATCGATATTCATGCAACGGAATTAGCCCGCTGTGGGTCTGGTTCGGTTGCGTGAGGTTCTTGCAGGAGGCCCATCGTGGCTAGCAAGTTGTATGTTGGTAATTTGGCGTATTCTGTCTCCGACTCCGATCTGCAAACGATGTTTGCGCCGTTTGGCACGGTGCAGTCGGCGCAGGTCATCATGGACCGGGACACCGGCCGCTCGAAAGGCTTCGGCTTCGTCGAGATGAGCAGCAGCGATGAAGCAACCGCTGCGATCAATGGCCTCAACGGCAAAGAAGTTGACGGACGGCAGCTCACCGTCAACGAAGCTCGGCCCCGCGAAGAGCGCGGCGGCGGCGGTCGTAGCGGTGGCGGCGGTGGCCGCGGCGGTTACGGCGGTGGTGGCGGCGGAGGCAGACGCTACTAAGCTCAGCTCGTCATTTAGCCTGAACCAAGGCGTTGGTTGTCCTTCCCATGGAAGAGCTGCCAACGCCTTTCCTATGCGCCGCGCTCCCCGCGCAGGTACGTCAACGCGATGGGCCGCATACGGTCGCGTTCCTCGGCCGATAGCTCCCACCACGAACGAATGACCTGCCGGCACTTCCTCGACCCGCACAGGCATTCCAGCGTCCAGCCCATTTCCGCGATCGAGGTGGAATAGTCCCAGGCAATCTGCTCGCCGGCAGCGATTTCGCGCACGGCGAACAGCACCGGTTCGCCGGTAGCGAAGCCCGCGTTCGGATCGCACGAATGGTTGATGCACTCGTCGAGACAGGCGCCGTTGGAACATAGCCAAAGGTCCGGGCCGACTTGCATGGCGAGCCAGTCGTCATGGAGCTTGTCGCTAGTGGCAAGCCAGCCTGCGCACGTCACGAGAAGAGTCCCGCGCGAAATCGGTGCTGTGGCGAACACACCGCGACCCATGTCGGGCGTTTGCCGGATCTCAAGAGCTGGTGAATCATCCATCGGACTATTCAGATATATTTTTCGCGGCGGGGTTTGACGCCTGACCCTGCCGATCACCGGATGAGCATCTTAGCCGCGTGATCGCAGGCTTTCTGACAAAGTAAGTAATCTGGGTAGTTTAGTGATGTGCCGCGCGGCACATTGGGAAGTTTGGAAAAAGCCAGAGTTCGTCCCATCGTCCCAAATTGGCTGTGGGTGGGTGGGACGATGGGACGAACTTTGTGTCAATTCACACCGCGCGAAGTAAAACGGCAAAACCGTATGTCGCGTGACAGTACTCCGAACCTCTGGGCGTCCGAAGATCACTTCATCTCCACTACCCAGATATTACGATAAACCACCGGATTGCCGTGGTCTTGCAGGTTGATGTTGCCCTGGTTCGCGGCGCCCTTGAGCTCGAAGTCCTCGTGGACAATAACGCCGTTGTGTCTGACGGTGATGCGCGGCGAGCCTTGTTTTTTCGTGTCGGGATCGATCTTGCCGGCGCGGTGCTCGATGTCGTAAGTCTGCCAGGCGAGCGGCGGCAGGCACATGTTGACGTCGGGCGCGCGATCGCTGTAGATGGCGCCGCATTCGCCCTTGTCGCCTTTCAGGCCGAAGCTGTCGAGAACCTGAACCTCGCGGCCGCAGACGTAGACGCCGCTGTTGCCTCGCCCCTGTCCACCCTTGAACGGCTCGAACGGGGTGCGGAATTCGATGTGCAGCTTGAAGTTCTTGAAGTTCTTCGTGCTCGTATTGGGCACGCCCAGCAGGTCGCCGACCATCTTCCCCGGTTTCCATTCAGTGGAATTGCTGCCGTTGAAGAGGACGAGCGCCCCTTCGGGGGCTTTGGCGCCGAGGGTCGGGCTCTTGCGCTCGACGCGCTTGAGTTCGATGTAAACCGGATCATCGGTCGTCAGGACAAGCGTTTTCTTGGCGGCGTCGATCTGGCTGCCTTTGCGGTAATCTCCGCCCATGAAGGTCGCGATGCCTTTGTCCGCATCGACCTTGGCTTCGAGCTTGACTTTATTCGATTTCGGGTCCCAGCCGGCGCCGGGCAGACCGCCCTGGAGAATGTAAACGTCGAACTTGCCGTTGCCGCGCGCAACGACCTGGGCGGCGAGGTTACGGCCTTTAACGGCGTATTCGCCCTGGATCATGTAGTCGATCGGCGCGTCGGCGGGATCGGTCCAGGTATTCGCCTGCTTCTTGGGCTCGGTCTTCTTCTTGTCTTTTTCCTGGCCGACGGCGTGCAGGTTGATGCACAGCACCAAAGCCGCGAGGCCGAACAGGAACATTTTCGCGATGCGCATGACTACCCCCTTTGTGTGGTTGAGAAACAGCCGATTTGCCGCTTGCGGTTTCGCGCTCGCAACATGCCGCGCGAACGCGAAACCGCAAGCGGCGATCACGGAACGATTTTCCATTCGCGCACATTCGCAAACGCCGCCCGCGGGTCGAGGCCGCCGGCACGCAGCGACGGCTGCGCCAGCACGTGAACGTCGAGTTGCCAGAGCGGGATCGCCGGCATCGATTCGTACAGGTGCACGTGAATCGTGTGCATGTTTTCCGCGACGGCGCCGAACTGGCGATGCTGGAGCGCCGTCCGCAGGAGTTCGTGCAGCTTGTCATTGTCGCAGCCAAGATAGTTGCCGCCGCCGGCGCGCATGGCGCTTTCTTGCCGATCGAACAAAAGCGCGAGGCGAACCGGGTCGTCCAGGCCCTCGGCTGACATATAGAGCAAATCGAAATCACGCTCTTCAATCGCCTTGCGCAATGCCGGCGGGGCGAGGCCTTGCACCTGCACCTTGGTCTTGATATTCGCTTCTTGAAACAATGCAACAATCGTCTGGCCGACCTCCGTGCAGGCGGCTTCGACGCGCGCGTCGGCGGCGGGATACTTCAAGGTCAATTCGAGCTTGGCCGACTCCGCCTTGGCCTTGCGGGCGAACGACCGCGCCTGCTCGGCGTGGAACAACTCCTCCGGCACGCGCGGCACGGGAGCGCTCGCCCACGAGTCGCGCGGGAACAAGCCGTTGGCGGTGGCGTGATGCTTCCCCTTCAGGGCCGCACTGCGAAAATGCTGATTCAGCAGCGCCTGGCGATCGATGCCGTGCGCGATTGCCCGGCGAACCGCATCCGATGCCAGAGGCGCCTTGCGCTGATTGACGGCGAGGAAACACACGCGCGGCGAGGTCCTGGCATCGCTTTCGACATAGCCGAGCGCCTTGAGCGCGGGCAGCTGATCGGTCGGCGCGTCGAGAATCAAGTGCGGCAGCGGCTTGCCCAGGTCCTTGCCCGGGTCGGTCCACTTCGTCAGGCGAATCTCGTTCAAGTTGCCGGCACCGGGGCGCAGGTCGTGTGGGTTCAACTGAAAGACGGCGACCGCCTTGTTCTCTTCGTCCTTGCGGCCAAGGTACTCGAAGGGCCCGCTGCCGAGCGGCGCTTTGGCGAAGTCCGGATCGTCGGCGCGGCCGAGCTGTTTACCGCGATACTGTTGCGGCAGGATCCAGAATGTCAGCGAAGCAAGCGGATCGAAGAGCCCCTGGCGATAGCCGAGGTTCAGTTGAAACGGGTTCCCTTCAAGCCGTGGGATGTCGAGAAAATCGCGCCATAGTGCGGATCGGCCTGCCGCGACGTCCTGGTTCATGAGCAACGCGGTGTGCCGAATGTCGGCGCTGGTCACGCGTTCGCCGCTCGACCAGCAGAGGTCGCGGCGCAGCGGGATCGACGCGGTCAAGCCGCCGCCGGGCAATGCGGCTGCCAGCTGCGGACGATAACGCTTGGCCGAACCGGACGACGTCTCGACGTGATAGAGCCGATCGTAAATCAATTCGAGCGTTTGTCTTTCGACTTCGGTCCACGCGGTTGCCGGCGACATCTGTTCGGGCAACGAGCGCACAGCCACCACGAGGGTCTTGTTATGCGACGTCTTCCGCGCGGCGCTAGCAAGGTCGTGAAGCGGCTGGCGAATCTCGTCGATCTGCGTTGCACCTGCGCCGTGAATTTCGAGCCGGTCGAGCCATTTGTGCGCGGTCGCGAAATCCGATTTGACGAGGGCCGCTTTCGCTTGATCGAGCCAAAAGGACAGCATGGCGGTGCGCAAGACGCCGTCGTGCGCCGCGGCGGGCAGCCATTGCTCGGCAAGCCGAAGGGCCTCGGCATCCTCACCGGCTTTTCGCAGATGAATCAGCCAGTCCTTGCGCACGCCGGCGAGGCGATCTTCAAGCTCGACGTGCAGGGCCGGGCCGCGCAGGCTCTGCGAACGCCGCAGCGCCGCGGCAAGCACGTTCTCGGCACGTCGATAGCCTTCCTTCGTCGGCTCCTCGGCCCGCACCAGCTCGTCCAAGCGCCGCAGCAGGTCCTTCTCGAAGTTCTCGCGTAGCGGCGCGTTTACCAGCGCAAGCCACGCCGACGGCCAGCTCGCCGCCAGCTTCGGCAGTTCGTCCCACCGCGGCGGCGCCTGTGCGTCCGCGCATGGGGACACGCCGAACATGGCTGCGATCAGAATCGGGAGAGTCGCGAATCGCATGGTGAAAAAATCTCATGATTGCTGCTACCGGGATTATAGCGATTGCTCGACGCTGATAGCCCGCAAACGCCGTGGCCATGGGCGGTTCGCCCGTTGCCTTCCCGTGCTGGCGAGCCGCCGGTACCACGGCGATGCTGAAGAACCTCGCTTGCGGCGAAGCCCCATTGGCGATAAGCTGGTTAGATACCTTCTCGCTCAGAATCAGCAATGAGGCCGATCATGTCGCAGAAGAACCAGAAGACCGAAGTCGTCGCGTTCAAGGTCGAACCCGAACTCGCCGAGTTCCTCAACCAGCTGCCCAACAAGAGCGCGTTCATCCGCAAGGCCATCGCGGCCCAGATGAGCACCGCCTGCCCGTTGTGCAGCGGTTCCGGTCAGGTCAGCCGCTGGGCTCACGATCATTACGTTCCGCTGCTGGCCGAGTGGAGCAAGCATCAGTGCGACAGCTGCGGCGACGACCTGACGTTGCCGCGCGATCCGGGCGATCTTTCCTCGGACGATCAGAGCCGGCTCGAGCAATACTTCAAGGGGGGCCCGCTCCTGTGCGATCCGTGTTACGACAAGGCGCCGCCGTGCGACGATTGCGGCTGGCACATCACGCCTGAGAAGGCCGGCGAGCACCAACATGCGGCCCATGAGCACGGGTACGATCATCACTAACCGCTTGCGGCCTGGCGCTCACTTGGCGAACTCCCCATGTCCAACCCCCCTCTTGATGCGTTGCGATCGGCATGCGCATTACCGCTCGATCAGCCTTCGCCGGAATTGCTGCGCTCCGCGGGAACGCAAGTCATGGACGCTATGCTCGACGACTTCCTTCACCTCGGCGACGCGAGCATCGGTCTCACCGGCTCACGCGAGGAACTCGAACTATTGCTGCACGAAGCGCCGCCCGAGCACGGCATGGACTTCACGCAGCTCCTGACCGACTTTCGTGACAAGGTCGTGCGGCATTCCTTTCGGCCCAGCCATCCACGCTTTCTCGCCTTCATTCCGGGGTCGCCGACCTTGGCGTCGATCCTCGGCGATTGCCTGGCGAGCAATGCGAACCTGTTCGCCGGCGTGTGGAAGGAGGCCGCCGGCGCCGCCCAGGTCGAGATCGTCGTGCTCGATTGGCTCAAGCAATTCCTCGGCTACCCGGCGGCAGCAATGGGCTTGCTCACCAGCGGCGGCTCGGAAGCGAATCTGACGGCGCTGGTCGTAGCGCGCGAGAGCCTGTCGTATGACGATCGCGGCAGAGCGATACTCTATGCCTCCGAGCAACGTCACTGGTCGGTGGATCGGGCCGCCAAGGTAATTGGCATGCGTCCCGAGCAAATCCGCACGCTACCGTGCGACGCTAACTTTCGCCTGCGGATGGACGCCCTGCGCGACGCCGTCGCCGCGGATGAACGCGCCGGTCGGCTTCCCTGGGTGGTGCTCGCCACTGCCGGCACGACCAGCACCGGCAGCATCGATCCGCTTGCGCCACTGGCGGACTTTTGCGAGCAGCACGGCCTGTGGCTGCACGTCGATGCCGCTTACGGTTGGCCGATGACGCTCATCGATGCAGGTAAGACGCTGCTGGCCGGCATCGACCGGGCCGACTCGATCACGCTCGATCCGCACAAGTGGTTCGCCCAGCCGTTCGAGGCCGGCTGCCTGCTGGTGCGCCGCGGCGAATTGCTCGCGCCGACCTTCATGATGCGGCCCGAGTACATGCAGGACGTGGTGCCGAAGGCCGACGAGTTCAACTTCTGCGACCTCGGCATCGCCCTGACACGCCGCTTTCGCGCCCTCAAGATCTGGTTTTCGATCAAGCTGCTCGGCCTCGCCTGGTTCCGACGCCTGATCGAGCACGGCATCGCCCTCGCCGAATATGCGCAGGCGTTGCTCGAACAGACGGGCTGCTTCGAGATTACCAGCCGCCGCAAACTCGGCATCGTCTGCTTCCGTTATCTCTCCTCGGCCGGGGGTGACGGGGGAGAGGCACGACTCGACGCCCTGCAACTGCAGATCGCGGAGGAGCTGATGCGCACGGGCCGAGCGTTTCTCTCGACGACGCGATTGAACGGACGAAGCACTTTACGCTTGTGCTTCGTCAGCTGGCGCACGACGGCGGCGGATGTTGAAGAAGTCGTGGGTTTATTGCAGGATATTGGTGATTTGACGACCCGAGCCCCGTAAGGGACCGGTTAGGTCGCGCATTAACCGGCCACTTGCGGGGCTCGGCTCGCCGGCAAGAGCCTACGCTTTTTCCGGGACGGTGCCCGGAAAAAGTGGCCCCTGCGGGGCAGTTGATAAACTGTCTCCGAACCGTTTCGGAGACCAACCGTGCAAACGAATGACCCCTTGGG
>JACXTT010000998.1_pt1 | contig 48455 bp, 39 predicted proteins | sample 9270951 | NCBI WGS metagenome assembly JACXTT01 (sample SAMN15532306, study PRJNA645909) | rock metagenome | isolation source: weathered quartz diorite | place: Puerto Rico | collected 2017-06-21 | reverse complement strand
TTGGGGGGGTGGCGGGGGCTGCCGCCGGCTGGTTGGAGGTTGGTGGTTAGTGGTTGGTAAGTGGCAGGCGGACCTGAAGGTCCGCCTTTACGTTTCTTAGCCTCTACGTTTCGTAGAGGCGGGTCTTTAGACCCGCCTTAAAGATTCTGTCTCAGAAACCGAATCAGCACATACGCATCCAGGTAACTGAATGGCGCGATACCTGTGCTGTAGTGGCCACACGGCAGCACCGCCACTTCGTGCGGCAGGTCGCGCCGCGCAAATTCATCGACGAGCACACGCGACAGGTCCACGGGAAATGTCAGATCGTAGCGCGCGTACACGAGCAGCGTTCGCGTGCGGGCGACGCGATCCAGGTATGACCACGGATTGATGGGACGCCACAGCTCCCGCAGTTCGTCGAGTGTGACGTTGCCGTCGAGCGATTCGCGGACGTGACGCGTTGACAACCCCCGCCAGACCACGTCGGCGAACCACGGAGATACGTGGTTCAGCGCTTGCGCGCGGATGCGTCGGTCGTGAGCGGAGGTGAGCATCGCCAGACATGACCCGAGGCTGGTGCCTAAAATGCCAATCCGTTCGTAGCCCTGCAGCTCCAGCCAGGCGACTGCGCCCCTGGCGTCGAGCACCGCCTGACGGCAGACCTGCACGGTCCGCGCGATGTTCGCGCTGACGATGTAATCGGCGCGCGTGAGCTCAGGGGGCATGCGCGAGTCGTGGTAGGGAAGTGACAGACGCAGCGCCGACACCCCGCATCTGGCAAGCAGTCGGGAAAGGCCGATATGCCCCTTTGCATCCGAGTTCCACTGGGGCAGCACGACGACCGCGCGGCCTCGCGTTCCGCTTCTGCCAACGCCAGGTTCGCCGGCGGCAGGAAACCATCTGGCAACGACGGTGTTGTTGGCCGGATGGGGTGTCGGCAGTGCGCTCGGAAAGCGAAGCTCGCCTGCGTCCGCGTCGAAGTCGTACTCAGCAATTGGGGTCGGGGCAAAGAAGGCGCCCGTGTCGCGCATCACCTCGTCGACCCACCGATGGAGCACGGCACCGGCCGAGCCGTTGGGCACGGCAGCGATCCACTCGAGTCCCCAGTCAAACGGCCGGACAACCCGATCTTTGGTAATCGAAGCGAGGTGTTGCTCCCAGTTGTGGAAGAAACGGCTCAGCACCTCTCGACTCGCCTCGCTCGCTCGGGACAAGCCCTCGAGTGGCTCGGCTCCAAGCGGGTAACGGCAAGTGCGTTGCAGCAGTTCACCGCATGTTCGAACATCCGCAGCCGCCTGAGCCCGAATCGCCGCGACGCGAGGGTGTGCCGGACGTCATCGATGCACCGCCTCCAGATATTCCGGTGGTGCCGCCGCCCGACATTCCTCCTGCGGACTTTCCGGATCGCCCCACGCCTCAACGGGATCTCCCAGGTCCGCGATAGATCTCGGTTGCGGCAACTGGAGTCGTGAGAGCGGCCTCGACGGCAGTGGCGACGCGCAGCAGTCCTCTGGTGTCGCCATAGGCACCCACGATTTGTGCGCCGACAGACAGCCCCTCCGTGGTCGTGCCGCACGGCAGCGCGATGGCCGGATGGCCGGAGATGTTGAAGGCCTGTGTGCACCGGAGCATCACGTTGCGGACCGGTTCCTCCGCTCCTCCGATCCTGACGGTCGGAGCACCGATCTTTGGTGCCGGAATCGCGAGCGCCGGTAGGAAGAGGCCATCGACCCCTTCGAGGGCCGCATCGATCTCGCGTCTGATCAATTCGCGTCCACCGAGCGCCCGCGCATAGTCTTCGCCGAGGATGTAGCGCCCCATCTCGAGTCGGACGCGGACGTTCGGCGTGTAATCCTCGGGACGACGCTCGAGCGTCTGGGCGTGGTAGGCCGCCGCCTCGGGTAGCACGATGTGGAGATAGATGGCGACGATGTCCCCGGCGTGTGGGATGGAGGCATCGGTGAGTGTCGCACCCAATTCCCGCAGACGCTCGCACGCCGCCTCGAACCCTGAGGCGACTTGCGGGTCGAGCAGGGACAGAAAGTAATGGCGCGGAATCGCGAGCCTCAGCGCACGTGCGTCGGATGCCATGTCGGCTGGCCCGCCCCGAGCGACGGGGCGCAGGTCGCCGCGAAGTGTGCCGTAGACGATCGCGGCGTCTTCGACGGAACGGCAGATCGGACCGATGTGATCCAGCGTCGGGCTCAACGGAACGACACCTTCCGTCGACAGCTCCCCGCAGGTCGGCTTCAGCCCAACAAGCCCGCACGCCGCCGCTGGAATGCGGATCGATCCGCCGGTATCCGTTCCCATCGAGGCGAAGCACATGCCGTCGGCAACGGCCGCTGCTGACCCGCCCGAGGAACCGCCGGGCGATCGGCTTGGATCGAGCGGGTGCCGCGCGGGTCCGAACGCAGAGTCCTCATTCGTTGTTCCAAACGCGAACTCGTGGAGGTTTGTCTTGCCGACGATGATGGCGCCCGCATGCCGCAGCGTGGTCACCGCCGCCGCGTCGCGATCGGCGACGTGCCCCTGACGCACCCGCGAGGCGGCGGTCGTAACTGCTCCGCGCACATCGAACAGGTCCTTCAACGAAATGGGAACGCCGTGCAGCGGACCGCGGTGCGTTCCAGCAGCGATCTCACGATCGGCATCGCGCGCCTGCTCGCGCGCGTCATCCCCGAACACGGTTATGAACGCGTTGAGTGTGGGGTTGCGCTCGGCGATGCGCTGAAGACATTTGTCGACGACCGCCTCGGCTGTCGTCTGCCGCGCCGTCAGTGCACGCGACAATTCGCCGATTGTTTGCGGGTCAGCGGCCATGTCCGGGATCCGGGATCCGGGATCCGGGATCCGTATCGGAGGCGAATTCGCCGGTCGCGTCGGCATTCCACTCCGCTGTCCTCAGCGCAGAGGTGGCTTTCGCGAGCGCCTCGAGCAGCGGTTTGAGTTCCGGCAGCCCGCGGCGTTCCGCGTCGTGGATTGCCATCTCCAGCCACGCTTTCACGGTCATGGCCGTACAGCGTACTCTGACGGGGTGCGGCACACCAAAATCGTGGCGACCGTTGGCCCGTCGAGCGACAGCGACGAGAACATCCGGGCGCTGATTGGCGCAGGCGTCGACGTATTCCGATTGAACTTCTCACATGGCACGCAGCAGACGCATGGCGCCTCGATCGCCCGCATCCGCGCGGCCGCGGAAGCCACGGGCCGCCAGGTCGCAATCATGCAGGACCTCGCCGGTCCAAAGATTCGTACTGGCGAGCTCAAAGACCATGTGCCGGTGGCTCTCAAGTCCGGCGACTCGCTCCGCGTCGTCGTCGGCGATCTGCGCGGGGACCGCGGACAGATCTCGACGACCTACGAGCTGACGCGGGCGGTCGCGCCGGGCAGCACGCTGCTGCTCGATGATGGCCACATTCAGCTGCGGGTTGACGACGTGACCGGCAAAGAGATCCGCACGACGGTGATCGACGGCGGCACCCTTGGAGAACACAAAGGGATCAACGTTCCCGGGGCAGTCCTTCCGACCAGCGCGCTGACGGCCAAGGATGCCGACGATCTCGCCTTCGGCCTCAGCAGGGGCGTCGATTATGTCGCGCTCAGTTTCGTTCAGACCGCAGCGGATCTTCAGCAGGCGCGCGACCTCCTGCACAAATCGGGTGCCGGTCGGACGCCACTGGTGGCCAAGCTCGAACGGCCTGAAGCGGTTGCCCATATCGACGACATCCTTGCGGCATGCGACGCCATCATGGTCGCGCGCGGGGATCTCGGATTGGAGCTGCCGCTCGAGCGCGTGCCGCGTGTGCAGAAAGAGGTCACCCGGAAGGCCCGCGCGCGCGCGCTGCCTGTCATCGTTGCCACCCAGGTGCTCGAGTCGATGCGTACCGAGCCGCGTCCCACGCGTGCCGAGGTGAGCGATGCGGCAAATGCGGTCGACGATGGCGTCGATGCCATCATGCTGGCCGGCGAAACCGCAGCGGGGAACTTTCCTGTCAAGGCGGTCCAGACGCTCGACCTCATCATCCGCGATGCGGAGCAGATGCCGATGGCATCTGTCATCACGCTGGAAAACTCTCAACTGCTTTCCGGGTCCGGACGCGCCCTGTGCGAGGCGGCGGTGACGCTGGCCGATCGCAGCAACGCCGCAGCGATCGTGGCGGTCACCCGCGAAGGCAAGACGGCACGCGTGCTGTCGGCGCTTCGGCCTCGTGCGCCGATCTATGCGGCGACCGGGAGCGCCGAGGTAGCGCGGCAGCTCGCGCTCGTCTGGGGCGTCGTGCCGGTGATTGGCGATCTGGGCGCGGACGTCGCGCAGGCACTCGATCGGATTACCGAGATGCTGATCTCGCGATCACTCGTCGTCCCGTCGTCGGTGATCGTCGTCGTCAGCATTTCACCGGATCTGGCGCACGGGCCGTCGAACTTCCTGAAGCTGCAACGCATCTAGATGGCTCAAGGCTCGGGGCTCAGGCTTAAGCAAAGCCAGCTAGGAGCGACAGTGGTGGAGAGCAATCATGGCGTAGCCGGAGAAAACTTGTAGCGCTCCTTGCTGAAATTGAACGACAGCCCGAGTCGCGCGACGAGTGTGTCGGCCGTCGGGGTTTGCTGAAGGTCTTTTCCGAATGAGGCGACGATCCACGTCCCGCTCGTCACGCGATACTCGCCGATTCCGACCAATCGATGACTATGCGTCAACGTGGCGTTGTTAATAGGCGATCGCTCGACATACTCAAGTGAGACAGCGTAGTTGGACGTTGAATAGAGTATGCGACCTCCCCAGTCCAAGGCGTCCATGCCTGTCACGCGCGTATCCTCGTATCGAATCACGCCGAGCGCGGCCCATCCACGCGATGCGTAGCTTGGTGTCACCCAGATCGCGGCCTTCCGGAATTCGTGCGCGTCCCACTTCGCGTCCGCAAAGTTCCAGGCAACGGCACCGGCCACTTCAAGGAAGAAGCCCTCTCGCCTGGCGACGACGTTACCGCCGCTCGTCAACGGCGCGGAAGCTCGCTTGAACGCCTCGCTTTGCAGGACGATGCTGGTGAGCTCCCTCTTCTTGGCTTCATAGTCGGCCACGCACTTTTGCCTGGCACTCTCAGACGGAGGAGGCGAGGGTGGCCTGGGGATCGTGCAGTCGAGCAGTTCGGTTTCGAGCGCTGTGAGTCCCTGTCCCCGCATCAGGGTCAGGAACACCGCGCCATTCTCAGCGAGGCGCTTCTCCAGGTTCTCGAGCGCATTGAAAGTCTGCGCAGACAATCGGCCGGAAAAGATCAACGTGCGAAACCCGAAGGCCAGGGACGTTATCGGAGCGAGCTCGGTGCCGGTTTCGGCGGTTGCAGCCGACGCGCTGGTTGTCCGCGCCAGCGACTGCCCCACGCTCCTCTGAGCGTCTTCACGCCAGGTCACATGAGGACGCGATACGAGCCAGTAAGGACTCGACTCGAACGCAAAGTTCTTGGGAACTCCGTCGTTGCGAAAGGTGTTCACGAGTGCAACTGCGGCGTCGGACGGAGTCGCTGGGCGTTCGACGGCGCTTGGCTCGATATCGAGCACCGTGAATGCCGGTGTCGGTGGCGTACGTAGGAACTCGGACTCGGGAACCTTTTGTTGTGCAGCGGTGGTACCCGGCGCGGCGAGCAAAACGAGCACGCACCAGAAAACAGCGCTGGTCGAACGCAATGTCACCATCGATAGCTCCTGAACGACTCGAAAAGGACTTACGCCAGGATGTAGGTGATGAAATACCTGGCAACACCGCCGTCAGCCTTGACGGAGACCTCGAACGGAAACGCCATATCGGACTCGCCCCCTCGAAAGCGGTGGACCACAGAAGTTCGATTTGTCTGCGGATTCTGATCTTTGACTGTGGTAATCACTTGGAGGACCGACCGTCGGAGATCCTGCCCTGGTGCACCGATCGTGGTTTCGCCCGTGGCGTTCGATGGGATCGTTGTCCCATTGAGTTGCAGTGCGGTTCCCCCAACTTGGCCGTTGCCCACGTCGACTGTGAGGAAGATCTGACCGTTAGGCCGAACGGTGTAGAACTTCGTAGCGGTGATGAGCGCATCTTCCATCCGGCTACTCCTCCGCTGAGACAACACGAAACTGCGCGGCTCAAGGTTGATAACGCAACTCGGCCGTGTGTCTAACACTCGCGTTCGAGAGCGAATTCGGGTTTGATGCGTTCGAGAATCTGTCGGTCGGCGTCCGCGGAGTTCGAAACGGTCTGGCGCTAGCCAACCCGTCCGCGCTCTACGAATTTCTTGAGCGATTCCAGCGCGCGAATCCAGGCGGGCGCAGTCACTTCGTAGTACCGGCGCCAGCGAGGGCCTTCTTCATAGCCGGACTGCCGCAGGTGCAACTGTGTCCCCCAGGTGTGGCGGCTGCACGTGACTTCGAGCGCCATCGGTCCGATTGGATCGCCGTCCGGCGGCAGCCAGTAGGCGTCGGCCAGAAAGAATTCGCGTCCCGGCTTGAATTCCATGACCGTTGCGTGCAGCGCTCCACCGAGGCGGCCCAGAACTTCGTCACGCCATTCTGTCGGTTCCCATTCGATCGCGTAGCTTCCGAGTGGCCGCGGCACGCAGACGGCCTGCTTGGCCTGCCACCACGCCGCGAGCGCCTTTGTATCGAAGAATGCCTCCAGCACTCTGGTCGGCGGCGCTACGATGACGAGGTCGGTGGTGAACTCGAGCACGCTTCATTGTGCACTTTCGACAATGTGAACCGATAATCGGGGAATGGGTTCGCAGCCGAAGGCCTACCTGGATCACAGCTTCCTCAAGAGCGAGGATGCCCGCCCCATCCGAATCCTCGCCGAGTATCTGGAGCCGCAGCGCCGCTTCAAGCAGCAGAACATCCAGGACACCGTTGTCTTCTTCGGGTCCGCACGCATCCACAGCCGCGAGGCGGCGCAACACGCGCTCGAGGCGCTGATGCGGTCACATGACGTCGGTTCCAGCCGCGAGGTTGAGGAGATTGTGGCGCACGGCCGCCGCGCGGTCGAATGGTCGCGGTATTACGAGGAGGCGCGCGTTCTCGCCCGCATGCTGACCGAGTGGTCTCTCGGGCTCGACACGACACATCATCGATTCGTCGTCACCTCCGGCGGCGGCCCCGGCATCATGGAAGCAGCCAATCGCGGCGCGACGGATGCGGGCGGCAAGACCATCGGGTTGAACATCAGCCTTCCGCACGAGCAGGGGCCGAATCCGTACATCACCGACGGCCTTCACTTTGAGTTCCACTACTTTTTCATGCGCAAGTTCTGGTTTGCGTACCTGGCGAAGGCGCTCGTCATTTTTCCCGGAGGCTTCGGCACGCTCGACGAGATGTTCGAGATTCTCACGCTGATGCAGACCGAGAAGCTCGCGAAGCAGATTCAGATCCTGCTCTATGGCAGCGAATACTGGGATCAGGTTCTGAATATGAAGCCGCTGGTTGAATGGGGTGCGATTACGGAACGGGATGTCGATCTTCTGACGCGCGCCGATACGCCGGAGTCTGCGTTCGAGCTGCTGAAAGAGCACCTGACGATGTACCACCTCCATCCACCGGTCGTGCAGGAGAAGAAGGCACCAGGTCTCGCGAAAACGCGTTCCTGAACGGGAGTCACTCGTAAAGCAAGTATGGCTGGCGCAGGCGGCGGAACTCTTCTTCGTCATCGCGCCAGCTCGCGGCAATTTCCTCGGCTGGCACCCCGCGATCGATTTGCTGCCGCAGCATTTCAGAGCCCGCGAGGATGTCGATCGGCATCTTCTCCCGCTCGTACTCGTACGGCGGTTGCCGCCACTGGAAACGGGTTGGCTCGAAACGCCGGAACATCGCGATCAGTGCCACGCCAGTCTTCACCGGCTTGAACGCCTCTCGATCGGTCACATGAATCTGACAGCCGCCGCATGGCTGTTTTGCGTACTTCTGGAAGGTCGGCTCGAAACCTGCGGGCCGGAAGTACACGCCGTCGAGGCCTAAGGCATTCATCTCGGCCGCAAACCGTTCCGCGTCAATCCACGGTGCTCCGACCAGTTCGAACGGACGCGTCGTACCGCGTCCTTCCGAGAGCATCGTTCCCTCAAACAGAACGGTGCCCGGATAGACGATGGCCGTATCCAGCGTGGGCATGTTGGGTGAAGGCATGACCCATGGCAAGCCGGTCGAATCCCCGTACGCTGCGCGTGTCCAGCCCTCCATTGGAATCACGTCGAGCGAGGCACCGATGCCAAACTCTTTATTGAAGAGCTGTGCGAGTTCGCCGATCGTCATCCCGTGACGCATCGGAATCGGGAAAAGCCCTACAAACGACTCCCAACCGCGACGCAGACGGGCGCCCTCGATGGCGGTGCCTCCGATAGGATTCGGGCGGTCGCAGACGACGACGGAAACGCCGTGACGGGCGGCAGCCCTCAGGCAGTTCGCCATCGTGTAGATGTAGGTGTAAATCCGGGCTCCGATGTCCTGCAGATCTACCAGGAGGGCGTCGATCCCGCGCAGCATCTCCGCGGTGGGCTCGCGAGTCTCGCTGTAGAGCGAGTAGATGGGCACGCGTCGGCGGGCGTCATCGCGGTGGGGCGTTTCCACCATGTTGTCCTGAACGTCCGACCGAAACCCGTGCTGCGGGCCGAAAATGGCCGCCAATTCGACGCCTTGAGCCGCCGCCACGCGGTCGATCACGTGCCGAAACCCGCGGTCGATCGACGCGTGATTGCAGACGACCCCGACACGGGCGCCCTTCAGCCGGGTTGAGGAGAGAAGAAGGTCCGATCCGAGTCGAATAGTTGCGAGCATCCCTAAAGAAGTAGCACGTTGCGACCGATACGCGCGGCATGCTTTACGGCCGACTGTTTCGGGTTTCTGCGGCAGCTCTGCTGGTCGCGATCGTCCTTCCTTCGACTGCAGCTGCCCAGGATCAGCAGAGGGGGCGCCTGTACTGGCCCACCATCGCTGCGAGCGGCGCTGCAACGGCCGACTGGATTACCACCTACCATGCGCTCAAGTTCTACAAGGTTCGCGAACAGAATCCTCTGCTCAAGCCGTTCGACCATGCCCCGATGCGCATGGTATCGGTCGGTGGATTGATTGACGTTGCAGGGCTGAGTGCGTGGAACCTCACCGTGGGGCCGAAACACGACAAGGTTGCGGCCGCGGGTCTCTGGGCGATGACGGCGTTCCGTGTCTACCTTGCCGTCCACAATCACCTGAACGAGCATCGGGCTGAGCGCAGGTAAATCCCAAACCCCAAATCCCAAGATCCAAATCCCAATCGAAAATCCCAAACCCTAATTACCGTTATGGGGGTTTAGGATTTGGGATTTGAGATTTGGGATTTCCTCCTGCCACCCGCGCCGCTTCAGCGACTCCCGCAAAGCCCTCGTCCTCGCCAGCGTCCGCGGATCCATGTCGAACGGTTCCGTCAGAATGACGCCGGCGGACGACTCCAATCGAAGTTCCATTCCGTCGGCGCCGCGATAAACGACGCACCGCAGTTGCTGCTGGTTGAATGTGAGGTGCCAGAGGGTCGACACATGGTCGTCGGGGGCGAGAGTCACGGCGGGCTATTATGCCTTCAATGGCCTGGCTCGGCCGATTCGTTCGTGACCTCGTTGGGCATCTGCCCGGTGGCCGGCGCCTCCGCGCCGAACTCGAACACAGCCGCCGTCAGCGCGACCTTCTTCACCAGCGGTTGAAGCGTTCCGAAGAGCAGCGCGACGTACTGCGGCGGCGGCTCGACGCGCGGCGGCAGCGCGCCCGCGCAACGCAGCCGGACCAGGCCGTGCTCGAGCACATCCTCCCCTTGCGGCACGCGGCCATGCTCGCGGCGAATCACGACGGGCGGGACGCGCGCGAATCTGCCTTCGCCGCGCGCAGCGCCTCGTATCGTGACGCGCTTGCGGATGCTGATCGAATGCCGGCGCCGGCCGAGCGCGTCGTGGTTGCTGGTCTCACATGGTGGGTGCCAGTCGAGGTGGACGCGACCGAAGGCATTGCGTATCGGCTCGGCGCACGCCGTCGTCTGCCGCTCGCCGAGATTCTCGAGACACGCGAGCTGGCCGTGGGGCGCGCCATGATCGACATCGGCGCGAATGTCGGGACGACGTCGATTCCGCGTGCCCTGCTTGGCGACTTCAACCGCGTGTATGCGATCGAGCCGGATCCCGTCAACTACGCCTGTCTTGTGCGGAACATCGTCAGCAACGGCGTCCGAGGGCTCGTGCTTCCAGATCGAGTTGCGATTGGAGACGCCAATGGTGAGATGACGATGCGCGTGCGAAGAAGTGGCACGCATCACCTGGTCACCCGAGCGGAGCACGTCGGTGAAGACGAGCGGATGGTTGTTCCCTGCCTGACGCTGGATACGTGGGTGGACCGAATCGGGATCGATCTGTCAGACGTCGGGTTCATCAAGTCGGACACGCAGGGATGGGACGCACGCGTCCTGGTGGGCGCCGAACGGGTGCTCGCGCAACGGCATATCGCCTGGCAGATCGAGTTCAGCCCGGCGATGCTGCTGCGCTCAGGCAAGTCGACTGCCGAAGTAGTCGCGTTGCTTGAACGTCACTTCACGCATTTCATCGACCTGCGCCGCACAGAGGGCGCACGCGTCCGCGGTACGAAGGAGTTGCGAGCGTCGCTCGACGATATCGGAATGGCCGGTCGGAGCTACACGAACCTTCTTCTGTATAGCGCTTCTACGTAGCGGCTATTGCGCGCGGTTGGACGCTGAAGACGAGAGCGTAAGACGAGTCTCCCCTGCAGGGCGCCACCGCTTCCAATCGATACGCGCGCGTCGCTGCTCGGCCTCGACGGTGCTCACATCCGTCGTGCCGAAGCAGCGCTGCACTGCGTCGCGCGCAGGTGCGTCCACGGCTCCACTCCGTGCCGACGCGACGGCGCGGGCGGCGCCCTCACTTACGTTGCACTGTCGCCCATCCGATGACGTCAGCCAGTACGACGTGGTGGATTGCGATTCGTACGCCTCCGGACTGTCGTAGGTGTTTGAGTACATTCCGTACGTCGACAAGACGGGTCCTGCTTCCAGGCTCAGTCCGGACACGAGTAGTTGCTGAGCGATGAACACGATGACAACCAACACGTGCGGCCGCAGGCGCGCAATGTCCAAAGCGGAGGGAGTGGCGGATTGGACCGGTGCCGACGCTCGCACCAGCCAATGCCACGGCAGAAAGGACACCAACAGCAGCCACCATGCTGGCCAGAACAGCCCCTGAAACAGAGCGAAGCCGCTGAGGAGCGCGACGGCAGCGATACCGGCGATGGCGCGGTAGACGTACCTGCGCGCGAAGGCTCCGAAGACGATCGTCGATTCGATGAGAATTGCGCCGAACGACAGCGCGACCGCGAGTTTCGGATGCAGGCCAACGCGCAATCCCCAGTCAACCGGCGCCGAGGCTGCGTCGCTGAGGAAGTGGTACTTGACCGTGCCGTTGAGGATCCACGCGATGCCGCTCTCATGAAGCTTTGCGACCGCCGCGGCCGCGAAGACGACTCCAATCACCACGCCGGGAATCCAGATCGTGTAGCCGTATTCCTTCGGACTCGTCGCCTTGTCAGCCGCCTTGAGGTGTCGTCGCCTCCACCATGCATCAACGCTCCATGCATCGGCCCATCGCGACGGGATGAGGCAGAGCAGCGCGACGAGCAATGCGCTCACCATGTGGTAACCAAGGCGGGTCGTCATGAGCGTTGCCCACGCCAACGCACCGAGGGTGAGCATCAGATACGAAAAACGGGTTGCTGCTCCAGCGATGAACAGCACGCTCCAGACAAGCAGCCAGGGCAGGACAAATTGGGTGAGGAGGGGTGCGCGGACAAACGGCGCGAGCAGCCACTGATGAAGCCAGGTGAGCGCGTTCGTGCTCTCGAGGACGGACGCGGGTCCGACGCGCTGCTCGAGGAAGAGGGCAAGCAACGCGAACCCAAAGACGATTCGAAACACCGCGACCTGTTCCGCGGACCCGACGGGGATGCGGCCCGCGATCGAGCGCAGAAACGACGCTGCAGCATCACCAGGATAGATGAACAGATCGCGCAGCGGAATGCGCGCCGCCAGTCTCGGCGGCAGAACCCGCTCGCCCGCGGCGAGTACGAATGCGATCACCGCGATGAGACCGAAAGCGACGGTGGTCGCCTCGAGCAAAGGTCCCCATTTCTCACCGCCATCGTGGTACTTGCTGCGCGGAGCGAAGCGCCAGATGCGGTACGCCGTGCGATGAATGTAGTGCGTGTCCTCGACGTTCGCGTCGAGCACCATCGCACGAATATTGTTTCGAGAGAGGTCGGTCAGGTCGTAGCTGAACGTCCGCCCTTCCGTGCGCTGACCGTAGGTGAGATGGTATTGCTGCTCGAGCCGACGCTGGACGGCGGGCGTCGTTGCCGGCGACCAGCGCACATTGATTTGCGCGGGTCGATCGCCGAACGCCGCTCGCAACACCGAATACGTCGCAACAGCGCCGACCGTGAACGCGGCTCCGATGAGCAGCAGCCAAGCCAAGGTGCGACGTCTGTCGTCGACAGAGGAGTCCGCAACAGACATGAATGTCTTGCCCCGAAAGGCCGATTGTGCAGGTTGGGCAGTGTAACATGCACAAAGAATCCTGAATGTTCAAGCGGCTCCGCCACAGTCTGCAGGTTGCACGACCACGGTCGATCACGCGGATGCAGAAGTCGCTCGACGACGTTATTGACGGTATGCGGCTCCTGCGCGTCGCGGTCAAGGAGCAAGGCGAGCGTGACAAGACGGTGGCCCTGCGGCAGCAGCGTGAGACCGACGAGCTGGCGACGCAGGTCACCGGGATGAACGCGAGGATCGCGGAACTCACGAAGACGATCGAACTGCTGGCGCTCCGCGAATCGCAGCTGCGTGCAGTTGCGACCGTGGATGCGGCGCTTCAAGATGCCGTTGCGGATCTCGCGTCGGTGTGCGACGAAGACGTAATCATCAGACACGTGCGTGAGGCGGTCGCCCGGTCGCAGCTCGTGCTCGATCCGCTGCCGTATCTGATTGTTTCGAACGTTTTCCCATCGGATTTTTACGACGCGCTCATCCGCGGCATCCCGCCGTACGAGCTGTTTGCTGACCGGCCGCGCAACAAGCAGCAGCTCAAGGTACCGCTTGCGTACGGGCCCGCGTACAGCCGTGCGGTCTGGACGTTTCTCGTCGATGTCGCGCTCGAGCGGTCGTTCCAGGCCGCCGTCGTCGAGAAATTCCGCAAGCCCCTCGGGGAATGGATTGCCCGCGAGTGGCCGCAGCTCGCGTCGGATCCATTGGGTCCGCCGATGCAGCTGCACAGCACCGATGGACGCATTCTTCTCCGCGGTCGCGGGTACCACATTCAACCGCATCGCGATCCGAAATGGGGTTTTGTCACCGTCCTGCTGTATCTGGCGCGTCGTGGGGACAGCGAGCAATGGGGGACGCAGATTTACGCCGTGAACGACGACGCTCCAGCCGACACGATCTCGCCGCATTGGATCAGTCCCGACAAATGCCGCCTCGTGGCGGATGTTCCGTTTCGCCGCAACACCGTGCTGGTGTTCCTGAACTCGTACGGCGCCCATGGCGCGTCAATCCCGGACGACGCGGAGCCGGCGGACCTGCAGCGATACGTCTATCAATTTCGCATTGGACCAACCAAAGCCGCGATCGACGCACTGGTGACGATGCTGCCGGTGGATCGCAGAGCTGAGTGGGAGGGCAAGTTGATTGACTACCTCGTCTAAGACCAGCCTCAACGCCGACTACGTCCGCATTCAAATCGGCCGCTCGCAGACGCGCTCCATGACCATCTCGTCGCGCGGCATCGTCGCTGCGGAAAGCACGCTTGCCGCGCAGGCCGGCGCGGTCGTGCTGGCCCGCGGCGGCCACGCGGTCGATGCGGCCATTGCCGCGAACGCTGTCATGGGCGTCGTCGCGCCGATGATGAACGGAATTGGGGGGGATCTCTTCGCCATCGTGCAGGACGCACGCACTGGAGCCCTGCATGGTGTGAATGCCAGCGGATGGGCACCGGCCGCGCTCACGATCGAGTTCCTCACGGCGCGAGGCAACGCTTCGATGCCGCAGCACGGGATTCACGCCGTGACGGTACCGGGAGCGGTGTCGGGCTGGATGGCATTGCACGAAAAATTCGGGCGTGTGCCGCTCGATGCGGTTCTCGCGGCGGCGATCGCGCATGCGGAGGATGGTTTTCCAGTGTCCGAGATCACGGCGCTCGAATGGGGCGGAGCCATGCCGTTGTTGCGGACGAATACGAACGCGATCCGAACGTACTTACCTGACGGAGAAGCGCCAAGGGCCGGAGAGCTGTTTCGCAATCCGGATCTCGCTCGGACGCTGGAAGCCATTGCACGTGGTGGCGGTGAGGCGTTCTATCGTGGAGAGGTGGCGCAGCGCATTCTCCGGTGCAGTGCGGAGGAAGGCGGCGTGCACACCACAGCCGATCTCGCTGAGTACAGGCCGGAATGGGTAACGCCGCTGACGACCAATTACCGGGGCTGGGACGTCTACGAAATCCCTCCAAACAGCCAGGGGATTGCCGCACTCGTCATGCTCAACATTCTGGAGAGCTTTCCACTTGCAGAGTACGGCCGCGCGACGGCCGACTCCCTGCACGTCATGATCGAGGCGAAGAAGCTTGCCTACGCCGACATGCAGCGGCACATCGGCGATCCGCGCTTTTCACAGATTCCCGTCGAGGCGATGCTCTCGAAAGCGTACGCGCGGGAGCGCGCACGTCTGATCGATCCTCGTCGTGCACAAGTGAGTGTCGATGCAGGTCAGCTGCCGGCGCACGCGAGCGATACGACCTATCTGTGCGCCGTAGACGGCGAAGGGAATATCGCGTCGCTCATTCAAAGCAATTTTGCGACGTTCGGATCCGCGGTCGTGCCGGAAGGTGCCGGATTCGTGCTTCAGAACCGCGGCGGTCTGTTCAACTTCGACCAAGTTCACCCCAACGCACTCGCCCCGAGAAAACGTCCGCTGCAGACGGTGATTCCAGCGTTCATGAAACGGGATCATCTCAGCATCGGGTTTGGCGTCATGGGAGGCTGGAACCAGCCGCAGGCGCAGGTACAGGTCATCTCCAATATCGTCGACCATGGCCTCAACATCCAGCAGGCGCTCGAGGCCCCACGCTTCGTGAAGCTGACGTTTCCCGGCACGGACGTAATGATGGAATCGCGATTCCCGTCAGCCGATCGAGAGGACCTGGAGCGACGAGGGCATCAGATCGATCTGCAGGGTGACTTCTCCAACATGATGGGGGGCGGACAGGCGGTCCTGCACGACGCGCGCACGAAGGTCAACTACGGCGGATCCGATCCGCGCAAGGACGGCGCGGCGATTCCGGAACCGATCCTATGAACCAATCTTCGAATTCCAGTCACGGGCCGCAGAGACTCAGAGACGCAGAGAAATGTTTGTCCTCTGAGTTTCTGCGTCTCTGAGGCTTGTGCCAGCGATGCACTCTCGCTGGATTCAGCTGCTGCTCGGCCTCGTGTGCATGATCGTCATTTCGAGTCCGCAGTATGTGTGGACGCTGTTTACGCAGCCGCTGATGACAACGCTCCACGTCACACTGCCGCAGATTCAGATCACCTTCTCGATCCTGATCGTCATCCAGACCTTCCTGGCTCCGGGTCAGGGCCTTCTCGTGGACCGCTTCGGTCCGCGCGCGCTCCTGTCGGTCGGCGGCGCGCTGACGGGATTGAGTTGGGTGCTCGCGGCGCGGGCGACGACGCTGACGGGTCTCTACCTCACTTACGGACTGCTCAGCGGCATCGGCACCGGAATCGTCTATGTGGGCGTGATCGGGCACATGGTGCAGTGGTTTCCCGATCGCCGAGGCTTTGCGACCGGCGTCGTTGCGGCCGGCTACGGCATGGGCGCGCTGCTGACGACGTTTCCCATTGCGGAGTTGCTCAAGGACGCAGGCTATCAGCAGGCGCTCGTTCGATACGGATTGATCTTTATCGCCGTTGGCGTTCTCGCGGCGCAGGGGCTGCGATCGGCAAATCCCAAATCCCAAAACCCAAATCCCAAGTCCCAAATCGGATTCCGCATCGAATCCCGAATCCCGAATCCCGAATCCCGGCAGTTCCGTCCCACTGAAATGCTGCGGACGTCGATCTTCTGGCTGATGTTCGTGATGATGACCATGATGTCAACGGCGGGGCTGATGGTGACATCGCAGATGGCGGCCTTCACGCGCGACTTCGGGATGGCGGACGCGGTCGTCTTCGGGTTACCGCTGCTGCCGCTGGCGCTGTCGATCGATCGGGTGATGAACGGCCTGACGCGGCCGTTCTTCGGCTGGTTGTCGGATCAGATCGGACGCGAAAATACGATGGTCATCGCCTTCACCCTCGAGGGGACGGCGATGACGCTGTGGCTGCTGACGCGTTCGCACCCGGCGCTGTTCGTCATCATGTCGGGCGTGGTGCTGTTTGGCTGGGGCGAGATCTTCTCCTTATTCCCCTCAACCCTTACGGATACCTACGGAACGAAGTACGCGACGACGAATTACGGCTTCCTGTATATGGCGCAGGGGGTGGGTTCGGTCCTTGGTGGTCCCGTTGCGGCGCTTCTACACGATGCCTACGGATCGTGGATGCCGGTGTTCACCATCATCATCGCGATGAACTTTGCGACGGCGCTGCTGGCCGGCCTGGCGCTGAAACCGATGCGGCGGCGATGGCTGATCGCCGCGACGATCAGCGGGGCAGGTGCTGCGCGAGCCATTCCCGCGCGGTCGTGACGTCGCGATCCGTGAGTTCGTGACCCGCATCCTGCCAGGAAACAGTCACATCGGCGCCTGCCGAGCGCAACAGTTCGGCGAGGCGTTCCGTTTGGTCGGCTGACACCAGCAGATCGCTCCGGCCATTCGACAGCAACACCGGCGTCGCCGGCAGCTTCGGCAGTGCGTCGGGTATCAGCGGCACCATCGCGCGAAAGAGAACGGCGCCGCCAAGGGCGTCGGGCCGGAGCAGCAGCAACGCCGCCGCCATGTTCGCGCCATTCGAGAAGCCGACCGCGGTGAGGTCGTTTGTCGCAAACGCGTACTTCGCCGCCGCAGACACGATGAAATCAGCCAGGTCCTGAGACCGCCGCTGCAAATCGTCGATATCGAAAACCCCTTCGGCCAGGCGCCGGAAAAAACGCGGCATGCCGCGCTCCAGCACTTGACCGCGTGGGCTCAGCACGCCACCGCCCGGCAGCAGCGCATCGGCGAGCGGCATGAGATCGTGCTCGTTCCCGCCGGTGCCATGCAGCACGAGCAGGACTGGGCCGCCGGGTTCTGCCGGCGGCCGGTAGACGTGGATGAAGTCCATTCGTGAATTCAGTCGTTCGGATCGTTCGAGTCGTTCGGATCGTTCGACGTTCGGCTCGTTCTGACGGTGACGTTCGAAGGTAAGTCGCATGAACGGTCCGAACGCCCCGAACGCCCCGAACGCCCCGAACGACCCGAACGACCCGAACGACCCGAACGATGATCACGCCGGCGCGTGCATCTTCAGCGGCGGCAGCACCTCTTCGATGCGCGGACGCGCGGGTTCGAGCCACGGTGGCAACACCAGCGTTTCGCCGAGGTGCGCGGCGTCTTCATCGACAGCGAAGCCAGGGCCATCGGTGGCCAGCTCGAACAGCACGCCACCGGGCTCCTTGAAGTAGACGGACTTGAACCAGAAGCGATCGATGACCGGCGTCGGATGGTGGCCTGATGCTTCCACGCGTGATCGCATCTCGTGCTGATGCTCCTCGTCATCCACGCGCCACGCGAGATGGTGGACGCACCCAACGCCCCACGCGCCGCGACGGCCTTCGGGCGTGTCGCGCACATCCAGCACGCCCGCCGAGCCGCTGAACCCGTACCGGACAACGCCGTTCTCTTCCGCGAGCCGTTCAAAACCGAGGACGTCGGTGACGAAACTCTCCGTCATTTCGGCGTCGCGCTCCCACACCTGCGCGCCGTACAGGCCCCGCACCTGCCGTTCCTTCGGGACGCTGCTGCCGTCCCACGGCGTAAAACTGCGCGGCGGCGTCTGGCGTGCCTCGACGAGCGCCACCTTCAGCCCATGCGGATCGATCAACGGCAACACCCGGTCGCCGAAGCGCTGTTCGACCGCGCCAGTAGCAACGCCGTACTTCTTCAGCCGCGATCCCCAGAAATCGAGGCTGCCAGCCGGCACTTCGAGCGCCACCTCCACGGCAAGCCCGTGTCCGATCCGCGGCGGCGCCATCTCGGTCCATGGGAAGAACGTCAGATCGGATCCGGGGTGCCCTTCTGCGTCTGCGTAGAACAGGTGATACGTGCCGGGGTCGTCCTGGTTGACCGATTTCTTGACCAGCCGCATGCCGAGAATGCCCGCATAAAAATCAAGATTCTGCTGCGCAGGTCCCGCGATTGCGGTGATGTGATGAAGTCCGTTGACGCCGTCCATGACCTAATCGTAATAGCGTGGCGACTTCTTCAGCTTCGAATTTCCAGTGAAATCGTGTTGGATCCACAACTGCGCGTGGGTTCGCGTGAGAAACGCTTCGATCGCCGCACGTGACGCCGCCGACTGGTCGCGATCGAACTCTGTCGTCGGCACTTTCTTCAGCCGGCGTTCCTCGGGATAGTGGTAGAGATCGCCGCTCAGCACCACGGGTCCCGTGTTGGCGAGGTTCACGAATAACACCTGATGACCAGGCGAGTGGCCGGGCGCGCTTTTGATAACCACTTTGCCGTCGCCAAAGACGTCGTAATCCGCCGTCGTGATGAGTGTCGTCTTGCTGCCTTTCAGCGCGATGAAGTTCTCTGGCTCAGTACGCGGCGATGGCGGATCGGCAAACATCACATCGCGCTCGGCCTTCCGAACGAGCCACGTTGCGCGCGCGAACAGGTTGGCGTTGCCAACATGGTCCCAATGAAAATGTGAAAACGAGAGGTACGTGATGTCGGAAGGTGCGTAGCCGACCTCGTTCAACTGCGTCTCCAGCTTGCGGGTGGAAGAACCGTACCCTCGCATCGTGCCGGTCCGTCCCGGAGCGATCAGCCGATCGGGTACGACGCCGACGTCCCACATCAGCGTGCCTTTCGGATGCGCGACAAGGAAGCAGGGCACGGACATCATATTCGTCGCGATCTCGGCTCTCGTCAGCTGGTACGGCGTGATGTCGGTGATATCGAGCTTCCCGCAGTCGAACACGTATAGCCGCACCGATGACGGAGGCGGTGACTTGCGCTGTTGAGCGCTCGTCAGTGCGGACGTGACGCACAGGAGAACAACCAGCGCCCGCAGTCGAATCATGGCAACGTGAGCGCGACCCACTCGGCGCCGTGGTTCGCATCGCCGACGGCAACAACGATGTACTGTTTGCCTTCGTGCATGTAGGTCATCGGCGCACCCGTCGTCCCGGCGGGAAGTTCCATTGACCACAGCGTGGCGCCAGTCGCCTTGTCCAGCGCCTTGAACCCGTTTCCTCCGTATCCGGGGGAAATCTGCGGCGGCATGCCCGGCGGCAGCCGCGGTCCATTGTTCGCCATTGCCGGCGATCCGTCGCCGACAAAGAGCAGCGTTTTCGTGACGAGCGGCGCGGCACGTCCCGGATTGCCGAGCGGTGGGAGATTAAGGTGTTTGATCGCGGGATGATTGCGCGGACCGTCACCGTTGGCGACCATCCAGCGATGTTCACCGCGATTCAAATCGATCGCCGTGATCCGTCCGTAGGGTGGCTTGAAGAGTGGCAGGCCTCTGGGGCCGCCAATCCATTCGCGCGTACCGCGCGTGTACCGAAGATTCGTCTTGGCTGGATCTCCCGGTAGAAGATCCGCGACAAACGGCGTGGTGATCGACGGAACGTACAGCAGTCCCGTCTCGGGATCGAACGCCGCCCCCTGCCAGTCCGCGCCGCCGACCGAGCCAGGCAGCTGGATCGTCCCCTTTGTTGCGTTCGGGCTCGCTCCCCTGATGGACGGCGGTGTGAACAGCGGGCCCGTGACGTACTCCTTGACGATCGCGAGCGCCTCCTGATGAAGCTCCGGCGTGAAATCGATCAAATTGTCGACAGTCGATCCCTGTCGATCGAACGCGGGCGGCTTAGTCGGGAACGGTTGCGTTGGTGACGTTCGTTCACCCGGCGTCGTCGATTGCGGAACGGGCCGTTCCTCAATCGGCCAGACCGGTTTGCCGGTGACGCGATCAAAAACGTAGGCAAAGCCTTGCTTGGTCACCTGGACAACCGCTTTGATGGCACGTCCATCGACGCGGATGTCCCCGAGAATCGGTGCCGCCGGTGGATCGAAGTCCCACAGGTCGTGATGCGTGAGCTGGAAATGCCACACACGTTCGCCGGTGTCCGCCTTCACGCATACGAGGCTCTGGCCAAAGAGGTTGTCACCAAGGCGATGGCCGCCATACATGTCACTGGTTGGTGACGTGACAGGCATGTACACGTAGCCGAGCTCCTCGTCAGCGCTGAAGAGCGCCCACACGGGCGCCTGCCCTGAGTACTTCCAGGAGTCGTTCTCCCATGTGTTGACGCCGAATTCCCCGGCCTGCGGAATGACGTGGAACTGCCATCGCAATGCCCCGGTTCGAACGTCGAACGCTCGAACATCGCCGCGCGGTTGGTCTTTGCTGCCCGGGGAGTCGGTCATCGACGCGCCCATGACCACGACGTCGCGAATGACGAGCGGAGCGCCGGTCCAGTAGTACTTCGTCATCATCGGACCGAGACCCTTGGTGAGATTCACGCGCCCCTGATCGCCGAAGTCGGGGTAACGCTTGCCGCTCTTCGCGTTGAGCGCGTAGAGATACTCGCCTCGCTGGACGAGGATTCGTTCGTCGCGGCCGTCGGTCCAATACGCGACGCCGCGTGTGCTGTCGCCTTCGAGCTCGCCAGACGCGAACGGCTCCTGCACCCACAGTGTCTTTCCAGTCGCGGCGTCGAATGCTTCGGCCAGACCGATCCCGTCTGGCGCGTAGAGAACGCCATTGACCATCAGCGGCGTCGCACGAAAATTCGGTGGAATTTTTAGCTTGGGATCTCTGGCCGCGAGCGCGGGATCAACGGCCGGACGCCGCCACGCGATGCGCAGCCTGGCGACGTTGTTCTTGTTGACCTGGTCGAGCGGCGCGTATTTCGTGCTGCCGGTGTCGCCGTTGTAGCTTCGCCACTGACCGCCCTTGGTGCCGTGCTGCGCCGACAACACCGCAGTACAGGCCCAAATCGCGAACGCCACCGTTGCGGGCACTCCAAGTCGACGCATGAACGTCCTCCTTCGCCGATCGGAGGCTACGGGCTCCGGGCTTCGGGCTTCAGGTACCGGAAGCCCGAAGCCCGAAGCCTGAAGCCTGAAGGTCGCGCGATGATACTGCACGAGACGGCTGCTTTTGGTGTATAAGCTCCGCACGGCCACTCACGGAGGAATCATGAGAAACGCGATTCGTCGGTGGTATCTCGGTCTCGTCCCGCTCGTGGGTCTGTTGATCTGGGCGACGCTCCCTGTCGCCGGCCAGGCAGGCGCCAGAAACGGCGAATGGACGACGTACGGCGGAGATCTCGCCAACAGGCGCTACGCCCCGCTTGACCAGATCAACGCGGGCAATTTCGACAAGCTCCAGATTGCGTGGCGATTCAAGACCGAGAACCTCGGTCCGCGACCGGAGTTCAATTTCGAAGGGACGCCGCTGATGGCTCGTGGCGTCGTCTACTCGACGGCCGGGACGCGCCGTACTGTCGTCGCACTCGATGCGGCGACAGGCGAGCTGCTCTGGATGCACAAGGAATTCGAGGGGCCGCGTGGTGATACGGCGCCTCGCCAGCTGTCAGGCCGCGGGCTTTCATATTGGAGCGATGGCCGCGAGGAACGCATCCTCTACGTCACGCCAGGCTACCGGCTCATCGCGCTCGATGCGAAGACCGGCAATCCGATCCAGAGCTTCGGCAAAGACGGCGTGGTGGATCTGAAGCTCGAGGACGACCAGACCATGGATCTGGTCAACGGCGAGGTCGGCTTGCATTCGGCGCCGGTCGTCGCGGGCAACACCATCATCATCGGCGCAGCGCACCTGAGCGGCAGCGTACCGCCGAAAGGGAAGGAAAACGAGAAGGGATACATCCGCGGCTACGACGTCAAGACCGGCAAGCGGCTCTGGATCTTCCACACGATTCCCCAGCGCGGCGAGTTCGGCAACGACACGTGGCAGAACAATTCCTGGACCTACTCGGGGAACACGGGATCATGGGGCCAGATGTCAGTCGACGAAGAACTCGGCATGGTGTACGTGCCCGTGGAGATGGGTACCGGTGACTATTACGGCGGCCATCGGCCGGGCAACAACCTGTTTGGCGAGAGCGTCGTCGCGCTTGATCTGAAGACCGGGCAGCGCAAATGGCACTACCAGCTCGTGCACCACGGCATCTGGGACTTCGACATCCCGTGCGCGCCGATTCTCGCGGACATCACGGTCAACGGACGCACGATCAAGGCGCTCGCGCAGCCGACAAAGCAGGCCATGCTCTACATGTTCGATCGCACGAACGGCCAGCCGATCTTTCCGATCGAAGAGCGGCCGGTCGAGAAGGGCGACGTGCCAGGCGAATGGTATGCGCCGACGCAGCCGATGCCGCTGGATTCGCACGGCAAACCGTTCGCCTACGACTGGAACGGCTTCCAGAAGGATTACATCATCGACTTCACACCGGCGCTCCGTGCCGAAGGCGAGCGCATCGTCTCGCGGTACAAGATCGGTCCGGTCTTCACGCCGCCAGTCGTCAGCAGAGTCGAAGGACCGCTGGGGACGCTGAGTCTTGCGATCAATGGCGGCGGCACCGTGTGGGCGGGCGGATCGTACGATCCCGACACGCACATCATGTACGTGTACTCGCGGCGCAATCCGGCATCGCTCAACCTCGTCAAGCCGGATGACGTGAAGGTCAACGACATGAATTTCGTGGGAGGGAACGCCATCACCGGCGCGCGCACGGCCAGGCCGATGGGCGCGCCGCCCGGTCAGGGCGTGCTCGTCGCGCGCGGTGCGCGAGACACGGGAGCCGACGGCGCCGAAGGTGGACCGGTTGCGGCGGCGGCCGCAGGTGGTGGCGGCGGAGAAGGTGGTCCGGCCATCACCGTCGAGGGCCTGCCGATCGTCAAGCCGCCTTACGGCAGCATCAGTGCGATCAGCCTCGACAAGGGCGAGATCCTCTGGCAGATCGCGCACGGCGACACGCCGGACAACATCCGGAATCATGCGGCGCTGAAGGGCGTGACGATTCCGCGCACCGGTCAGAACGGCATCATCGGTACGCTCGTCACCAAGACGCTGCTCATCGCGGGCGAAGCGGTGGAGACGACCGGCAACCATCCGCGCGGTGCCCTGCTGCGCGCATACGACAAAGCGACGGGCAAGGACGTCGGTGGCGTTCTGATGCCCGCACGTCAGAGCGGGTCGCCCATGACCTACATGCTGAACGGCCGGCAGTACATCGTCGTGGCGGTCGGTGGTGGTGGCGTGGCCGGCGAGTTGGTGGCGTTCAGGCTGCCGGCGAATCCGACGACGAATTAGTCAATCGTATTGGCCGACTTTATCGTAGGGGCCGACCTTAAGGTCGGCCCCTACATCCATATCTATTTCTTCCCCAGCTCCTCGTAGGCGGTGCTCACGCGACCCTTGAAGCCGCCGAAGAGATCACCGCCGAGCCCATAGCCCTTGTACTTCTCGGGAATCTTGTACTCGCCGGCCGCCTGATCGGCGGTCTTCCCCGCTTTCATCTCGGATTGCACCCACGCGACCAGGTCGTTGTTGAAGTCGGCGTACTCCTTGAGATCCGCGGGTTTCATCAGTGTGCTGTGGCCGGTGATGATCGTGTCGTAATCCTTCAGCCCCGCGGCTGCCTTCGCCAGTGTCTTGCCGTACTCGACCATGCTTCCGCCGTTGCCGGTATCCACGAGCGGAACGTTCTTGCCGGCGAATGCGTCGCCCGCGTGAACCACGCGCGGCGTCCGGAAGAGCACCCACGCGTCTCCACCCGTGTGCGCGCGGCCAAAGTAATAGAGATCGATCTCGTCCTTCCCGCTGCCGATCTTCATCGTGTCCTTGAAGGTCCGCTTCGGCAGGAAGCGCGCCCCCGCTCCCTTGAAGACGTCCATGTTCTGCATGTACGTCTTCGTGTTCTCCTGCGCGACGACGTCCACCGTCGGGCCGAAGAACTCATTGCTCCCGGTGTGATCCGGATGCGTGTGCGTGTTGATGATGAGCGAGATCGGCTTGTCACTCACCGTGCGCACCTTGTCGAGGATGGCCTGTCCCCAGTTGGCGAGCTTGGTGTCGACAATGACGACGCCGGCGTCGGTCACGAAGGCTGCAGTGTTCCCGCCTCCGCCGGTAATCATGTAGAGGTTGTCTTTGACCTTTTCTATCTGCGCGACGTTCGGCCCGCCCTGGCGTCCCCCGGCCGGCGGCCCCTGAAATGCCGAGGTAACCATCGACAACGAGCCGACCGCGACGATCGCGCCGAGCACCAATTTCCGTTTCATCGCAACGCCCTCCAGGAAAAATAGAGTATAACGGGGCTGCCGTGAAACAGCGTGCGGGTGTCCTCGTCCTCGGTTTCGTCGCGGTTGCGATTGGCACGACATGGGTGCAGGCCAGCGGGCGCGCGGCCGACGAGCCGATGTGGGCCTACGGGTTCCTGACGCCGCCGTCGCTCGCCGAGAAGGCGCCGCTGCCGCAGAACCCTCCGACGCGTACCCTTCGGCCGAACGAAGATCGCAACGATCAGCTGCGCCCCCGACGCGTCGAGGGCTCGAGCGCGTCGTACTCACTCGTCGACGTGCGCGACGGCCACAACGTCATCGACTGGTTCCCAGGCGATCATCCGTCCCCGATGCCCGACATCATCGCGCACGGCCCGAAGAAGCTCGGTGAGCGCGCGCGCGGCTGCGGCTCGTGCCATCTGCCGAACGGACAGGGACGCCCCGAGAACGCGCAGCCCGGCGGGCTGCCGTACGCCTACACCGTGCGTCAGCTCCAGGATTTCCGCCTGGGATTCAGGCGCAGCGCGGACTGGCGCAAGACGAACACGCCGACAATGGTCAACCTCGCCATGTCGATGTCCGACGAGGAAATTCGCGAGGCCGCCGCCTACTTCGCAGCGGTGAAGTACAACACGCGATGGATACGCGTGGTCGAGACCGATCTCGTCCCGAAGACGCGCATCCAGGGAAACCTGTTCCTTGCAACTGAAAGCGCACGCACCGAGCCGATTGCCGGGCGCATCATCGAGGTCCCTGGTGACGAAGAGCAGACCGAAGTGGTTCGCAACCCACACGTGGGTTTTGTCGCCTACGCGCCGATCGGCAGCATCGCGCGGGGACGCGAACTGGTGACGACCGGCGGCTCGATGGTCATCAACAACCAGGTCGTTCAGGGCAAGACGACCGCCTGCGCTGGTTGCCATGGTCCGGACCTGAAGGGCAAGGACGACGTCCCGCCGCTCGCCGGCCGATCGCCGAGCTACCTTGCGCGACAGCTCTACGACTTCCAGCAGGGCACACGCAACGGCGCGGCAGCGCCGCTCATGCGTCCCGTCGTGGCAAACCTCACGCACGACGACATGGTCGCGATTACCGCGTACCTCGCATCGCTGGGACAGGGGTCGCCGGCCGCTCCACAACCGGTGCTGCTCCCAGCTCCCGTGACGAGCACCGCGCGTCGATAATTCGCTTTAAGTTCCGTTCTCCAGCGACCGATAACCATTCGGTAATGGAGAGCTACGAGTAATGAGCCTCGGTTCTTCGACGCCGATGGCCGGATGGCAGCGCGCCAACGTTCTGGCCGCGGCACAGTATCTTCGCGACATTGTTGTCCGGCGGCCTGACGATGCGAAGGGGCATGCGGTGTACGAGGGACTGCTCGAGGTGCTCGAACCCGCCCGCCGCACGATCCGCCAGCAACGCGAGCTCAGCGATGCCGCGCGGTTATCGATCATGTCGCGCGAGAAGCGCACCGGCAGCGAGCGGCGCCGCGGCGATCGCCGCTGCGTCAATCTCGGATCGCCCGCCGGTGAACGGCGCAAAGGCGAGCGCCGTACCGCTCGTGAGCGCCGCAATCGTGTCTGATTTGACAGTTGAAACTGTACCGCTCCTCCATCCGAGGCAAGGATGGCTGACCTATGAAGCGTTCTACGGTTTGACGGAGAAGGCATTCAGCCTCTCGTCCGACCCCTCCTTCTATTACAACGGCGCCGCGCACGCCGCCGCCTTTCGCGACCTGCTCTCGGGAATCCGGAGGCGCGAAAGCCTCAGCATGCTGAGCGGTGAGATCGGTACCGGCAAGACCACGCTGTGCCGTACGGTCCTGAAGAGCCTCGATCAACAGACCTTCAGCGCATTCGTTTCGGATCCGTTCACGACTCGCGAGGACCTGTTGAAGATCGTCTTGATCGAGTTCGGCGTGATATCGCCGTCCGACCTGGCGACCGGGCGGCTTCGCGACGCGACGCGTACCGAGCTCAGTTATCTTCTGTACGAATTTCTGGGCACGCTGTCGCCGCTCCAAGCCTTTGCAGTCGTGTTCATCGATGAAGCGCAGAACCTGTCGGTGCCGCTGCTCGAAGAGATCCGCATTCTGTCGGACTCCGACGGGCGCGAACGACAGCTGCAGGTCGTGCTGGTCGGACAGCCCGAGCTGCGCGACAAATTGCACCTTCCCGAGATGCGGCAGGTCGCTCAGCGCGTCTCGGTGCGCTGCCTGCTGACGCCCCTCACTCGTGACGGCGTCGAGGGCTACGTTGCGCATCGGCTGCACGTCGCCGGCGGCGCGCCCGATCGCGTGCGGTTTTCTCGAGAGGCCATCGACGTCATTTTCGAGGCGTCCGAGGGCGTTCCACGCGTCATCAACCGGCTCTGTGACCGGGCGCTGCACCACGGTCATGCGGAGCGTCGAAGCGTGATCGATGCGGCAGCGGCGGCGCTCGCTTGCGCGGATATGGAAATAACTCCTCCGTGTGCCAGTCCAGCGTCGTCAGCGTGTCCGACAACGCCTGCAGGGGACAGTACTGAGACGTGGTTCTCGGAAACCGATGCCTTTGTGCAACGCGCGGTGGACAGCGAGCCGATGGAGCTTTCAGATCTGACTGCACCGGCCGCGGAGCGCCCGATGTTTTCGATGCACCAGGGTCGACGTGCTGCAGGTCCAGCCACGCGAATGGAAAGACTGCGACGCCGATGGATGCGCCGCATCAAAATGGCCGTGCTGCTGCTGTCTATCCTCGGCGGCGCGCGGCTTATCGGTGCGACTGTTGTCGCGAAAGTCCTCATGGCGCCGGCGATCTTGCCGCAGGTCACCGCTCCGGCGCCGCCTTCGCTGCCAGCTGCGCTGGTCCTTCCGCCCGTTCCTGACGACACGACGAATTCGCTCGGGTCGGCCGAATTTCCGCCGCACTAACGACAATTCGTACCGAGTCGCGTTGACTGTACGCGCGAGCGCGTGCTAGGGTCCGGCAACCTTCAATCTCTGAGGTGCTCATGACACGGCGCGGCCAGGTGCTCGCGGGGACGGTGGCGTTGTTGATCGGTGTGGCGACGGCCATGCGCGCACAACAACCGCCGGCCGAAGTGATCCTGACAAACGGCAAGATCATCACGGTCGACGAAAAGTTCACGATTGCGCAGGCGCTCGCGATTAGAGGCAATCGGATTGTCGCGGTCGGCACGAACCAGCAGATCTCCCAGATGGCCGCGGCAACCACGCGGCGGATCGATCTGCGCGGACGTGCCGTCGTCCCCGGACTCATCGACAACCACATGCACCTGCTGCGTGCAGGCACGACGTGGACGCGCGAACTTCGTTTCGACGGCGTTGAATCGCGCAGGCAGGCGCTCGAGATGGTGGCGGCGCGCGCCAAGGGCGTTTCATCCGGCGATTGGGTTTACAACATCGGTGGATGGTCGGTCGACCAGTTCGCGGACAGCCGCAATCGGTTTACGCGCGAAGAGCTGGATCGCATTGCGCCAAACAATCCAGTTGCGCTCCAGGAATCGTACTACCGCACCTATCTGAACGGCCGCGGTCTCGACGCGTTCGGCATTCGTGACGGCGCAGCGGATCCGACCGACTTCCCCAAAGGTTCGATCGTTCGTGATGGCTCCGGTCGCGCCACAGGCATTGTCGAGGGCGGAATGGGCGCGGTGCGTGCGATCGCCGCAAAGATGCCGCGCGTGGCCGCAAACGACATCGAGGCGAGCTCGCTATCGATGATCAGAGACATGAATCGCGCGGGGCTGACGGCGTTCGGCGTGGCGGGCTGCGACCCCGCGCTGCTGCCGATGTACCGGAAATGGGAAGCGCAGCACCAGCTGAACGTCCGGATCTTCTGTATCGATGGCGTCGGTGCGGGAACACCCGAACAGGTCGAGCGGGCGCTCCCGCAGATCGCGAACATCAAGCTGTTTCAGGGGGACGATTTCATCGACAGCGTCCTGTACGGCGAGAGCGTGTACGGCCCGCTGCATGATCCGATGTTCGACTCGACGTCCGACCCCAAGCCGGACCAGCTCGCACAGTGGCGGCGGCTTGCAACGGAGGTCGCGAAAAACCGTCTCCCGCTCCATGTCCACGCGGAGCTGACGCACACCATCGACGCGTTTCTCGATCAGATCGAGGCCATCAACAAGGTCTATCCGGTCAAGAACCTGCGGTGGATGCTTGCCCACTTCAACCAGTCGAACCCGGCGCAGCTGGAACGCATGAAGCGGCTTGGCATGTATGCGGCGGTTCATCCCTGGAACGTGATCAATGGCGGCATCATGCACGAGATCTTCGGAGACGATGCGTACGATCAGCCGCCGCTGGCGACCATTCAGGCCAGCGGCATCATGTGGGGCTTCGGCAGCGACGGCAGCGCGGCCAATCAGTACATGCCATTCATCACGCTCAACTACGCAGTCACCGGCAAGATGGCCGGCGGGCTGAAGGTGATGCGGCAGACGATCAGCCGCGAGGAAGCGCTGATTGCCTACACACGGCGCAACGCGTTCTTCGTCTTCCAGGAAGACGACCTGGGCGCCCTTCAGCCGGGCAAGCTGGCGGATCTCGTCGTGCTCGATCGCGATTACCTCACGATCCCTGCGGATCAAATCAAGGACATCAAACCGGTGCTGACCATGGTGGACGGACGGATCGTCTACGACATCAGCACGGCGACGGGCACGCGGTAATCAGCACGAACCACGAACCACTCACCACCAACCACCAACCAACGGGAGGAACGATGACGGGACTGCGTCGGGTACTTCTAGCTGCGTTCGTGTTGACAATCCCTGTCTGCGCCTTTGCCCAGGAGGCGGTGCTGACGGGGACGATCACCGATTCATCGGGTGGCGTCCTTCCGGGTGTCACGGTTACGGTTCTCCACGAGGCATCGGGCAATCGCTTCGTCGCCGTGACCGACGAGCGAGGTGTCTATCGCATTCCCGCACGCGTCGGCGCGTACCAGCTTGCGGCGGAGCTTCAAGGTTTTGCGACGGCACGGCGAAACAACATCGAGCTGCTCGTCGGCCAGACCCTTGTCATCAACCTGCAGCTGGCGCCAGGCGGCGTCGCTGAGTCCATCACAGTCACGGGCGAAGCGCCGCTCATCAACGTGGCGACGTCGCAGCTTGGCGGCAATATCGATCCGCAACAGGTGCAGGAGCTGCCCGTGCAGGGACGCAACTGGATGGCGCTCGCCATGCTCGCGCCCGGCAGCCGCATGACGTCCGACACCGCCAACACGCCGATCGCCAATCGTGGCGCCGCGGGCGACGTCCGGCAGTACCAGTTCAGTCTCGACGGACAGCAGGTGACTTCGGAGATGGGGTTCGGGAATCAGCCGCGCTACAGCCAGGAATCGATTGGCGAGTTCCAGTACATCTCCAACCGGTTCGACGCCACGATGGGCCGATCGGCGGCGGTGCAGGTGATTGCGGTCACCAAGTCGGGGACCAATCGGTTTTCGGGATCGGTGCGCGGCAACTTCCGTGACAGCCGGCTGAACGCGCCCGATCCGGTGCTGCACAAGGTCGTTCCGATCGACAACCAGCAGCTGGCGTTCACCCTCGGCGGCCCCATCCGGAAGGATCGACTTCACTTCTTCACGCACTTCGACTACGAGCGGGAGCCGAAGACGAGCATCTGGAACACGCCGTACCCCGCGTTCAACGTCGAGCTGCATGGTCCCGAGACGGTGAAGATGGGCGGCGGGCGTCTCGACTACCAGCTCTCATCGAACATGCGCGTGATGGGGAAGATTACCGACGCGGAGCACTGGCAGCCGTTTACCGCTGGTAACCAGAGCCATCCCGCGGCCACGGGATCAACGCTCGAAACGAATCGCGAGTATGCGGGTCAGTTCACGCATGTGATCACCAATCGCGCGGTGAACGAGATCAATGCCGGCAAGACCCGGTGGATCTTCGAGAATGCGAACCTCACGCACTGGTCCCATCACTGGCAGGCGAGCAATGGCGTGACCACTGGATCGCCGCGCATTACGTTCGGCAATTTCGCCATCGGCGGCAACACGTTCTACCCTCGCTTCGGTGCTCAGGACAATTGGAGTCTGCGGGACAACTTCACGTATTCCTACGACGCGCGCGGCCGCCATGACGTTAAAGCCGGCGCCGACGTGGTCGTCATGGTCGATTCGGGCAACAACTGTCAGGCATGTATGGGGACCGTTGATGCGCGCCGAGGCACCCCATCGGCGGCGGATCTACAGGCGTGGTTCCCCGATCCGTGGAACGCCGACACCTGGAATATGAACGCCATCTCGCCGCTGATTCAGACCTACAGCATCGGGGTCGGGAACTACGCGACACGAGACATCCGTCCCCAGTACGGCGCGTGGTTCCAGGACGACTGGCAGATGTCCTCAAAACTGACGCTCAACCTCGGCGCACGGTACGACGTGAGCATCAACGCGAACGGCAACAACTACGCGGTGCCGCCGTTTGTCGACAAAGGTCGTCCCGCGGACAAGAACAACATTCAGCCGCGCGCCGGATTTGCCTATCGCATCACTCCCAACACCGTGGTGCGCGGTGGCACCGGTGTGTATTTCTCGACGCCGCTCCAGATCGACACCTTCTTCATGGCACAGATCGATCGGCTCGTCGTCATTCAGTACACCAACGATGGCCGGCCCGACTTCGGTTCCAATCCGACCAACGGACAGCCGCTGCCTTCGGTGGCTCAGGGCCAGCAGCAGTTCTGTCACGTCCGCAGTACTCCGACCTGTCTGCGCCGATCGCTGCAGGAATTGGTCGCGCCCGCCGACTACTCCACTCAACTCGGGCGCACGTGGCAGAACTCAATTGGCTTCCAACATCAGATTGGCGCCACGATGGCGGTCGAGGCGGATTACGTGTACAGCCAGGGACGCAACGAGAAGGACGTCATCTCGAACATGAACCTGACGTTCAATCCGGCGACCGGCGCAAACTACCCGTTCTCGGACATCTCACACCGCGCGTACCCTGACTTCGGTGCGATTTCGATGGTGGTGCGCATGGGACGCTCCCGCTATCACGCGTTGCAGACGGCCGTCACCAAGCGCTTCAGCAACCACTGGCAGGGAGGCGCGACATACACGCTCTCAGGTCTGTGGGACGCGTTCCCGCCGCCGTTTGCCGGTATCAATCCGGCGCCCATCAAGACCACGCCTGATCTCGGCGGCGAATGGTCATTTTCCTCCGGCGACCTCCGGCACCGCGCGGTGCTGAACGGGATCTGGGAAGTGGGCCGCGGCCTTCAATTGAGCGGCGTCTTCTACACGGGCATCGGCGAGCGCGCAACGACAACCTACGGGGCGGACGTGCGCAACATTGCTGGCGTCGGCGGACCGGAGTCTTCAAGCCGCCTGCGCGCGCGGCCTGACGGGACCATCGTGCCGCGCAACTGGTTCACGCAGCCGCCGCGCCGCAAGGTCGACCTGCCCGTTCAGCCGGAGGTCACGCTCCCGCTTCGCGTAGCCCTTGCATGCATCGCCGAAACGTTCAACGCTCTCAACTAGCCAAACTGGACCATTAAGAACGTTAAGTCGGGCCCCACCGTCCTCCACACCGCCGACAGACAAAACCGTACAGCGCAAGTAGGTTTCCGAATCACGTTCTAAGCTCAAGGTTCAAAGATTGGGCTTCAGAAAAAACACCGCGTCGGCACCGCGTTGCCGTTCCGCCTCAGCGCGAGAGCCACGCGGTGTTCCACGGATTTTCGCCACTACCACAATCTGCGATGCCCTTACGCCTTTGGGGGCCACACTAAGCAAGAGCCCAAGTTTGCTGCAGTTTTTGAACGTGATACTGGGGCGGGATTGGGAAATAGTTCGCCGTCGAATTACCTCGGAATACATTCGACTGACGGACCACCCAGAGCAGGCTCCTCCAGTGCTGGCGCAACGGCTACTCATCTCGGGCGAGGACCATCGACATCGATGGCATGCGGGCGTTGATCCGATCGCAATCTGCCGCGTTTGCTGGAAACGGTTGATTTATGGTTGGCGTGAAGGTGGCAGCACGATAGAACAACAACTTGTTCGAACAATTACCGGACGATACGAGCGAACCATTCGGCGAAAAATACGAGAAATGGTCTTAGCCACGTTGGTGAGCTGCTGGTTTTCGAAGCGTGTCTCACCGTCCGTATACCTCGCAATCGCGTATTACGGCTGGCACATGAACGGGTTGGCGCAAGCCTGCGAACGTCTGGGCATGGCTCCTCGTTCTATCGGAATAAATGAGGCTGCCTCGCTTGTTGCGAGACTCAAATATCCTGAGCCGAGCACCATTTCTTTGGCGAGAGCAAAACAAATCGGCCGGCGTCGAGATCACCTGCTTTCACTGTACCCAACGCATATTAACGACGGAGTCTACGAGCATCTCAATGTTGAAGCCGTTCACGATCGACCCTCAGCTTTCGCATTTGCCGACTCCGTTCCCCGCTCCTGAAGATCTTCGGTTGGCGCTGTCTCAACGTGTTCGCCGGACGACTGAAATGGTCGTAAGGCTTTGGTTAACTGAAGGTGTTCCTTTCGCTTTCCAAAGTTGTCCGGCGATCTACGAAGATGTTCGTGGATGGTTGAGTTCTCGCCTGAAGGTCCATCCAAAACAAATCACTCTCGTTGGCAGTGCGAGGATCGGCTACTCATTGGCACCGCCTCCCCAGTTCGGAAAGCCATTCGGCGGCCACTCTGATCTCGATCTCAGCGTCGTGTCGACCGAATTGTTTGAACAGATTACAGAAGCTTTCGCGATGTTTCGCGGCGCATTTCTTCGGGGTTCCGAAGTCCCGACAAACGATTATGAACAATCGATGTGGCGAAACAATTTGACCTTTGCCGAAAAGAACATCCCGCGAGGTTTTCTCGACGCCAGCAAATTACCGAATCGGCCTGCTTACGCAGTGTCTCGAAATATCAACCAAGCGATGTGGGCACTCGTTAGGAAACTGGAAGTTACTGCTGGCGCACCAACGGTCCGCCGAGCGTCCACAAGAATTTACCGAGACTGGCCTAGCTTGATTGCGCAGGTGGCGCTAAATCTCACTACTGCGGTTGCAAGATAATCTCGTATCGGGAGCGCTCGCGGCATCGGTGCGATCGCTTCGGAAGGGTCCGAATACCCCATCGCTGAAGAATCGTGCGTCAATCCGCTGTCTCGGATCATGGAGTCAGTCCAGACGCTTGACCCGGATCCGACACTTGAGAGTCAGCAGGAAGCTGAACCACATTAGGACACCTCACGATCAGCAACCGTAGCGGTTGCTAATGAAGAGGCGGTGCCACGTCGCTTGACCTGATTCAAGTCGCAGCCCGCTGTCAATCAGAGCCGTGGCCCATTGTGCGGATGTTGCGAAACTATCCGCTTTCACCTCGTCGAAGACGGATTTCTGATTGCATGCAACGTTTGCCCGGAGGAGATTGAGATGGCTCTTCGGGAGAAGTACAACTACGCGATTCAGACCGCAAAAAATTTCCGCATGCAGGGTGGCGCAGAGGAACGCGACGGCAAGCTCCACTTCAAGGGGACGGTGCAGACCCAGGATGAAGCGAACAAAATCTGGGATGCGATCAAGACCATCCCTACGTGGCAGCAGGAGGTCGTAGCGGACATCCGCGCAACCGGTCCGCAGCCGGGCGCTCCGTCGGAGCGGACCTACACGGTCAAGTCGGGGGACACACTGAGCAAGATTGCAAGGGATTTGCTTGGTGATGCGAACGCCTATATGGACATTTTCAACGCGAACCGAGATGTACTGACCGATCCTAACAAGATCGAAAAAGGACAGCTGCTGAAGATTCCGGCACACGCGCATCGCTAGATGTGATTGGCGATTGATGATTTGCGATTTGTGCTTTCAAATCACAAATCGCAAATGACAAATCACAAATCGTTCAGGCGGCGTGATCTCGATCGGTGGCACGGCGGCCGAATCGCCGCCGCTCGAATTCCACCTCTTCAAGTTTTTCGCGAAGCTTCTGGTAGATGTCGTTCGACGTCCACTGCAACTTGCGTCGGTCGTTGTGAAGGCGTCGGTCGCCCATCGGCATCACGTTCGACTTCTCGTGCGAGTTCCCGGGAATGAATCGCCGCGCCCGTGCGGCTTCCTTCACAGCCTGCACGATGGTGTCGAGGTCCGGCGGCTGGTCGACGATCTCGAAGATGCGCTCGTCCCGTCCCGCGAGTCGTTCCACCCGCGCGCGGTTGGCGGAGGTGATGATGAATCGCCGTTCTCTCATCGCCGTCGCGCGGAGCTGCTGGAACATCGCCCAGTGCTCCTCGTACGGCGCCGCGATGTCGTAGACAACAACTGCGGGGTCGTACCGGTCCATCATGCAGCGCACGTCGCAGCGGCCATCACGCACCTCGGGAGTCAGTGCGGACACGACATCGAAGCCCGCGCTCTCGAGCAGCTTGCCGACGAGCGCGAGGACGTCAGGATTTGCGTTGAATAGTGCGACGACCCCAAGCGGCGAGCCCATCAGGCCCAGGGGAGGTGCACGAACCGGGCCGCAATGATCAGGCGCGCCTGAAGCCCCGCCCGGAGACGGAGGTCTACTTCGCGATGGGAATAGCTGGCGCCGTGGGGTCGGCGTTGGTCCGTTCGCCCCATTGATTGTTCTCGATGCAGAAATACTCGATGATTTCGCTGTCCGGCTCGCCGAGCTTTGCCGTATACGTCACCTCGAACGGTTTGGTGAACGTTCCGGGATCATCGATGGTAACCACACGCCGGAGCGTGTTGTAGTCGGTCCGCGTGAAACGCTCGATAAGGTGGAGCTGCTCGGTATGTGGCGTCCCTGCACTGTCGAGCCAGAACTTGTCGTTGAGCCCAACGGTGTCTACGACGAGCGTGTTGCCTTCCCAATGACCGATCGAGTGGCCGAACCACGTTGGTGACGGATCGGCGGGGTGCTTGCGGCCGTCCATGAAAATCTGCCGGAAGCTGTGCGCGTTGCCTTCCTGCAGCATGAAGACGTACTTCGCGTGCTCTGTCGGATGTTGTATCAGGCGCCACGCGAAGCCGCCGGTGATGCGCAGCGGACCGCCGGGCATGCAGTAGAAATACGGGTCGTCGGCTTCCTTCAGCGAGGCCATCTTCTGCTTCGCCCACGGCAGCATTAACGCATCGAGCTTCTCCTTGCCGAGCAGCCGCGGTAGGGGTGCATCGCCGCCGCCCGTCCAGATGCCCGAGAGATCCACTGTGCCGTCCGCGAGTTTCGGCGCGGGGCGCTTCGCCTCGCTTGCCTTCCTGGGTCCGTTTTCACCGCCGAGCCTTCGAGGCAGCTCCTGTGCGCGCGGCTGCGACAGAAATGGCGCGGCGAGCCCGATGACGACGATCGCAGCGACAACGATCTTCTTCACGGTGTCCTCCGCGGTCTCAGTTGCCAAGCTTCGGCACGAAGAACTCCTTGCCGTCTGCGCCCTTGAACGCCGTCACGATCGCGCGTTCCGCGACGGATCGGCCCGCGAAGCCTTCGACGATCACTGGCGTGCCGACGGGCATCGTCTTTCTCGACCATCCACCGCGCTCGAGCGCCGGCGTGCTCGCCATCTCGAAGTTCCACGTGGTCACCTTGCCGGCGGCGTCGGTGACATCGACATAGAAGTGCGTGTGCGGGTTGGTCCATTCGACCTTCGAGACCACGCCCTTCACCGTGACCGGCTTCTTCGCGTCGTATTCCGCCGTCCACGAATGGTGGGCGGAGACCGGGACCGCGAGCGCCACAAGGGCGAGACCCAGAACCACGACGCCAAGCCTCATGCGTACTCCTCCTCGAACCCGGGGGATGCTACTACTTTTTGGCGTCCTTCGGAGGTCGGACCTTGATGCGACCGTTCTTCTGAATGTCGGCAGTTTCGTTGGCGAGCGATCGCTCGAGCGCATGGTCCCACTCATCCGCGACCCGTCCACGAAGCGACTCCGGCATCTGGAGAACCGCGAGGTCTGCTGCCGTGCGGTACAGGTGGACCCGCCGCTTCCGCTCGCGCTCAGACATGCGCTCCCACGCGGTCGGCACATCGTCCGCCCTGGTTGCGAGCGCCGCAAAGTGGCCATCCACCATCGTGCAGAACACCATGCCGAAGCCGTTGGCCTCCAGCGCCCTTACGGCGGATGCGGTGTTGAACGTCTGCATGTGAAACGGGTTCATGGTGTTAAACATCGAGTGGCTTTCGTCGAGGAACTCCGCTTCAACAAATTCCGAGTAGAGATACAGGTGTCCGCCGGGGCGCAGGTGCTGACGTATTGTCGCGAAGAACCGCCGCGGATGAACCGCATGCGTGAACATGTGCTTGGCCACGATCAGATCGAACTCGCCGTCGAACGGGATCGAGAATTCGTCGAAATCGATCGGGCAGTTGGTGGGAAAGCCGTATACCTGCTGAATGAGGAACTGTTGATTCTCGAACGCGGTCATCACGGAGCAATCTGCGCCATAGAGTCGTTGCAGTGCGGCGGAGACGCCACCGAGGCGCGACCGGATTTCGAGGACTCGGGCGTTCCGCAACGGAATAAGTGAGCCGATCAGCTCGACGTGAACGGCGTTTGCCAACCGATCAACCATCAGAGCCGGCACGAATTCCTTCCGTGAGATGCCTGAGTGATCGGACACGAAGACGCCCCGTGCGGCGAGTCGCTTCAATTCGCCGCGTGTTTCAGCTGTCAACGCAGACGAACTCAGTGCCAGCTTTCCGGATCGCTGCTCGCCAAGACCCGTCCGGCCAATGGTTTCCTCGAAGTGGTCGAGGAGCCAGTCATAGCGTTCGCCCACCGGACGATGCGTCGCGTACACGACGCCGCACGCATGGCACAGAGCAAAATCATAGAAAGGGCACGCGGCGTCAGGAATTCGCTCATAGGTAATGAACTTGTTGTAACGGCATACGTGCTTCGTCGCGTCAGGGGATCCGCACACCGGACAGCGTTCGCTGCACCGAATCGGGCCCGGCGGGCACAGGGGATCGAACGTTTCCTGGACCCGATGGGTGATCTGCGGCAGGACCAGGTGTGATGAGGACGTCGGCCGCGGACGCGGAGGGGATGACGCCAGCAGCTGCCGCGCTCCTCTTCGGAGTCGGGACAGCATTGAGGTTGCCGATGGTACCAGATCGCCATTCGATGCTTTCTGATTCCTCCATATAATCTGCACACAATCTCGCTGGAGTCGTCATGCAACCTCAACGGCGTACGCCCGTCTGCAGCGTCTTGACTTTGTTCCTCGTCGTCTTGACGGTCGCTCTGCATTCGCAGGGCGGCGCGCCAACGCGATTCATTACGCCGCCGACGCAAGTCGTGGCGATTCGCGCGGGCAGACTGTTCGACAGCCGCGCAGGCACGCTGCTGAACAACCAGGTGATCGTCATCAGAGGCGATCGGATCGTTGACGTCGGATCAGCGGTTGCCATTCCAGCCGACGCGCGCCTGATCGACCTGAGCACCGCCACCGTGTTGCCAGGCATGATCGACGCGCACGTTCATCTCTTTCCGGCCGATGACCTCTCCGAATCGACGAGGACCATCGTCGGTGTGGCCAACGCCCAGACCGATCTGAACGCCGGCTTTACGACGGTGCTCGACATGGATTCGCGCGGAGGTTTCGGCACCGTGGATCTGCGCAACGCCATCAACCGCGGTCTGGTGATGGGTCCGCGGATGCAGGTGGTCGGGCAGTCGCTGAACCCGCGCGCCAGCACGCCGTATCCTGCGCTGTTCAATCGGTTCGTCGATCGGTTCACGGAAGACAAGAACGTCAATTCACCGTGGCTCGGACGCGCGGCGGTACGCGAAGTCAAGCTGCATGGTGCGGACTGGGTGAAGATCTACACGACGCAGGACTTCGTCGGCGATGAGTACAACGTCTGGAAACCCGACGCGACGCTGGTCAACAGTCCGTCGCTGACCGAGGAAGAGGTGATGGCGATCGTCGACGAAGCGCATCGCCTCGGCCTCAAGGTTGCCTGCCACACCTACGGCGGCGAAGGTCAACTGAGTTGCCTCAAGGCAGGCGTCGATGCTCCCAATCACCTCACCGATCTCGATGACGCGTCGCTCAAGCTGCTGGTAGACAAGAGGCTGCCGCTCGAGCTGACGGTCGACGACCTCGTTTCCCTCGAGCCCGGCGATCTGAAGACCACGGGTGGGAGGAACAGCCGACTGAAGATGGCCGAGCAGGCCTTCAAGAAAGCGCGTGCAGCCGGAGTTCCCATCGTCTTCGGGAGCGGCGCGACGTCCGCCACGATTCCCCACGGGATCGGCGCCGACCAGTTCGCGTATTTCGTCAAGTGGGGAATGACGCCCGCGCAGGCGCTGCAGACGGCGTATCTACCCGCCGCGACGATGCTGAACTATCACTGGGAGCAGCATGTCGGCAGCATTGAAAAAGGAAAGTTCGCCGATATTATCGCCGTCGCCGGTAACCCGCTCATGGATGTCACGGAGATGCAGCGGATCCGGTTTGTTATGAAAGGCGGTCTTGTCGTCCGCAACGAAAACAGTAGGCCGTGAACTGGAGAATGTATGACCACTGATGTCCTTGACATTCCGCGTCCAGTCGTCCGCTCGCGCCGCACCCTCGCCGTGCTGCTGTCGCTGACTGCGCTCGCCGCCATCGTGTTCGTGGCGGCAGCCGCCATGCCGTACTTCCTGTCATCGTCGTACGGTCCGCCCGAATACGCGCCGCGGCGCGGCTGGCTGCTGTTGCACATCGTGGGCGGCATCATTGCCCTGCTCACGGGGCCCGTGCAGCTCTGGCTCGGCCTCTCGGATCGCGGGATGGAGTGGCATCGCCGAATGGGCATCGGCTACATGACCGGCGCCGGCCTTGGGTCTGTCGGAGCCTTTTATATGGCCACACACACGGACTTCGGCTGGGTCTTCGGTGCCGGATTGTTCGCGCTCGCCGTTGCCTGGGTTACGACAACCACGCTCGCATATCTCGCAATCAAGCGCTCGCTGATCGATCAGCACAAGGAGTGGATGATCCGCAGCTATGTCGTCACATTCGCCTTCGTCACATTCCGGGTCATTCAGCCGGCACTGCAGGCGGCGCACGTCGGGACGCCTCTCGAACAGCTCGCGGCGGCGGCGTGGGCGTGCTGGGCAGTCCCGCTCTTCATCACCGAACTGGTGATTCAGGGGCGGAAGGTCCTCGCGGTGCGCGCCGACTAGCAAAGCAAGACCGCAGCGGCGCCTCGGACATCTAACTGTAGGCGCCATGAAGCGGGCCGCGGCCGTCTTCTGTTTACTTCTTACCGTCACAACCGCCTCGGCCGGGCCGCAGGTCGGGGAGGACACGGGCACCCCGCCGGCGGCTCACCCGCCGCGAGTTCGTGAAGTCCGCTTCGAGGGAGATCCCGCGTTCGACCGTGACGCGCTCAAGAAGGTGCTGCGGGAGCTCGAGAGCCGGCGCGTGATTCCCGGCATCTGGAGGCGACGGCCGGTGTACGAGGCATCTGTCGTCGAAGCCGATCTGGCACGCCTCCGCTCGTTTTACTTCTCGCAGGGATACCTCGACGCGCGCGTCGGGGTCGGCAGAGTGATAGTCGATGACGGCGACGCAATCCTGACGATCGAAGTGCAATCAGGTCCAAAGTACCTGGTACGCCACGTCGAGATCGATGGAATCGGTGACGAGCGCGGAGCACACGCCACGGCTTCCAGCGGTGAGTTTCCCGTTGGCACTCTCTGCGCGTGCCTCCTCGATGCGAGACGAAGCGCGGAATCCGGGGGCCGCCTTGATTTCGACGTGGAACTGGAGATCGCACACCCCGATGGCCCGGCGCCACGCGCTGATGGCAGAGGATGGGTAGATGTCACCTTCCGTGTGCGGCCGGGATCCGCGTATACCGTTGGCCGTATCAACTTCTCGGGCCACCACCGAATCAACGAGTCTACGCTCCGTCGAGCGATGGCCCTTCAGGAGCGCTCGCCGTTTGACCTTGGAAAGCTGCGATCCAGCCTCGCAAGGCTGAATCGATCCAGTCTGTTCGAGCCGCTCACACCAGGAGACGTCGAGATCCGCAGAAACCCCGACACACTCACGGCGGATCTCACGATAGCGACCCGGGAGCGGTCCGGCCGGCGATGGTCGCTCTCCGGTCCGCTTGGCCCCTCGGCGTTCGGATGGCTCGAGGGCACGATTTCATCGCGGCTGCCTCCCTGGGGCCGCGGCATATTCGAGGCCTCGACGTATTACCTGACGTTTAGTGTGACCGGATGGTCGAATCCGCTGATCCGTCTGCTGCCGATGCAGGCGAGACCGAGCCCGCCGATGTTGCTGGTTCTCGAGCGCCCCTATCTTCCGGGTCAGGCGCTGTTATCTGGTTTTGCGCTCTCGCCGCAGTTGTCTGCGGAGCGACTGCTGGCGGGCTACGGGCTGACACATCTCGATCGCGTGGCGCAGGCAGCGCTGATCGGAGAACCGCTTGAATCGTCTGGGCTCCTGATTCCGATATCGGGACGTCACCCGAGCTTCCTCATCTGCAATCCTCGGGCGCGTTCGCACCAGCGCCTGCGTCGCGGAGCGGCGCTTGCGGCCGGCCTGATGCTCGGAGCGCTCCGGCCCTACTAAGGCCAAGCACACCGGGCGATGACCGCGGCGGTTATCGCTTATCTGAAGTCGGCGGGCAGGTCGCGTTTGGTCTCGTGAAGAATGTCGATGATCGCGCGACGATCGGACGGCGACAGACGCGAATATCGGGGCCCTTGCTCCGCGCCTGAGAGGACCGCATACAGGCGCCGATAGACGGCGTCGCGGGCGCCGGCGGGCAATCCGTCGAACGCGTCGCTGTAGATCATGTAGCTACAGGGATAGCGCAACAGCCGCGTTGTGAGATCAAGTTGATACAGCGATCGATGGCGTGAATCCTTCGGCCCGCGGGCGGAAAACCGCTCCGCGAAACCGGAACTCCCGTCGACGCGCGCGGGCAGCGGCGCCTCGTCGACAAACAGCATGTAATCCACTACCTCACGCGCGACGGCATCGATCAGCCTCTTCGCGTCTGGTTTCACTTTTGACGCGCGCGTTTCCCATGATATCCGCGCCAGCAGGTTCATCATGTGCAGCTGATGGTCGAAGACCATCAACGCGACGATGTCGCTGTAGGGCGAGAGATACCCGGCGAGATCGAACTTTCCGTGCAGCGTCTCCGCCGCAATCGCCTTCGGCGTCGTGAGCAAGTGCTCATCGGTCTCATCGCGCAGCATCAGGTTGCCGCGGCTTGCGACCGTGATATCGCGGCCCGTCACATACCAGCCGCCCCACCGCTTGCTGAGCGGGACGCGGTGATCGACGACCTCGTTCCCGAGCTGGCGCATCGTGAAGCCGTCCGCACGCGCCGCCTCGCTGCGCAGCAATAGGCCGGGCACACCAAGCGTCGCCTCGACGGACACATGACACGCCAGGCAGCCGTTTCCGCGTTCGAATCGCGGCGAGGCCGAGACCTGCTGAGTGAGGTGATAGAAGACGACGCCGAGTTTCGGGTCGAGCGCCGCCGCCTCGATGAATCCGCCGCGAGGCCACCCGACGACAACGCGATCGTTGAAGAAGAGCGTTCGCGGATTGACGGGACTGATGATCCGCGCCTGCACGCTGGTTTTCGAGAACACGGCGAGTTGCGATTGCGATTCGATCGGCACATCGAGCGCGCTCAGTACCGATCTCAGGTACCCGCTCCCCGGCTCGTAGGTCAGCGTCGTCGAACCAGCGGCGAGCTCTTCGTTCAGCTGCGCGATCGCATCGTGCGGCTGGTGGGCTGCATACGCGATGGCCGGGAGACTCGTCTCGTCGAAGAACGTATCAGGCAGCTGCGCGCCGGCGCCGAGTCTCGCCGCAGCGACGGCGACCCAGATGACCCCTGCGGCGGTAACAGCCAACCTCATGGGTGTCATAGCGATCAACTACCGTGTTGACTGCGTGCCGCTCTCCGCCAGCGTTCCTTTCGTGGAGAACAGCCACACGCTGTCGCCGTGTGTCGTTCCGGCGAACAGACTGCCGGCCGAGTAGGCGACGACGTACTCGTCGCCTTCGTACTCGAAGATGCTGGCCGGCGAGTTCATCCCCGCACCCGTCTGAAATTCCCACAGCCGTTTGCCGGTGGAGGAATTGAGCGCCGTCAAGCGGCCGTCGCTGCGCCCAGTGAACACGACGCCGCCCGCGGTCGTCACCGAACCGCTGTAGCACGAGTCCCTCCAGCGCTGCTGCCACACGAGACGGTTCGTTTTCATGTCGAGCGCTGCGAAGATGCCGGCGGCCGGCAGCGGCGCACCACCGAACGCGCTGCCAAGGTACCGCTGTCCTTCCGGCGTGATCTGCTGATTGTCTTCGCCGCCCCTGAAGACGTTCGCCGCGTCGGTGGCGCACACGTACAGAATGTTGCTCGCTGGATCGTAGGAACTCGGCGGCCAGTTCGCGCCGCCGCGCGCGCCGGGCTTGGCCACGAGCGGCTCTTTCCAGAACGGCGTGAAGATCCGTCCCTGGTTCACCAGCGTGTAATCCTCGGGCGCGACATCGACCGACTGCGGCACGAATGCATCGCCCTTCGGAATCGGCTGCGTCTTCGATGTTGCCTGGCGCGGCTCCTGCGGCACCGGAGTCTCGTCGATGCCGATGAGCGGCTTCCCATTCGTACGGTCAAGGATGTACACCCAGCCGGCCTTGTTCGGTTCGGCTGCCGCCTTGCGAAGACGTCCGTTGATCATCACGTCGAAGAGGACCACCGGACTTGGGCCGTCGTAGTCCCAGAGGTCGTGATGAATTTGCTGGAAGTGCCAGCGATATTTACCTGTGGCCGCTTCGATCGCCAGCATCGACGTCGCAAACAGGTTGTCGCCCGCGCGAATCCTGCCGTTGAAATCAGGTCCCGGGTTGCCGGTCGTGAAGTAGATCAGCCCGAGCTCAGGATCGACGGCGGGTGTCTGCCAGACGCTACCGCCACCGTGCAACCAGGCTTCGCTGTTCTGTGGCCACGTGTCGTGACCAATCTCGCCGGGGCCGGGAATCGTATAGAAGGTCCAGATCAGATGTCCGTCTTTTGCATCAAACGCCTTCACGCGTCCGCGTGTGCCGTTTTCGGCGCCGGAAAAGCCGACGATCACCATCCCGTTGTAATAGAGCGGTGCGGCGGTAATCGTGTATCCGTTCTGCCAGCGCTCTGCCTGAATCGACCACGCCGGTTGACCGGTACGCTGGTCGAGCGCAACCAGCCGGCCGTCCAACTGTCCGACGTACACGCGCCCATCGCCGATCGCGACGCCCCGGCTCGTCCATCCACAGCAGACGGTGGTGATGTTCTCGGGCAGCGACGCCTTGTAGGTCCACACAATCGCGCCGGTCTTGACGCTCAGCGCGAACACATCGTCAGCGCCGGTCACGGCGTAGATCGTCCCATCGTGTACGACCGGCTGCGCTTCACCGGAGTATTTCGCCGCCATTCCGGAGCCATTCAAATGTGTTCGCCAGACGCCTTTCAGGTTCGCGACTGTTTCTCGATTGATCTGAGTGAGCGGTGAATAGTTCTGGTTGAAGAGGTTTCCACCGTTCTTCAGCCAGTTCGCTCTCGGGAACGCTGCCAGCTCGCTGGCGGAGGAGGCAGCGCTTCGCTGCTGCGAGTCAACGCTCACGGCCGCCGCGACAACCACGACGACGAGAGCGGCGATGCGTTGGGCCGGCTGAAGCCGGCCCCTACGCACGAATAATTGCTGAAGACGGCGGGTCATGACCGTGGCACCGGCGGCTTGCCGATGAGCAGTTCGGGCCGCGCGCCGCGGCGCGGCGTGAACTTCTGCAAACGCCCGTTTCCGACTTCGGCGATGTAGAGATTCCCGTCAGGATCCACCGTCGCGCCGTGCATGTTCAGGAATGCGCCCGGGTAGTCACCGAGTGAGCCCCACGCGTAAAGCAGGTGCCCTTCGCGGTCGTACTTGACGACCTTTGCGGTCGGGTCCTCGAATGCCCACACTGCACCGTCACCATTCGCGTAGAGGAAATTCACCGATGACGGATTGTTGAATGGCCACTGATCCACGAACTTGCCGTTTTCGTCGAACACCTGCATCCGTCGATTGCCGCGATCACTGACGTAGATGCGGCCTGTCATCGGGTCGGCCGCGATGCCGTGCACGACGCTGAAGTAGCCGGGCCGCGTTTCATTCGGCGGCATCCCGCGCTCGCCCCACGCCGTCACAAATTTTCCCGCCTTGTCGAACTTGACGACTCGATTGCCGTTGTAACCATCGGCGACGAACATCGTGCCGTCCGGGAGGAATGCCATGAACGTCGGACGGTTGAAGTGGCTGCCGTCCGCTCCCTTCTGGCCAACCGTGCCGATTGTCTGCAGGAGCTGCTTGCCGTCATGCGAGAACTTGAAGATCGCGTGGCTGTGATCGTCAACGATCCACACGTGCTTTTCCGGATCGTACGGGCTGATATAAACGGCATGTGGACGCCGCAGCATCTTGTCCCACTGCGTCCACTGCTCAACGATATCGCCGCTGCGGTTGAAGACGAGAAACAGATGCTCCCATCGTGAGTCGATCCCGGGGCGACCCTTATAAGCCTGGGCCGGATCGTCGGGGTCGGCGCCCGGCGCGCCGCCTCCGGGTGGACTCGCATACTGCCCTTGAGACGCATGTCGGAACGGAACCTCGCCAACGGGAAATGAGAGACTCGGACCGATCTGCGGAATCGCTGTCACGGGCGGGCGCTGCAGCTTTGGCAGCTCGCCCATCTGAATGAAGAAGACGCGATCGGCGCTCTCCGCAAAAATCGCCTCGCCGGCGCCCCACGTCCAGTTCTCATGTCCGGGAAGTTGCGACAATGGCTTTGGCCAATCGCGCACGACGTCGTACGGTCCGGTGATATCCCATCCACCCTTTTCGCCGGGCACTGCGGCGAAGCCGGCGGCGGGTTGCACCTGCCCCTGAAGCGGCAGTGTGGTCGTGGCGACATATAGACCGCCCGCAAACCCTGCAAGCGCGGTGAGCAGAACCGCGAAATAGTTGCGCATGAGTCCTCCAGCACCGGATCGCCTCGCCCCGCGTGGCGGGCGCGAGCGTGCGTGAAAGTGCCATGTGCGGTGGGCCAGCGTCAAGGATGTGCGAAGCCGCTCAGTCTGACGGCCGGCGGAACTGCACGACGGTTCCTCCTCGTGCACGGTTCCTGATCCGAGCACGTGCCAAAACGAGAACGTCGAAGATCGATTGGCCGTTTCTCGTGCTGCACTCCGAGACATCCGTCGCACAACGACACACGCACCCGAACGCGGCCGATCTCCACAGATTTCCCTTGGATATTCGCGTCTTGCCGACCGGCGCCTCGGCCCGCCCGTTCCCTTCCGTGTGCCAAATCGAATCCGCAGGTCGGCTCGAGTCGACACGCCTGAAGGATTAAGTCACGTTGCCGCGGTGTGTTGCAGCGAAAGCACATCCGTGGCTCCTCTCTTGCTGAACGAAGCGACTCGAGAGGACATACGACTACTGTGACTGACACTCATCGCAAGGGGCTCGCTAATGCGTCGCCGCACCACAAACAGCGACGAAAAATCTCCCGCAGCGCCACGCTTCTGCTGCTGCTCATCATGGCCGCCTCCGCCGCGCCCCGCGCGCAGGGTGGCTCGAACGGGAATTCGGGGGGGCACCGCGCCCACGTTGATCGCGAGGTCGCGGACCGACTCACCCGAGCGAGTGACACCGACTCGGAGCGGGTGATCATCACGACTCGAAGAGGCGCCAAAGGCGGGCTCCTGCGTGCGCTGAAGGCACAAGGCGCCCGGATGCACCACGACTTCGACATCATCGACGGGTTCTCGGGCGAGGTTCCGGCGGGCTTGCTTCGTGCCCTGCAGAACCATCCCGACGTTCTCACGATCTCGGCGGATGCCCAAGTCAGCTCGATGGGTCTGTCCACCGGTGTGAGTGGAGCAGCGCTCAACACCGCGTACAGCCTGCGCAGCACGTTGGGGCTGCAGACCGCCGCTGCAACCACCGTGACGAAGACGTTTCGGCAGGGCGATGGCGGCTACTGGAGCACGGTGGACGGCGGCATCAACGGCGGTTCGCCGACCACGAGCTACGCGACTTCCTCCACCGTCAGGGTCGAAACCACATCGCGTGCGATGCTCCTCCGCTTCGACAATCTGTTCGGGACAGGATCGGGACAGATTCCGTGGGGGGCAACCATTACTTCGGCATCGCTGAGCGTCACGACCGTCTACGACGGCTCGACCTCGGGTGCGACCAGCCTTTATCGAATGCTGTCAACCTGGCAGAACACCGCCACCTGGGCTTCTCTCTTGACATCCGGTCCGGGGCTGCAGTTCGACAACGTCGAGGCGAGCGCGACCGCCGATGCGTCAGTTACCACGACGACGACCGGCGATAGCAAGGCCTTCAGCGGTACGGCCCTGACCAAGACCGTGCAGGCGTGGGCGAACGGCGAGTCGAACTATGGGTGGGCCCTCTACCACCCACTTGACAATGGCTGGAAGGTGTATACGGGCCAGGCCTCGACGAACAGCTCGCGGCCGCTGCTGACAGTCATCTACCGCGCGCCGGTTGACAACACCACGTTGACCGGGTCTGGTGTCACCGTCGCCGTCATCGACTCGGGGCTGCTGCAGGATGGCGGCGGCACGACGCGCATCAAGACGACGCGAGATTTCACGACCGGCCTGAGCAACCCCCTCGCCATCAATCCGGTAGATGGTTACGGTCATGGCACACATGTGGCCGGCCTCATCGGCGACGAGAAGACCGAGGCGAAGGGCGTCGCGCCCGGCGTGTCCTATGTCAGCCTGCGCGTGCTCGACGCCACGGGGGCGGGGACGACGAGCAACGTGATCAAAGCGCTGCAGTGGGCTGTGACCAACAAGGCGGCGTACGGGATCGACATCATCAACCTGTCGCTTGGACACCCGATTTACGAACCTGCGGCCACCGACCCGCTCGTCCAGGCCGTGGAGGCGGCCGTTCGCGCGCACATCGTCGTGGTTGCGGCGGCGGGCAACTATGGCACGAATCCGGCGACGGGCCAAGTCGGCTACGCCGGCATCAGCTCACCGGGCAACGCGCCGTCGGCCATCACGGTGGGCGCCACGCGTACTCTTGACACCACGACGCGTAGCGACGATGTCATCGCCGAGTACAGCTCGCGCGGGCCGACGTGGTATGACGGCTTCGTCAAGCCCGACATTGTCGCGCCCGGGCACCGGCTGTTGTCGGTCGGCAACTCGTCGCAGGCGCTCTACAACCAGTTTCCGGCGCAGCGCCAGATGCTCGGCGGACGCCCGTACCTCAAGTTGAGCGGCACGAGCATGGCGACTGGCGTCGTGAGCGGCACGGTGGCCTTGATGATCGAGGCCGCCAGGAGCACGTACGGCACGGCGCCACCCGTCAACGCGATCAAAGCGATGCTGCAGGTCAGTGCGCTGCCGATGACGGACGCCACCGGGGCGACCTACCACGTGCTGGCGCAGGGCGCAGGCTCGCTCAACCCAATGGGTGCGGTCAACCTCGCTTACGCGATTAATCCGGGAGTCTCAATTGGCAACTACTGGCTGACGACGGGCATCACCAAGGCCACCTCCATCGACGGGCAGAACATCGTCTGGGGCGACAACATCGTCTGGGGTGACAACGTCGTGTGGGGCGATGCGATCTACCGCCACAACGTCATCTGGGGCGACAACATCGTCTGGGGCGACAACGTGGTGTGGGGCGACAACATCGTCTGGGGTGAGAACATCGTCTGGGGCGAGTCGGTCTTCACCCACAACATCGTCTGGGGCGAGAACATCGTCTGGGGCGTGAACATGGTCTGGCGCGGGAACATCGGCTGGGGGGGCAACATCGTTTCGGGTGAGAATATCGTGTGGGGCGGGAGCGTGTTCTGGGGGGACAACATAGTGCGGTGCGGAAGCTTGATTGCGGGG
>JACXTT010000997.1_pt1 | contig 48485 bp, 41 predicted proteins | sample 9270951 | NCBI WGS metagenome assembly JACXTT01 (sample SAMN15532306, study PRJNA645909) | rock metagenome | isolation source: weathered quartz diorite | place: Puerto Rico | collected 2017-06-21 | reverse complement strand
CGCGCAGCAGGTCGTCGCGCACCTGCAGGTTGGCGTAATTGCGCAGGTAGAGGGTGTCGACGCTGTCGTCCGGGCTGACCATGTGCACCACCATGGTCAGATTGGCCGATTGCTTTTCCGTGGTCACGCCGATCTGGCGCACGATGTCGGGCAGGCGGGGCAGCGCGCGGTTGATGCGGTTCTGCACGGCCGTCTCCGCCACTTCGGGCACGGTGCCGATCTGGAAAGTAACGGTGATGGTGACGCTGCCGTCCGCCGTGGCCTGGCTTTCAAAATACAACATGTTTTCCAGGCCATTGATCTGCTCTTCCAGCGGCGCGGCGACGGTCTCGGAAATCACCCGCGGATTGGCGCCGGGGAATTGGGCGCGCACCACGATGCGGGGCGGCGACACTTCCGGGTATTCGGAAATGGGCAACTGAAAAATCGACAGCAAGCCCACCAGCACGATGAAAATCGACAGGACGATGGCAAAGCGGGGCCGATCGATGAAGAAATGCGAGATGTCCATGGCGGCCCGCCTCAGCTTTTTTTATCGAGCTGGGCAGTTTTGGGCGCGCCCGCTGGCGGCGCCGGCGGCAGCGGCCGTCCATGCTCGTCCAGCTGCACGACGGCCGGCGTCACGGGCGCGCCGGGAAACGCCCGCAGCAGGCCATCGACCACCACCAGTTCGCCTGGCTTGACGCCCTCGACGGCGCGCATGCCGTCGACCAGGGCGCCCGTTTTGACGGCGCGCTGCTCGACGATGTTGTTCTTGCCGACGATGAGCACCACTTTGCGGGTCTGGTCGGTGGTAATGGCCCGGTCGCTGACGACCACGGCCGGGTACTTGCCGCTGCCGACCAGCTTGATGCGGGCGAACAGGCCGGGCGTATACAGCCCATCCTTGTTGTCGAACACGGCCCGGCCGCGGATCGAGGCGGTGGCGGGATTCAAGCGGTTGTCGACGAAATCCATCTTGCCGGCGTGGGGAAAACCCTCCTCGTTGGCCAGGCCCAGGTAGACAGCGTTGGGGCCGCCTTTCGCTTCGGGACGGCTCGAGGGCCGGCTGCCGTCGCGCGCCTCGCGCATATATTTCAAATAAATGGCTTCGCTGGCGTCGAAATAAGCGTAGACCTTGTCGGCCGATACCACGGTGGTCAGCACCGGCTCGCCCACGTTGACGAGGTTGCCGGCCGTGACGTTGGCGCGCGAGGTGCGGCCGGACACCGGTGCATTGATGTGCGAGAACTCCACGTTCAGGCGCGCCTGCACCAGGGCCGCTTCGGCCGCCTTGATGTTGGCCTGGGCGGTGCGGGCGGTGGAGCGCAGCTGGTCCAGCTCCTGCTGCGACACACCCTTGATGGCCACCAGCTTGTCGGCCCGCGCCTGCTCGGACGCGGCCTGCTCGGCCTGGGTTCGGGCGGCGGCCAGTTGCGCTTCCAGCTTGGCCGCTTCGGCGGCATAGGGCCGGGGATCGATGGTGAACAGGGGATCGCCCTTCTTGACCAGCTGGCCTTCGCGGAAGTGAACCGTGGTGAGCGTGCCCGCCACCCGCGAGCGGATTTCCACCGTGTCGGGCGCTTCCAGGCGGGCCGTGAACTCGTCGAATTCCTGGATGTCCCGGGTCGCCGCGGCGGCGACCGAGACCGCTGGCGGGCCGCCGCCCTTGGCGGGATCGTCGGGCTTGGCGCATCCCATCAGCAGGACTGCAGCGAGCAGCGTGAAGGCCAGATCCACCCGGGACCGGCGCAAGCAAAGCGCGAAACGCACTGCATACCTCATGACCCACCTCTCGATCGACAGCGTTTGCCGGCATCACACGGCGTGTGCCGGGCGATGAAAACAGTGTTCTACGTCGTGGTACGGTACTGCGAAGGCTGGAGCGAAGCGTACGGCATATTTTGAAATGGCGCTGGCGGCGGCCATTTCGATGATTGTTGGAAAGCCCGACACCGGGCCAGGGACACCTACCCTGTCATCATGCAGTCCGATTATCCAATACGGATAATAAAAAGTCACGATCAATCATGTTTGCCGGAGGAAGACGAGAATGGCGGCTTCCGCGCTTGACACGGTACCTACTAGTTGGTAGGATGCGTTCATGAACAAAGCCTCTACCACCGCCGATGACATCCTCGCCTGTGCCCGCAGCCTGATCGCCGCGGGCGGCTACAACGGATTCAGTTATGCCGACATCGCCCAGGTGGTGGGCATCCGCAAGCCCAGCATCCACCATCATTTCCCCAGCAAGGCCGAACTGGTGACGGTGCTGGTGGCACGCTACCGCGAGGCGGCCGAGCAGGGCATCGCGGGCCTGACCGGATCCGTCAGCGGCGCCCTGCCCCAGTTGCGGGCCTACATCGACTACTGGAAAGCCTGCATCGGCGACGCCAGCGCGCCCTTTTGCGTGTGCGCCCTGCTGGCCAGCGAATTGCCCAGCCTGCCCGAGACGGTGGCGCTGGAAATCCGCGCCTATTTCCGCTTCCTGTCCGGTTGGCTGAGCGCCACCCTGGAACGGGGGCAGCAGGACGGCAGCATCGCCCTGTCCGGCCCGGCGCGGGTGGAAGCGGAAGCGTTTATGGCCCTTGTGCACGGCGCCATGCTGTCGGCCCGGGCCTATGGCGATCCGGCCATGTTCGGCGCCATCATGGAACCCCAGCTGGCGCGGCTGGCGGCAGCACGATGAATTCGTCCGGGACGGCAGCGTCCCGATTTTTTTGCACCATAACTCTACCAACTAGTAGGTATCCAAATGAACTCTGCCCTTCCCTCCCCGACCTCCTGGCTCAAGACCTATTATCTGGGCCGCGCCGCGTTTGCCTTTGCCTGGCTCGCCCTGGCCGTTACCGTGGGCGCCCATTCGGCGCCGCTCGCCGCGCTGCTGCTGGTGGTATATCCGGCCTGGGACGCGCTGGCCAACCTGCTTGACGCTGCCCGCAGCGGCGGGCTGGCCGACAATCGCAGCCAGCTGATCAATGCCGTCGTCAGCATCGGCGTCGCGCTGGCGATTGCCCTCAGCCTGCCCTCGATGCGCACGGTGCTGGCCGTGTTCGGCGCCTGGGCCATCCTGGCGGGACTGCTGCAGCTGGGGACGGCGTTGCGCCGCCGCGCCGGTGGCGTGGCCAGGGGCCAGTGGGCGATGATCCTGAGCGGCGCCCAGTCGGCCCTGGCAGGCGCCTTTTTCATGGTCCAGGCCCGCGGCGCGGCCGAGCCGACCATTGCCACCGTGGCAGGGTATGCCGGTTTCGGGGGCTTTTATTTCCTGGTGTCGGCGCTGCTGCTGATGCGCGCGGCGCGCCGGGTCAGAACGAACTGATCAGCTCGGCAATCTGTTCCAGCTGCACGGGCCGGGCCAGGTGCACGTCGAAACCGCTGCCGGCCGGCACTTGCTGGGCGCGGCCCTCGCGCCAGCTGTCCAGGGCCACCAGGCGGGTGTGGCGCAACTGTTCGATGCGGCGCAGTTCGCGCGCGGCGCTGCGTTCCTGGTCGAGGGGCTTTTCCAGGGTCCAGAAAATCACGTCCGGTTGAAACCGTTTGGCCAGTTCGACGCCGGCGCTGCCGCCATCGGACAGCACGGCCGTGTGCCCCAGCAGCATCAGGATGGAAGCGAGCAGTTCGGCGCAGTGACGGTCGTCGTCGACCACCAGCACGCGCTTGGGAGTAGTTGAAATAGAGGGGGTCAAAGTGGCCGCCAGAGCAAATACAGCGTTGCGCGGCGAAGCTGGGGCCACAGGAATCTGCCGGCGCTGATTTGCGGCGCCAGAGTAACGTTACGGTACCACAGGCAGCCTGGATCGGCCGCCAAAGCGCAAGGAAATGTTACCGACAAGCGATTTCGACCTCTTCACGCCCGCGCGGCGTCGCGTTTTTACATCGCCCGCGTTGCGCGTTTCCCAACAATTGTCTTCACTGCATGTCGATCGGCCAACGATTGCGCGCGACAAGCTCCGGCTCAGGACAGCAATGTCATCGTACCCGTCGATGCGCTGGTGGGGCCGCAAGCTTCAGGCAGCGGCGGCGCCCTCGACCTGCTCCTTCTCGAACTTGTTGATCATGTCGAGAATCTTTTGCGTCGTATAGGGTTTGATGACGAATCCCTTGGCGCCGCCGGCCAGCGCAGCCAGCACGCGCTCGAGGGCGCTGTCGGCACTGACGATGACGATGAAGGCGCCGCTGCCGATGTGGCGCGCATGCTCGAGCACCGCCAGGCCGTTCATGCCTGGCATATGGATGTCGAGAAAGACGATGGCGCGGCGGTATTCCGCCTGTTCAAGCAGCTGGGCGGCCTGGCGCCCGTCGGCAGCGTAGGCGATGCTGCGATAGCCCAGGCTGCGCAGGGCGGATGCGAGCACTTCGCGCATCAGAGGTTCGTCATCGGCAATGATGACAGGGGTGGTGCTGGCCAAGTCTTGCATCATGAGTTGTCCTTCAAAGCTTCAGTTCATCGAGGTCCATCAGTGCGGCGTAGGCGTTGCGGGCACTGGCGCCGTCGCCCGCGCGCGCGGCTGTTTCAATTTCTCCGCCCAGGCGCGACACGCCGGGATAGCCGAACGAGGCGCCCGTGCCCCGCAAGGCGTGGCCCAGCTGCCCCGCTTCATCGAGCGCGCCGCTGTCGAGCAGTGCGCCGAGCGTGCCGAGCCGTTCGGGCAGGCCGGCGCCGAAGGCCTGGCGCAGTTCGCCGAAGCCGGGCAGTTCGTCCAGCGCACCCATGCGCTCCGGGGCAATCTGCTGATCGAGCAGCGCGGCCAGTTCGCGCGACAGCACCTGCACGTCGATCGGCTTGCCGATGCTGCAGGCGAATCCGGCCTGGGCGTACCGCGCCAGGTCGTCCTGCATCACGTTGGCGGTCAGCGCCACCAGCGGCCGGCCGTAACCGGCGCCCTTGAGCACGCGCGCCGCCGTCAGACCGTCCATCACGGGCATCTGGATGTCCAGCAGCACCAGGTCGAATTCGCCCGCCAGCGCCGCCTGCACCGCCTGCGCCCCATCCTCCACCACCTGCACCGACAGCCCCAGGTGCTCCAGCAGGGACACGATCAGGATGCGGTTGTCGGGGCCGTCCTCGGCCAGCAGCACCTTGCCGTGCAGGCGCACTGGCTGGTCGGCCGGCATGTCCACCGGTTCGGGCGCAGGCGCGGCGTGCAGCCATGCCGTGCCGGCCGCGAGCGGCGCCTTGATCTCCACAGTGAATTCGGAGCCCACGTGGTGTTCGCTGCGCACCCGCACTTCGCCGTCCATCTTGCTGGCCAGCTGGCGCACCAGGTGCAGTCCCAGGCCGGTGCCGCCGTACTTGCGCGCCACGCTGCTGTCGGCCTGGCTGAACGGTTTGAACAGCAGTGCCTGCTCCGCTTCGCTCATGCCGATACCGCTGTCACGCACCGCCAGCAGCAGACGCTGCCCGCCGGCTTCGTAGCGCAGCTGGAGCGTGATGTCGCCCAGCTCGGTGAATTTGACGGCATTACTGGCCAGGTTGAACAGGATCTGCTTCCAGCGGGTGGGGTCGCCCATCACCCGGGCGGGGAAGGGATAGGCCACGTCCAGCTGCAGCGCCAGCCCCTTGCTGCTGGCCTGGCTCTGCATCATGGCATGCACGCCGAGCGCCAGCTCCAGGGGCGAAAACGCAATATGCTCGATGTGCATGCGGCCTGCCTCGATTTTCGACAGGTCGAGCAGATCGTTGATGATTTCGAGCAGGTGATGGCCGTTGCGCAGAATGATGCTGCCGGCGTCGCTGGCCGGGCCGCTGCGCACGTGCTGTTTGATGATGCCGGCAAATCCGATGATGGCCGTCAGCGGTGTGCGGATTTCGTGGCTCATCATGGCGAGAAATTCCGACTTGGCCCGGCTGGCAGCTTCCGCCTGGGCCTGCAGGCTGCGGGTGCGTTCCAGGTCCAGTTCGCGCCGCCGCAGCGAGCGGATCAGCACCGTGAAGGCCGCCAGCATGGCCGCCACCGAGACCCCGCCCACCAGCGACAGCGCGGTCGAGAACGAGCGCCATTGCGCCAGGTAGAGCTGGTCCGTCACCGTCACGTTGATGATGAGGGGGAAATGCTCGATCAGCCGGGCCGCGCCCAGGCGCGCGACCTGCTCGCCGCCCTGGGAGAAGCGGGGCCCGGCGAATTTCAGCACGCCGTGCGTCTGCTTGAGCTGGTCGATGATGCGGAAGCTGCTGCCGGTGGCGTTGAGTTTGCCCATCAGGGTGTCGTCGTGAGGCGAGCGGGCCAGCAACATGTAGTCGCGCCGGTAGAGGGTGACGGTGGCACCCGCGCCCAGGTTGATTTTCTTGTAGAAGTCGCTCAGGAAGGTGCTGGAAAAGCCCACCAGCGCCACGCCGAGGAATTCGCCGTGGGGACCGTTGAGGCGCCGGCTCAGATAAAAAGTCCACTGGCCGTTACCCTTGTTGCGCACCGGCTGGGAGATGTAGGTATCGAGGTCGGGCCGGCTCTGCTGGGCCTTGAAGTAATCGCGGTCGGCCAGGTTGATGGGCGGCGCCGGGTAGGCGCGGGTGAAATTGACGACGTCGCCGTTGGCCGCCACCACGGTCGCCACGTCCACCTGGGGCAGACCCTGGATCTTGTCGCGCATGCTGGCGAACTGGGCTGCGGTGCCCAGGTGCTCGCGCAACTGCTGGTCGTCGGCGATGGCGCCCGCCTTGACGCTTTCAGCGATGCTGTCGAGCACCAGGAAAGCCGACTTGACTTCCTGCGCCGTCTGTTCGGCCAGGATCATCGAGATATTGTCGAGCTGCGCCGTCCACTCACGGGTCGATTGTTCGCGCGCGATCAGGATGGCGCTGCCCACCGTGCCCACGATGGCCAGCACCAGAAAACCCGCGAGAAAAGTGGCAATCCTGCTTGAACGAAATCGGCCCGGCATAAGCGCTCCAGGGGAAAAAGCTAAGGTAGCATGGACTGGTAGTTCCCAACAGCAATGAAGGAACGGCGTTGCCGAACGGGCACACCCGGACGGGCTAGCCCATCCGGGTCTCCGCCCCCCGCATGGGCGCAAAGGCTGATTACGGCGGGCCCGCTTGCGCTGCGGCCCTGCGGCCGGTATGGCCGCAGGGCAAGCTTGCATGCATACTTGTTCCATATGCCAACTTTATCGCTTGCATGCCGCCCTCCCTCGCCCACGCCCCCGCGCCCGCTTTCCGTTCGACCCTGATTCGACTGGTGTTGGCGTGCGTGTTGCCGCTGGCAGGGTGCGCGGCACTGTTGATCGTTCACGTCTACCAGAGCGAACAGGCCGGCCTCACAGCAAACGCACTGAACCGCGCGCGCGCCGTCGCCTTATCCATGGACCTCGCGCTTGCAAGTACTGGCGCATTGATCGACCGCCAGGCGGCTGCCGCGCGTGTGCTGGCCGGGCAACGCCTGCCGCCGTCGTGGCGGGTGGCCCTGATCGACACCGACGCCCGCATCCTGGCGCGCAGCCACGAGCCGCGCAGCTTTGTGGGCAAGCTGGTCATGCCCGACCTGCGCCAGCGCATCGCCAGCAGTGCCGAAGGCTATTACGAATCGATCACCCTCGACGGGGTGGGCGTGCTGACCGTGTACAGCCACGCCGGCGCCAGCGGTCGCGCCGTCGCGCTGGGCATTCCCCTGGCCGAACTGCGCGCCAGCCTGCACCGGGGCATAAGCTGGTTGATCCTGTGTACGCTGGCCGCCACCGGATTGGGGCTGGTGCTTGCATCGCTGATCGCACGCCGCCTGGCTGCTTCGCTGAGTGGCTTGACGGGCCCGGCCGCCGCGCTTGGCGGCGATGCGCCCCTGGTGCTGCCGCGCCTGCATTTTGCCGAAGCCCGCCTGCTGGGCGAGGCGCTGGCCGCCGCCCAGGACAAATTGATGGCGATGCGGAACGGCTTGCGCAGCAGCGAGCAGCGGCTCGACCTGGCCACCCAGGCTACCGGCATCGGCATCTGGGTGCGCAGCGCCGCCGGGACCGAAATCTGGGCCTCGGCCCAGTGGCGCCGCCTGTTCCAGTTCGGGCCCGACGACACCATCACACTCGAGCAGGTGTTCGAGCGCATCCATCCCGACGACCGCGCAGCCGTGCGCGCCTCCCTGCTGGGGATCGGCCGCCAGGACAGCAGCTACGACATCGAATACCGCCTGGCCCTGCCCGGCCAGCCGCTGCGCTGGATTGCTTCGCGCGGCCGCTTCGAGGCGGCGGGGCCGGCGGGCACGGACCTGGTGCTGGGTATTTCGTCGGACGTCTCGAACCGCAAGCTGGCCGAACTGGCCCTGCAGCGCAAGCAGGAGCAGATCGTGCATCTGTCCCGCGTGAGCATGATGGGCGAATTGTCGGGCGCGCTGGCGCACGAGATCAACCAGCCCCTCACTTCCATCCTCAGCAACGCGCAGGCGGCGCAGCGCCTGATCGAACAGAGGCCAGCGCCGCTCGCGGCGATCGGCGAGATCCTGGCCGACATCGCCGCCGAGGACCGCCGCGCCGCGGAAGTCATCCGCCGGCTGCGCGGCCTCTTGCGCAACAGCGAAGCGGTGCGCGAGTCGGTCCATCCTGCCGACCTGGTGGACGACGTGCTGGGCCTGCTGCGCAATGAACTGCTCAACCGCGAGATCGGCGTCGAGCGCCTCGAAAGCGGCACCCCCGCCCCCATCCTGGCCGACCGCATCCAGCTGCAGCAGGTCTTGATCAACCTGATCGTCAACGGCTGCGACGCCATCGACAGCGCCGCCGCGTCCCTGCGCAAGCTGGTGCTGGCGATTGACCACCGCGACGACGGGGTCAGCATCGCCGTGCGCGACAGCGGCGCCGGCATCGCCGCAGCGCGCCTCGATGGCCTGTTCGACCCCTTCCAGTCCACCAAGCCTGACGGCATGGGCCTGGGCCTGTCCATCTGCCGCACCATCATCGGTGCCCACGGCGGCCGCATCGATGCCGCCAACGGCCCCGGCGGAGGCGCCTGTTTTACTTTTCATTTGCCGAGGAATACATGACTGCCAGCGATACGCCCTCCCCCGTGGTGTTTCTTGTCGACGACCAGCCGCAGGTGCTCAAGGCACTGGCGCGCGTGCTGGAAGCGAACGGCTTTGCCGCCCGCACCTTCGATTCGGCCGCCAGCTTCCTGGCCGGATCCCACCACGCCCAAGCCGGCTGCCTGGTGCTGGACCTGGCGATGCCGGGCATGGACGGCATGGGTCTGCAGCAAGCCTTGCGCGCCCGCGAGAGCCTGCTGCCCCTGATTTTTTTGACCGGCCACGGCAGCATGGCGGCCGGTGTCGCCGCCATGAAACAGGGGGCCTTCGATTTCCTGTCCAAACCGGTCGACGTCGAGCAACTGCTGGCCGCGGTGGCCCAGGCCTTTGCCCGCAATCAGGCGGCGCGTGCGCAGCTGGTGCGCAAGGAGGAAGCCTGCCGCCTGATCGACCGCCTCACCCCGCGCGAGCGCGAGGTAATGGCCCTGATCGTTGCGGGCAAGCTCAACAAGCAAGCGGCGGCGCAGCTGGGCACGGTGGAAAAAACCGTCAAGGTGCACCGCGCCCGCATCATGCAAAAGACGGGCGCCGACAGTTTCGCCACCCTGGTGCGCCTGTGGGACGCGGCGATGGCCTAGCCGCAGCGCCGCCCTCAGACCACGCGGAAGTTGGCGATCTCCAGCTGCAGCCCGTCGGCCTGCTGCTTGAGCGAAGCGCAGGCCGCCGAGGTCTCCTCCACCAGCGCGGCATTGTGCTGGGTGTGGCTGTCGAGCTCGTGGATGGCGCGCCCCACCTGGCTCACGCCCACCGCCTGTTCGCGCGAGGCGGTCGAGATATCATTCAGATGTGCGCGCATCTTCTTCGCATTGTCGACCACGGCAATCATGGTGGCGCCGGCCTGCTCGACGACGCGGGTGCCGCTCTCGATCTTGCCCACGCTGTTGGTGATCAGGGTCTTGATCTCGGTGGCAGCCGCGGCGCTGCGGTGCGCCAGGGTGCGCACCTCGGTAGCGACGACGGCGAAACCGCGCCCCGCTTCGCCGGCACGGGCCGCTTCCACCGCGGCATTCAAGGCCAGTATATTGGTTTGAAAAGCGATGCCGTCGATCACGCTGATGATGTCGCTGATCTGAGCCGACGAGGCATGGATGTCCTGCATGGTCTCGACCACCGAAGCAATGATGCGGCCGCCGCTTTCCGCCAGGCTGGCATTGTCCTTCGCAAAGCTGGCCGCCGCCGCGGCCCGGTCTGCGTTGTTGCCCACCGTGCTGCCGATTTCCTCCATGGCCGATGCCTGCTGTTCAAGCGAGGCGGCGGCCGCTTCGCTGCGGCCGGACAGGTCCATGCTGGCTGCGGCAATTTCGCCGCTGGTAGCGTGCAGATTGCGGGCCGAGTGGCGCACCGTGCGTACGAGCTGGTGCAGGCAATCGTAGGCGGTGCGCAGATCGGTGATGACGGCTGCCGGCTCGTCTTTCCCCCACGGCAGGGCGGGAGCACGCCGCAAGTCGCCCTGCGCCATTTCCTGCAAGTGCTTCCTGATCAGGCCCAGGCCGCCGCTGGTGACCAGATAAAAGGTATAAAAGAAATATACGGCCAGGCTGACCGTGAACACGATCACGGCCGTCACCACATTGCGGTCGAACTGCATCCCGGCCACGCGGGCCTTGAGTTTGCCGTCGAGTTCATCGACCAGCTTCGCCGCCAGCGCAAACTGGCCGGCAATGGCGCCGTCGGCCAGTCGGCGGAAGCTGCGCGGTGTTTCGGGATTGGTGGACAGGCTGTCGATCACGTTCTTGTCCGTGAACTTGTAGAACTGGTCCAGCCGGGCCGCCGCGGGCGCCGGATCGAGCCGCTGCATCAATACGGCATCGCCATTGAACTTTTCCAGGTCTGCCAGCAGACTGGCGTCTGCAAAGCGGGACACGGCGATGGCTTCGATCAGCTCGCGCTGCTCGGCGGCAGTGATGGTCCCGTCAGCCAGCGCAGCGAGTCCCCGCGCGCGCAGCTGGTCTCCGCTGCCGACCACGTCGGGAATCCGCGCGAACGCGGCGTCCATCAGGTAATAGGTCGCCATTTCAGGATCCAGGGTCAGGTTGGAGTTGTCCGTCGCCGCCTGCAGCAGCTTGTTCAAGGCCTGCGCATGCTCGGCGTGCAGGGCAAACGCCGCTGGCGCCGGCGCGTTGCGGGATCGCTCGTAGGCTGTCCGTGCCGCGGCGTACAGGGCGGCCGTCTGCAAGTTGGCGCCGTGCTCGTGCTCGACCGCCTCCAGCTTTTGCCAGGCCTGGGCCAGCTTGTCGCGCACGCCGCCGGCGCCGTCGTCGAGGCGCGCCTGCTGGGCCAACTCCAGCACGGGCAAGATGGCGCGGTTGTAATCCACCCCCACGATTTCCTTTTGCGAAAAGTCGATGTTTTCCGTGGCGCGCAAAAAATAGCTGCGTCCGAGCATGACCAGGGGCAGGGAAAACAGCAGGCAGATGATCAGCGCCTTCGAGCGGAAGGAAATGGTCCGCATGATGACCACGCCCAGGGTCCAGATGCCATGTGCGTGAAAAGCGCTTGCCGCTGCTGGCTCGCTGGCCGGCGCGGCCAGAAAGGCGCTGAGTTCGGCGCTAATTGGAGGATTTCTGCTGGTCATGGGGGATCCTTGTCAGGCTATCGGTCAGTGGGGAGTGTTATTGCGAACGTAGTCGAGCAAATGCGAAAAACGGACGGGGTCGATTGGTTTGGCCAGCACGCCGTCTGCACCAGCCATCAGCAGGCGGGCGCGGGCGATCGGATCGGCGTGACCCGTCACCATGATGATCTTCAGGGGCCTGCGCACGGCATCGAGATGCTCGGCGCGGCGTATGCGTGTCAGGGCGGCGACCCCGTCCAGTCCGGGCATGTGCACGTCCAGCAGCAGCAGGTCGAAGCCGGCCACGCCGTGCCCCATCGCGCCCGCCGCCGCGTCGATGGCGTCGAGCGCGCGCTGGCCGTCGGCCACCACCACGCCATGGTGGCCTTCGCGCTGCAGCAGGCCAACCAGAAGTCGCTGGGTGAATACATCGTCGTCGGCCACCAGCACGTGAAGCGGCGGCGGCGGACTGGTGGAAAGCTGCATGGCATGGCGCTATTGTTGTTTGAATGGCGCAAAGTATTTCAATGCGGCAATATCAGGTCTATCATCCTTTTGGGCTAGTCCCAATGTCTTTGCCTGGACATTCAATCGGACCGATGGTTTTAAATTAAGACGGAAGGGGCGGGCCTGGTGTGCTGGCTGGGAGGAAGCGCGCTGCCGCCGGGGCGTGTTCGAAAAGGCCGGCATTGCCATCGCAAACTTGTGCTTCATAGGGAAAAGCCGGGGCGCAGGCGCTGCGCAAAGGGCACGCTGGCGCTGAAGAGCACGCGTTGCGGCCTTTGCAAAGCGGGCCTGCCAGCCTGCCGGACAGGGCGCGCCTCCAGTTCCCCGTATTGGACCAAGTAACTAGACCGCAATTACAACACGGACAAGATGGGGATCAAGGACCAATTGCTTGAAAGAAACTAGCGGGTTACCATGCTGTTCAACGGGCCGGCACGTACTGCCGGGCTCGGAAAATCAGCACACGCGGGGAGGATTGTTTGAGTCAGTTACAAAAGATCGCCGTCGCCGACTTGCGGCTGGGGATGTATCTCAACAAGTTCGACGGTTCCTGGCTGCAGAGCCCATTCTGGAAAATGGGCTTTGTACTGGCCGATCCCGCCGATTTGCACAAGGCGCAGCACAGCGGATTGCAGCATTGCTGGATCGATCCGGCGCGCGGTGTCGCCGCGCCCGAGAGGGCCGATGAGGTGCCCGAGCCTGCGCCTCACATTGCGTCCCCTTCCCCGCCTCCGGCACCGGCCGCTCCCGCCAGCTTCGACGAAGCCATGTCGCATGCCCGTTCGATCTGCTCGGCGGCGCGGGGCGCCACCATGGCCATGTTCAACGAGGCGCGGCTGGGCAATGCCATCGACACCGAGGCCTGCCTGCCCTTGATTGCCGATATCACGGAATCGATTTCCAGCCATTCCGATGCGCTCATCAGCCTGGTACGGCTCAAGGCCAGCGACGACTACACCTATATGCATTCGGTGGCCGTGTGCGCGCTCATGGTGGCGCTGGCGAAGACCCTGGGACTGGATGAGGAAACTTGCCGCAATGCGGGCATGGCGGGCCTGCTGCACGATATCGGCAAGTCCTGCCTGCCGCTGGAGGTACTCAACAAGCCGGGCAAGCTGACCGACGCCGAATATGCCATTGTCAGGGAGCACCCCCTGCGCGGCCATCAACTGCTCTTGAAGGGCAAGTTCGCCAACGCCGCCGTGCTCGACGTCTGCCTGCACCACCACGAGAAATTCGACGGTACGGGCTATCCGGACCGCCTGCGTGGCGAGGAGATCAGCCTGCTTTCGCGGATGGGCGCGGTATGCGATGTCTACGACGCCATCACGTCCAACCGTCCCTACAAATCCGGCTGGGACCCGGCCGAATCCGTCGCGAAGATGCTGTCATGGGCCGGCCATTTCGATGAGAAGGTGCTGACCGCCTTCATCAAGACAGTGGGCATCTATCCGACCGGTTCGCTGGTGCGCCTGCGCAGCGGCCGCATTGCGGTAGTGGTGCAACAGCACCCGACGGCGCTGACCCGTCCCGTCATCAAGGCATTTTTTTCGGAGAAATCGGGCGCTCACATTCCCACCGAGCAGATCGACCTGGCCCGGCCCGGGGAAATGGAAATGATCGTGGGCCGCGAAACCCGCGACCACTGGGATGCGGCCTATATCGATCGGATCTGGGCCGGCGCCTGAGCTCAGAGTGGAAAGATACGCAGGGCGGCCCGCCGGACCCGGCCCTGCGCCGCCAGCACGCTTTCAAAAAACGCCAGGTTGGCGCTGGCGGACTGCAAGGCAAGCGCATAAGACTGTCGCGCTGCGTCGCTGCCTGCGAGCAGCTGCACTCTCTGCTGCTCCGACATCTGCCCGGCCCGCAGCACCGCATCGATGGCGGCGCAGGCCTGTTGCATCTCGGCGTGCACCCTCGCCATCCTGGCTGCAGCCTGCCGCACTTGCCTTTTCAGCAGCAGCAATTTGATAAAAGACTGCATGATCCACTCTAGCTGTGTCCAAGCCAAAAGACTAACTGCCGCGGTGCAATTGGCCTATTGGACTTTGGGCTAGTGGCGTATCACACCGGAGGGAACAGCGTCGCGCCTGGCTCTGCTGCTCGCATCACTGCATATCGATCCGCCCATACACGCCGTGCGCTTCGTTGCCCGGTCCGGCCGCGTAGAACAGGGTGGTGACAGGCTGCGCGTTGACCCCGTTGCCGAACGCAAACCCCCACAGGCCGTCGATGACGATGGGGCTGCCGTCGGCCTTGCTCAGCGCGCCCATCCAGGCGCCCGTGTTGGGATCGAAGGCATTGATCTTGCCATCGCCGAAATTGCCGACAAGGATAGCGTTGCTGAAGGTGCCCAGGTTGGCGGGCGCCTGCGCCAGACCCCAGGGCGCGTTGAGCACGCCGCCAGTGGTCAATTCCTTGACGTAGTTGCCGGACATATCGAACACGGCCACCACGCCCAGTCCCGCGCCCGGGGTCTCGTCGGTGGCGCCGGTGGCGCGCTTGGCGTAGGCGATATACAGGCGGTCGCCGATGGCCTGGATATTGAAGGGAGCGTAGCCGCTGGGCAGATTGGGATCGCGAAAGCCCCCCGGCGAGATGACTTTCGCAAACGTGCCGTCGAACACGTCGATGGCGCCGTTGCGGAAGTCGGCCGCATATATGAAATTGGCCGTGCCCACCTTGCCGATCGCCAGGCCTTTGTACACGGGACCGGTGGCGCCGCCGTCGACCACGGTGATGGAAGAGTTGCGGTTGACGGCGGGCGACCAGCCCGAGTCGGTGCCCGCCTCGCCCACGAAGATGAAGGCGGCGGCGCCCGTCACGGCGTTTTGCGTGACCTTGAAATCCTGCGAGCCGTTGAAGACGATGCCGGTCGGATGGGCTTCACCGGCCGCGCCGGCCGGGATGGCGACCACCAGGGATTGCGGCACGCCATTACCATCGTACAAAGTGGAGAAATTGCTGCCATTGTCGTTGACCCAGACAAAACCGGTGGGATTGAAGGCCACGCCCCAGGCGTTGACCAGATGGGCATCGGTGTGCGGCGCGCTGATGGTGCCGTCCGAGACCAGGGTCGTGGTGGCGAACTTGCTGGCGGCGCTGACGGGGATGGTGGGCACGGGCGCGCTGGGCATGGGCATGCTGCTGCCGCCGCCATAGCCACCGCCGCCGCACGAGACCAGAGCTAGGACAAGGGTGCCGGCCACACAGGCACCGATCGCCTGGCGGGCAGATACTGGGTGTTTCATGATGTCTCCTTCAGTCGGATGATTCGGGAACACGGCAAGTCACCGTGTATGCCCCCACTCCGGCAAAAGGTTCAAGCGAGTGAAATCAAAAGGCGCGGCTGGCGCTGAAGGCCAGCGCGCGGGGCCGGGGCAGGCTGTCCGGCGCGCCTGGTCCCAGCGCATGGCGCGCCAGCCAGGCCAGCTGGTAATTGACGTCGCCCTGGTCCAGGCTGATGGCGAGACGGGCATCGAGGCGGTCGCGCTGGCGCAGGGCGGCGCCCGCCAGGCCATGCAGCCAGCCCAGGTGGACCAGCAATTTGAGCTGTTCGCCGAGCGGACGAAAGCCGTTTGTCTCCAGATACAGGGTGTGGCCGCCCTCGCCGTAATAGGCCGGCGACCAGGATAAGCGGGCGTTGCTGCGGTCGAAGCCGACGCCGGCCACCAGCTCGTTGTAGCTGTAGGGGGCGGCGCCGCGAAACTGGTGGCGGATCGCGCCCACGTCCACGCTGACCCCGGCCGCCAGCCGGCGCGCCAGCCCGGCGTAGGCATCGAATTCGCTGATGCCGGCCCGGCCCGCGAAGGCCAGGCCGCTGCTGGCGTGCAGGCCGGCGTAGGCGCCGTTGACAGCGTCCCAGTCGGCGCCCGCTTGCAGCACCGGCCTGCCGTTCGACAGGGAGACGCCGCGCGCCACCGCTTCGCTGCTCACGCTGGCGTTGAACGATTGCCTGGCTTGCGCCGAAGGCATGGCAAGCGCGATGGCGCAGGCGAAGGCGACGGCGACGGCGAAGGCGAGTCTGAGCGCGCTCAAGGCAGCGTGCGCGCGGCCGCGGCGGCGCTGGTGCTGCTGGTGTCGATGTCGTTGGCGGCGGTGGAACAGAGGCATGCGCAGTGTCCGGCGAGGCGCCCGATGGTGGCGCAGGCATCGATACTACCAGCCCCCGCCCCCGCTGCGCCAAGGCCAGCCGGCTGCAAACCGGCCTGATCGCCCGCCCGGGCTCGCGCCTGGCGATAATTCCAGCATCAGCGCCAGCAGGCCGCTGAACTGGGCGGCGGCATAGGACGAGCCGCTGACCAGACCCCAGCGCTTGCCCGGCAAGGTGGCCGGGATGTCGGCGCCGGGCGCACGCAGGGCCACCGCCGTCGTGCCCGCGGCGCCCACCGCCAGCACGCCCGCGTACGAGGCGGGAAAGCCGCCATCGGCCAGTTGCGGATCGGCCGCCGCCACCACCGTCATGCCGCGGCTGCGGGCGGCATCGAGCAAAGCGCGCAACAGGGGATCGGGCGGGCCGCCCAGGCTCAGGTTGATGATGTCGGCCTGGTGGGTCACGGCAAAGTTGAGCGCTTTACCGAGCGTAAAACTGTTGCAGCGGGTGTCCTCGGCGCGCTCGCCCGAGCATGCCCGCAAGGCCAGCAGGCGCACGCCCGGCGCCACGCCGGCGATGCCGATCCCGTTGTTTGCGCGGGCGGCGATGATGCCTGCGACGGCCGTGCCATGCGGCTCCGGCGGTGGCGCGCTGGCTGCATCGACAAAATTTTCCTGCAGGGCCAGCTGGCCCGCCAGGTCCGGGTGGCCGCCATCGACGGCGCTGTCGATCAGCGCCACCCGCACGCCCTTGCCCGTGCTCACCCGGTGCAATTGGCCGAGGTGCCAGAAGCGTTCGGCCGGCTGCAGGGACGCCAGTGGATCGCCACGCTGCAAGCCGTGGAACTGCTGCAGGGGCTGGGCCCACAGCACTTGCCGCTCCTGCGCCAGCGCGGCCAGCGCGGCGGCGCCGTCAACGCCCTTCACCTGCATGACGTAGCAATCGACGCCGATCACGGGCATGGGCCAGCTGTCGATCACTTGCAGGCCATGGCGGCTGGCCAGCGCCTCGGCTTCGCGGCGGCGGGCGGCCTGGCTGCCGTCGTTGGGATAGGCGGCGCCGTAGCCGTCCGGATGAAAATGCTGGGCCGGCAGGCGCAGCATCACAAGCAACTGAGGTAACTGAGGTAACTGAGGCAGCTGCGGGCCTGGCGCGGCCGCCTCGGCTGCGTACGCGGGGCTCAGCCAGATCAAACAGCACCACAAGGCTGCCAGCCAACGAAGCCTCATGGCTGCGCGTCCAGCGATGCCGCCAGCAGCACCGCCCGCTCGCGCCGCAGGGCCTGCAGCACGCCGGCGCGGGCGCCGGATGGCACCGTCAGCAGATAGGCGCCCTGGGCGGTGGGACCGTCGCTGATGCGGGCGCCGTTCGCTTGCAGGATGCGGCCGATGTCGGCGGCGCTGGCGTCGGCGCGGAACTGGATGATCACGTCGCCGGCACGGGGAGAGGCGGCGCCCAGGGCATGGTACTCCGGTGATGTCGGTATGCGTCCCGGCAGGATCAGCAGCACGGCCAGCAGCGCCACGCTCGCCATCTGGCCGGCCACCAGCCAGCCCAAAGCGATGGGGCGGCGCCACCAGGGTGTGGTCTGCGGTTCGAGCCGGGGCAGCAGTCGCCCCAGGGCGGCGTCGGCATCGAGCTGGGGCGCCGGGTCCGGCTGCGCGGCCTGGAACTCGCGCTGCCAGGCCAGGTCGGCCCGGCAGTCGGCGCAGCCCTGCAGGTGGCGTTCGACCATGGCCTGCTCCGCGCCCTCCAGGGTGCCGGCCGCGGCCCAGGGCAGCAAGGCGGCCACCCGTGGGTGTTCGCCCTGCGGTCCTTCCAAATGTGCTTGCTGCTTCATCGCTCGTCTTCCCTCAATTCTCCCAGCAGCACCCGCAGCTGGCGGCGCGCATGGAACATCCGCGTTTTAACCGTATTGACGGGGCAATCGAGGATCTGTGCGATCTCCCCGTGATCGAGATGGTGCAGATAGGTCAGGCTGACCACCGCCCGCTGCATGGCCGGCAAAGCCGCCAGCGCCGCCGCCACCGCGCCCCGCAGCTCGTGCAATTCGCACAGGCGGTCGGGCGCGCCGGCGCCGTCGTCCTCGATGTCTTCCAGCTCGCTTTCCTCGGGCGGGTCCAGCTTGCGGAAGGCTTTCCTGGCCGTCCGGAAGGCAATCGCAAAGATCCAGGTCGACACCTTGCAGCTGCCGTCGAAGCTGGCCGCCTTGCGCCACACCACGAGCATGGTATCGTTGATCACTTCCTCCATCAGGCTGCGCTCGCGGCTCAGGCTGCCCAGAAAGCGCTCAAGGCGGGGGAAATAGATCCGGTACAGCGCCTCGAACGCAGCACGGCGCCCGGCCGCCACCTGGGCCAGCAATTGCCGGTCCCCGCTGTCGCGTCCTGTGCCGTCTTCCGCGCTCGTCTTCGCCCCGATCGCCATCCGTGCTCCATGCCCCCTGTTTCCCGTTCACGGTTGATGCCGTCTCGCCGGAAAAAGGTTCATCTTCTCTCGCATGGTAATCCAGCGGGCTTGCATTCGTCTGCCTGGCTGTTGCATGATCGGGGCCGGCGCCGCTCCGGCGCCCCTCTCACCGGAAAGACAGCCCCATGGAACTCGACCCAATCGACACCGTCGAACAAGCCCGCGACGCGCGCACCATTGAAAAGGCCAACTCGCGCCTGAACGTGCTGGTGGCCATCACCGTGGCCCTGCTTGCCACCTTCATGGGCATCTGCAAGGTCAAGGACGACAACATCGTCCAGGCCATGCAGCAAGCCCAGGCCAACAAGCTCGATCACTGGGCCTTCTACCAGGCCCGCAATATCCGCGAAGACCTGGCCAAGGCCACCCTGCTGCAGCTGCAACTGGCCGCCCCTTCCGCCCCGGCCGCCTCGAAAGCCCAGTATGACAGCGCCATCGCCCGCTACCAGGCCATGGCCCAGGAGCAGAACCAGAAAAAGGAAGCGCTCAAACAGGACGCCGACCGCGACCAGAAAGACTACGACGCCGCCAACTTCCGCGACGACCAGTTCGACCTCTCCGACGCCTTCCTGGCCATCAGCGTCGCCCTGCTCGCCGTCACGGCCTTGACGGGCCAGCGCTGGCTGTATGTGGTCAGCCTGGTGCCGACCGCGTTCGGGGTCTTGATGGGGCTGGCGGGCTTGCTGCAGTGGCGGATTCACCCGGGGTGGTTGGTGGGCTTATTGACGTAAACCGATCGGCATTGTTTCAGCCGCTGGCGCGTGATCATGCGGGGACTGGCCCTGCGGGCCAGTCCCCCTGCTAAACGCGCCAACGCCTGATCTAGCCCCCGTGCGCAAACTCCGGATAATCCGTCATTCCGCCATCGACAAACAAGGTGGTGCCCGTCACATACGACCCCACGTCCGACACCAGCACCGTCACCATGCCGGCGATGTCGGCGACCTGGCCCATGCGGCCCAGGGGGATTTTGCCGAGCAGGTCGCGCAGCTGGGCAGGGTCGCTCCAGACGGATTTGTTGATGTCGGTCTGGATGGCCCCGGGGGCGAGCGCCAGTACGCGCACGCCGAAGGGGGCGGCTTCCTGGGCCATGGTCTTGGTCAGCATCGAAAGGCCCGCCTTGCTGGCCGTGTAGGCGCCGTAGCCGCTCCAGGCGATCGTCTCGTGGACCGATGAAATGTTCAGGATCACGCCCCGCTTGCGCTCGACCATGCCCTGCAGCGCCAGGCGCGAGCAGTTGAAGGTGCCGAACAGATTGACCTCGATGACTTTCCTGAAATCCTCGGGCGCAATCTCCCAGCTTTTCGCCTGCCTGCCATCCATGCCGGCGCAGTTGATGAGGATGTCGATGGGGCCGAGGCCCGCCGTCACCTTGGCAAACATGGCGTCGACGGCGGCGGTGTCGCTGACGTCGGCCTGCACCGCCAGCGCCGTGCCGCCGGCCTCAAGGATGGCCTTGACGACGGCGTCGGCGTTCTCCGGGTGGCTGACGTAGTTGACGCCGACCCGGGCGCCGGCCGCGGCCAGGGCGGTGGCGATGGCCTGGCCGATGCCGCCGCTGGCGCCAGTGACGAGGGCGGTCTTGCCTTCAAGTGTGATCTGCATGGCGGGTGTCCTTGGTGATGGTGTGGGAAGTGGCGGCGTCCCGGTCGAGCCAGCCGCCCTTGAAGCCGGCCTGCTGCAAGCCGCGCCGCAGGATGGGATGGTGGCGGCCCAGCCGCCAGGGGAAATCCTGCTGGTGATTGGCGATCATGATGACGGTGGCCCCTTCGTTGATGCCGAAGTGGTAGGGCGAGACCCAGCCCGCCTTGCCCGTCCCGGCGCTCTGGAAGCTGGGATTGAACGAGGCCTTGAAGCCGTAGGGATTGGCTTCGCGCAGGCGGCGCTGCTGGAAGGCGGCAATGGTGGGCAGCACGATCTCGGGTGCGAACGGCAGGCAGGCCGCCGCGGCCCAGGGGGCAATGGTGCCGTCGTCCGGGCCGTAGGGCGCGCCGCGCGCCACGTAATCGAAGAAATGCCGCTCGACGCCGTGCGTCTTGTGGACCAATTGGCCCGGGCCGTCGCTGGCCGTGACGCCCCAGCAGAATTCGCCATATTCCGCAAAGCCCATGGGATTGGCGATGGCGTAGCGCTGCTGCACCAGGGTCGCGCGGCGGCTGTTTTCAAAGTAATCGCAGCCGCGCGCGGCCATGTAGTCGTCCTGCAAGCCGCGGAAATCTACCCACAGATGCGACATCTGGTGGATGAACAGGGGGCCCGCATACAGGTAGTCGATGCCGTACAGGGATTTCCATTCGTAGCTGGCGGTCCAGGCCGCGTAGCATGCGCGGTCGATGGGAAACGTGGGCGAGGCCAGCGCCAGCAAGTACAAAATCAGCGCCTCATCGTACCCCTCCCAATGCCACTGCAAAAACCCGCTCTCCGGTTTCCAGCCGTGGCAGATCAGCTTCGCGTCCGCCATGATCCATTGCCAGTTGGCGCGCTCGTACAATTGCCTGGACAGGGCGCGGATGGCGCCTTCATCGGCATCGAGGCCATCGAAATACTCGCCGGCAGTGAGCACGCCGGCCAGCAAGAGGCCCGTGTCGATGCTGGAGAGCTCGCACTGCCAGGCGCGCCGGCCCGTCTCCATGTCGAGGAAGTGATAGTAAAAACCCTGGTAGCCGGTGGCGTCGGGCGCGGTGCTTTGCTCGCTCTCGGCGAAAAAACGCAGCGCGGCGAGAGTCAGCGCCTTGGCGTGGCCGCGCGACATCAGCCCCCGTTCCACGCCGATGGGATAGATGGTCAGGGCCATGCCGACCGCGGCGATGCTGGCCGGCCAGCCGGGCGCCGTCTTGTCGCGCACCAGGCCGTTGGCGGGATTGACCTCGCGTAGAAAATAGGCGAAGGAATCGCCCAGGACGCTGTCCAACAGCTGCGTATGTTCATCGACCATCCTTACCCGATCCACTCGATGCGCAGCAGGTTCGCCGACTGGGGTGCGAGCGCGGCGGCGAGGGTGAGCGCGCCGTCCGCCTGGCTGAAATTGACCGGCTCGAACACGGGCGTGGCCGCCTCCTGCAACTGCGCCACCTGGGCTGGCGACAGGTAGTCGGGCGCGCCCCAGCTGCGCCACACGCCGGCCGGGTTGGCGTGGCCGGCGTCGATGCGGGCGATGCTGACGGCGTGCGCGCGCAGCCCCGCTGGCGCCTGCACCATCAGCGACAAGTCAGCCGTATCGATAGGATGGCGGGGCATTGCCTGGTTGATCGCCAACACGTGGGTTATGTGCCCGGCGTCCAGCGCGCCCACCCACACCGCCATGGTGGGATGAGACTGCTCGACGGGATAATACTGCGCCCCCAGCTTGGCGACCATCGCAAAGGCGTGATAGATCGGCTTCTTGATGCCGTGCAGATTCATCAGGCCGAAGCCGCCGTGGAAGGGCACGCTGGGAAAATAGTTTTCCTCGAAAATGTCGGTGAAGGTCCAGTAACTGTAAGCCTGCACCACTTCGTCCACGCCCAGCACGATGCGCACGGCCAACGCTGCCGCCTCGGCGCTGTCGTGCAGGGGATCGCGCGGATTGGAGGTGATGTTCCACTCCGTATAGAGCAGTGGCTTGCCGGCCGCCTGCTCGCGGGCAATCAGGGCGTGCTGGCGCATCACGTCCAGCGGCGCGTGTTCCAGCTGGGTGATGGTGTCGGCGCCGATTTCACCGAAAGCGTCGGTGGGATAGTAATGGGTGCTGATGAAATCGGGCGGCAGGTCTTGCGCGGCGCAGAATTGCTGGAATTCGGGGATCCAGGCATTGCCCGCCGTGGCGGGGCCGCCCACCCGCAGGCGCGCATCGACGCCCTTGATCGCTTTGACGGACGCCGCATACATCTCGAAATACTGCTGCTGCGAGCCCTTCCAGAATGCATCCAGATTCGGTTCGTTCCACACTTCGAAATACCACTGCGCCACTTCCTCGATGCCGTAGCGCGCGACCCAATGGGCGGCCAGGCGCCGCATCAGCTCGGCCCACTGCTCCACGTGGCGGGGTGGCGTGACATTGCCCTTGTAGTGAAACACGATGTCGCCGCCGGACGACAAGGTCGAGGGCATGAAGGACAGTTCGACGATGGGCCGCATGCCGATCGAGAGCAGGAAATCGAAGATCTGGTCCGCATTGAAAAAGGAATAGACGAACTCATTGCTCTGGCAAATCAGGGTGCCCATGTCGTCGTCGAGCAGGCCGTGGAAGCGTACATACTTGAAGCCCAGTTCGCCGCTGGCGGTGGTCAGCTGGGCCTGCCAATCGGCGCGCAGGGCCAGGGTGGCGTGGCCGCTGCCGACGCAGGCGCGCCAGGGGTGGTGCAGGGGCACGGCGGCGCCGTTGAGGTCGCAGTGCAAGGGGATGTTCATGCTGGTCCGTCGCTTCCGATTCAATGAGTGAGAGGGACTCTAGCACCGGTAAGATGGCGCCGTTGTACGCCAGCGAACAGAGCAGGACAGATGCAGGGCTTATCGTGAGGAAGGCAGCTGCAACAAGGCACGCCGTCAATACACCCTCCTCTTTTCGGGCACGTCATGAGCAGCAGCGACTACGATTTTTTGATCATCGGCACGGGCGCCGGCGGCGCCACCCTGGCCTACGATCTGGCGCCCACGGGCAAGCGCATCCTTATTCTGGAACGGGGCGATTTTCTCAAGCGCGAGCAGGACAACTGGGATCCGAAAGCCGTGTTCGTCGACGCCAAATACCAGGCCGATGAAATCTGGCACGACCGCGACGGCAAACCTTTTCATCCGGGCATCCACTACTTCGTGGGCGGCAACACCAAGTTTTACGGCGCGGCCCTGCTGCGCCTGCGCGAAGCGGACTTCGGAGAAATTGTCCACGCGGGCGGCGTGTCGCCCGCCTGGCCCATCAGCTACGCCGAACTGGAGCCCTACTATTGCGCCGCCGAGCGGCTGTACCACGTGCACGGCACGCGCGGCGTCGACCCCACCGAACCGCCCTCCTCGCAAGATTATCCTTATCCGGCGGTGGCGCACGAACCGGCCGTGGCCCGCATCGTCGACGCGCTGACGGGAGAAGGCCTGCATCCCTTTCCGCTGCCGCTGGGCATCCTGCTCGACCAGGACGCCGCCGGCCAGCCCACCCGCCACAGCGCCTGCATCCGCTGCAGCGCTTTCGACGGCTTTCCCTGCATGGTCAACGGCAAGGCGGACGCCCACATCATTTGCATGGAGCCGGCGCTGACCCATCCCAACGTCACCCTGCTGACCAATGCCTGGGTCGAGCGGCTCGATACCGACGCCAGCGGGCGCACCGTCAGCGCCGTCCAGGTGCGCCGCAATGGCGTAATGGAATCGTATAGCGCCGCCACCGTCATCGTCGCCTGCGGCGCCATCAATTCGGCCGCCCTGCTGCTGCGCTCCAAGTCGCCCCAGCACCCGAACGGTCTCGCCAACGGCTCCGACGTGGTGGGCCGTCACTACATGCGCCACAACAACGCCGCCTTCATGGCCGTCAGCCGCCACCGCAACGACACCGTGTTCCAGAAAACCATGGCGATCAACGATTACTACGCCAGCGCGCCCGACTTTCCCTATCCGCTGGGCCACATCCAGATGCTGGGCAAGTCGCACGGCGACACCATCAAGGGAGAACTGCCCGGCTGGCTGCCCATCAAGCCCACCTTTGCACTGAATGAGCTGGCGGAACACGCGGTCGATTTCTGGCTGACCTCGGAAGATTTACCGGACCCGAACAACCGCGTCACGCTCGACGCCGACGGCGGCATTGTGCTCAGCTGCACGCCCAACAACATGGAAGGTCATCACCGCCTGCGCCAGAAACTGAAGGACATGCTCGAGGCGATGGACCTGCATCCGGAGCTGCTGGAACGGCGCGTCTACCTGGGGCAGGACATCCCCATCGGCGGCACCGCCCACCAGAACGGTACCATCCGCTTCGGCCACGACCCCGCCACCTCGGCCTTGAACGTGCATTGCCGCGCGCATGAGGTGGATAATCTGTATGTGGTCGACGGGAGTTTTTTTGTGTCGTGCGGGGCGGTGAATCCTTCGCTGACGATCATTGCGAATGCGCTCAGGGTGGGGGCCTATTTAAGAGGGCTGTAATCGAAGGCCGGGGACTGGCGCCGCCAGGTGCCATTCGTGGCCCGCAGGGCCAGTCCCCGGTTCTAACGATTACCCCGGCACCTTCAGTTCACCCACAAAATGCCCCTTGTACGCCACATCCCCCAGCGCCAGCCGCTGCGACGGCGTCTCCCGCTTTTGCAGCGCCTCCGGCAAGCTTGAAGCATCGCCCTGGTAGCCGATCGCGACGGCCGCTTCCACCTGCAGATTGTCCGGCAGGCGCAGCACCAGCGGCACCTTGTCGTATTCGATGCCGGCCATGCCGTGGGCGATCAGGCCCATGCTGTGGGCTTGCAGGGACAGCGACATGAAGGCCGAGCCCGCATCGAAGCTGTGGGTGCGGATGGGGCGGGTGCCGTCGTAGGAGGTGACGGAGGCAATGATCACCAGCGCGCCGGCGTTCCTGGCCCAGCCTTCGTTGAAAGGCACCAGCAAGCTGAGCAGGGTGTCGAATTCCGGCTCGCCCCGCATGCCGTAGAAAAAGCGCCAGGGCTGCAGGTTCGATCCGGACGGCGCCCAGCGGGCCGCTTCCAGCACCGTCAGCAGCTGCTCCTGGGTCATGGTGCGATCGGCAAAGGCGCGGGGCGACCAGCGGTCGAGAAACTGGCGGTCGATGGGATGGTCGCTGCTGCGCGAAGTGCTCATGGGCTCTCTCTGGTGGGAAAAAGCCCGATTATACGGCTGGCGCCAGCGCGCTGCAGGCGCCGGCCAGGTCAGCTGCGCTTGAGCTGGCCGATCACGCTGGCCACCTTGGTGGTGATGACGTCGACCGCCGGGCCATTCGCGCCGTGCGGCAGGATCACGTCGGCATGGCGCTTGGTAGGCTCGATGAACTGCTTGTGCATGGGACGCACCGTTTCCAGGTACTGGCTGACCACGCTGTCGACGGTGCGGCCCCGCTCGGTAATGTCGCGCTGCATGCGGCGGATAAAACGCACGTCGGGGGCCGTGTCGACGAAAATCTTCAGCGACATCATCTTGCGCAGGTCGGCGTCATACAGGGCAAACAGCCCTTCGATGACGATCACGGGAGCCGGCTTGACGGGGATGGTCTTGTCGGAGCGGTTGTCGATGGTGAAGTCGTACTCCGGCATGTCGATCGCCTCGCCGTTGCGCAGCGCCTGCACGTGTTGCACCAGCAGGGGCCAGTCGAAGGCCTGGGGATGGTCGTAGTTCTGCTTGCGGCGCACTTCCGGGCTGAGGTGGGACTGGTCGCAATAGTAATCGTCCTGCATCACCACCGACACCATCTCGGCGCCGAAGGACGCCAGCACCTGCTGGGTCACGGTCGACTTGCCGCTGCCGCTGCCGCCGGCCACGCCGATCACGAAGGGAAGAGAATGTTTGTTCATCCCGACATGATACCGGAGCGGCGCGGCGGCGGACAGGGCAGCCTCGATTAGAAGGCGTACTGCATTCCTGCCGACAAGGCGCGAATGGTCTGGCCCGGGATGTTGTCGCCCGCGTCGTTGCGCGGCGAGGCGATCGCCGTGCCGTGGCCGCCGGCACCCAGCGCGTAATGGGCACCCGCGCCCTGCTTGAGCATGGCGCCCGTCAGGTAGAGGGCCATCTGGCGGTCGAAATGGTACTTCAAGCCGATCGCGGTCATATTGGCGCGGTCGTTGGCGGTACCGAAATCCGGGCCGCCCGGGGTGCCGTTGGCGTGGGCCCAGGCCGCCATCAGATCGTAGCCATTGCCCAGTTCCTGGACGTCGCTGACGTAATAACCGCTGCGGGCGCGCTCGTTCAGGGTGGCATCGACGCCGCCACCGCGCCAGAATTTTTCGTAGATGGCGGACAGCTTGTTGCCGCCGAATCGGTAGCTGACGCCCAGCTTGGCCGCGCTCTCGTCGGAGACCACGCCGCCCGTGTCCGAGCTGCGGTCGACCGCCTGGTGGCGCTCGTAGCTGAGGGTGGCGAACAGGGGACCCTGCTCGTAGTTCAGGGCGGCGCTGTAGGCGTTGGTGAAGGCGCCGTCGTTGCACAGGGTCGAGCCGGGATCGGGCAGCGAGCCGGAACTGCCCGGGGTGGCGCCCGCACACACTTTTTCGCCCTGGGCGAAGGCGTATTTATCGGAGTCGGCCAGGTTGGCGTATTTCTGGCCCGGCGAATACAGCAGGTTGACGGAGAGGCCGTTCATTGCGGGTGAATCGTAGAAGATCGCGTGCGGCAGGCGGGCATCGAATTCGGCGCGCAGGTCGCCGCCCGTGTTGCCCATGATGGCATTGTAATCGCCAACGCTGGACGCGAACGGGTCCATGGCGGCCGTGGCCCGCTTGTACGGGGTGTCGGTCTTGCCCAGCATGATGCGGCCGAAATTGCCTGCCAGGCCGACGTAGGAATTGCGCGAACCGAGCGCGCTGGTCTCGGTGGGGGTGCCGGACACATTGACCAGGGTTTCAAACTGGACGATGGCTTTCAGGCTTGATGCGCCGAGCGATTTTTCGCCCCGCACGCCGAGGTAGGACAGATTGCTCGAGACCTGGTTCAGATGCTCCTTGCCGTTCGAGGTGGCATCGGCCGACAGGTCGGCAAAGCCGTACAGGGTGACGCTGGCGCCGCCAATGTGGGCGGTCAGGGGGCCGCCGGCGTTCTGCGGCGCCGCAGTGGGAGCGCGGGCTGCGGCCGGAGCTGGCGCGGTGACGGTGTCCAGCTTTGACTGCAGGGCCGCCATCTGCTGCTGCATCAGCGCCATCTGCTGGCGCAATGCGTCGACCTCATCGTCGGTGGCGGCGTGGCTGCTGGCGCTGGCGCCGTACAGGGAAAGACAAAGCAATGACAGGGTGCTCAGTTTCATGATGCGTCTCGTCCAATCGTTATCGTTGTCACCGGAAAGTTCATGCGCCTGCGCGCGCGGCCGGCGTAACCGCTGCAACGATGATAGGAGTGGGAATTTTCGGATTTCTTGACCGCGGTTAGCTCGGCGGGATTATGACCAGCTTGTAACCGCTTGCGGCAACGGCGGGGCGCGGTGCAGGCAAAAAAAATGCCGCATCTGTTCGAGGCGGCATAAGTCTTTCGGGATTCGCTCACCAATCATATAAGCAGGCGTGCGCTGCGTACATTACAAGCTGGTCACACACGTCCACCACACATCATCCGGCCGGTGCGAGCGGCAAAGAAATGCGCACGCGCAAGCCCGGCGCCGCGTTCTCCAGCACCAGCGCGCCGCCGTGCAAGTTGACGATGGCGGTAACGATCGATAAGCCCAGGCCGTGGCCGGGCAGCTGGCGCGCCTTGTCGAGCCGGTAGAAGCGCGCGCTGACCTTGTCCAGCTCGCCTTCGGGAATGCCCGGGCCATAATCGCGCACCGACAGGGTCGCTCTGCCTTCCTCGACCGCCACGCCCACCTCGATCCGCCCCCCTTCCGCCGCATACTTGATGGCATTTTCAATCAGGCTCGACAGCGCGGTGGCGATCAGGTTGCGGTCGCCCCGCACGCGCGCGCTGCTCAGGCGCACTTGCAGGCGCATGCCCACTTCATCGACGGTGGAGTCGTACATTTCCGCAATATCGCCGGCAATGTCGCCCAGCTCCAGCAAGGCGAAACCGCTGGCGCCCACCCCCGCTTCCGCCTGGGCAATCTGCAGCAGGCATTCGAACAGGCGGATCAGTTCGTCGATGTCGTCGATGGCCTCCATCGACACCGCCCGGAACGAGGCGACACTGGCGGCGCGCCGGTTGGCCGATTCCAGCTTGGTGCGGATGCGGGTGAGCGGCGTGCGCAGATCGTGGGCGATGGCGTTGGACACGTCGCGCACCCCGTGCATCAATTGCTCGATGCGGTCGAGCATGGTGTTGATGTCGTGGTTGAGCAGGCCGAATTCGTCCTGGCTGTAGTGGGGAATCCGCTGGCTGAGGTCGCCGGCGGCGATCACCCGCGCCGTCGTCCGCACCTCGCTGATACGGCGTGCGATCTGCTGGCGAAACAGGGCCGCGCCAAGCATGGTCAGGCCCAGCGAAAGCAGCGCACCCCAGGCCAGGGCGCGCAAGACCATGGCCTGCATGGCGCTCAGCTCGCGCAGGTCGTCGCCGATGATGAAGCGGCCGCCGTCGGCCAGGGCGAAGGCCATCAGGCGGGCCCGGGTGGGAACGCCGTTGCGCACCACGTCGGCGCTGACGATGGTGTTGAAGGGAGCGGCGATCGCCGGCCAGGCCGACAAATTGCCGCCCAGCCGGCGGCCGTCGGCAGCGAGCACCAGATAAATTTCGCGGTCGCTGTCGATGCCGTCGTTGAGCTGCCGGTCCACTTCCCCGGCCAGCCGGGGCGCCTGTTCCCACTGCAGGCGCTTGGCCAGGCGCTTGCCCTGGTTGCGCAGATCCTGATCGATGTTGTAGTCGATTACGCCCACCGTGCCGAAATAAAACACGGCGGACATGCCGATCATGGACAGCATCGCCAGCAGGCCGTAGCCCAGCACCAGCCGCGCCGCGATCGACTGGCGGGGATTAAACGATTCCATCGTCCACGTCGTCAGCGGGGTGCGCCGGATGAGCCGGGTTCGCGGACAGGCAGTAGCCCACCCCGCGCACCGTGTGGATCAGCGCGGGCAGAAAGCCGCGGTCGATCTTGTTGCGCAGACGGCTGATCTGCACGTCGGTGATGTTGGACTGGGGATTGAAATGGTAGTGCCAGACCTTTTCCAGCAGCATGGCGCGGGTGATGACCTGGCCCTCGTGGCGCATCAGATATTCGAGCAAACGGAACTCGCGCACCTGCAAATGGATGGCCTGGCCGGCCCGGCTGGCGCGCATGGTGCGCACGTCGAGCACCAGATCGGCGACCCGCAGCACGGTGGTGTCGCCCGGGGCCGGCACCCGGCGCAGCACCGATTCGATGCGAGCCAGCAGTTCACCCAGGGCAAATGGTTTCGGCAAGTAATCGTCGCCGCCGCTGCGCAAGCCGAGGATGCGCTCTTCCGTGCTATTGACGGCGCTGACCACGATCACCGGTGTCCGGTCGCCCTGCTCGCGCATCGTTTTCAGCAGGCTCATGCCATCGATCTGGCCCGGCAACATGCGGTCGAGCACGATCACGTCCCACTTGGCGCTTTCAATCTGGGCCAGGCCGGCGTGGCCGTCGTAGCAGCCGAGGGCGCGAAAGCCCGCCTCTTCGAGGCCTTCACAGATAAAACGCGAGGTGGCGAGGTCGTCCTCGATGACCAAAGCATGCAAGCAATTTCTCCCCATTTCGAATGGCCGGCCGGCGGCCGTCGCGCACAGCATAGCGTAAATCGACATTGAAAATCGGGCGGCCCGGCCTCGGTCCACCCGCGCGGCGTGCCGCACAGCACAGATGACTTAACTGTAATTGAGCGATGACGAAAACACGACACAGCGCAGGCACAATGGCGTAAATACTTCTATCGTTGGAGACGCGGCGCCCGGCACCAGGCTGGGTACTGCGACCTTGATGCGAGGGGAAATCATGCAGCAAACCGTGGCAAGCCGGGCTCGCGCCGCGACGCCCCGGCCGGACCTTGCGCCTCGTTTGAGCGGGAAGCGGCCCGGGCCCGCCAGTCTGCCGGCCTCCGCCCTGGTGTTGCTGCTGGCCGCCCTGTATCTGCTGCCCGGCCTGGTCGGCCACCAGCCCTGGAAACAGGACGAGACCTATATTGCCGACATCGTCCGCAGCATGCTCGACAGCGGCGACCTGCTGGTCCCGAGCACCGCGGGCGTGCCCTTCATGGAAAAACCGCCCCTGTACTATTGGATGGCGGCCGTGTGCGCGTGGCTGGCGAGTCCCTGGCTGCCCCTGCACGATGGCGCCCGCCTGGCCAATCCCCTGCTGCTGGGACTGACTTGCTGTCTGCTGGCGCGCACCGCCCGCGTGTGGTGGGGACGAGAACAAGCCTGGCTGGCGCCCCTGTTGCTGCTGGCCTGCCCCGGCATGTTTCTGCATGCCCACCTCTTGCTGACCGATCTGGCCACCCTGCCCGGGGTGGCGCTGGCCTTGCACGGGGCCGCCATCGCGCGCGCCCGTCCGGTGGCCGCCGGCGCCTTGATCGGCACGGGCGCGGGGATCGGCTTCCTGGCTAAGGGCCTGTTCGTGCCGGGAGTCATGCTGCTGTGCGCGCTGCTGATGGTGGCCGCGTACAAACCCGCGCGCAGCCGGGCTTGGTTCAGCACTGCGGGCGTCGCCCTCCTCGCGGCCCTGCCTTGGCTGCTGGGCTGGCCACTGGCCTTGTACCTGCGCAGCCCGGCCCTGTTCGACGACTGGTTCTGGCTCAACAATGTGGGCCGATTTCTCGGTTTTTCAGTGGCCCGGCTGGGCGCCTCGCACGACAGTTTTTTCTGGCTTAAAACTTTGCCGTGGTTCGCCATCCCCGCCCTGCCGCTGGCGCTGGCGAGCAGCCTCGATGCCCGCCGGCGCGCCACCCTTGCCGCGGCGTGCATGCCGCTGGCGATGCTCATCATCAGCATGCTGGCCGTGCTGGGCCTTGCCGCATCGGCCCGCAACAACTACGCCCTGCCGCTATTGCCGCCGCTGGCCCTGCTGGCCGTGCCCGTCGCTGCGTCGATGCCGGCCGGGCTGGGCCGGCGCCTGGACGGCCTGGCGCGGATGATGGCGGGGCTGCTGGCGCTGGCGGTCTGGCTGCTGTGGTGCAAGCTGCACTTTCCCGCCACGCCCCTGCCCTGGCTGCTGCCCGAGCAGGTGCTGCCGCACGAATTCAACGATCCCGTCAGTCCCTTGCGGCTGGCTGCGGCGCTGCTGTTGAGCGTGTATGCGGCGGGCGCGGCCGCGCGGCTGCGGCGCGCCGCCAGCCGCTGGCTGATCAGCTGGACGGCGGGGTTGGCGCTGGCCTGGACGCTGGTCAGCTTGCTGTTGCTGCCCTGGATCGATGCTGCCAAATCCTACCGCGCCGTGCTGAACGAAGCGATGCAAGCGATACCGGCGCAGCGCAACTGTCTTGCCAGCATTGGACTGGGCGAGAGCGAGCGCGCCATGTTGCATTATTATTTCGGCGTCGTCAGCGTCCAGGTCCTGCGGCCAGCTGCGGCGCCCTGCGAAATGCTGCTGGTCGAACAAACCAGGCGTCAAGCGGTGCCCTTGCCGGATGCAGCGAACTGGCGCATCCGCTGGCAAGGCGGGCGGCCGGGCGACAGCAACGAACGCGTCACGCTGTATCTGCGCGAAGGCGCCGCCACAGCGCCGCCTTAGTAAAGCAGCTCAGAATTCGAGGTGGGCGCGCGCCGCCACGATCGACACGGGACCGCGCGCGTGGTTGTAGGCCGGGTTCAGCACATGCTGGAAATCGACCGTCAACGTCAGATGGGAATCGAGCCGGGCCGCATAATACATCTCGACAATCTTCTCAGGCGCGTAAGCCAGCTGGCCGTCGCCGATCAGGATGCCGATGCCGCCCCGCGCAAAATAGTGTTTCGCGTCGTTCGACAGCGCATTGACGACGACGCCGAGGCCGACCGTGTCGCCCGCCCTGCCCCAGCGCCCGCCTTTCAGCGACGCGCCCGCCGACACGGTGCGGTTGATTTCGGTAAATTCGTAAGCTTCCTTGCTGCCCTGGTTCATGCCGGCGCGGGCAAACAAGCCCAGCTCGGCGGCCACTTCCTGCTCGAGGTTGACAGAGACGCCGCCGCGCGAACTGGTGCGGCGCACGGCGGCGGTATCGGGCACATCGCCCGTCTGGCTTGTCGCTGCGACGGCATCGTCATAGCGTCCCATGCGGCCGTGATTGAGAAAGCCCAGCAGCTTGACCTTGCCGGGGTGGCCATGCCAGTCGAGGCGCTGCTCGAATTCGCCCACCCACATCTGCTGGGAGAAATCGACCGAGGTCACTTTCCCGTTTGGCACTTTCGACAGCTGGAATACGCCGGCCCGCACGGTCTGGCTGCCGTGGAACCATTCCGCGGCGGCGCCATAAGTAAAGCCCCAGGCGTCGGCGGCGTAGTCGAAGGTGCCCGTGTCGATCAGCGACCAGTTGAGGAAGTCGGCGCGGGGATCGTGGGCGTAGCTGTTGGTGTCGAACAGGTCGGTCACTGAAAATTTGCCGATCGTCAGTTCCAGCCGTTCGCTGGTGCGCGGTCCGGCAAACTGGTTGGCCCCCGCTTCCACGGTGTCGCTGGCGCCGCCCAGGGCAATCACCTGGCGCAGGAACACGCGTGGCAGGCGCAAATACGGCGTGTTGGCGCCCACTTTATACGCTTCACCGCTGGGAAAGCCGGCCACGCCCACGGTATTGCTCAGCCCAAACCCCTGGTCGATTTCCGGGTTGAACCAGAGCTCCGCGCCCCGCCACGGCCGCACGCCCAGATAGGCTGTGAGGTCGGTGGTTTCCTCGGTCCTGCCCCGCGGCGACAGGCTGTTGTCGCCGCTGTAGGGTGCCTGGAAAGACTGGTGGTGCTGGGTGACGTTGGTCGCCTGCGCATGCCAGGCCCAATCAGCGTCGTCGGTGGGCGCTGCCGCCTGCGCGAAGGCGGCGGCCGGGGCGATCAGCGCCAGGCCAAGCGCGGTGCATAGGAACGGACGGGAAAATGGAAAGACGCGCATGTTTCAACCTTGCATTTGAAAAGTAATTTTGCGCTGCACAATAACCTATTTTGCTGTGGGAAGGCCAGATGCAAAGGCGCCCGTGTGTTCCCGCTGCAACGGACCGTCCGCCACGCCACAGGCCTGGGCAATTGTGCGCCCGTGGAAAAATTTGTAAGCGAGAATCAGCGTGCGGTAATTTGTACAGACCGCGAGGGCACTTCCACTTCTTCATAATAAATCAAAGGAAAATCATGAAAACCACGCTCACCATGCTGGCCGCCGTCGCCGCGCTCAGCTTCTCCACCTTCGCCGCCGCCCAGACGCCTGCCGCCGCCCCAGCCAAGCCAATGGCACCGGCCCCGGCTGCGACGACTGCACCAGCGCCGGCAGCTGCACCCATGGCCGCGCCGGGCGCAAAGATGACTTCAGCCGAGTACAAGGCCGCCAAGAAGCAGATCGAGGCCGACGAAAAAATGGCCAAGGCCGAGTGCAAGAAAATGAAAGGCGACGCCAAGTCGGCCTGCAAGAAAGAAGCGGAAGCGAAGGAAAAATCGGCCATGGCCGATCTGAAGGCACGTAAATAAGCAGCTGGCATTGCGTCAGCACGCCCGGCGTGTCGCTGACGGGAATACCGCGCGCGGCCTGCCGCGCGCCTCCCGCTTGCCTACCGCTTGCTTACCGTTTGCTCACCGCTTCGTCGGCGCATCCTTGTTGCGATGCAGCTGCTGGCGCGCCGCCTTGCGCTCGGCGGCCCGCTCGAAGCGGCGCTTCTGTTCTTCCGTCACCAGTTCCAGCGGCGGCACCGCCTGGGGTTTGCGGTCGGCGTCCACCGCCACCATCGTGAAATAGCAGCTGTTGGCATGGCGCACCTGGCGCTGCTGGATATTTTCCGTCACCACCCGGATCCCCACTTCCATCGAACTGGTGCCCGTGTAATTGACGGAGGCAAGAAACGTCACCAGCTCGCCCACGTGGATGGGCTGCAGGAACATCACCTGGTCGACCGACAGGGTGACCACATAGCTGCCCGAATAACGGCTGGCGCAGGCATAGGCCACGCTGTCGAGGTACTTCAGGATGGCGCCGCCATGTACATTGCCGGAAAAATTGGCCATGTCGGGGGTCATCAGGACCGTCATCGTCAGCTCGTGCGCCGACCAGCTCATTGGGGTGTCCACGGGGTGCCTTTGCGATTGAAGTTGGCAGCGCCGCGCGTGGCCGGCCCTGCAAACCGCCAGTATAAAGGCTGGGCTTCTTTCCGTGCCAGCGCCGCTTACTTCGCCGTCGGCATCACGAATTCCGCCCCTTTGACGATGCTCTGCGGCCAGCGCTGCATCACCGACTTCTGGCGCGTATAAAAGCGCACCCCTTCTTCGCCGTAGGCATGCATGTCGCCAAACAGGCTTTTCTTCCAGCCGCCGAAGCTGTTCCAGGCCATCGGCACGGGGATCGGCACGTTGATGCCGACCATGCCCACTTCGATGCGGCGGGCGAATTCGCGCGCCACGTTGCCGTCGCTGGTGAAGCAGGACACGCCATTGCCGTATTCATGGGCATTGACCAGGGCCACCGCCTCGGCAAAATCGTTGACGCGCACGCAGGCGAGCACCGGGCCGAAGATTTCTTCCTGGTAGATGCGCATTTCGGGCGTGACGTGGTCGAACAGGGTGCCGCCCGTGAAGAAGCCCGCCTCGCTGCCCTCGACCACGTGGCCGCGGCCATCGACCACGAGCTGCGCGCCCTGCTCCACGCCCACGCCGATCATCTGCTCGATGCGCCGCAAGGCCTCGCGGGTGACGATGGGGCCCATCTCCGCCGCCAGGTCCATGCCGTCGCGGATGGTAAGCGCGCGGGCACGCTCGGCCACCAGCGGCACGATCTTGTCCGCCACGTCGCCTACCAGCACCGCCACGGAAATGGCCATGCAGCGCTCGCCCGCGGAGCCGTAGGCGGCGCCGATCAGAGCGTCCACGGTGCGCTCGATGTCGGCGTCGGGCATGACGATCATGTGGTTCTTGGCGCCGCCCAGCGCCTGCACCCGCTTGCCGGCCGCGGCGCCCCGCTGGTAGATGGCGTGGGCGATCGGGGTCGAGCCGACGAAGCTGATGGCTTTGACGTCCGGGTGATCGATCAGGGCGTCGACTACCACTTTGTCGCCCTGGACCACGTTGAACACGCCGTCCGGCAAGCCGGCCTGCTTGAACAGCCCGGCCATGAGGAGGGCCGCGCTGGGATCGCGCTCGCTGGGTTTTAAAATGAAGCTGTTGCCCGCGGCGATAGCGACCGGGAACATCCAGCACGGCACCATGCAGGGAAAATTGAAGGGGGTGATGCCGGCCACCACGCCCAGCGGCTGGCGCATGGTCCAGTTGTCGATACCGGTGGAGACCTGCTCCGTGTAGTCGCCCTTGAGCAGCTGCGGAATGCCGCAGGCGAATTCGATGATGTCGATGCCCCGCTCCACTTCGCCCATCGCGTCCGTGAACACCTTACCGTGTTCAGCCGTGATGATGGCGGCCAGCGCTTCGCGCTGCTCGTTCATCAGCTGCAGGAATTTGTTCATGACCCGGGCGCGGCGGATCGGCGGGGTTTCCCCCCATCCGACCGCGGCCGCGCGGGCCGCCGCCACGGCCGCATCGACATCCGCCACCTCGCCCAGCACCACCTGGCGGGCGACCAAGCCCCGGGCCGGATTGAAGACGTCGGCGCGGCGGCTGCCGCTGCCGGCGGTGGTGGCGCCGCCGATGTAGTGCAGTACGGGGGCGGCGCTGGTGTAGGCGGGGGTGGACATGCGGCTCTCCTGACAGGTGAATGTTAGCCCCATTCTAGAAAGCCTGCGCCGCCCTTACAATGCCTCTACAATACAAACACTGTTTAAAAAACTAAACAATCGAGAGTCTGAAGACGCACATGGACAGCAAACTGGTGGAAGGGATGTGGCAGCATCTGCATACCCTGGTGATCGTCGACAGCACGGGCAGCTACACCGCCGCGGCCACCCGCCTGGGCCTGTCGAAAGGCGCCGTCAGCCAGCGCATCGCCGAACTGGAACGGGCCGCCGCCCTCAGCCTGGTCCAGCGCACCACCCGCAGCATGCAGCTCACGCCGGCCGGCAAGACCCTGGCCGATGCGGTGCGCCCCGCCTTCGCGGACATCGAACGCAGTTTCGCCGGCGTGCGTGACCTGGCCGACCGCCCCGGCGGCGTGGTGCGGGTCACGGCGCCGGTGGCGCTGGGCCGCCAGCAGATCGTGCCCCGCCTGGCCGCCTTCTTCAAGCTGTATCCCCAGGTGCGCATCGTGCTGGAACTGTCCGACCGCATGGTGCCGCTGGCCCAGGAGGGTTTCGATCTGGCGATCCGCCACGCCGCCTCGGCGCCCGACACCCACGTCGCCTGGACCCTGTGCCACACCGAAGCGGTGCTGGTCGCCACCCGCGCCTACCTGCGCAAGCGCGGCGCCCCTGCCCGGCCCGAGGATCTGGCGGACCACGACTGCCTGTATTACTTTCGGCGGGGCGAAGCGCCCAGCTGGAGTTTCGAGGCGCGTCGCGGCAGGCAGGAGCGCCGCCACGTGGCCCTGTCCGGCCCCTTCGCCGCCAACAACAGCGAGGCCTTGCGGGGCGCGGCCCTGGACGGCCTGGGCATCGCCCTGCTGCCCGACTTCACGGCCAGCGCCGATCTCGCCGCCGGCAAACTGGTGCAGGTGCTGCCCCATTGGCGCCCCGTCGGCAGCTTCGGCGACACCCTGTTTGCGATCCGCCCCCACGGTCCCTACGTGCCGGCCCCGGTGCGCCTGTTCGTGGCGTTTTTGCGCGAGCAGCTGAGCGGCGGTTTTACCGTGGCGTGAGGCGGGCCGCACGGGCCGGGAGCAGTAATTTGACGCCCGCACTGCGTGGATCGGGCGATAATGGCTTTTTTATTTTCGATCAGCGCTCTGCCATGCCGAAACTCCAGCTCGACACCATCGCCGAACAAAGCGGCTCCAGCTATCCTTCCCCCTTCGATCAGCCCGTCGCCGGCCGCGTCTGGAAACGTCTGGGCGAAGCGGGCGGCCTGACCCAGTTCGGCGTCAACCTGGTGCACATGCAGCCGGGACAGTGGTCCTCGCAGCGGCACTGGCATTCGCACGAAGATGAATTCGTCTACGTGGTCGCGGGTGAGCTGATCCTGGTCACCGATGCGGGGGAACAGGCAATGGGGGCGGGCGATTGCGCCGCGTTTCCGGCAGGCGTGGCCGACGGCCATCACCTGCTCAACCGCAGCGGCGCAGTGGCGGCATTTCTGGCGGTGGGCAGCCGCTTCACGCAGGACCGCTGCGTCTATCCCGATATCGATTTATTGTTGGAGCCCGATACCGATGCCTTTGTACACCGCGATGGGAGCGCGTATCCGCGCAAATGAAGGCGACTGTCGCCGTTGATGGCGATACACCCATTGGCAGCAACACCATTAAGCAACGACCCGGTGGTTGCCGCCATGCCGCCCGCTCATTCATTGACACTATCCAGTATTCGCCATGTACCCATTCGAAGCGCTCAATCGCACCCTTTTCCAGCAACTGAACGGCCAGCCTGGCGCATCACCGGCTCTGGTGACGCTGGCTGCCGATCTCGCCGATTACCTGATCCTCGCGATCCCCCTGCTGTTGATCGTCCTGTGGCTGCGCGGCGGGAGGCAGGGGCGCGAAACGGCACTGAAAGCCCTGTGCGTCACGATGCTAGCGCTGGGCATCGGCCAGCTGATCGCAGCTTTGCTGCCCCACCCGCGGCCCTTCATGATCGGGCTCGGCCACGCCTGGCTGGTGCACGCGCCGGATCCGTCCTTCCCGAGCGATCACGCCACCGTGTTCGCCAGCGTGGCCTTGAGCCTGATGCTCGATGGAGCCGTCGCTTTGGCGGTGGCGACCTTTCTGGCCGGTGTCGCCGTCGCCTGGGCCCGCATTTTCCTCGGCGTGCACTTCCCCTTCGATATGCTCGGTGCAGTGCTGGTGGCGACGCTGTCGGCGGCATTGCTGGCCCCGCTTTGGCGCAGGATGGGAACGCGCCTGTCCGACCATGCCGAGCGGCTCTACCGCTTTATTTTCGCGCGCCTGATTACGGCGGGGGTGCTGCGTTCCTGACGGGGGTGGCACGGGCATGCCGCGTGGCAGCGGCGCCTGCGGCGCGCTGCTGCGGGGCGGCTGTAGATGGGCGATTCGGAGAGCCCCGCCCGAGGACGGTGGGATTCGCCTACCTTCGGCAGGCCGCCCGAGCGCGAGTACGCGCGTCGTCTTCGAATCCCACACGGGAGCCACGCAGGTGGCTCCCTCGTCTCCGCCAGGAAACAAATAAAAAAGCCGCCCGAAGGCGGCTTTCTTATTTGTTTCCTGGCGGGACGGTGGGATTCGAACAATCCGCCGCAGCCCGCATGGATACTAGGTTGGAGCAACTCGACAGCGCAAACTACCCCAAAAACTACCCCTAAAAAGATTTTCTTAGCCGAACTGGGCAGGAGTTTCTCCGGCACTTGCCTAACCGGCCGCGGCAAATGGAAACCGAAACAAACGTAGTCACGCCCAGTTCAGGAATGGCAATAGCTGAGCGTGGCCGGCATGGGCCACCCTTGTCTAACACTGTCGGCCGGGCCCGACCAGATCGCACCGTTCGCGATCCCCGGAATCGCAAGCACCAGCGTTCATCCGGCCACCCTTACTGCCAGGAGAGAGGTGCTGTCGGGCAGGCTCGACGGACGGCTTCATCGCCGCTCAAGGCCACGGGCAAGGAAACCTGCACTCGGCCGCAAACATTAGCTGACACTGACCGCTGTCGGGTGAAACCGGCGGACGAGCGCATCGCGCTCAGTGTCAGGGCCGGACGCACCATGAGTGTTACGCGCCCCGACCGTAGATCAAGGCCGGCCGATGCTCGGCGGGCCCCCCGGGCGATCCGATCGCACGCCGCGCTAGGCGGTAAGACTGAACATGTGCTGACAGCGACCACAGCCCGATAGCTGCTGCCGTAGCGCGAAGGGGGTGAATTATTTAATCGCGCCTAGTGCTAGCCGGTACGCGCCGAAAGTGTCGCGAGGCCGCGGCCGTAGTGAGTGCGGACCGGTGCTTTGCGAGACGGCCGAACGATCCGATCGCAATGCGCGCCAGGGCGGCAACACCCAGCGTGCTCCGGGACGCGACCACACGCAGACTCCTGCAGCTGTCGAGCGAGGAAGCCAGACGATTTGCACGCGCTCAGTGTAAGGGCGGTTCGCACAAAGAGCGTCCCGCGCTGCCTCCACAGCCAGCGCCCGCGCCTTTCGGGCGAGGGCGGCGCGGAAACCCTTCGCGCTCAGTGCCAAGGGTGAGAGCAGCGGCGCCGGAATCGCGACACTGTCGGGTGATAGGTCTTCCTGGGCCGGTGAGTCCATACACCCCCACGGCACAAAATTTTTTTACCGATTCAGCCAGAGTACTCGCGGTAAGGTATGACTCCAACCTCCCGAATCTATATTGAATCGAGCCGCCCAGTCGAGTCGCCACCGCATACCCACCCTGCTCTATCGATCAACTGTACACCCCCCTAGCAACTCGGAGAACTAGCGAGAATTCGGGGTCTTCGCACCCGCGTTGTCAGCACTCAAGTAAGGACCCGAGAAATTTTTCAGATGGAGGAGACGCACCAACTAATGACACAGGCATGAGCGACCCGGTCAACGGCGCCGGGCAGCATGCGGCTGGACTTGGTGCAATGGGCACGCCGGCACGAGCACCGCACCGACGACGCGCCGGCCGCTTCGCTGGTGGATCCGACCGCAACCGTCAACAGGCGAACAGTTCGATGTCCGCAGCATCGCGCACGATCATGGCGCCCGCCAGCGGCTGGACTTGGTGAAGTTGGCCACACCGGCACAAGCACCCGCCCCAGGCAGCGACCGCGAGCGCGACCTGGTCGACACCGCTTGCCTACCTGATGCTGGACCTCGTGCAACTGGCCCCACCGGAATCAGCACGACATCAGCCTGGGCATCCGCCTCCATCGCGACCCTGTCGATGGCACCGGTTGGCGCACTGCTGGATCTGGTACGGCTGGCGACACGGGCACGAACACGACGCCGGCTAGGGCACCGGTCGTCAGCGCGACCAGTTGGACGACGCTGCCCGGCCTGATACTTGAACTGGTGCAGCTGGGGACAACGGCACGAGCACGATACCGCGCTATGCATCGGCCGCGATCGCGACCAGGTCGACGGCGTTGGCGTGCATCCCCGCAAGGGCGACCGTATAGCCGGCCACTCAATGTGGCGCAATCGCATCCAAATCGTAACTTTATATACTGGGACAATGGGACGCTTGTTCAAAACATCTGTAAGCCATTATTTTTAAAAGGATTAATCGTCCCAGAACGCTGTCCCAGAAAGCAAAACGGAACTGGGACAACTGGGACAAAGCCAGCTTCATAGATCAAAAAGAGCCCCCGTTCGCATCATTATTATCTTGGTAACTCAGCATTGTTTCGTAAATTCAGCGCGAAAAAGAATCCGCTCGCCTCCCGCTCGGCCGCGCTCTGCCCCACCGGGAAACAGCATTGACGCAGAAAAGCCAGGGCTGCGGCCGGCAATGGCCAGAGCCACGCCGCCGGGTGATTGCGACTTGGTCAACAGCGCCGGCCGGCTGCTGGATCTGGTATGACTGCCACGCCGGCACAAGCGCGGAATGGTCGACGGCGTTCGCCTCGATCACCACCATGGCGAAGGCACGACCGCCCGCTCGATGTGGCGTAGCTGACCGCGCCGGCACGAGCACCACCAGCTCGGCCACCGGTCCAGATCGCGACCTGGCCGGCCACACTGCTACACCTGGTGCAGCTGGCGACACCGGCACGAAGACGACACAGACCCGGGTACCGGCAGCGATCGCGACCTGGTCGACGGCGCTGGCCTCGATCACCACTAGGGCGAAGGCGCTGGCCTTGATGACCAGCAGGGCTAAAGCACGGCCGGCCACTCGATGTGGGCGCAGCTGGCCCACGTCGGCACCAGCCCGGCCATCGGCGTTAAGCGCGACCTCTTAGACTGGCCTGCCCCTTGCTGGATCTGGTGCAGTTAGGGACGCTGGCACAAGCATGGTACGGACCAAGCGCCGGCCGGCCTCGCTGGTGGATCCGACCGCAACCGCCACCAGGCGAACAGGTCAACGTCCGCAGCATCAAGCACGACGTCGGCCGGGAGCGCAACCAGATCAACGGCGCCCGCCGGCATGCGGCTCGCCCTGATGTAGATGGCCACGCCGGCACCGACCCAAGCACCGGCCGCCCGCGCGACTTGGTCGACGGCTCTGGCGCCGACCACCGCTAGGGCGACCGTATGGCCGGCCACTCAATGTGGCGCACCTAGCCCACGCAGCATACGCCAGGCAGGGCGAAAGGCTGAAAATTCAAAGCGGCTCATCCAAACCGCAACTTTGTACTGGGACACTGGGACACTTGTTAAAAAAATCTGTAAGACATTGTTTTCAAACACACTATTTGTCCCAGTAAGCAAAAAGGAACTGGGACATCGGGGCAAAGCTAGTTTTAGAGACCAAAACGAGCACCGTTCGCATCATTCTTGTACTGGTAATTCAGCATTGCTTCGTAAATTCAGCGCGAAGATAATCCGCATGCCGCTCCGCCCGACGGCGCTCGGCTCCGCCCGGCAACAGCATTGACGCGGAAAAGCCAGGGCTGCGACCGACAATGGCCACAGCCGAGCCGTCGGGTGATTCCGATTTGGTCAACAGCGCCCAGGGTACAGGTCGCAAGCGTGACCATGTCGCCGACGCAGCCCAAGCTGGCTGCGTGGCTTGGTTATCTCGTGACGCGAGTAATCAAACTGTGTCGACCCCAGACCGGCCTGCAAGCTGGCGGTCCGACCGCAACCGTCAACACCGCACGGATCAACCTCCGCGAAATCGATCTCGAGCAAGGCGACTGCCTGATGCTGAATTTGGTACGCGCCTCCGTTTGCACAAGCATTGCCATCTATGGACATCGGGCTTGAGCGCAGCTTGATCGCCGGAGTTTGCACGCACGCCCCCCGGACCAGCCACGAGCGTGATCGCCTCGGCGGCAGTGGCCAGCCAACTGCAGCACGCGGTGCGATGCTGCTGGCACACCACGCCCCGCAGGAGCATGACAGCAACACGGATACGGGCAGAGGCCACGGGCGTGATCAAGTCGACGGCCCAGCAGGCCTGCTGCTACCGCTGACACCGTTGGGCATACGGGACGCGGAGATGCGGGAGCGCGAACGTTCCCCTATCTTAGCGGGCCATGGGCGAGACCTCGTTCGCGCCGCCACCCAACTAGGCGCTGGACCTGATGGGAAGCAGCTGACCACGCCTGTATGAGCAGGAAACTGGTCAGGGAATTAGCCGCGCGACCGCGGCTGGTCGACCGCACCGGCCAGCCAGCTGCTGCATCTGGTGAATTGGGCGCCCGGGTACGAGGGGCGCTAATTCAAACCAGCCGTGAGCGTAACTTCCTCGGCGGCGCTGGGCGGCCAACTGCAGGACCGGCGCGGTGCCGCTCGCCACGGCGGCACAATCACGACCCCCGAGGGCACAAGCCGCTAGTGTGACCACGACGTCGACGTTGGCCGGCCAACTGCTGAAACTCGTGCGATAAAGCAGGGCCGCGCTGGCGCAAGCACGAGACCGACGGGAATTGTCGGAGAGCGCGATCGCGACTGGTGGGCCTGTGGGGACGAGCCGCGATACAGACCAATCAGGTACGCGATCGCCTCGGCGGCGGTGGCCGGCCAACTGCCGGGTCCGGTACGATGCTACTGACCACGCCGGCCCGATCACCACTCCGGCAGGCGCGGCTACCGCGAGCGCGACCACGCTAGCAACGGTGATCAACTTACTGCACAACCTGCTGCAGCTGACCGCGCGGGCACAAAGCACGGCACCGTCCCGGGTATTGGCGGCGAGAGCGCCTGATCGACGGCGCTGGCCAGTCATCTGCAGCATTTTGTGCAATTGGGGATAGGGTACGAATCGCTCTGATTCAGTGCAGCCACAAGCGTAACTCCTTCAGCGGCACTCGCCGGCCAACTGCCGGGCCCAGTGCGCTGCTGCTGCCGGCGCCTGCACGGGCAAGGCACAGGCCGCGCGTGTGATTATGTCGCCGGGCTGGCCGGCTTGTGGAGCTCGCCCTGCCCGCACAAAAGCCGCGTCGACGACGCGCCGACTTGCTCGCTGGCGGATCTGACCGCAACCCTCACCATGCACACAGGTCAACCTCCGCAGTATCGATCCCGACCGGGGCTCCCGCCTACTGCTGAATTTGGTGCGCGCCGCCGTGCTAGCACGATCACTCTGCGCTCCGGACATCGGCCCCGGGCGCAGCATGATCGACGGTGTTGGTAGGAACGGACCTATCCAAATCAGCCACGCGCGCGACCACGTTGACATCGCAGGCCGGCTGGCTGCTCTGCCTGCGCTACAGCCGCCGCGTCGGCACGTGCGCGAAACCGGTGCAGGAATCCAACGTGGGCTCAATCTCTTCGCCGGCGCCGGGCCGCTACCGGATATGGTGCAGCTTGCCACGCCACCAGGAGAGGGAAATGAACCCCTGTACTTGGCACAAATGGGACCTGGTCGACAGCGCCAACCGACTTGCGGCCGGACGCGGTACGGTGCAGCGAGTACCCTTGCAAGAGCGTGACCCGGGCCCTAACATGGACCGCGAATTTGAGCTGATCACTGTGCCGGCTGGCCGGCTTCCGCATTTGAAATCTGGGCACGACGGCATGAACGACCCGATCAGGGCCAGCCATCCGCGTAACCACATCGACAGCCCTGGGCCGGCTATCCCCTTAACTAATGCGTTACCGTTCGCTAATCCGGCACGCGCACAACCCCGCTACGATATATACCGCGAGCACGAGCTAGTCCACGGCGCCGGTCCGGTGCTGGATATGGCGTGGCTGAGCGCACACGCGCAAGCAGCGCAACTTTCAGGGTAGCAACCGGTCGCGCTATGGACCTGACAGCAACCGTCACAGGGCGCGCAGCGCAACGTGCGAAGTACCGAGTATGAGCACGGCACTGGCTACGAGCGCGGCACCGCGCCTTCGCCAGCCGGGCGCCCGGTCAACCGCACGTAACAGGCCACGCCAGCATAGAGCTGTATCCCTCACGATACGAGTTCCCGTGAAAGCAACGTAAGTGGGCTAACAGAGCGGCGGCGAAACGTTGCACGGCGTCGTCCGATAGCGCGGCTGCCAACGTGGCATAGCTTGACATCGCCGTCGTGTATTTATTGGCCCTGTTCGGCCCGAATATCTCGAATCTTACTCGCTACCTTTTCTAGAAGTTTGTAAGCCTCAGGTACGTATGAAGATGATGGATGAGCCTCCTCAAACGCGGCCAACAATTCGTCTCGATTCGGTTCATTTTTGATCTCAATCTTGTAGCTCTGATGTTTATCCGTTGCGATTTCCATGGCCAAGCTGAATACTTGTGCCGCGAACGCCAATTCCTCGATTTTCATTGCGATCTTTCCAAAATTAAATAGTGAAGTGATTTAACATGAAATTACCAGAGCCAGAACTGCAGGACCATCACTCGCCTTTCGCAAAGACACAGTTTTAGCCAACATCTGACATCGCACAATTGAGCAGAGAGATCGCTTACGTGGCAGCACCGGTAATATCTCGTTAGATTATCTAACTACTCACGTGGAAACTTGCTTTTCGGTAGCAGAGTTGAATGCGGCGCAAACAACCATCTCGACCTTCCATCAAAAGAGCAGCAACGACTCTGTAACGGTTTTCGGCTAAGTGTTCAACGTTGCCGAATTGAGAACAGCATAACGTCGCCCGTCAAAGTTGCACCACTTACTACTCACCCAACCCTCAGGCCGATGAAGATGAGATTCCATGGATACTGTCTTGTTCGCGGTGAGTGGTACTGACTTATTACTCGGAGATGCGACATCGAAACCGAATCGACAACAAAAGCACGAGCGTATTTCAAATTGCTGCGCGAGCACGGCTGAGGCAGGGCGTCGGGGTCGGAGATCTGTTACGCAAGTTGATGTGAAGTTAGCCTGGAAACGGCATGCGTGCTTGCCGCATCTGCTCGGCAATTAGGGAACAAATACGTGCCGGAATATTGGTAAGACCACCCAGCGACAAAGCACCCATCCTGACATCAGCGTTAGGATTAAGTATAACCAAGAGTACGCTCTAATAGCGCGTTCTTTGAAGCCCATTACATCCCTTATCACGGAGTACGGCGAAGAGACCACGCGCCCATCGAGCAAGTAAGGCAACCAATATTTCTGCATGTGCTTCACATTTAGAAAATCACTGTGTCCATATTCGAAATAACGATCACGGACCAAGCTGTTTTGAAATCCGATGCATCCACTGTCACCAAAACCCCAGGACCAAGACTTGGCCAAGCTGGGATAATAATCCCATCGCCCGATGTCATTTATGACGGGTGCACAAATGCGTTGCTCCACCGCTGACCAATCGTAGTCAGTGTCAACAATCGCTCCGCATAATAGAATGCGGTGCAACTTCAGGCCCGGCTCTGTTGCAAGAATATTCGTTAGAATATATGTTCCGAAGCTATGGGCAACAACCGAGATGTCTGCCTCGGGGAGCCGCTTCCGAATGCCTAGAAGGTCAGTCCGCACTTTTTTGATTCGGCCTATCCGAAACAGAAGTGGAATGAAGAATTTGACTGGATGGAGATTTCCATATCCAACCACGACCGGTTCAATATTGGCCTCATTCCGAAGTGGCTCAGCAAGCGCCTCTTGCCACTCGGCATTTGTATTCATCCCGTGAAGCAAGACCACGATATGCTTTCTGGGCGCCGGAGTTGCAAGGGCACCCAGAAACAGTCCCATTTCAGCGACCATCCGCTCGACGGGATTGCTAAAGGATTGAAGATGGCGTTGAGCGTCTTGCAGGCTTTTGAAATCCATCCGTCGCGCCGTCTTCTTAAAGCTCAACTGAAAAGATCATCTCGATCTGATCTGGGGAGACTTCGACTGTACGCCCGATTCGATGATCATAGATTTCAAGAGGAATGTTCAACACTGAATCAAAATCCTCGATGCCGCCACCACTGGTCGAAAGAACTCGTAAGGATCGGTGAAGCAAGCCTTTTTCAGCCGCGCTACCCAACATCTGCACCAGAACACGATAATTGGATGGGCGCACCAAATCATACAGGCGCCCAGGAGAAAACTCCTTGCGCACCCCCGACATGGACGCAGCCTCCACAAGCTCCAGAAGCCGGCCAACTGCAGCCGACTCTTCCGGAAACTCATCGATTAAAGTGTCGAATTTGATTGAGGACATACTCGTAATCCGCCGCCGAACATTTCTTAGTAATAGCAAATTCATTCGGGGCGCCGTTCAAAAGTACATGGACCGGGCTACTCAAACTATCAGATTTCAAGAACCAGAGGTTAGATTCGGCGCAATACGCATTCTCGTCCTCCTCAAGCATGAAGTCTACGCTCTTGCCTGCCGCACTATCAGAAAGGTTGCTTTTGTCGGACCCGGTCAATGCTCTGACGCGATTCCCTTGCTCGTCGATAACTGACGCGTCGGTGTATCTTATCAGGTCGCGCAGCTCTTCACGCCGCGCCCACATCGTATCCTTGGCGGTCGAGAGGGATGTCTCGCCGAAACGGGTAGCCGGGAAAAACTGATTGATCAACCGCATGAATCGGTTCAGATCGCCATCATATTTGGTTGTGTTGTCCCGCGACTGGATGCGCAGCTCAAGAACGCCGGAGCGATGCAACTTCGCCACGTTGATGGCTCGCACCTGCACGTCAGAATATATCTTGATGAATTTTCCGTGCATAGTACGTTCGCGCTCAAGCGTCCGTTTTGTACGGACTTCCGCAACCTTGATTACCATACTCAAATCCACGTCCGCGGTCTCCCACCGAACTTCAACAATCGTTGGCGTCGTGGGCATACGCTCCATATCAACACCATCGATTAAATGCTGTAGGCCGGCCGCCCTTAGAGTCGCTTGGGTTGTCGCTCTGTCGATCATTGCGACGGCATCATCTTGGCGGCAATGAAAAAGGAAGATATGCTGATCGCCACTTTCCTCTGCAGATGCAAGCAATTCCAAGAGCTCGTCTAGCGATATCTGAAAATCATTCAAAAACGGTACTAACCGTTTTTCGCGCATGTCCTTCCAGCTTCCTGCGCTATGGTGCAAACCTTTAGCGCGCAGGAATTCACGTACAACGTCTAGGCTCGTCGCCTCGGCAAGCAGCTTGAGCACAGTCTCGATTTGACTATTGCGATCGTCAGGCATGATTTCGTTGGTCAAGGGCAGTGTGGGCCTTGATTAATTGCCAATGTGAACGAGATTGTACCTTATCTGCAAGGACAGCTTGCAAACCACGGCCTTGCTCAAGGACTGGTGGTCTGCTTCCGTTGCTCATACAGCTGGCCGCATAGGCACAGCACTCCACCGATGAAGCCCATGGTCGTGCATTGAAACTGACAGCGGCATGCGTCCGTGGCATTGAACACGACCAGCAGGCCGCCCGCAACACTGACGAAGATCAGCGTTCTCTTCGCAGGCACCATTTGAATCATTCGGCCTTAGCGCGATGACACCAGCCGGTCTACTGGACCTGACAGGTTGGCCAATGAGGCGGAAGCGCCCTAACGACGAGGGCGCACGCCTTGATCACGGCCATGGGAACCGCGGGTCAAAAGACTTGGCTGGAAGGCACCGGACTGGTGCTTGGACGTTGAACGGTGCGGCCCACCGCTATTGGTGTAATTGGCCACACGGGCACGAGCACCGTACCGACAAAGGGCCGGCCGGCCTCGCTGGTGGATTCGACCGCAACCATCACCAGGCCAGGTCAACGTCCGCAACAACGAGCATGATCCAGGCACCCGCCCGCGCCTGGATCTGGTGCAGCTGGGCACGCCGCACAAGCGTGACCAAGACGACGGCGCTAGCCTCAATCACAGGGCGATGGCACGGCCGGCCGCGCGATGTGGCACTGCCAGACCACTTCCGCACGAGCACGACACCAGGCCCGGCATCGGCCGCGATCGAGGCCAGATCGACGGCGCTGGCCTCGATCACCACTAGGGCGAAGGCGCTGGCCTTGATGACCAGCAGGGCTAAAGCACGGCCGGCCGCTCGATGTGGCATAGCTTGTCCACGCCGACATCAGCACGGCACCGGCCAGCGTACCGTCCACGAGTGCGTTCAGATCGCCGGCGCCGGCCGGCC
>JACXTT010000996.1_pt1 | contig 48488 bp, 46 predicted proteins | sample 9270951 | NCBI WGS metagenome assembly JACXTT01 (sample SAMN15532306, study PRJNA645909) | rock metagenome | isolation source: weathered quartz diorite | place: Puerto Rico | collected 2017-06-21 | reverse complement strand
CCAGCGGGCCTGGCGCGCCCAGCACCCTGCCGCGCGTACCCCGCTCGCCGCCTTCATGTCGCTCGTCACGATGGCCATGTGGACGCTCGCCTCCACCGGGCTGGCCGCCTCGATGCTGTTCCTGCTGATCCCATGGGCGCTGGGCCTGGTGACCGGAACGGATCCGTTGCTCGCCCGGACGCTCTTCTGGCTCACCGGCCATCCCATCGTCTACTTCTGGCTCCTGCCCGCGTACATCTCCTGGTACACGCTGGTGCCGCGCCAGGCCGGGGGCCGGCTCTTCAGCGATCCGATGGCGCGCGCCTCGTTTCTGCTCTTCCTGCTCCTGTCGGCGCCGCTCGGCCTGCACCACCAGGTGACCGATCCGGGAATCCACGAAGGATGGAAGCTCTTCCAGGCCTTTCTCACCTTCGCGGTGTTCTTTCCGAGCCTGCTGACCTTCTTCAACGTGGTAGCGTCCCTGGAAAGTGGCGGGCGGGCGCGGGGTGGCAGGGGATTGGTCGCCTGGTTCGGCCGCCTCCCATGGGGCGACCCATCGGTGGCCGCCCAGCTTTTGGCGATGCTGACCTTCTGCGCGGGCGGTATCGGAGGGCTGATCAACGCCTCGTACAACATGAACCTGGTCGTGCACAACACCGCCTACGTGGTCGGACATTTCCACACCACGGTGGGCAGCGCGGTCACGCTCACCTACATGGGCATCAGCTACTGGCTGGTGCCGCACCTCGCGGGGCGGGCCCTCTGGAGCCGAAGCATGGCCCTCGTCCAATCATGGATGTGGTTCATCGGCATGCTCGTCTTCTCGACCGCGCTGCACGAGCTCGGCCTCCGGGGCATGCCGCGCCGGACCATGATCAGCCAGGCGGCGTACTTCCAGCCGGAGTGGAAGGCGCTGCTGCCATGGGTCGGGGTGGGCGGGACGCTGCTGTTCATCAGCGGGGTTCTCTACCTGCTGAACCTCCTGCTGACCGTGACCGTGTCGCGTGCGCCGGCCGCCGCAGTGCCGGCGTTCGCGGAGGCCATCGCCCCGCCGGAGGAAGGGCCGGCTCTTCTCAATCACTTGCGCCCGTGGGTAGTCGCGGCCGCGGTGTTGCTCATCATCGCGTACGGGCCGACCCTGGCGAGGCTCGTCGCCACGAGCCAGCTCAACGCGCCGGGCTTCCGAGTGTGGTAGGGCCGACCGGAAAGGAGCACGCTCATGAAAGTCGCTGAGCTGATGACCAGCGCCGTGATCACCGCGCGTCCCGAGACTCCGGTGCTCGACGCGCGCCAGCTGATGCTCAAGGAGAGGATCCGTCATCTGCTCGTCACCGAAAGCGCCGGCCGGCTGATCGGGATCGTGACCGACCGGGACATCCGTCTGAACCTGCCGTCCCAGGCCACGAGCTTGTCGGTGTGGGAGATCAACCATCTACTCACGAAGCTGACCGTCGGCGAGGTCATGACCCAGGCCGTGATCACGATCGGGCCGGACCGCGAAGCCCGCGACGCCGCGGTACTCATGGTAGACCACTCGATCGGCGCCTTGCCGGTCATGGACGGCGGCACGCTGGCGGGGATCGTCACCGAGACCGACATCCTGCGCGCCTTCGTATGGCTGACCGGCGGTCCGCCGGCGTCTCGCGCGGCGCCCCGGCAGACTCTCTGATCTCGCGCAGGTGGCGCTCCTGCTCACATGCCTGGACGCCTCATTGGGCGTGTGCGGTACTTCACCCTGTAGCTCGCAGAAAGCTACTTGACGGGCAAGCTCTTTCGGCAGATTCTCGTGCGCATCGAACGACTCGCGTGGCATCCAACATGATCTGGCAGTCTCGCAGGGCGTCGCGCCAACGCCAGCGGGAGTGTCTCCGAGGACTGGATGCACGAACAGCGATGTGAGAATCGGCGATGAAGCTGTCTTGGCCCGGGCTCAGGGGGAGGGACGCCGGATGAAGCCGGGCCCCAATCGCAAATCTTGGATGAGTCCTCCGAGGAGGGAATTGCCATGCGTGTCGTCATTCGAGGTCTTGTCGCGAGTGCGCTGCTGTCGGCCGTCTTGCCGATCGCGGGTGCCTGGGCCACGCCCCAATTGTTCGTGGAAGCCAAGAAGGCGGGAATGCCGGCCAAGAATTGCCAGTACTGCCACACCGTCGCGATGCCGAAAAAGGAGGACTTCAAGCCGGACGAGCTGAACGACCGTGGCAAGTTCCTCCTCACCGACATGCAGCAGCGCAAGCTCAAGACCCCAGACACGCAGAAGCTCAAGGACTTCCCGGGAGGCAAGGAACAGAAGTGACGGCGGCGTCCCTGGCCTGGGCGGCGAGCGCTGCGGGCGAAGGCGTCCCACAGCCCGAGGGCTGGATCGGCACTACCGACCAGTGGACGCAGGGCTTGGGCATTGCGCTGGTCCTGGTGAACCTGATCGTGCTAGGCCTGGCGTGGCGCCGGCTGAGCCGGGGCGAGGCGCCCGGACAGGTTCTGGGACTCCTGTTCGTCGGTCTCCTGCTCCTCCCGGTGATCGTGATCTTCCTCGGGTACAACCAGGGGATCGCCGGGATGGAGAGGGTCCAGGCGTGCGGGGGGTGCCACGTCATGACCTCCCACGTGCAGGATCTCCACGATCCCGACAGCGAGAGCCTGGCGGCGGTCCATTACAAGAACCGCTTCATCCGCGAGAACCAGTGCTACACGTGCCACTCCGACTACGGAATGCTCGGCACGATCGAGGCCAAGATGACCGGGGTCGGGCACATCGTCCACCTCCTGCGCGGTGACTACTCGCTGCCACTGAAGATCGCCCACCCATACCCCAATGTCCGCTGCCTGGCCTGCCACGCCGAGTCCCAGAGGTTCCTGAAATCCGACGGGCACCCCGCGGAGATGCGCCCCGAGCTCATGTCCGGCCAGACATCGTGCCTGACCTGCCACGCGCCGGCTCACACGCCGAAGGAGGCCAGGCAATGAACGCGATGAAGACGGCGATCGCGCTGGCCGCCATCGGGCTCGTGTTGTGTTTGTGGCTCCTCATCCGCGTCAACTGGTACAACTTCAGCACCTTCATGCTCGTGGCCCAGCCTCTGCTCATTATCGCCGTGCTCATCTTCGGCGGGGCTGTCGTGAAGGCGCTGAGGCGGCAGCGGTTGCTCTGAGGGCGGGGAATCTCCCGCCCCCGCACGTTCAATGACCACCCTCCAGCGGCGGTTGCCCCGCTCCTGGTTTCCGTCCCCGTGACATAACCTCCCAGACTCGGACACCGACCGCCTCAGGAGCCGCTACCACAGCGTCCAGGCGGTCACGCTCCCACCGGGAATGCCGTTTCGAATCAGAAAGCGTACGAAACCCTCTCCGAGACAATCCAAACAAAGCTCCTTTCGCCAAGGCTCGAGTGAGGACCGTGTATGGGGCATCGACGCCCAGTCCCTCGTCGAGGCGGCGGAACGGGCGCGGCACATGCGAGGTAGTACATTTGCGTCATTGTTCGGACGGGAGGCCCCGGGTAGTATCGGTGCTTGCCGCGAAAAGTTGACGGCCATTGTCCCGATTCCAAAAGCAAATGAAAGGCTCGCCAATGATGCGAAGCCTGAGGTGGACGGTCCTCACCGTCGCGGTACTCTTCGTGTCGCTGGACGCGGTCTGGGCCCAGCCGGTGATGAGCCCGAGCCAGGATCCGCTCGCAGGGTCGCGGGTGTTCGGCTCCAAGGGTTGCGTGAAGTGCCATTCGGTCAACGGGGTCGGTGGCACGGTGGCGCCCGATCTCGCCCGCGCGATGCGGCCGCGCTCGTTCGTCGATCTGGCGACCGCGATGTGGAACCACCTCCCGAACATGACGGACCGGATGAAGCAGCTCGGCATTGTCCGGCCGCAGCTCGACTCCAAGGAGGCCGGCGACCTTGTCGGATTCCTTTACACGTTGAACTACTTCGATCCGCCGGGTAACCCCGACGCGGGCAAGCGTCTCTTCTCCGACAAGCGTTGCATCGTCTGCCACACGGTGCGCGGCGCGGGCGGCGTCGTGGGCCCGAACCTCGATCACCTCCAGCAGTTCCGATCGCCCATCTTCGTGGCGTCGGCGATGTGGAACCACGGGCCCCAGATGGCCGAGAAGATGAAGGAGCGAGCGATCGAGCGCCCCACGTTCACGGCCAAGGAGCTGCGCGATCTGATCGCCTATCTGGCCCCCGGCACCGGGGGGCCGGAAGAGGGTCCTCTCTACGTGCTACCGGGTCGCGCCGAGTCCGGTCGGCAGCTCTTCGCGGAGAAGCGGTGCGTGGAGTGCCACGCGGTTGGAGGCGCGGGAGGCCGAGTGGGGCCGGATCTGGTCGAGCGCGGGGTGCGGCAGAGTCCGACGGAGTTCGCGGCGACGATCTGGAACAAGGCGCCCGCCATGGCCGCGGCCATGCAATCACGGGGAATCAGTCTGCCTCAGCTGACTCCCGAGCAGATGGCGGACATCGTCGCCTACCTCTATTCGGTCCGCTACTTCGCGAGCGGCAGCGTGCAGCCGGGATATGCGGTGGCGAGCCGGAAGGGGTGCTTGAACTGCCACGCCCTTCGCGGCGAGCGCGGCAAGAACGCCAGTGACCTGACGAAGGCGAGAGGACTGGATTCCCCGGCCGCGGTGCTCGCCGCGTTGTGGAACCACACCCTGGTGACGCCCACCGTCTCCGGGAAGAAGCTCGACTGGCCGACGTTCGCACCTCAAGAGATGGCCGACCTCATCGCGATGCTCCAGTCGGTCAGCCAGGCGCAAAAAGCCCGCTGATCATGAGATGACCGGGCTCGGCTTCGCGGGAGCGCTGCTCCTCGCGGTTGCGCTGTGGCCGTCCCATGCGGGGGCGCAGCCGACGGATGCGTGCGCAGCCTGTCACCTCGAGACCGGGGACGAGCGACTGGCCGCCCCGGCCAGGAATTTTGCCGCCGACATCCACAAGGCGAAGGGATTCGGCTGCGTCGACTGCCACGGCGGGGACAGCCGGGCGGCGGGCATGGAGGCGATGGATCCCCGCAAGGGGTTCATCGGCAAGCCGTCGCGCCTGCAGGTGGTCCAGGTCTGCGGCCGATGCCACTCCGACGCCGCCTTCATGAAGCGCTACAATCCGTCGCTGCGGGTGGACCAAGTGGCGGAATATGCCACCTCGGTCCACGGCCGCCGGCTCCGGGAGCTCGGCGACGCGAAGGTGGCGACCTGTACGAGCTGTCATCCGGCTCACGGGATCCGACCACGCTCCGATCCCCAGTCGAGCGTGCATCCCCTCCACGTCGCCGACACCTGCGGCCGATGCCACGCCGACGCGAAGTACATGTCGGTCTACAAGATCCCGACCGACCAGCTGGAGAAGTACAAGACGAGTGTCCACTGGGCGGCGATGACGACCAAGGGAGACCTGTCGGCGCCCACGTGCAACAGCTGCCACGGCAATCACGGCGCGGTGCCACCCGGGGTGGGCTGGGTCGGCAACGTGTGCGGGCAATGCCACACCGTCCAGGCGGAGCTTTTCAAGTCGAGCGTCCACCTCAAGGCTTTCACTGACATGGGGACGCCGGGCTGCGCGACGTGCCACCAGAACCACGCGATCCACGCGCCGGGCGACTTCATGCTGGGGCTCGGTGACAAGGCGGTGTGCGCCAGCTGTCACGGCCCCGACGACAAGGGGGGCAAGAGCGCGGTCGAGATGCGCCGGCTGATCGACTCGCTCCGGGACGAGTCGGACAAGGCGGGGGCGCTCCTGCAGCGGGCGGAGCGGGCGGGCATGGAGGTCAGCCAGGCGGAGTTCGATCTGAACGGGGCCCGGGACGACCTGATCAAGGCGCGCGCCGCCGTTCACGCCTTCAAGGTGGACTCGGTGAAGCAGGCGGTGGACTCCGGGCTGGCGGTGAGCGCCAAGGCCTACGGTCGCGGGGTTCGTGTCCTCGGCGAGCTCGGGTTCCGGCGCAAGGGACTCGCGGTGTCCCTCGTGGTGATCCTCGCGCTGATCGTGGGCCTGGCGCTCAAGATCAGGCAGCTGGAGCGGCGCACGGACGTAAGATCGCGGGCAGGGGAGGCCCCTCATGACTGAGCACGTGCTCGAGCCCGACGAGAACCGGCGGGGATTCATCAACTGGCTGCTCGGGACCAGCGCGGTGGCCTTCGCGCTCTCCGTCGTCTATCCGGTCGCGAGCTACCTGGTTCCCCCTACCGTCGGGGAGTCCACTGCGGGGACCGTGACGCTGCCCATCAAGCCCGACGACGTGAAGCCCAACACCGGGCAGATCTTCAAGTTCGGAAGCCGTCCGGGGATACTGATCCGCACCGCGGGCGGTGACCTCCGGGCCTTCTCCGCGGTCTGTACCCACCTAAACTGCACGGTGCAGTACCGATCGGACCTCAGCCAGATCTGGTGCGCTTGCCACAACGGCCACTACGACCTGAACGGCAAGAACGTCGCGGGCCCGCCCCCGCGCCCCCTGGACACGTTCGTGGTCAACGTGCGCGGCACCCAGATCGTCGTCGCCAAGAGCGCGTGACCATGGAGGCGGGCGAGCAGCGGCACGGCCGGCTCTGGATGTGGCTCGACCGGCGCATCGGGCTGAAGGAGATGGAGAAGCTCGCCCAGAAGAAGCAGGTCCCGGTCCACCCGCACAGCATCTGGTATTACCTGGGCGGCATGACGCTCTTTCTGTTCATCATCCAGGTATCGACCGGCATCCTGCTGCTGCTCTACTATCGCCCGAGCGCGGAGGAGGCGTTCGAGTCGGTCCAGTTCCTGATGGCTGAGGTCCAGTTCGGCTGGCTCATCCGCTCGATCCACTCCTGGGCGGCCAACCTCATGATCTTCACCCTGTTCGTCCACCTCTTCAGCGTGCTGCTGCTCAAGGCGTACCGGCCTCCACGGGAGGTCACGTGGTTCTCGGGCATGGCCCTCCTCGGCCTGGCCATGGGGTTCGGCTTCACCGGCTACCTGCTGCCGTGGAACGAGCTTGCCTACTTCGCGACCAAGGTGGGGACGGAGATCACCAGCGCGGTCCCCGGGATCGGTCGGTTCGCGGGCCGGCTGCTCCGCGGCGGCGACGAGGTGACCGGGGCCACCCTGACCCGGTTCTATGGCATTCACGTGGCGATCCTGCCCGCGGCCGCAGCGGCACTCCTGGGGCTGCATCTCTACCTCGTGCAGCGCCACGGGATGAGCGTGCCGCCCGACGTCGAGGCGGAGGGCGAGGCCCCGCGCACGATGCCGTTCGTCCCGAACTTTCTGCTGCGCGACGTCGTGGGATGGCTCTCGGCCCTGGCGATCCTGGCCGTGCTCGCCGCGTTCTTCCCGGCGGAGCTCGGCCGGAAGGCGGATCCGTTCTTGCCGGCCCCGGCCGGGATCAGGCCCGAGTGGTACTTCATGTTCATGTTCCAGACGCTCAAGTACCTGCCAAGTCACATCCTGGGGATCGAGGGCGAGGTCGCGGGCATCCTCGGCTTCGGGCTCGGCGGCCTCTTCCTCCTGCTCGTGCCCATCCTGGACCGCCGAACCGCGCAGGGCCGACCGGGACGCCTGTTCACCTGGATCGGGATCGCGATCATCCTGTACATGGTGCTGTTCACGATCCTTGGTTACATGGCGAGCGCGACCAAGTGACCGTGGCGCCGCGGTGCGCTCCTGTTCGGGCTGTCGATGGTGGTCGCCGGCATCGGCAGAGGGAGCGCGAGCGCCGCGGAGGCTCCCGGGTACGCAACGCGCGGACAGGGGATCCTCACCGCCAAGCTGTGCGCGCGCTGTCATGCCGCCTCCGTGTGGAAGCACGCCCCCCGCATGGCCGAGGCGGGCCGGCGATGGGGGTGTCGTATCCTCGCTTCACCGGTGACCAGATGGGAAACCTGGTCGGGCTCCTGCGAAGCACGGCCAAGGCGCCTTGACAACCGACAGCCAGGAGGGCTCCACGATGTCCTATCGACCATGGATGTTCGCGCTCGTGATCGCGGCCACGCTCGGTTTCGTGGCGGTCTCGTCGGGAACCGCGTCGGCGCAGGTCAAGCCGCCTGCGGACTTCAAGTTCGAGGGGGCCAAGGACAGCCCCGGGCCGGTGACCTTCAGCCACGAGGACCACAAGGAGCGGGTCGGCGGGTGCACGGCGTGCCACGTCAAGATCTTCAAGATGAAGAAGGGGGCGGACGCGCCCTTTACGATGGAGCGGATGAAGGAAGGTCAGTTGTGCGGAACCTGCCACAACGGCAAGACGGAGGTCAAGGGTAAGGTCGTCTTCGCCGCGACCGACAAGGCCAACTGCGAGCGGTGCCACAAGAAGTGACCGACCCCGAGGAGTCCTGGACCACGGGTCGGCGGTGGGTCCGCCGGCCCGTGGTCCGGATCTTCCTTGCGATCGTGGTGGTCGTCGGCGGCGCGGCGCTGACCGGGCTCTGACACGCGAGCGCGAGCCCTCAATTCTGCTCTCCTGACACATCATGCCCCGTACGTCGACGGGTGGAAGGTGTCCAAGCATCTCGAGGTCGCGTGCGTGCAGTGTCACTACCCCTCCGGTCTCCGCGACGTGGGGGCGCTTCGATCACCGCCCGCACCTCGAATCCGCAAAGATGGGGCGACAGCTGCGCGCCGCCCCTTCGAGAACGACCGGGAGCTTGCTCCGGTCGCGGGTCGCATCGGCTGCCACGAGCTGTCGAAGCGGGACATCGCGGTGAGCTCGATCCGGTTCAACCGCGCCCAGATAGTGGGAGCAGGTGGCCAGCGCCCGGGAGGCCCTCCGGAGGGCCGAGACCGCCCTCGCCCGTGAGCGGCGGGCCGGCCGTCGTGGTCCCGACGCCGAGGCCCTCGTTCGGCAGGCCGACGAGGCCCTCACCCTGGTCCAGAAGGCGCGTGGCGCCCACAACCCGACCGGCGCCGAGTCGATCCTCGAGGCGTCCGGGGGCCAGAGCCGACGCAGCCGCCGGCCAGGCCCGGCAGAAATAGGCCGGATCTGGCCCCCCTTCTGGAAGAATAGTCCAAATGGACTATTGCCTCGGGGGAATAGGTCCGCCACACTCGGCGCGAACCTTTGGCCGTCTTGGCGTGTGCCGCAGGTGACGGCCACCGACGCTCTCGACAGACCGACAGGAGCGATGCCATGACCCGCAGGCTTTGGCGCTTGCTCGGAGCGATCGGCGCGGCCGCGGTCGTTCTGTGCGTCGGCCTCGTCCTCGGCCTTCCCTTCGCGTCCCGGGCCCAGCAGCCCGCTCAGCCCGCCGCCACCGCGGCGATGCCGCCGGGCGACAACTACGTCGGGGCGGAGACCTGCAAGGGCTGCCACGAGGAAGCGTTCAATAAGTTCTCTCACACCCGGATGGGGCGCATCTTCCTCAAGCAGGCGCGCAACCCGAAGGAGGCGAACGCCTGCGAGAGTTGCCACGGGCCCGGCAAAGACCACGTGGATGCGGGTGGCGGCAAGGGCAAGGGAGGCCTGATCACTTTCGCGAAGAACGACCCCACGCCGGTAGAGAAGCGGAACGCGGTATGCCTGTCGTGCCACACCAAGGGCGCCCGCATCTTCTGGCAGGGGAGCGCACACGAGTCCCGCGATGTGGCCTGCACGAACTGCCACAAGCTCATGGAGGACGTCTCCCCCCGGTTCCAGCTCGCCAAGGAGACGGTGATCGAGACCTGCGGCAGCTGCCACATCCAGAAGCGGGCCCAGACGATGCGGACCTCGCACATGCCGCTCCGCGAGGGCAAGATGACCTGCACCTCGTGCCACAACCCGCACGGGACGGTGACGCCGTCGCTCCTCAATGAGCCGTCGCTCAACGACACCTGCTTCAGGTGCCACGCGGAGAAGCGGGGCCCCTTCCTGTGGAATCACCCGCCGCAGATCGAGAGCTGCGCGAACTGTCACGACCCCCACGGTTCCAATCACGAGAACATGCTGAAGCTGGCCAAGCCCCGGCTCTGCCAGCAGTGTCACGTCCCCACGCAGCACCCGACGAGACCCTACGGCCGGGACTCCGCCTCGCTCAAGTTCGTGCTGGGGCAGTCGTGCCTCACGTGTCACGTGAATATCCACGGCTCCAACCACCCAGCCGGCTTCGCCTTCACACGCTAGGGGCTGCCATGCGAACGATGCGAACGGCCTGGCTCGCTCTCACGGTCCTGGTGGTGGTCGTGTCGGCGGGAGTCTCCTCGGCGCAGACCGCCGAGAGTCCCTCGCCTCCGATCGAGGTCGGCGGCTTCAGGCTCGAGGGCTACGGGGAGGCCGGGGTCCGGTTCTTCGGCGAGAGGCCCACGCAGAAGGAGAGCGCGAAGTTCGAGGAATACCGCGACATCAACCAGGGGCTCTACCTGCAGGGCCTGTGGCTCCGGTTCTTCACGCCCGACGAGAAGTACTCGGGCGTGATCAGCGGCCGGCAATGGGGGCTGCAGGACCAGGAGTACCACCTGAGCTTCGAGCGGCTAGGACGATGGGAGACCGGCTTCGACTGGGACCAGATGCGGCACGTCTTCTCGACCAACGCGAAGACGCTCCTGAACGAGACCAGTCGCGGGGTCTTCGCGCTGCCGAATCCACGGCCGGTGATCAGCGACCCGGGCACCTATAACAACGCGCGGGGCATCGACGAGATCAGCGTGCGCTGGGACACCGCGCACATGTACCTCAAGCTCGCCGCGTCCGACAATGTCGACCTGTTCGCCGAGTACACGCGCATCCACAAGGACGGCGAGAAGCCCTTCGGCATGGCGTTCGGCAGCCCGGGCGGCAACGCGCTCGAGGTCTTGCAGCCGATCGAGCAGACGATCCACGACTTCCGGCTGCGGGGAACCTGGGCCACCGAACGATGGCAGCTCCAGGCCGCCTACGTGATGTCGGTATTCGTGAACGACCTCGACTTTGTCCGGGCCGACAACCCCTGTCAGCCCACGCCTGCGATCATCGCCCCTTGCGCCGCCGGTGATACCGGCACCACCAAGCAGTTCGGGACCGTGTCGTTGCCGCCCAACAACATGGCCCATACCTTCAGCCTGCAGGGTGGGCTCAACTTGCCGCTGCGCACCCGCATCAGCGGGAACTTCACCTATGGCCTGCGGCTGCAGAACGACGACTTCCTGCCCCAGACCAGCACCAACGGCCTCCCCGCGACGACGCCGAGCCTGGCCCTGCCGCAGAAGAGCTTGCACGGGAACGTTCAGACCATCCTGTTCAACCTGAACGCGACGAGCCGGCCACTACCCATCCCGGTCACGTTCACGGCGAAGTACCGGCTCTACGACCTTATCGATGGCAGCGATGTAGTGAGATTCTCTGACTTCATCGTCAACGATCAGAACGCCATCACGCGAGGGCCCACCTTCTCCCAGCGATTCAGCTACATGCGCCAGAACGCCGACCTGGACGGCCGCTGGCAGGTGGCGCGGCCCGTCGCCCTCACGCTGGGCACCGCGTGGGAACGGTGGGACCGGAGCAGTACCCGCGAGGTACCGATCACCGACGAGTTCTTCGCGAAGGCCTCGGTGGATGCGACGCCCACCGACTGGCTGATGATCCGGGCCACATACCTGCCGTCCTTCCGCCGGGACAACCGTTACAACACCGGCGCGCTCTCGCAGGTCGAGTCGAATGCGGCGCCCGGGGAGCCCGGGCAATCGTTCCTGCTTCGCAAGTACGATGAGGGAGACCGGGACCGGCAGCGCGTCGACTTCATGATGCAGATCACCCCGACCGAGACGCTGACGATCACTCCGACGGCGAGCTACCGGTTCGACAACTACATCGCGTCGGGCCTGAGCCACGACTCCAGCGCCCGCGGCCAGAGTGGCGCCATGCTGGGCCTCCAGCAGGCGGTGAGCTGGTCGGCCGGGATGGACGTGAACTGGGCCCCGGTGGAGCGGCTCTCGTTCTCCGCCGGCTATGTGCACGAGTCCAACTTCCAGAAGCAGCGCTCCCGCAACCGCAACCCCGACGACCCCTCGCTCGACTGGATCTCGGACAATACCGACACCATCGACACCTACCACGCCTCCGCGACGGCCCGCCTGATCCCGGGCAAGCTCGATCTCAAGTTTGCCGGCAACTATTCCTATGCGCTCGGGCGCGTCGAGACCTGGAACCCCAACGCCAACGGCAGCACCGTCTACAACGCGGTCGCGAACACCAACCAGGTCGCGAGGCCTTGGCCGGCTTTCGAGGACAGCCTGCTCCGGCTCGAGGCCTCCCTGCGGTGGCATTTCGCGCAGGCCTGGACGGCGAGTCTGAACTACGCGTACGAGGTGTTCCGCAAGCACGACTTTCGGACCGACACCATCAACCCCTTCGTCCCGAACGACTCTGCGGTGTACCTCGGCAACGACGTGAAGAACTACGAGGCGCACATCTTCGGGGTGACGCTCGGCTACCGGTTCTAGCCGCGGACGCGCCGCCTTGAGCCGTATCAAGGAGATCAAGCGCCGTCTGGAAGCGACGGTGGAGTCGATCGCGGCCCTGGACGCGGATCTGGCGGCCGGTCGACTCGACCGCGATGAGCACTACCGGCGGCAGGCCGAGCAAGAGCGCGAGGCCGGCCGCCTCCTCGTGAGCCTCCGGCGGGCCCAGCGTGAAGCCGTGGGGCAGCGGGCGGAGCACCCGGCGCCGACGGCGGAGGGGACCGGGTGGCTCCGCAGCCCGCCGGTGATCGTGGCAATCGGGGTGCTCATGCTCGTGGTCGGTGTCGGGGCCGGTATGGTTGGTGTTCGATGGCTCGGCGGGCGTCAGGGGAGTGGTGCGCCGATCACCGTACCGGCCGCATCCGCGGATGGGCCGTCGGTCCTCATGGGCGACATCGAGCTCCGCGCCCTCCGGCAGGCGGCCGCGCGTGAGGACACACCGATTGCGGGCCTGCTCGAGCTCGCGCACGCCGCGCTGGACCAGGGCCGCATCGCGGAGGCCCGCGACACCTACGGACGGGTGCTGGCCCGGGAGCCCCGAAACGTGGAGGCGATCACCCACCTGGGCGCCGTCGCCTACCAGGAGGGGCGCGTCGACGAGGCGCTGGCGAAGGTGGAGGAGGCGCTCCGGATCGATCCCGGCTATATCCACGCGCACTGGGACCGGACGCAGTACCTCTTCTACGGCAAGCGGGACTTCCCCGAGGTCGTGAAGGCGGGGGAGGCGTTCCTGCGGGTTCTCCCCAAGGGAGCGGACGCCGACAACGTGCGTCGGCTGATGGCAGAGGCTCAAGCCCAGGCCGCCAAGCCCCGGCGCAACTAGCCTGGGGCGAGAAGTCCTCACCCTGTGGCGTCGGCGGCCCACCGCGGCCGGCCTCCGTTCGATGCAGCCGAAGTAACACCGTGACCTTCAATCGCTTTCGCCCCTGCTCGCGCGGCATTCGGCTTGCACAGTTCCGTTCCAAGAGGTGACGGCTATGGACTGGCCGATCGCGTACGGCGGCGACATCCGGGAGCTGGCTGAAGGAGCGGCGTCCTCGTACTGGTGGTGGCCGCTCTTGGCTTGGGTCGTCGGCGCCGTGGTCCTGGTTGCCGTTGCCGTGCTGGTTACCGGTCTGCCCGTGCACCGCCGCTTCTGGTGCGCGCAGGCCGGCCGCGAGGTCGACGTGGAGTTCGAGGAGGACGGACGCCCAGGGTGCCGGCGATTCGTCGCGGTGGTGAGCTGCAGTGCCTTCGGGTCGTCGACGAACGTGCGGTGCCGCCGCTCATGCCTCGATCGTGATGTCGCCAGCCTCGACGTCCGGAAGCCGTCATGAGGAAGGCCAGCGGGCGGACCTCGACCGTCGTTCTCGCGCTGATCGGGTTCGCCGGCCTTCTGGTCGGAGCTTACGCTCAGACGACGCTGCCGCCCGGTCACCCGCCGGTGGGAAAGGGCGAGCACGCCCCCCCGATCCCCGGCCCCCCGCCCGGTAGTGGAAGCGGCAGCCAGAGGCTCACGTGGGCGGCGCCGTCGGGCTGGACCAAGGAGACGCCCTCGTCTCCGATGCGTCGCGCCCAGTATCGCGTTCCGGGGCCGGGCGGCCCCGGGGAGTGCGTGGTCTTCTACTTCGGACCCGGGCAGGGGGGCGACGCGAAGACGAACGCGGCTCGCTGGGCCGGTCAATTTCGGCGGCCGGACGGCAGTCCGATCGGCGATGGCTACACGATGCGGGAGACGAAGGTGCGCGATCTCTCCGTCCTCTTGGTAGAGGTCACGGGCACCTACGTGGGCGGGATGGGCGGTGGACCCGTCGGCCCGGAGCGCCCGAGCTACATGCTGCTGGGTGCCATCGCCGACGGACCCGACGCGAAGTGGTTCTTCCGGGCCATCGGTCCACGGGCAACCCTCGAGGCGCAGCGGTCGGCCTTCGACCGCATGATCCGTTCGCTGAAGCGAGGCCAGAATACCAGCTAGCGGCGATCCGCTTCGCGGCTAGCGGTAGGACGGTCGCGCCACGGCGACGAGGACCAGAGGCAAGCGGGGGCCGGCAACGGCGAAGGCAGTGGCTCCGACCGGCGATGCGCCCCCTGGAGACCCTCTCCGACGGTCGGCCCACTTCCGTCTCCTCTCTCCGCCCGAGCGGCACCCACCGTCTTCGCCGAAGATCCGCCCGCCTCCGGGCAGAATCCGTCGCATCAGCACGACTCTCCGGGCGCGCCCGGGCCGGACAAGCACGCCGAGCACATGCCTAGCACATGGAGATGATGCGCAAGATGGCGGGGGCGGGCCGACGATGCCCGGGCAGGACGCCATTGGCGCCATCGGGGAGGTCGTCAAGATCCTCGAGGCCGATCCCGCCACGGACTGGACCAAGGACGACATCGAGCGGCTGCGTCAGCATCTCATCGACATGAACGAAGGTCGTGCTGCGGGCGGCTGTCAAGCCGGCGCCCGTCCCCGGTGGCCTCGCCATGGAGATCACCGGCGCGGGGCGCACCGAGCAGGCCATCGGGGCGATGGTGGTGCCGCACGCGGTCGAGCTCGACGGCATGCCGGACTGGTCGGCCCGGGTCGAGACCATCCCGGGCGGCGTCCGCCTCACGGTGGTCGCGAGGAAGCCCGAGACCGCGGCCGTTGTCGCGCGCATCCGTGGGCCCGCTTCGCGGGCCTGATCACCGAGGGGGCGCACCACCAGGCGCATCACCTGGCGATGGCGCGCGGCGAGGCGCCCGGGCACACCCACTGAGACCGCGCCGCGGTGGGACACCGCGATCCCATCGGGGCGGGCCGGCCTCACCCCGAGATGGTCTGCCGCACCGCAAGGGCTTGATTCGGTGTGCGACGGCATATGGCATCGCGGTTGCCTTCTACGGTATGACCGCGCGCCTACGCTTCGATCAGGCTCCTCGCCGCGTGTACTGGGAAGTGACGCGGGCGTGCGACTTGGCCTGCCATCACTGCCGCGCCTCGGCCGCGAGGGCGCCGGATCCGGCCGAGTTGACGCCCGACGAGGGCTTCGGCCTCATCGATCGGCTGGCCGCGTTCGGGGCGCCGCTGCCGCACCTCGTGCTCACGGGGGGCGATCCGCTGAGGCGGCCGGACCTCTTCACGCTGATCGCGGCGGCGCGCGCGCGGGGCTTCGACGTCTCGGTGGCGCCGAGCGCCACGCCGCTGCTGACGCCGAAGGTGATCGCCCGGCTCAAGGCAGCCGGTGTGGATGCGGTCTCGCTCAGCCTCGACGGCTCCGATGCGGCCCGGCACGACGCCGTCCGGCGGATCCACGGCTGCTTCGACCGGACGATCACCGCGGCGCGCGCTTGCCTGGTGGAGCGCCTGCCGTTCCAGATCAACACGCTGGTGAGCGAGGAGACGCTGGGCGATCTGCCCGCGATCCACGCCCTAGCCACCAAGCTCGGCGCCGCCCGCTGGAATCTCTTCTTCCTGATCGGCGTCGGCCGCGGGGCGCTGCTGCGGCCCATCACGGCCCAGGTCTGCGAGGACCTTTTCGAGTGGTTGCTGACCCGAGTCCCGATGCCCGGTCCGATCGTCACGACCACCGAGGCTCCGCACTTCCGCCGCGTCGTGGGGAAGGCTGGGCACGGGGCGGGCATCCGCGACGGCAACGGCATCATGTTCATCTCCGACGCGGGCGAGGTTCGTCCCTCGGGGTTCTTCGCTGTCTCGGCGGGCGACGTCCGGACCGAGGACCCGGTGGATCTCTATCGGCACTCGGACCTCTTCCGCACGCTGAGGCGACCGGATCTCTTCCGCGGCCGCTGCGGGCAGTGCGAGTGGCGCGAGGTTTGCGGGGGCTCCCGGGCGCGCGCCCTGGCCGCGGGCGACGCCCTCGGCGAGGATCCGCTCTGCCTCTACGAACCGGGGATGGTGTCGCTCTCGACCGGGTGACCGGGCGGGCCTCGATCGCAACGTCCAGCTGGACGGGCCGCCCGGCCCCGAGCGCCCGGTCGAGGGAAGCCCAGGCTGGGCGAGACGAGGTCCATGTTCGGGTAGCCGCGGTCCGGCTTCGCGCCGAGCGCTGGCGGTACGTATCCCGGCCCGGGTTTCCATCGAGGAAGCGTCTCCTATGGACGCGCAGGGCAGAGCGAGCAGGGCGCCGAGGTTACGCCCAGGGCGCGGCCCGGGCGCGAACGCTCAGATCAGGCGATGCCGGTTCGCGTAGGCCACCGCCTCGAGCCGGCTGTGTGCGCCCAGCTTGCCGAGGATGTTCTGGACGTGATTGCGGACGGTGGCCGGGCTCACGTGCAGGCGCTCGGCGGTGTCCTTGGTGTTGAGGCCGCTCGCGATGAGGTGCAGGATCTCAATCTCGCGCCGGGTGAGGGCGGCGCTGCCATTGCCATCGGGGATCGCGGGCGAGGCCGGTGTCGTCATTCGCTCCCGGATGAGGGCCAAAATCTCACGGGTCGTGGTCACGTCGCGGATCAGATGGACGGTGTGGTCGCCGCTCTCCTCGATCGAGACCCGGAGCGTGCTGACGTTCACCCAGATGGTCGACCCGCTCTTCGTGCGCGTTCGCATGTCGAAGCTGTGGACGGGGGTGCGGGTCCTCGAGAGTTGCATGATGTGACAGCCGCGACAGCACAGGCGGTTGCCGTTCTCGTCGTCACCCATGAGCAGGTCGCAGCACCGGCGGCCCACCGCCTCGCGGGCGGTGTGGCCGAGCAGGTCCTTCGCCCCCTGGTTCCACAGGACGATCCGGCCCTCCCCGTCGATCGCGAAGGCGCCCTCAGCGCTCGTCGCGAGCATCTCGGCCAGGCCCAGGACCTCCGATGCCTTCATGCGGCTCCGTGTCAGCATCGCTGACCTCCCGCGTGTTCGAACCGGCGGCCTGGTGATGTGCAAGTGAGGTACCGACCGGTGTTGCCGTGCAACTGGCTGATTTGCGTTCGGTCCAGGGCTGACTGCCGACCGAGGGCGGCGGGGGCATGGTGCAGCGAGGCCCCAACTGGGGAGGCGGCGCCTCAGGCCGAGAGGGCGGGCCAGCGGGCCCTCGACGGCGACAGGCCCTCCCGGGATGCCCCCTGGAGGCAGGAGCGCCGGCACATCACCGCCGTGGACGGCGTGAAGCGCTGCAGCGGCGGACGGCGATCAACCACCGGGGCCCCGGGACCCCGTGCTCCTCGAGGTCCACGTCGACCTCGCGCCCGGCCTGCGCGCACCAGAAACCGCGGCGGGCCACGCGACTGCTCGCCAGTCCATGGACGTCGCCTGTGCCGCCAGTGAGGGCAATCCCGGTGCCCAGGGCCGTTGGGCCAATCGGCCCAGGAAATTGGTGCAGCGGCCTCATTGCCCCCGGAGGCCGCATCAGGTCTACTGGCCTCGACGGACACCGTCGGTGCTTGGTCAACCGACAGAGCTCGTCGAGCGGCACGGCAGTACCAAGGTCCCGGCTGCTGCCGGGACGCGCGCGGGCCAGAGAGGCCCGCCGCATATCGGCCCGGTGGCCAGCCATCGCGCTGGTTCACCGGGCCATTGCTACTCCCCTCCCGTTATCGCGATGGGGGCCGGGGCGCGATCTCGTTCACGATCTCACTGCGCCCGTCGAATGCCCTGAAGCAGCGCAACGAGATCCGCCATCTCCCGCGACTGGAACACTGGCCAGGGCGCCTTGCCTCCACCCGGAGCGGGAGCTGTCACCATGGTGTGGTTCCAGAGGGCGGCCAGAACCCCCGCCGGAGAGTCCATGCCCTTCGCGCGGGTCAGATCGCTCGCGGACTTCCCTCGTTCGCCATAGACGCCGTGACACGTGAGGCAGCCCTTGCTGGACAACGTGGCCCAGCCGCGGCTCGGGCTTCCCGGGGGCGCGAAGTAGCCCGACGAGTAGAGGTACGCTACGAGGTCGGCCATGTCCTCCGGCCGGAGCTGCGGGATCGTGATGTTCCGGGCCGCCATCGCCGCGGTCATCGCGGGAGCCTTGTTCCAGATCGCGGCCGCGAACTCGAGCGGACTCCGGCGCACGCCCTTGTCGGTGAGCGAGGGGCCCACGTTACCGCCGGCGCCGCCGACGCTGTGACACTGCACGCACTGCTTCTCCGCGAACAGGATCCGCCCGCTCTCGGCATTGCCCGGCAGCACGAATACCGACCCGGCCGCCGCCCCGGTGGTCGGGGACAGGTAGGCGATGAGATCGCGGAGCTCGGTCGCCGTGAAGGTGGGGCGCTCGATGCCCTTGGCCTTCATCACGTCGGCCATCTGCGGACCGTGATTCCACATCGCCGCGGCCGCGTAGAGGGGTGAACCGAACTGCTTGAGGTGTTCCACGTTCGGGCCCGGCCCGGCGGGCCCGTGACACTCCGCGCAATGCTTGGTCGTGAAGAGCCGCTTGCCGGTCTCGGTGTTACCCGGACTGTCGAAGTAGCCGAGCGAGTACAGGAACCCCACGAGGTTCTTCGCCTCGTCGGAATCGAGCTGGGGTCGGGTGATGCCGAGCTGTTTCATGCGCTCGGTCATGCGCGGGAGGTGGTTCCACATCGCCGCGGCCAGGTCGTAGAAGGTATGCGGCCGAGAGACCCTTGCCAGATCCGGCCCGATCTTCCCGCCGGAGCCGTTCAGGGCGTGGCACTTCACGCACCCCTTCGCATCGAACACCCGGGCGCCGGCGGCCGGATCCTGGCCTGAACTGGAGGATTGCGCCGACGTGACGCTCGCCGATCCAGCGAGGAGCGCAGCCACCGCGATGAGCATCATGAAAACCCGGATCATCGATGACTCCCTAGTTTCGGTCGGGGACACAGCAGATCGCTCTTCGACAAAGCGGCCAATAATAGCACGGGGCTCCGGGAGCCGAGTAATCCAGAGGTGCTGAACCTTGTAAGGGGATGTGGCTGGTCGGCGAGAGACCTGACCCCGGGGCGAGGGGCTCATGGCGTTTCCGCTGCCGACGGCGCTGCTGGAGCGGCCCCGCCTGGTACACGAGGGCACCAAGGTGTTGATCCAGTGCACGGGCCTGCAAACCTCGAAGGCGGGCCGGTCATTCAAGGAGGTCGAAGTGTTCGTTGCCGGAGAGGGGACGTGGACCGAGGGGGCGGAACACCCGGAGCCGCCTGGAGACCGGTGCGGCCATGCGTGCTCATCACGATGAGATGCGCGCTACGCTCCTGGGCGATGCGGACAATGGCGTCAGCCGGGTGTCCCACGGCGACCTCGACTTCCCATGGGCCCGGGAAGGCATTCGCACCGAGGTCGCGAAGCTGTGTCAGCGCCTCCTCGCTACGGTCACGACGTACGACCGCGCCCCGGTGATGTAGGGGACGTCCGTATGGTGGCCTGCTCCATCACGGTGCCCCCGCGGCCGCCGTACGCGACCGGCCAGTGCAGTCCCACGTAGCCGCCCGCGTGGAGCTCTCGCTGCCAACCGATAAGGGACTCCGCCCGCGCCTCGCGGCTCAGCACGTGCCGGGTTCTCTCCCAGTCCCTCGGGCAATGCCTCACGAGCCAGGCGCGCAACTCGTCCCGGAACGTGACTTCCGTGCCGGATAGCTTGAAGTCCACGCGAGCAAGTTAACGCCAAGCTTGGCGGATGGGCACAATCCGTCAGATTCCATTTCGTGTCCCTCAGGCTGGGGCGCCTAGGCCCCACCGCGACGAGGGCGCCCCATTCACCTCGCCGCATTCGATGCCAACCCACTGAATCCATGTGAGTCGCCGATGGCACTCCGGTTGCTCTACCCTGCATAGGACAGTGGCCACGCTAAGAGAAAGGAGACCCGCTATGCGTACATTGATGCCGTGGACGAGGGTGACCAGGCCGGAAATGGACCGTCTGTTGAATCGCTTTCTGGAGGGCAAGTTGGAGGCGGAGTCCTCGCTGGAAGCCGAGTGGGTACCCTGCATGGACGTCTCGGAGACCAAGGACAGCCTGATCGCGAAGCTTGAGGTGCCCGGGATGGACCCCAGGGATATCCAGATCTCGCTGCAGGAGAACCTGTTGACGGTCAAGGGGGAGAAGTGGCAGGACCAGAAGGAGCAGGACGAGCACTATCATCGGGTCGAGCGCACCTACGGGAGGTTCGCCCGGAGCGTGCGGCTACCGGTGACGGTGGATGGGAGCAAGGTGGTGGCGACGTTCAAGAACGGCCTGCTGGCCATCACCCTGCCCAAGACCCCGACCTCCAAGGGAACGACCATCCCGATCAAAGCCGAGTAATAGCCATGGGCGCCTGAGCGCCCGCACGGGACACGAAGCAGCGCGGGGCCGGGAGCTCCCGACCCCGCGGCACTGCCGGCTCCATGGCCTGGATCTGACGGCGGCAGAATACTTGTGGCGGGTATCCCGTTGGAAAGGATTCGAGCCGAACTCCAGGAAGGAATGGGGCTCGCCAAATGCCGTAGGTGTGGCTGCATGCAGGAGGCTCTGGCGCACCTCCAGACGGCGCTACCAGGGATCCGAGCCGAAGGCGCGGGCCAACTCCGCCACCTCGTGCAGGCATGGCAGCAGCAGATGAAGCCGGTACAGTACGCCTGTCTCGGATGCGACTACTGTTACCCGGCTGTGGCGCTCAATGTGCTCCACAAGACCATCCCGGACGCCGCCGCGTCCGCCCTGGCGTGCGCCTTCGAGCCGAGGGAGGGGGCTTGGCCAGTCGTGCCCGGCGAGTACTTCGCGTTCTGCGACGGCCCGGGCTGCCCCGTAGCGGTTTCGACCCTTGGCAGCGTGGGACTCGCCGAACAGCTCGTGGTGGTCCGCCCCCGAGCACTCTGCATCGTGGGTAAGACCGAGACGGAGAACATCGGAATCGACAAGATCATCAAGAACGCCATCACTAACCCCACGATCCGGGTCCTTGTGGTGGCTGGAAAGGACGCCACAGGGCACCAGAGCGGCCGGACCCTCCTGGCGCTCTCGGCGAACGGCGTGGACGAGCGAATGCGCGTCATCGGCTCACCCGGCAAGCATCCGGTCCTGAGAAACGTGACGCCCGAGGAGGTCGAAGCCTTCCGACGCCAGGTCCAAGTGGTGGACCTGATCGGCTGCGAGGACGCCGAGACCATCGTGGGCCGGATCGAGGGCCTGGGCCGCGATCCCGTCACGGGGGCCGATGCTCGCGCTCTGGCGGACGTCGAGCCGATCCACGTTTCGGCGCCGCCCGTACTTCAGGCCGAGGAGCCCGACCAGGTCGAGATCGACAAGGCCGGCTACTTCGTGATTCTGCCGCAGCCAGCCAAGGGCACGATCATCGTAGGGCACTACAGCTACGACAACCGGCTCCTGCGAGCTGTTGAAGGCCGCGAGGCACGAGCGCTCTACTGGACACTCGTCAAGAACAGATGGGTGACGCAACTGAGCCATGCTGCCTACGTCGGCAAAGAACTGGCCCGGGCCGAACTCTCCATGCGGCTCGGGTTCAGATACATCCAAGATGGAGCCTACCGGATCGATACCAAACCGATCTAAGTGTAGCCGCCGCTGGCAGTTGATCGTGGTCGAAGGGCAGGCGAGGGCGGCGTCTCAGCTTGATTCGTCGTCGCCGCGCCCACGCTTCGAGGCACTGATGTCTCACCGAGGCGGAGCCGACCCTACCCCTCCCGCGGTCGTCGTGGCAAGAGTCGGTTTTCGCTCGCATTTCTTGATGGCATGTGAATTGCTGAAGGGAAACAGACGACGGAGGCAAGGAGGAGCGGCTTGAAGCTCGACACGATCCTCGTTCCGGTCGATGGGTCAGCGCTGGCCGAGTCCGCGATCGCGACGGCAGTTGACATGGCCCGTCCAGCGGCATCCACGGTCGTCCTCATGCGGGCCGCCGAAGCGCACACCCTGCCCGGCGTTGATCCTACGGACGCGCAGGTGCAGATCGTCGGAGAGGCCGAGAGTTACCTGGCCGGGGTGGTGGAGCGCCTTACACGGCAGGGTGTCGCGAACGTGCAGACCAGCGTCTGGTACGGGCCAGCCGCGCCCGCCATCGTCGACGCCGCGCAGCTATGGAAGGCCGATCTTGTCGTGATGACCACCCACGGCCGAAGCGGGGTGGGGCGCCTCATCCTGGGGAGCGTGGCCGAGTCGGTGCTGCGCGGGACAACGGTACCCATCCTCCTGCTCCGCGCGCCGAAGGCACCCCTTGAGCCGCCGCGCGGAATGGGGCAGGCACAACCCGCGAAGGGGCCGTCCCATGGATGAGGCGAAAAGGAGGCGGCCATGCTCATTCGCGAGTTGATGACGGGCGCTCTCATCACGGCAGACCCCGACATGTCCATCCTCGACGCTCGGCAACTCATGGTTACGGAGGAGATCCGCCACCTGCTCGTCCGGAAGGGGAAGGGCGAGTTGCTGGGGATCGTCACGGACCGTGATATTCGGCTCAACCTGCCGTCGAAGGCCACGAGTCTGTCGGTGTGGGAGATCAACCATCTGCTCACCAAGCTCACCGTGGGGCAGGTAATGACGGGCTCGGTCATCACCGCGGGGCCAGACCGCCCGGCCCGCGACGCCGCCCAGCTCATGCTGGATCACAAGATCGGCGCGGTGCCGGTGGTGGACGGCGGCCATCTGATCGGGATCATCACCGAGACGGACATCGTGCGGGCCTTCGTGCAGATGACTGCCCCAACGCCGCCCCGCAAGTTCTGACGGATTCGGGCCCTGGTCATGAGCCAGTGCGTGCTGGTCGTGGACGACGAGGTCGATTTGCTCATCACCTACGAACGGCTCCTGCGTCGGTGGGGCTATCACGTGAGTGCGGCCGCGTCCCTGGCGGCGGGGCTTTTGATCCTCGAGCGCGACTGCCCCGACCTGGTGATCGCGGACCTGCGGCTGCCCGACGGCGACGGCTTCCAGTTGGTGCGGACGGCGCGGGAGGTCCCGAGGCCGCCGCCCGTCATCGTCGTCACCGGGGTTCCTTCCGAGGATCGCCGGCGGGCTGCCATGACGGCGGGCGCAGTTGGGTTCCTGGCCAAGCCGTTCAAGAGCTCCACCCTACAGCAGTTCGTCCAATCCGCGCTGGCGTACCCGCCATGCTGACCGGACGGGTACCGGGAGGGACGTGTCCGTGTGTTCGACCCAGGCGCTCTGACGCGTCTCCTGGAGGGATCAATATGGCTTTCAAACATCTGCTCGTGCCGACGGACTTCTCAGAGGCCGCGAACAGCGCGTTGCGCTATGCGATCGAAGAAGCGGGGCTCCACCAGGCCAAAATCACGCTGCTCCACGTGCTCCCGCCGGAGACCCGGACGAATGTCCACTATGTCACTGGGGCGCCGGCGGAGACGGCACAAGGCGGGTTCGCTGCGCTTGTCGGCGGCTCGGCGTTCGTGTCGCAACCGGAGGTCGTCCGCCGGGACCGGAGCGAGGAAGCGTTGACCCAGCTCCGCGACCTCGTGGCGAATGCCTTCCGCGGCCCCTGGGAAGTCGAGGTCGCCATGGGACACCCCGCGGACACCATTACCCGCGTTGCCGAGGAGCGGAGCGTGGATCTCATTGTCATGAGCACCCACGGCCGCACCGGCTTGCAGCACGTGCTTCTGGGCAGTGTGGCCGAGAAAGTGGTGCGCCTGGCTCCGTGCCCGGTCCTGACGGTCAAGCACCGAGGAGCGCCAGGACTAGGGGCGTAGAATCCCGAAGCAGTTCGTTCGGCTTCGGCGCCACGAGCGTGCTCGCAGTACCTCGCTCGACCGACGCTGAGGCACGGCGCCCCCACCCTGGGGCGCGTTTGGATCACCATGGCGGGACCCCCTTCCGCCGCCATCGAGTAACGTAGCGAGATTTCCGTCGCTCTCGACCCTCGGCGCGCGGCATTCGGTTTGCAAGAAGTTGTCATGGGGGACGTCACATGGACTGGCCGGTGGGATCGGAGGGTGTCGATATCGAGGCGTGGGCCGAGAGCGCCACGAATATCTACTGGTGGCCGTTGCTGGCTTGGGCTGCCGGCGTCGTGATCCTCCTCTTCCTCGCCGTCCTGATCACCAGCTCCCCCGTCCGCCGCCGCTTCTGGTGCGAACAGGCGGGGCGCGAAGTGGACGTGGCGTTCGAAGAGGACGGACCACCCGCTCTCCGGCGATACATCGCCGTGGTGAGTTGCACCGCCTTCAGCCCATCGACGCTTGTGCAGTGCCATCGGGCCTGCCTCGATCGCGACCCCTCCACCCTGGAGAGCCGGCGCTTCTCACGGATTCCCGGCCCGGAGGATGTGAACGCGACCCCTCATAGCCGCCGCACCTCCCGCAGTGACGTCGACATCCCGCTTCGCCTCGTCGACAGGTGAGCGCAAGGGCATGCAACACGCACACGCTGCGAGCCGGCTACTGTACCCTGTTCACCTGGAGGAGGGCCTTCACATAGCGTCCAACGAGGATAGCGGCGGGATAGAGCACCTCTTCCTCGGTCTGTGCGTGGAGCCGCATCTTGTCGGCGAAGTCGGCGATTTCCGGCCGGTTCTCTTGCAGAGCGACCACTGCAAGCCGTCTGAGAGCGCCAAACAGCGCCCGGTGTTCCTCGATCATGTCCGGCAGCTCGGCCTCGAGCCGGTCGGTGATCCTCAGGATGCCCCCCATCTCGGGCGTCACCTGGCTCTCCCGCAGCAAACGCAACAATCCCAGTGGGGGCATCGCGTACCTCTCCTCCTTGAGAAAGTGCGGGTGCATCAGCCTCGCTACGTTACGTGCCTCTTCCCCGACCTTGCCGTTGACCTTCGTCGCCCGCTCGAGCTCGATGTGCAACTCCTCGTGCTCAGTCTGCAGGGGCCTTGGTGCCTTGAAGTCCATATTGTCGCACCTCGTTGTCGTCGCTCAGCAGGCGGTGTCGGGTTGCGTGCGGGATGCAACATTGCTCCCACCCCGTACATACGCACTTGTCTGTTCGCGCGATCGATAGCTGCCCTCACCGCCCGGCCTGCGACTTTGCCGACTCGCTGTCAAGACACGTTCTATCGCATGTGATCGCACTGGGGGGCCGGAAGGCGCCGCAGCGTTTCACGTCGAAGAAGCGTCCGCGCACGATAGCTTGCTGAAAATGGACGATCTCCCTGCGGCCGGTGATCGGGCACTGAACCGATCGAATCACGGTACGCGACACGGAAAGAATCGCGAGCAGGAACAGTAGAACGGCGCCCAGGAGGAGAATCTCGCTGAATGGAGCCATCGTGATTAGAATCTCGCGAGCCGTGGTCATGTTCGCGCCTCCTGTACATCAGGCTGGTCGTGTTGGTTAGCAGCAAGAGTGTTGCCAGATCAACATCCTCATGGAAACCATGGCTTACGGCCCGTCAGCGGATCGAACTGAGGCACCCGGGCCCCACCTCGGCGGCGGATGGCGAGCCGGACCACGCCCTGGTCGGCATATGAGGCTCGGCGCGACTCATGTTGCGCTCACGGGTCATCGGCTCGTCCCGGGCTCGAGCGGCCAGTGAGACCGAAAGTCCTCGCCCGGTAGCCGACGGTGCGAGCGTAGCAAGCCCCCGAAACACCCGAGCCGGTGTCCGCCCGCGGCCCTCGTCCGTATGCGGGGCGCGAGCAGGCCTGTCCAGAGCCGCGGGCTTTCAGTCCACCTCTTCCGACTTCGCGCGAGATCGACTCCAACGAGCCTTCGGGAGAGTTTGCCTCAGTGGGACTCCCACGCCCCAGCACGTACTAGCCGGAAGCGCGACGCGCACCGGGATCCTTGTAGTGAACGGCGGACAAGTGACTGCGTCCATGGGCTTCCTAACCCCGCAGCTGAATCGCCTATCCCGGAAGTCCTCGGTGGCACACGCGTTGCGTGAGGGTGAACAGCGCGTCATCGAGCGCGAGTCGGTCTTGACGATGGCAGGTGCTCAAGGAGGGGTGAGTTGGAATTGGAAACCGCAGTCCCGACCTCCGCCAGTCCCATCGCGCGGCGGCATGTGACGCTCGACGGTAATGAAGCGGCTGCGCATGTCGCCTATCAGCTCTCGGATGTCATCGCCATCTATCCGATCACCCCTTCCTCTGCGATGGGTGAGTGGGCCGACCAGTGGGCGGCCGAGCACCGGCCCAACCTCTGGGGCACGGTGCCTTCCGTCACCGAGATGCAGAGTGAGGGTGGGGCCGCCGGCGCTCTTCACGGAGCGCTCCAGGCCGGAGCGCTGGCGACCACGTTCACCGCGTCGCAGGGTCTCCTCCTGATGATTCCAAATATGTACAAGATCGCAGGTGAGTTGACACCCACCGTCTTCCACGTTGCGGCGCGCTCGCTGGCCACCCAGGGACTCTCCATCTTCGGCGACCACGGCGACGTCATGGCGGCACGGGCCACCGGATTCGCCATGCTGGCCTCGGGCTCGGTGCAGGAGGTCATGGACCTCGCGCTCGTCGCGCACGCGGCTACACTCGAATCGCGGGTCCCGTTCGTACACTTCTTCGACGGCTTCCGAACGTCGCACGAGGTGGCCAAGGTGCGGCCGCTCGGACCGGACGACCTGCGCAGAACGATCGACGAGCGGCTCGTGCGCGCCCATCGACTCCGGGGCCTGTCTCCCGATCATCCCGTCATTCGCGGCACGGCCCAGAATCCAGACGTGTACTTCCAGGCACGGGAGACCGTCAATCCCTACTACCTCGCGTGTCCTGCCATCGTCCAGGACGCGATGGACCGGCTCGCCAAACTCACCGGGCGCCCCTATCGCCTCTTCGACTACGCGGGAGCGGACGATGCCGAGCGAGTCATCGTGCTGATGGGATCGGGGACCGAGGCCGCGCGGGAGACGGTGGAGCATCTCGTGGCCCGGGGCGAGAAGGTCGGGGCCGTGACGGTCCGACTCTACCGTCCCTTCTCGGCGGAGCACTTCCTCGAAGCTTTGCCCGCGACGGTGAGAACGCTCGCCGTGCTCGATCGCACCAAAGAGCCCGGCAGCGTGGGGGAACCCCTGTACCTCGATGTCATGGCGAGCGTGAGCGAGGCCGCGGCCTTCGGCCGCGCCCCCTTCGGCCAGGTGCCGCGGGTGCTGGGAGGCCGCTACGGGCTCGGCTCCAAGGAATTCACCCCCGCCATGGTCAAGGGGATCTTCGACGAGATGGCCAAGCCGCGGCCGCTCGCGCGCTTCACGATCGGGATCCAGGACGACGTGACCCATGCGAGTCTGAGTTACGAGCCGTCGTTTTCCACGGAAGACCCGGCCACCGTGCGGGCGATCTTCTACGGACTGGGCGCGGACGGGACGGTCGGCGCCAACAAGAACTCCATCAAAATCATCGGTGAGGAGACGGACAACTACGCCCAAGGTTACTTCGTCTACGACTCGAAGAAGTCCGGGTCGGTCACCGTCTCGCACCTTCGTTTTGGGCCACGGCCCATCCGCTCCACCTATCTCATCAGCCGCGCGACGTTCGTGGCATGTCACCAGTTCTCATTCCTCGAACGGCTCGACGTGCTGCGGTTGGCCGAGCCGGAAGCCATCTTCTTGCTCAATAGCCCGTACGGAGCGGCAGAGGTGTGGGACCACCTGCCGCGCAGCGTGCAGGAGCAGATCATCGTCAAGCGCCTCCGTCTCTTCGTCATCGACGGCAACCGGGTCGCGCACGAGGCGGGGATGGGGGGACGGGTCAACACGGTCATGCAGACCTGCTTCTTCGCCATCAGCGGCGTACTGCCGCGGGAGGAGGCCATCGCCGCGATCAAGCATGCCATCGAGAAGACTTACGGCAAGCGCGGAGAGGCCGTCGTGCGGAGAAACTGGGCGGCGGTGGACAGCGCGCTCAAGCACCTCTCCGAGATTCCTGTGCCGCCTCGGGCGACGAGCGCCGTGAAGATGCGCCCGGCTGTCCCAGACGAGGCGCCGGAGTTCGTTCGACGCGTCACCGCCAAAATGGTCGCCGGCGAGGGGGACGAGCTGCCGGTGAGCGCGCTGCCGGTCGACGGCACGTATCCGACCGGAACGACCCGGTGGGAGAAGCGCAACATCGCACTCGAGATTCCCGTGTGGGATGAAGCGCTATGCATCCAGTGCGGAAAGTGCGTGCTCGTCTGCCCCCATGCGGTGATCCGCGCCAAGGTCTACCGGCCCGTGCTGCTTGACGGTGCTCCCGCCGCCTTCAAGTCGGCGCCCGCTCGCTGGCGCGAGCTCGGCGATGCCCGATTCACGCTGCAGGTCTCGCCCGAGGACTGCACTGGTTGCGCGCTCTGCGTCGAGGTCTGCCCGGCCAAAAGCAAGAGCGAGGTCCGTCACAAGGCCGTCGACATGATGCCGCAGCCGCCGCTCCACGAGCAGGAGGCGATCAATTGGCAATTCTTCCTCGCCCTTCCCGAGGCGGATCGCCATGCATTCAACACTGGGCAGATCAAGGACGTCCAGCTCCTCCAGCCCCTGTTCGAGTTCTCGGGCGCCTGCGCCGGATGCGGCGAGACGCCCTATCTGAAGCTCCTGAGCCAGCTCTTCGGTGACCGCGCCGTCATCGCCAACGCCACCGGCTGCTCGTCGATCTACGGCGGCAATCAGCCGACCACACCATGGACAGTCGACCAGAGCGGACGGGGACCCGCGTGGGCCAACTCGCTCTTCGAGGACAATGCCGAGTTCGGCCTCGGCATGCGCCTGGCCCTCGACAAGCAAGCGGAGTATGCGGGAGAGCTCGTCACTCGGCTGACGGCGGCCCTGGGAGAGCTGGGGTCGTCGCTGCTCGCCGCGGATCAGGCGACCGAGACCGGCATCGAGGCCCAGCGCGAGCGCGTGTCCGAGCTCAAGAAGGCGCTGACCGGATTCGACTCCGCGGAGGCTCGTGAGCTGCTGACCGTGGCCGATGCCCTAGTGAAGAAGAGCGTTTGGATCGTCGGTGGGGACGGCTGGGCCTATGACATCGGCTACGGCGGACTCGATCACGTGTTGGCCTCGAGCCGAAAGGTCAACGTGCTGGTGCTCGATACCGAGGTCTACTCGAACACGGGCGGCCAGATGTCGAAGGCCACGCCGCGGGGAGCGGTGGCCAAGTTCGCCGCCGGCGGGAAGCCAGGAGCGAAGAAGGACCTGGCGCTCATGGCCATGACGTACGGGACGGTATACGTGGCCCGTGTGGCGATGGGCGGCAGCGACGCGCAGACCCTCAAGGCGTTTCGAGAGGCCGAGGCGTACGCCGGACCCTCGCTCATCATCGCGTACAGCCACTGCATCGCGCATGGCTATGACCTGCGCCACGGCATGGACCAGCAGAAGGCCGCCGTCCAGTCTGGCCACTGGCCGCTCTTCCGCTACAACCCGGACCTGGCCAAGGCCGGCCAGCCGGCGCTCCAACTCGATTCCAAGGCGCCCAGCCTACCCCTCAGAGCATATGCGTACAACGAAACGCGCTACACCATGCTCGCCCACAGCAATCCGGAGGCGGCGCGGCGACTGCTGGATGAGGCTCAGGGCGATGTTCGGGCACGCTGGCGGTTCTACGAGCACCTGGCCGGTCTGCCCATGAACGGGGCGGCGTCCAACACCGAGTCGGAGAGTAGCCATGATTGATCTGAGTACGCGCTATCTAGGGCTCCGACTCTCGAATCCGCTCGTCGCCTCCGCCGGTCCCCTGTGCGAGGACCTCGGCAATATCCGGCGGATGGAGGATGCGGGGGCGGCCGCGGTCGTGCTCCATTCCCTCTTCGAGGAGCAGATCACGTTGGAAGGCGACTATCTCGACCGGCATCTCTCCCACGGCACCGAGAGCTTCGCGGAGTCGCTGACCTATTTTCCCGACATGGGGAGCTACAATCTCGGGCCCCACGCATATCTCGAGCACATCCGAAGGGTCAAAGCCGCGGTGGCCATTCCCGTGATCGGCAGCCTCAACGGCGTGTCCACCGGCGGATGGATCGACCACGTGAAGAAGATCGAGGAAGCAGGCGCCGATGCCCTCGAGCTCAACATCTACTATGTTCCGACCGACCCCGAGATGACGGCCGGGCAGGTCGAGGACATGTACGCGAATCTCGTCCGCGACGTGAAGGCGAGCGTGAAGATCCCCGTGGCCGTCAAGATCGGGCACGCCTTCAGCGCCCTGGCCCATCTGGCCCGACGTCTCGACCGGATCGGGGCCGACGCGCTGGTGCTGTTCAACCGATTCTACCTGCCGGACTTCGACCTCGAGCACCTCGAGGTGGTCCCGCGTCTCACGCTGTCGAGTTCCCATGAGGTGCTCGTGCGTCTTCACTGGGTGGCCATCCTCTATCCGCACCTCCGGGCGGACCTGGCGGTGACGGGCGGCGTGCACGCGGGTGAGGACGCCCTCAAGGCCATGATGGCGGGCGCGCGGGTGGCCATGATGACCTCGGCGCTGCTGAAGCACGGCATCCCACACCTGACGACCGTGCGAACCCAGATGCTCGACTGGATGGAGGCGCACGAGTACGAGTCCATCCAGCAGATGCGAGGCAGCATGAGCTACCGCTCCGTCCGCGAGCCGGCCGCCTTCGAACGCGCCAACTACATGAAGGTGCTGAGCTCCTATGCCCTCCCGACCGACGGCGGTGACCATGCGATCGAACGGCGTGCGTGAGAGTGCCGTGATCCAGGGAGAGACTGCGTCTCTTCGGGCCGGGATGCCGGATCTGGCTGCAGAGCGTTCGATGCCCAGGCCACGCGCATCGGCGCCACGACCCACCTCGTTCGGGGCGCCGAGGTCGATGACCAATCGATCATGGTGGCCTGCGCTGCATGCTATGACGATCCCTACGAGCGCTCCTACGCGCTGGGTCCGATCTCCGAGCGGTGTGGTGGCATTCAGTCGCCGGCGCTGCCGTGAGAAATGAAGGAGGACTGTATGAGCAGTGAGCGCGAAGTGGTCATTCTCAGCGCAGTGCGGACGGCCATCGGCAAGTACGGCGGGAGCCTCAAAGATCATCCGCCGACCGAGCTCGCCGCGGCGGTGGTGCGCGAAGCAGTGAAACGGGCGGGGGTCGAGGCGAGCGAGGTGGGGCACGTCGTGTTCGGCAACGTCATCCACACGGATGTCCATGATATGTACCTGTCCCGCGTCGCGGCCATCAAGGGCGGCCTTCCGGTCGAGACCCCGGCTTTCACGCTAAATCGGCTCTGTGGCAGCGGCCTTCAGGCGATCGTCTCGGCGGCGCAGCTCGTGCAGCTCGGCGACGCGGATGTGGCGGTCGCGGGCGGCGCCGAGAACATGAGCCGTGGCCAGTACTGGGTGCCGGGGCTGCGGTGGGGCCAGCGCCTGAATGACGGCGCGGTGGTCGACGCGACAGTCGGGGCGTTGACCGATCCCTTCGACGACTGTCATATGGGCGTTACCGCGGAGAACGTTGCCACGAAATGGCACGTAGGGCGTGAAGAGCAGGATGCGCTCGCGGTCGAGAGCCACCGCCGGGCGGCGCTAGCGCTCGCCAGCGGCTATTTCAAGGAGCAGATCGTCCCGATCGAAGTGAAAACGAACGCCGGCCCGGCGGTCTTCGATGCCGATGAGCACGTGCGGGCTGGCGCGAGCCTCGCCGCCATGGCGAAGCTCAAGCCAGTGTTCGACAAACACGGCACCGTGACGGCCGGAAACGCCGCTGGAATCAACGACGCGGCGGCGGCGGTCCTTCTGATGGAGCGTCGGGTGGCCGAGCAGCGAGGCCTCCGGCCGCTCGCCCGGCTCGTCGCCTATGCTCACGCTGGAGTGGAGCCCAGGTGCATGGGCATCGGTCCGGTGCCGGCGGTGCGCGCTGTCCTCGGTCGGGCGAAGCTCAGCGTCGGGGATCTCGATGTGATCGAGGTGAACGAGGCCTTCGCGGCTCAGGCTCTGGCCGTGATACGGGATCTCGGATTACCGGACGATCGGACCAATCCGAACGGCAGCGGGATCTCGCTGGGTCATCCGATCGGAGCGACCGGCTGTATCCTCACCGTGAAAGCGCTCTACGAGCTTCAACGAGTGGATGGCCGGTACGCCCTCGTGACGATGTGTATTGGGGGCGGCCAGGGCATCGCGGCAGTCTACGAACGGCTCTGAAGGGAGGATCACCATGCAACTCACCGGACGAACTGCTCTCGTCACCGGCGCCTCCCGCGGCATCGGCCGCGCCATCGCGCTCGCTCTCGCTGCGGAAGGCGCGGACCTCGCCATCAACTATGTTTCGAGCGAGGGAGCGGCCAAGGAGGTCGTCGACCAGATCCACCAGCTAGGGCGCAAGGCCGTCCTGGCTCAGGCCGACGTGGCCGACTACCCCGACACGTACCGGATGGCCCAGGATGTTCTGAGGGAGTTCGGCCACCTCGACATTCTGGTGAACAACGCGGGCGTCACCTCCGACCACACCTTCGTGAAGATGGACCACGCCTCCTGGCGGAAGGTCCTGGCCATCAATCTCGACGGCCCCTTCAACTGCACCAAGGTCTTCATCGACCAGATGATCAAGCAGAGCTGGGGGCGCGTCGTGAATATCACATCGGTCATCGGGCAGATCGGGAACTTCGGTCAGGCGAACTACGCGGCCTCCAAAGCCGGCATGGCGGCCTTCACCAAGTCGCTGGCCAAAGAGTTGGCCTCGAAGGGTATCACGGTCAACGCGGTGGCCCCGGGCTTCACCGAGACGGAGATGGTGACCGCGATCCCCGAGAAGGTGCGGAACAAGCTTCTCGAGCAGATCCCGATGCGGCGCTTCGGAAAGTCGGAGGAAGTGGCGCGGGCGTGTGTCTATCTGTGTTCGAAGGATGGCGATTACGTCACCGGAGCCGAGCTCAGCATCAACGGCGGTTTGTTCATGTAGGAGAACTCAACGATGAGACCCTCTACGAGGCGGTACCGGATCCTAGCCGGGGCGATGATCGCCATCGGCCTCATGGCGACGACGGCGTCTGCCGCCGATGAGATCGTGGTCGGCTCGGCGATTTCCCAGACCGGGAAGTACGCGAGAGAAGGCAAGTTCTACGTGGATGCCTATACGCTGACCGTGGACGCCATCAACAAGGTGGGCGGGGTCAAGGTGGGCGGCAAGTTGTACAAGCTCGTACTGAAGCTCTATGACGATCAGAGCGATCCCAACCTGGCGGTGCGGCTCTTCACCAAGCTCGTAACGTCCGACAAGGTGAACCTGTTGCTGGGACCGTACTCGAGCGGCATCACGATCCCCGCCAGCACGGTGGCCGAGAAATACGAGATCCCGATGGTCCAGGGCGGCGGCGCCTCGGGCAAGATCTTCGACCGCGGCTACAAGTACATCTTCGGGACTCTGCCGAAGGCTGAATTTTATTTCCAGGCCGCCATCGAGGCCGCGGCTCGGATGAGCCCACCCGTGCGAACTGCCGCGTTGCTCTACTCCAACGAGGCGTTCGACCGGAGTGTCGCCGAGGGCACGCGACAGTGGCTGAAGGACCAGAAGATCGACAAGGTCTACGACGAGGAGTACCAGCCGGCTACCCAGGATTTCACGTCGATCCTCGCGGTGATCAAGAGCAAGAGCCCGGACCTCATCCTGGTAGCCGGACACGAGGAGAATGCGCTGAATTTCATCCGGCAGTCACAGGCGGCCGACGTGAATCCTCGGATGGCCATCTTCACGGTGGGGCCGCCCACCGGGGACTTCCGCAAGACGCTTGGCCGGGCCGCGGAATATATCTATGGCATCACACCCTGGTTGCCAGACATGGACGTGGGCGGCGAGATCTTCAAGACCGCCCGCGATTTCGACAGGCAATTCCAGGAGCGCTTCGGCTACCAGGCTGACTACCACGTGGCTTCCGGGGCTGCGGACGTACTGGCCCTCAAGTTCGCCATCGAGAAAGCCAACAGCGTCGAGCCCAAGAAGGTGCGAGATGCGCTCGCCGCGCTGGACGTGGAGACGCTCTACGGTCGGATCAAGTTCGAGACAACAGGCCAGATCGCCATGGGGCAGGTGCTGGTCCAGATCCAAGACGGCAAGCTCGTGCCCATCTACGCTTCTGGGAAGATAGTCGGTAAACCCGTGTACCCGACGCCCAGTTGGAGCCAGCGCCGGTAGGGGCGCGGGATCCGCGATGCTCCTCACGCAGGTTCTGGTCAATGGGATCCTCCTTGGAGGCCTCTACGGCATCATGGCGCTCGGCATGTCCCTGATCTGGGGCGTCATGAACATCGTCAACATCGCCCACGGGGCTCTGATCATGCTGGGCGCCTATCTGACCTTCTGGACCTTCACGCTCTGGGGATGGGATCCATTCGTGTCCCTCCCGGTGACCATCGGCGTCCTGTTCGTCTACGGGTACGTTCTGCAGCGCTTCCTGCTCAACCTGATCGTGCGGGCCCAGCTCTTCCTGACGCTGCTCATCACGTTCGGCGTCGAGGTGGTCATGGTGAACCTGGCCCGGATCGTGTGGTCCTCGGACTTGCGACAAGTCAGCCCCCGCTATGCCGCGGCCAACTTCGCGGTGGGCGGCATTACCATCCCCTACGTCCGGCTCTGGGTCTTCTGCACGACCATGATCCTCTCGGTGCTCTTCCTCCTGGTGCTGGAGAAGACGCGGCTCGGGCGGGCCATCCGGGCCACCTCCGAGGAGCTCCGCGCTGCGCGCCTGACCGGGATCCCGGTGGCCCACGTCTACGCGGTGACGTTCGGGCTGGGCGCCGCGCTCGCCGGCGCCGCCGGCGGCCTCTGGGGGATGCTGTTCCCGATCACGCCCATCATGGGCGGAGGCCTCACGCTCAAATCCTTCGTGGTCGCGGTGCTGGGAGGCCTCGGAACCATGATGGGCGCGATCGTCGGCGGGCTCGTCCTCGGCATCGCCGAGTCGTTCACCGCGACCTACCTCGGTCCTACCTATCCGAACGCGATCAGCTTTGGGCTGCTCGTCTTGATCCTGATATTCAGGCCGACCGGCCTCCTGGGGAGGCGTGGCTGAGTCATGGCCGGGTACCGGATCCCGATCGCACTCGGCGCCGCGGCTCTGCTGATCCTCGTGGCGATGCCGGGTCTCCTGTCGCCCTTTCTGGTCCAGTTCCTGATGAACTTGTTCATGTTGGCCGCGCTGGCGGAGAGCTGGAACATCGTCGGCGGTTTCACCGGGTACGCCTCGTTCGGCAACGTGGCCTTTTTTGGGGTCGGGGCCTATGCGACCGGCGTGCTCCTGACCGCGGCCGAGTTTCCCTTCGCGGTGGCATTGGCCGCGGGAGGAATCGCGGCCACGGTGTTCGCGGCGCTGGTCGGGATACCCATCCTGCGGCTGAAGGGGCACTACTTCGCCATCGCCACGCTCGGAGTCGCCGAGACGACCCGCGAGGTCGTCTACAACTTGCGGATCACTGGCGGCGGGACGGGGCTGACCATGCCCATTAGCAGGAGCGCGCTTCCCTTCTACTACCTGATGCTGAGCATTCTGCTGGCCGCGACGTTGGTGAACTGGTGGCTCTCGTCCTCCCGGTTCGGCTACGGACTGATCGCCATCCGCGAGGACGAGGACGCGGCGGCGGCCATGGGCATCAACACGCCGCTATACAAGACCATCGCCTTCTCGGTGAGTGGGGGCCTCGCGGGTCTGGTCGGGGGCGTCTTCGCGTACTGGATCACGTTCATCGATCCCGAGGGCGTCTTCAAGGTGAACACGACGATTCAGATGATCATCATGGCGGTGTTCGGCGGCGCGGGCACCGTGGCTGGTCCGCTCCTGGGCGCCCTCGTGCTGTCCTCGGTGTCCGAGCTCCTGTCCACCCAGCTCGTGAGCCTTGCCGAGCTCGTCAACGGCCTGATCGTGATCTTCGTGGTGCTGTTCATGCCCCGGGGGCTGGCCGAGGTCATCCGGAAGCGCCAGTTCTCGCTCCGCGATTTCGCCCGAAACTTCCGCGAATACCGGATCTAGCGCCATGGCCATCCTGGAAGCGCAGGGCGTAACCAAGCGGTTCGGCGGGCTCGCGGCCGTCTCGGGAGTCAGCTTCAACCTGGGGGCCGGCGAGATCCTGGGGCTGATCGGGCCCAACGGTTCCGGCAAGACGACGCTGGTCAACGTCATCACGGGGGCGCTCAGCAGCTCAGACGGGGACGTCCGCTTCAGGGGAGATTCCATCCGCGGTCTGGCGTCCCACGAGATCGGCCGTTTGGGCGTCAGTCGCACCTTCCAGATCGTGAAGCCGTTCCGGAACCTGACCGTGCTCGAGAACGTGATGGTGGGAGCCCTCTTCGGCGCCCGCGGCGGCGCTCGCGCGCTGAGCGAAGCGCGTCGGCAGGCCGAGGAGGTTCTAGAGTTTGTCGCGCTGGCTCACCTGGCCGATGCGTCGGCAGATGGGCTCAACGTGCCCGAGCGCAAGCGCATGGAGCTGGCTAGGGCGCTCGCGATGCGGCCGACGGTTCTCTTCCTCGACGAAGTGATGGCGGGGCTTAATCCGGCGGAGATCGACGCCGCGGTCGTGCTCGTCAAGCAGATCCGCGACCGGGGCATCACCCTGGTCGTCATCGAGCACGTGATGAAGGCGATCCGGGATCTCTCCGACCGCATCATGGTTCTGTATCACGGCGAGAAGCTCACCGAGGGCCTCCCGCACCAGGTGCTGAACGACCCGGACGTGGTCGCCGCATACCTTGGACGGCGGTTTGCCGAGCAGTCCCGTGCTTGAGATCCAGGGCCTGAGCGTGGGCTACGGCGGAATGCAGATCCTCCGCGACGTGAGCCTGGAGGTTCCGGCGAGAGAGGTCGTCACCCTCGTCGGCTCGAACGGTGCCGGCAAGTCCACTCTGCTCAACGCCATTTGTGGGATCGTACGTCCCTCCGCGGGCCGGGTCACGCTTGGCGACGTGGACATCACCGGGTGGACTTCGGAGGCCATCGTGGCCCAGGGGATCACCCAGGTGCCCGAGGGCCGAAGGCTCTTCCCCCAGATGACCGTGCGCGAGAACCTGTTGACGGGGGCGTACCGCCGCCGGGACGGGCAGAGAATCCGCCGCGATCTGGAATGGATCTATGAGCTCTTCCCGATTCTCAAGGAGCGCCAGACGCAGCGGGCGGGGAGCATGAGCGGCGGCGAGCAGCAGATGTGCGCCATCGGCCGTGGTTTGATGGCCCGGCCCCGAATCCTCATCTTGGACGAGCTGTCCCTGGGGCTCGCGCCCATCATGCTGGACGTCCTGGTGGATGCGATCCGGAAGGTCCACGAGGAGGGAACGACCATCTTCGTCGTAGAGCAGGACGTGGCCGTCGCCTTCGAGCTGGCGACCACCGGCTATGTTCTCGAGAACGGGCGCGTGGTCCTCTCGGGTCCGACGGCCCGCCTCAAGATCGACCCTCACGTCAAGAAGGCATATCTGGGACTTTAGCTATGGAACCATATCGCACCCGCGTTCCGCACCGCGATACGCACCTCCTGGGCCATCCCATGTATAACAAGGGCACTGCATTCACGCCCGAGGAGCGGCGGGCCTTCGGTCTGGAGGGCCTTCTGCCCTCTGCGGTCAACACTCTCGATCAGCAGGCGCGCCGGGTCTACGAGAACCTTGCTCGCAAGACAGACCCTCTGGAGCGCTACATTGGACTCGCCTCGCTCCAGGATCGCAACGAGCACCTCTTTCACCACGTGCTCGCGGAACATCTCGAAGAGCTGCTGCCGATCGTCTACACGCCGACGGTCGGCCTCGCCTGCCAGGAGTTCAGCCACATCTTCCGGCGGGCCCGCGGGTTGTGGATCACGCCCGAGCATCGCGGTCGCATCTACGACGTGCTGGCCAACGCACCCTTCGAGGACGTGCGACTGATCGTGGTGACAGACAACGAACGGATCCTGGGTCTGGGGGATCAGGGTGCGGGCGGAATGGGCATTCCCATCGGAAAAGTTGCGGTCTACACCGCCGCCGCCGGTATCCATCCGAGCCAGACCCTGCCCATCAGCCTCGACGTCGGCACGGACAACCCTGCGCTCCTCGCCGACGACCTCTATCTGGGCTGGCCCCATCGCCGGCTGCGGGGACCGGCGTACGGCGAGATCGTGGAGGAGTTTGTCTCGGCGGTGCGACGGCGGTTTCCGCGTGCGCTCCTTCAGTGGGAGGACTTCAAGAAGCAGAATGCCTTCAATCTGCTGGATCGCTACCGCAACGTGCTGCCGTCGTTCAACGACGACATCCAGGGAACGGGGGCGGTCGTCCTGGCCGGCATCATCGCCGGTGCGCGCGTCACCGGCGTGTCGCTTGCCCAGCAGCGGGTGATCATCCTAGGCGCGGGCGCGGCCGGTGTCGGCATCGCCCGCCAGATCCGGGTGGCCCTTCAGGGTACTGGGCTCGCCGGGGACTCGCTCACGCGCGCACTGGCGCTGGTGGAAGTGGACGGCCTCCTCGTGCAGGACGGCTCGCCGCTCGACGGCTATCAGCTTCCTTTCGCCTGGCCCGCTCCGCTGGCACGGGCGTGCGGCCTAGCCGGCCGCCACGATCTCGAGGCCGTGGTCCGGGCGCTCGAGCCGACGGTGCTGATCGGCGCCTGCGGGCAGGGAGGAGCATTCAGCAAGGCCGTCGTGCAGGCGATGGCGACCCACGCCGAGCGACCGGTGATCCTGCCCCTGTCCAACCCGACGAGCCAGTCGGAGGGGGTGCCCGCCGATATGATCGCGTGGACCGCCGGGCGCGCTCTGGTGGCGACCGGTAGCCCGTTCGAGCCCGTCAGCCACGCCGGCCGTACCTTACGCATCGGGCAGTGCAACAACGCCTTCATCTTCCCGGGGATGGGCCTTGGCGCTCTGGTAGCCGGAGCATCCGAGGTGAGCGACGGGATGTTCCGCGCGGCGGCCGAATGCCTCGCGGCCGAGGTGTCCGCTGACGACCTGTCGGCGGGCGCGCTCTACCCTCCCGTGCGTGACCTCCGACGAGTGGCCACTCGCATCGCGGCCGCGGTTGTCCGCACGGCGCGTGATGCGGGGCTCGGTCCCTGGCTGGCGGACGAAGATATCGCGCAGGCTGTCGCCGAGGCTCAATGGGAATCAAGATATCCGTCCCTCGAGCCCGGTTCCGGGGGCTTCAATCGCTAGTCTGACGCTCCCCGGTGCTTGACCGTTAATACGGGGCACGGAGCCAGGCGCACCACTTTCTCGGCCACACTGCCCAGGAGCACGTGCTGGAGACCGGTGCGGCCATGCGTGCTCATCACGATGAGATGCGCGCTACGCTCCTGGGCGGGTGTCCCACGGCGACCTCGACTTCCCATGGGCCCGGGAAGGCATTCGCACCGAGGTCGCGAAGCTGTGTCAGCGCCTCCTCGCTACGGTCACGACGTACGACCTCCGGTTGCGACAGGAACGTCGACCCACCGAGGCGACCTCCGGCTACCGGATCGAAGGCGCCCGCAGGCCCCGGGATGGGCGCCCCGGTGATGTAGTGGACGTCCGTATGGATATCCGGTGGGAGTACGTGCAGAAGAGTCACCTGGGCGTGGTGGAGTACGGATTCTTCGATCGCATAGCGCAAAGCGTACTTCGCAGACTGCGAGAAGTCCGTCGGGACGAGCAGATGCTTGAAAGCCACGTCGATCCCTCCGCTTTAGCTCGCCGCGCGCGACCTAGTCCTTCGGCAGCCCGAGGACGCGCTCCGCGAGGATATTGCGCATGACCTCCGAGGTCCCACCCTGGATCGTGTTCCCGCGGGAGCGCAGGGCGCGATACTGCCATCGCCCGTCGTCCACCGCCCACTCGCTGCCCGCCCAGAGCGTGGCATAGGCGCCCTGCAGCTCGAGGCCCAGCTCCGCGACCTTCTGCCACGTCTCGCTGAAGAACAGCTTCGAGGCCGAGCCCGCCGGTCCTGGCGGCTCACCCTTCACGAGCTGGGTGAGGACTCGCAGGTTCGCATATCGCAGTGTCTCCACGTCGATGTACAGCTGGGCCAGTCGCTGGCGGACAATAGGATCTCGGGCGGGGGATGGGCCCGCGCGGCTGGGCCTCCGGGCGAGCTCGAGCAGCTCTGCCAAGGCCTGGCGAAGGATGAGTTGACGCGTGAGGGTTCGGGGTCCGCGCTCGAACATGAGGGTCGTGATCGCTACCTCCCAGCCCCGGTGCTCGTGGCCCAGCACGTTGCCCTCCGGAACCTCCACGCCGTCCAGGTAGATCTCGCTGAATTCGCTGTCCCCACTCATCTGCCGCAGCGGGCGCACCGTGAAGCCGGGGCTCGTCATGTCTACCAGAAGGTAGGTTAGTCCCCGGTGCCGGGGCGCGGTCAGATCGGTGCGCGCCAGTACCGTGCACCAGTTCGCGTAGTGCGCGAAGGACGTCCACACCTTCTGCCCGGTGAGGACGTAACCTCCCGGCTTGCGCTCGGCGCGCGTTCCGAGCGAAGCCAGGTCGCTCCCCGCGCCGGGCTCAGAAAATCCCTGGCAGAAGATGTGCTCCGCGGCCAGGATCCGTCGCAGGTGGAGGCACTTCTGTTCCTCCGTGCCGTGCACCATGATGGCGGGGCCGGCCATGTCGAGACCGATCGCGTTGGCAAGCTCCGGCGCGCCGGCGCGGACCATCTCCTCGTAGAAGATAGCCTGCTCCATCACGGTGCCCCCGCGGCCGCCGTACGCGACCGGCCAGTGCAGTCCCACGTAGCCGGCCGCGTGGAGCTCTCGCTGCCAACCGATAAGGGACTCCGCCCGCGCCTCGCGGCTCAGCACCTGCTGGGTTCTCTCCCAGTCCCTCGGACAATGCATTTCGAGCCAGGCGCGTAACTCATCCCGAAACGCGACTTCCGTGGCGGATAGCTTGAAGTCCACGTTCGCAGGCTAACGCCAAACTCAGCAGGCGGGCAATCCCTCAGATAGGGGATTCTTCTGATGCGAATTGTGGATAGAAACTTCGCTTCGGCATTGCTCCCCTCGATCAATGATGGCCAATTCGATCCCATTAATGGCCCTGGGTCGAGCCTGGGATCAGCTACCGCAGGTGTGTTTCACTCTTTTTTGAGTGGGTGGCGTGAACTGCTTCAGGGTTCTCGGGATCGGGGCGAGCGCGGCAGTGGACCCGAACGATCCCACTTCCTTACCTGGTTGCGCGGGCCCGAAACCACTTATCCCGTGGCTGACCTTGAGACTGCTGTCTTGGTTCTTCGATTCGCTTCGTGCGCAGATCGAAGACCGCGCAGTCGCACACGTGTACACGGAGAAGCCTTTCCCCAGCATTGTTGCCCTAGGGCGTGATCCCCGGCTATCGGCACGCCGGAGGATGCCCAACCACGGCGGGCGCCACATTGCGACCTACGTGGAGCGGTTGGTGCAGAAGAGGCTTCACGGTGCGTCGGTGCGGGCGCTCCGGCCGCGAGCAATTGCGTAGCGAGGGCGGCCGGCGGAGCCCCGACTACGATGGCCGGCATCGCATCCAGTACGGGATGAGCCAGCGCCGCGCCGCTACAGGAGGTTCCCACCCCGCTTCCACGCCCGAGCCGGCGGCGATCGGTCCCGGACTGCGGAGTCCCGTCGCGTCTCCCTCGTGAGGGGGTGAGCCCACTCGACGGGCGGCAGCCACGTGTTCCTCCGCAGCTGTTCGCTCGGGTGGAGATCGGCCGCTCACCGCGGCTTCCGGATTCTGCATCGGCATCCCACCTGTGCCTTCCACCCGAACCATCCTGGTCGAACGTATACCCCGGTGAGAAGACGCCGATGACGAGCCCTCGCAGAAGGCACCAAAAGCCGAGAAGCTGCACAAGCTGGTGGCGCAGCCGGCATCAGCTACGAGCCGCAAGGAACTGAAAGTCGGAGAAAAGACGGTCATGAAAGACAAGATGATCATGGGCGCGCTGTATTGTCTCGTGGCCGGGGTCGCCTGGGGCGCTCAGTTTCCGATTGCCGGTAGCGTCTTAAAGCTGATCGATCCGTTCTACTTTACGTTGCTGCGGTACCTGGCGGTGTCGTTGATCCTGGTGGCGCTGCTGATTCTCGCCGAGGGCACGAAGGCGCTCAGTTTTGAAGGCAAGGCCAAGTGGGTCTGGTTCTTCGGCACCATGGCCTTCACCGTCTACAATTTCCTTGTCTTCCTCGGCCAGAAGACCGCAGGACCCTCGGGCGCCGTACTAGCCTCGATCATGATGGCGCTGATGCCGATCACCTCGGTGCTGATCATGTGGGTCTACGAGAAGACCACGCCCAGCAAATTCAGCATGGGATGCATCCTCGTCGCGTTCCTGGGAGTGTCGCTCGTGATCACCAAGGGCGACATCAGCGTCCTGTCGTCGACCAGCGGCAATCTGATTCCGGCGTTACTGATTCTGATCGGCGTGTTCGGCTGGGTGATCTACACCGTCGGTGGCAGCAACTTCAACTGGTCGCCGCTTCGCTATACCACGCTCAGCTGCATTGTCGGTACCGCGAGCGCGCTGGTCATCGTGGTGCTGGCCACGATCGCCGGGTACCTGAAAGTCCCCGACGTCGAAACGGTTGCCACCATCCGCTGGGGAATGGGCTACATGATCGTGATCTCCGGCGTGCTCGCGATCTTCAGCTGGAACGCCGGCAACCGCGCGCTCACCCCGACCAACGGTATCCTGTTCATCAATCTCGTGCCGGTGACCACGTTCGTGATCTCGATCCTGTCCGGCTACAACATGAGTAAGCTGGAAGTGACCGGCGCGATCATCACCATTGCGGCGTTGGTGTCGAACAATGTCTACCAGCGCAAGCTCATTCGCGCCAAGAGCGCAATCCCGGCCGGCGTAGCCGGCGCGGCGCGGCGATCCGCTGGACCGTGAACAAGACGCTCAGGCGAGCCTGTCCCAGATTCGGAGCGAACCCGTACTGTCCCTCAGGGAAGCCCAGTCCGATTCCCACATTCCCACGGTATGTCCACATCGATTCCCAGCGAAGTCCCATGCATTGACGTCACTGGGAGGGCTCACCGACACGATGAGATGGGCTTGGCGATTCAGACGACATCTGCCTCGAAGGTGAGGCGGGGCGCTTTCGGTGGTTGGCGACGCCATGGCGCAGACCGTACGGCTTCAACAGGACACTGCGTCAGCATCCACTGGTAACTTCGGTTTTCCCGCGATGCTTGCGCTGGAACACGCAGAACTGCTCGATCCAGCAAGCCCCTTCTGTGCCGGATCTGGGAGCGCGCTGACCGCGCGGCCCGCGCCGCGCTGGAAGGGAAGGCCGGTCACTTCAAAGTTGCTGCTGCGAACATTCGAGTCGTCCGTACGTTCATGGTTCTACCCGGAACGATTTGAACGCGGCGCGCAGCTCGGTAACGAAGAGTTCCGGCTGCTCCCAGGCGGCGAAGTGGCCACCCTTGTCGACTTCGTGGAAGTAGCTAAGAGTGCGATAGGCGCGCTTGGCCCATGACTCCGGGGCTCGATAGACGTCCTCCGGGAAGACTGTGATCGCCACCGGCAGGGAGATTTCGGAGGTCTTCTGTGGGGCCGCGGCTATGACGCTGCCGCGCGCCCGATTTTCCCAATACAGGCGACCCGCCGATGCCCCCGTGTTCGTCAGCCAGTACAGCGTGATGTTGTCGAGGACGTCGTCCTTCGTCGGCGACCGCTTCGGGTCGTTGCTGGGCCGCCATTGTGCGAAGCCCGGATGCACGAGGATCCATGCCGCGAGGCCGGCCGGCGAGTCGGCCTCGCCGTAGCCGACCGTCTGCGGCCGCGCACTCAGCATCGTGAAGTAGGCCGAGTTGCCGGCCATGGCGTTTTTCCTTAGCGCGTCAAGCACTGCGCTTTCCTTGTCGGAAAGTCCCGCCGGCGTCGGGCCGCCGGCGAGCGCGGCAGTGACCTCGGGCGGCACGGTTGCCGGCAGGTTGATGTGGATGCCGAGCAAGCCAGGGGCGCCCTGGCGTGCCATCGCACTGGAGATCGGGGTGCCCCAGTCGCCGCCCTGCGCGACATATCTGGTGTAGCCGAGGCGCTTCATCAACGCCGCCCAGGCCCGAGCAATGCGGTCAGTATCCCAGCCGGTCCCGGTCGGCTTGCCAGAGAAGCCGTAGCCCGGGATGGAAGGAATGACGACGTCGAAAGCGTCGTCGGGCTGGCCGCCGTGCGCGGTGGGATTGGTGAGTGGATCGATGATCTTGAGCTGCTCGATGATGGACCCGGGCCAGCCGTGGGTGACGATCACCGGCAGCGCATTCTTGTGACGAGAGCGGACGTGGATGAAGTGGATGTTGACGCCGTCTATGCTGGTGATGAACTGGGGGAATGCATTCAGCTTCGCTTCCAGCTTGCGCCAGTCGTAGCCGTGGCCCCAGTAGCGCACCAGCTGCTGCATCTCCGCGAGCTGCATGCCCTGCGAGCGGTCTCCGACGGTCTCCTTGTCGGGCCAGCGCGTCGCGTGGACGCGCCGGCGCAGGTCGTCGAGCGTAGGTTGGGGAACTCGGACTTTGAACGGGCGGAGCGACTGGTCCTGGGCCATAACGCTCGGGGAAGAGACGAAGCAAAGGCCGAGGCCGACGCAAGCGGCTGCGAGGAAGCGGCGACGTGTCATGGCGGCTCCATAGTAAACGGGGATTTGCGATGGCCCCATCTGCATTCATGCTCCATCCTGATGGCAAATGTTCCAAGCATCCCGTGATACGGCTGCTTTGGTGGCGTGCCAGGCGTTGGTTCCCGTCCGCCGAGGGCGACGCGGCTCGTGAACTTCTTCCTGTAGGGTTACCTCCACTTGCTCTCGGGACGCTCGCCGGGGCCTGTCAGCGCATCACGTCGGATGCGACGCTAGCTCCGAGACGTCGAATGACCGGCGTGCTTCCCACGTTGAGTTTCGACTGTGGGTCCCGCAGTCCGCGTGATCAGATGCCCGCCCGCTTGTGGTAGGCTCGTGCCCCACTACCTTAGGCGTCCCGGAACAGGATATTTGTTCCGCGGATGCGACGGCTGATTGCTTGGTGATCACTCCACGCTTATGGCGTCGGCAGCCTGGCGTTAGTGCTTTGCCTTCCCTGGGCTCTGGCTCTTGACCGTCTCGAACAGGGGCTTCTCTTGGAAGCCACGGAAGGAGGCCACGACGCTGGCCGGAAAGAGCGTGAGCCGAGTGTTGTAGTCGCGTGCCGCGGCACTGTAGCGCATTTGCTCCACAGCGATGCCGTTTTCCGTCTCCTGCAGCTGGGCCTTGAGGGCCAGGAAACTCTGGTCGCTCTTCAGCGAGGGGTAACGGTCCGCGACCACCAAGAGTCGGCTCAGCGATGCGCCCAGCTCTTGGTTCGCCTGTTGAAAGTCCTGAAAGGCACTAGGATCATTCATCGACTCGCGCGTGACCTTGATACCGATGACTGTGGTTCGTGCGGCTATGGGGTCTTCGAGGCCCGGCTCTTCCTGCGTGGCGATGCTTTTGACCTTTTCCACGAGCGTCAGTGCGAGGTCAGCGCGGCGCTGGTAGCTGGTCTGCACGCGAGCTCACGCTTCATACACTCCCTGTTCCTGCGCGACGAGTTGATTGTTGATGCTGATCGCCCAATCGATGCCAACGAAGACGATCAACGACAGGATCCGACGAGAACCAATCCCTCTCTCTGACGTCGATGACTTGCGTTCGACTCAGAGGTCATTGCCCGAATAGGACTGGTTGAAGGACTTATTGCAGAGCGGAAAGTCCGGGACGATGTTTTTTAGCAGGGCGTACGAGAGCGACCGCCAGTTCAGGAAGGATGGGTCCATGATCTTGACCCGGAAGAGCCGCCCGGCGCGGTCGCCCATGAGCCAATGGATGATCGCGCCCCGCCAACCCTCCACGAGGCTGAAGGCCGGCTCGAAGGGCGGGAGGCTGCTGAGCGGGGTCGCCAAAGGGCCCCCGGGCAGCCGCGTGACGGCTTGGCGAATCAGTCGTCCCGCTTCCCGAGCCTCTTCGACACGGACGAGGGTCCGGGCCTTGACGTCACCCGAGCCCAAGACCGGGACCCGGAACTCGAGGTCGGCGTAGCTCGCGAAGGGGTGGTCACGGCGAACGTCGGTGTCAATTCCCGCGGCGCGCGCCACAAAGCCCCGCGTACCGTGGTCGCGCGCCGTGCGGGTGGTGAGGCGTCCGGCCCCTTCCAGGCGATCCAGGACAAGGGTATTTGCGAGCGTCAGTTCGACCATCTCGTCGAAGTCACGAAGAAGGGCGTCCACTTCGGACGGCAGATCCAGGTCGGCCGGCAGGTCGTGGCCAACGCCGCCTGGGATGAGCCCGCCACGCAAGAGGCGGTTGCCGGTCAGCCGTTTGTTCAACCGAAGGAGGCGCTCACGGATCCGGAAGCAGTGCGAGTGTGCCACTGCATAGCCGGTGTCATTGGCGATCATGCCGAAGTCGCCGACGTGATTGTAGAGGCGCTCCATCTCGAGGAGGATGACGCGCAGATACTGGGCCCGGGGCGGGATGGTCGCGCCCACCGCGGCCTCGACGGCCTGGCAGAAGGCGAGCGCGTGGCCAATCGTGGTATCACCGGAGACGCGTTCGGCCAGTTCCACGCCGGCGCCGGGCTCGCGACCCTCGAAGAGCTTCTCGGTGCCCTTATGCGTGAAGTACAAACGCGCCTTCATATCGATGATCGTCTCGCCGACCACGCTGAAGCGAAAGTGACCAGGCTCGATCACCCCGGCATGCACGGGGCCCACTGGGATTTCGTACACCCCCTCGCCCCCAACTTCCGTAAACGGAAATGGACGGCCGTCGTCGACAAATGTGCGCGGCCCGGCGTCCTTTCGAAGCGGAAAGTAATCGGTCGGCCAGAAGGCATGGCGCACGAGCGGGCGAGGATCCGGATGTTCCTCAAAGAGAATCCCGAAGAGATCGGAAATCTCGCGCTCAAAGCGCGAGGCTGGATAGTGGAGCGCCGCCAGCGAGACCATCGCGGGGGCTTCAGCGGAGGCGACGGCGGTGGCATGGACAAACCAGTTCTCGCGCGCGGAAGCGAACAGGTAGTGCACTTCGAACACCCCTCGGTCCTGACGGCGGTCCGTGGCCGCCATAAAGATCAGTTCGGCGCCGAAGCCCATCCGGAGGGTGAGCGCAAGGGTATGAACCCCTCGCGGATGGACCGAGCAGTGCAGTTCGTTCTGTCGCGTCAGGTGGACGTCGACGACGTGATCACCGTGCCTTGCGACGAGCAGATCCCGGAGTTCGGGCAGGCGTGTCATGGCGTGACGACCACCACGATGATCCGGTCTAGCAGACTCTGGAGCGAGGTGGGGAGCGTGATGCCGAGGCCCACAAGAATTGCGACGCAAAGGCCGAGCGGGAGGAGCGGCCACGCCGACCGCTCGCCGAGCGAGACGCCGATCGGGGGGGCGCCGTAGAGCATCCGGTTCAGGTGACCGATGACGGACACAAAGGCGACGATCAGCAGGGCCAGGACCAGCCCCATCAGCCACGGGCGGCCATCCGCGAATCCCGCACGGAACAATGCGAATTCGGACATGAACAGGCCGAAGGGCGGCAGGCCCATGACAGCGAAGATTCCGACTGCGAACATGCGACCGGTCCACGGCATGCTCACCAGGAGGCCCGACACTCGCGCGATCTCCGTGGTCCGGTACCGGTGGAGCACCCGGCCGGCGAGGAAGAAGAGCATCGACTTCGCCACGCTGTGGTTGAGGAGATGGAGCATCGACGCGAAGATTCCGAGTGGCCCCAGCGCCAACCCGACGCACATGAGCCCGGTGTGCTCGATGCTGGAGTACGCGAGCAGGCGTTTGTAGTTGGCTTGAAGCACCAGGCTGAAGGCGGCTACGACGAGCGAGAGCAACCCGATCGCGATCAAGAGTTGATTCGTGAACCGTGACGACGCGACCGCATCGACCACGACTTTCCATCGGATCACGGCGTAGAGCGCCACCGCGAGTAAGACACCCGACAACATGGCGGACAGGGGGGCCGGCGCCTCGGCGTGGGCATCTGGCAGCCAGGTGTGCATCGGGGCGAGGCCCGCCTTCGTGCCGTACCCGACGAGGACGAAGGCGAACGCGAGCTGCAGCACCTCCGGGTGAAGGTGGGGCGCCGACGCCACCAGCGTGGTCCAATTCAACGCCTCGCTGTGGTGGCCGGCCAGATTGACGAAATCGAAGTATGCGAGCACCGTTCCGCCGAACGCGAGGGCGATGCCGATGGATCCCAGCAGAATGTATTTCCAAGACGCCTCAACGGACGCCTTCGTCACGTGAAGCGGGATGAGCATGGCCGACGTGATGGTGGTCGCCTCGATCGCGATCCACATGAACCCGACATTGTTCGCGGTGACCGCGAACAGCATCGTGAACGCGAACAGGTTCCCGAAGATCCGGAACCGCCGGGCCTGCGCGTCGTCATAGCCGTCGTCGAGACCCATCCCTGGGCCGAGCCACGCGGCCAGGGCGGCGACGACGCTGACGCACAGGGCGAGCAGTGTTGACAGGGCGTCGGCGCGGAGGAACTGGCCGG
>JACXTT010000995.1_pt1 | contig 48608 bp, 57 predicted proteins | sample 9270951 | NCBI WGS metagenome assembly JACXTT01 (sample SAMN15532306, study PRJNA645909) | rock metagenome | isolation source: weathered quartz diorite | place: Puerto Rico | collected 2017-06-21 | reverse complement strand
GAGAGAGGCGATGCCGAAAGATGCAAAGGTGACGAGCATTGCATACCACCGAAACGGGTGCTCCGGGCGCGGCTTCTACGTCGCGCTCGTCGAGGCCAAGATGGACGACGGCAAGCATCGCTTCCTCGTCTCGCGCTTCCCGAAGATGGAAGACGAGGAAGACGACTCCGCGATCTCGGCCATCGACGTGGACATGGCCGCTCGCGGCGACATCGAGTTTGGGTCGAACAGCTGGCGCGGCGACACCTTCCTCGAAGTGATGGATGCTGCGATCACGAAGTACGACAAGGACTTGCGCCGTCGCCTGCTCGGCGCGTCCAACTAACCCCCCGGCCCGCGGCTCGCCGGTAAGCGCCGCACGGAGAGAGGGAAACCATGGCGAACGAACGAGACATGTCTCAGGAGACGCGCGGGCCGCTCACGATCGAGCAGAGCAAGGTGCTCGACACGCAGCAGCGACTCGAACTCGCGCTCAAGCTCGCGGAGGCGCTGACAGCCATCGCCAAGTCCGTCGAGCCGATGCCGGTCAACATCACGAACTGCCTCTTCCACGGCGACATGCAGCCGGCGGTCGAAGAGGTCGTGACGAAGCCGAAGAAGCGGAGCCCCTCCCGATGACCCCCGAACGCGAGGCGTTGGCGCCGTGCCCGTGGTGCTCGGTCGGAACGATCGAGACAGTTGCCTCCTTCGGAGAGCACGGAGGTATTGCGGCTTTCTGCTTGGCCTGCGGAGCCCGCGGACCTGTGAAGAACAACAGCGCCGACGCGGCGAGGTTCTGGAACGCGCTGCCGCGTGGCGCGACGCCCACGCCCGCCCCCTCGATGGACGTGGCCGAGCTGGTGGCGAGGGCGATCCTGGCCTCCGGGCACATACAAGCGTTGGTCGCCGCCGGAAAGGTGCTGCGATTCGACGAGAAGGGCCTGGAGGCCGATTCCGAGGTTCTGGTCGCCGAGCTTTCCAGGCGCGCCGCCGCCCGTGCCGCGAGCAAGGAGAAGCCGTGAAGCTGCCGAAGACGATGGAAAAGGCACTCAAGATCAGCCGCGAGGTGGCGCGAGAGGGAGGAGCGGCCGAGGAAGCGCTTCGCGCCAAGTGCGAGTGGGAACACATGACGAGGACCGCGGTGATCTTGGAATGGGGAGACCCCAGGAAGTGGGGGAAGAAGTGAGCGCCGAGAAGGACACGATCCCGCCCCGCAAGCGGAGGAAGTCCCGGTGACGAGCCCCAAGGACACGATTCGCGGATTGATCCAGGCTGAGATCGTTCGACTGAGGCGGGCTCAGTCTCGGAACACCCCGAAGAGCAGCACCTTCTATGACATCGGCGACAGGATCGAGGATCTAACCGCCACCATCGCGTGGCTCGAGCGCGCCGTGGATCGGGACGCCCTGCTCATCGTGCTCGAAACAATCCACTCGACGGTTGACCGCAGCGACGACTTCCGAGCCGGGCTCGCTGTGGCGATTGCTGCAATCAAGGAGATCAAGTCGTGACGACCCCCGTGACCCTGAGCGACGAGGACCGGAGGACGATTGTAGAGGCGCTCTTGCTGAACCTGGGAGGCCACATCCCAAAGGGTGAGCGGCTGCGAAAGCACCTAAAGGAATCGGAGCAGTGCCCGCGTTGCAAGGCCATTAACTCCGCGCTCGCGGCGCTCGGGGAGAAACCGCGGTGAAACTCACGAAGAGGCAGCGTGCCGCGCTCAACGATGTTGCGTGGGGCACCTACTGGTTCGGGTCGAGTGGCACCGGCGGCGATACGACGAGAAGGAGGCTGTGCCGGCTCTCAGAACTCGGGCTCGTCAAAAGCGCTGGCCTTGTCGGACTCGTCGATGGCGATGGATTTCAGCTCTACACGAAGCGTGGATTGGAACGGTCAGGCGAGGGATGGGAGATCACGGACGCCGGCATCGGAGAGTGCGACGAGTATTGGCGCGAGAAGCTGACCAAAGAAGGCCGAGGTCCGCGATGAACCCGTGGCTCATCAGGATGCTTCGTCGGCTTTCAAACGAGGCCCGTTCGCTTCGAGAGCAAGGCGCCGAGGTCGAGTACCGCGTCGTGGTCGGCGCGATGAAGAACGTGGCGGAACAGGCGAGGGCGAGGCGATGAACGACGAGCGACTCGTCGTCGTGCCGGTGACGCTGACCGACGCCCACGCCTTCGTGGACGCGCACCACCGCCACCACGGAGCGGCGCAGGGCGGCCTCTTCGCCGTTGGTGCTGCGGTCGGTGATACCGTTCGCGCCGTCGCGGTGATCGGGCGCCCCGTCGCACGCATGAACGACGACGGATTCACGGCTGAGGTCACGCGACTCTGCTCGGATGGCGTCCGCAACGGCTGCTCGATCCTCTACGCGGCGGCGTGGCGCGCTGCGCGGGCGCTCGGCTACCGGCGGCTCATCACCTACATCCTCGAGTCGGAGCCAGGAACGTCGCTCGTGGCGAGCGGATTCAAACTCGTCGGATCGGCCGGTGGTGGCTCGTGGTCGCGCACTGGAAGGCCGCGCGTGGACAAGGCTCCGACGCAGAAGAAGCTGCTGTTCGAGAGGACAGCATGAAGGTCGGCGCGATGCAACAGGTCGCGCGGCAGGCGAGGAGGGGACGGTGAAAACCATCGGCAAGGCGTTCACGATCTACTGCCTGGACTGGAAGAACTACATTGGCGCGGCAGCAAGGAAGCGCGAAGCGCTGCGCCTGACTCGTCGCGCTGTGCGTCACGCTGGTCACAAGATCGAGCGGCGCGAGTTGGAGGAGTTTCGTCGTGCGTGACCTCTTCCTCCGCGCATGGCGCGCTGCGTGGCGAGCCGAGATCACGGACGAGGAAGCCGGGCGGCGCATCTGGAACGCGGCGTGGAAGGCGGGTCACAAGGCCGGAACGAAAGAGGCGCTGAAGATGGCCCTCGAAATGACCGACCTCGCCAACAAGCTGCGACGCGAGATCACGGTTCCATTGGAGCCGCGGGAGGAGAAGCGCCGTGGGTGACAGGAAGCCGCTGACGCTCGCGGAGCGCCGTCGTTGGCGCCGCTGGTTCATCCGAACGTGCCGCGTCTTCGGCTGCTCGTGGCAGACGACGTTCGCCACGGCGGCAATGTGGGAAGAGATGCTCGACAAGATCGGGACGCCCGAACAGGAGGAGGTGCCCCGTGGAAGCTGACCCTGCGCCCGCGAACGGGAAGCTGCCGGAGGCGGTGGAGCCTCCTGATCCTGGAGCGAAGGAGCGCGCCAAAATACAAGTAACCCGTGCGTACTCTGACTGGAGAATCAAACTAAACACTCGGCAGAGAACTCGCCTCATTGACCCAGGAATGGGGTTGATCGTCACCAGCGAGGAAGTTTGGTGCGCCGCGTTTGAGTACGCAACCTCCATCGCCGAGTTACGTATTCGTCAACTTGAATCCGCCCTCCAGTCCGCCGAAGAGGCGGGCGTGAGGAAGGCGGCGGAGGTGTGCGACAAGGCGATGACCAACTTGCAGATGATCCTGTATCACGTCGGCCCGGATGCGGCGATCGACGAGGTGAAGCGGTGCATCTTGGATCTGCTCCCGCGTTCCGTGAAAGAGGAGAAGCAAGAGTGACGACTTTCCCGTGCAACCTGTGCGCCGCCTACTACGCGATGGGCTATCCGTCGTGCGGCAACTGCGGCAACACGCTGCCGGTCGCCGTGACGGGTCAGACCCCCGACGGCTGCCACAGCCCTCGTGAGCGCGCGCTCGGGCTTCGGGTCGGGCTCGCCATGGCGTTGGTCGTGTCGAGCGGCGGGCCGTGAACGACGTCGACGCCGTCCGCCTCGCCCGCCTGCGCGTGAAACGGGCCTACGAGAGGTTGGTGGACGCGCGCGACTTCTGGGACGAGGACGACGACCGCTATGGCACCTACTCGCCGTCGAAGCACTTGGACCGGATCGAGCGCGCCGTCCGCGGCATGAAGGAATCGCTGGCACTCCAGGCGCTGCGCGTCGCGACCGACGAGCTGTTCGACCCGGCGAAGTGGGACCCGGAGGAAAGCGCGTGGTCGGAGGAGTTGCTCGACGACGCGCGGCGGCGGTGGCCGGCGCTGGTGCCGACGACGTAGCGGCGCATCGACGCCGCTCGGCCACATGAAGGCAATCCTGGAGCGCAAGGGCTTCACCTGTCACATCGAGGGGTCGGAGCATTTCGGGTCGGCCGACATTTGGATGAAGCCATGACCCCCGCCCCCGTGCGCCCAGGTGTCGTCGAGGCGTTGGCGCATCTCGTCATCGCGAGCGGCGCCGTGGACGAGATCGTCGAGTGCCAGGACTTCGTGCACGGCGATGTCGAAGAGAACTCGTGGTCGGTCGATGCGTGCCAGGAAGCGATCGGGCGCGTCGAGCTAGCCACGTCTGACGAGTTGCGCGCCGCGATCCAGCGCGCGAAGGAGATGGAGAAGAACCGTGGCGAATGACGAGAGCGACGACTTTCACTGGACAGCGAGCGACGAGTATCACGTCTTCTTCGCGGAGTGGGAGCTGTCGCGGAAGGCAGAGTTCGATCGTCGCCGTGCCGCCTATATCGCCAAGAAGCGCGCCGAGCGCGAGGCGGCGAAGAAGACGGTGCTGGACGGCATCATCGAGTGCGTTGCTGGACATGCGAACCCGGATGAGCCGTGGTTCAACTGTCACAGCGCAACGTGCAGCGTCGGCGCCAACCAGATCCGCGCTCTATTGAGGCTCGTCCGGGACGAGGTTCTACCACTGCTCAACTACCTGAAAGAGCAGGGCATGCTTCCTGCCGACAGTTGCCTCGACCTCGCTGACCGCCTGAAGGGCCGATCCGTAACCGAGCTCCCACCGCTATCCTCCCCACCTGGGCGGTAGGGAGGAACTCGCGTGGCAAGTCTTCCAGCGTTCCCCGGCGCAGCAGGATGGGGCTCGACGACGCCAGGTGGTCGAGGCGGCACGGTCTACCACGTCACGAACACGAGCGACTCCCCGATCACGGGGAGTCTGCGCAAGGCGGTGGAAGCCAGCGGTCCGCGCACCGTCGTCTTCGACATCCCCGGCAATATCATCAACCTGAGCCCGCTCAAGATCAAAAACCCGTTCCTCACGATCGCGGGCCACAGCGCGCCAGGCGAAGGAATCACACTGCAGGGCGAGTACGTCGGCATCCAGACGAGCGACGTGGTGATGCGCTACCTGCGCATCCGCTCCGGCGACGTGACGCCTCCCGCTGGCGGCGCGAGCTGGGACACGCGCGACTCGATCGACTGGGACGATCCGGATCGCACCGGAAACGTCGGCCGCACGATCCTCGACCATTGCTCCATCAGTTGGTCGGTCGACGAGAATTGCACGGCCTGGGGCGGCGCGCACGACATCACGGTGCAGCGCTGCTTCATCACCGAGCCGCTGCTGAATTCGTCGCACCCAAAGGGCGCGCACTCGATGAGCCTGCTCGCTGGCTCGGGGACCGCCGGGGTCCCGACCTACAACATCTCGTGGTGGGGCAACTTCATCGCGCACGGGAACGAGCGCAACCCGCAAATCGCGTATTGCGACATGGTCGATGTGCGAAACAACGTCTTCTACAACTGCGGCGACGAGGTCTGCGCGATCGAGAAGCCGGGACTGAAGCGCGTCAACCTCGTGGCGAACGCCTGGCTCAAGGGCCCGAACTCCGGCAATCAGCCGACGTGCGTTCGCGTGCAGAGCAATCCACCGGAAGACGCCGCGGTCGGGACGCGGATGTACATCGCCGGCAACTACGACGAGTACAGCGGGCTCACCGACCCCGAGGCGGACAACTGGGTGCTGATGCGCGACTACTCCGGCGGCCAGCTCCCCAAGTCGCTTGGCGGGACGCAGTTCGCGTACGACGTGCCGTTCGACATGCCGTACGTGCGCACCCTGCCGGCGACGGTCTGCATCATGTGCATCCCGAAGACCTCGGGCTGCGTGAAGCCGTATCGCGACGGGATCGACACGCGGATCTACAACGATTTCCTCGCGCGAGCGGGCGCGATCATCAATCACCCGAGCGACGTTGGCGGTTGGGAGACGATGGCGGCGGGCGCATTGCCCACCGACACCGACGGCGACGGAATGCCGGACGCTTGGGAGACGCGGTACGGCCTCAACCCGAACGACCCGTCGGATGCGAACGCGGACCGCGACGGAGACGGGTACACCAATCTCGAGGAGTACCATCACTCGCTGGCGTGAGAATCTGGCCCGTGGTCGTCGGAGTCCGAGGTCCAAACTCCTACTCGCCGACGAGACAGCCACCAGCGCCGCCGGCCCGCTGCGGGCGAAATCAGGCCGGCACCTTTTCCCTCGATGGCTCGAGGGCGTGGAGATCACGATGGACAATGCGCTGACGACCGACGTGAAGTTCGAGGCGATCCCGTTTCCGCGCCGCCTCGACTGGCTCGCCTTCAGGAAGGGACGCTGGGGCGCGAGCGACGCAGCCGCGATCCTCGGCGCCAACGAATACAAGAGCGCGACGGCCGCGATCCTCGAGAAAGCCGACCCGCTCGTGGTCGAGAGCGAAACGAACGACTTGCGCGTGCGGCGGCTGATGGAGGCGGGCATCCTCGCGAACTACCGCGACGTGACGCCCGGCACCTACGAGCCCAACGAGCGCGCGTTCGTGCGTTCGGACGCTCCGTTCATGTCGGCGACGCCGGACGCGCTCGGGACGCAGGAGGACGGGTCGCGCATCGTCGTCGAGCTGAAGACGTCTTCCTCGACGCTCGAACGCTGGCTCGAGGATGGCGTGCCGCTGCGCTACCAAGTGCAGGTGCAGCAGCAAATGTTCTGTGTCGGCTACGCGCGCGCCGACGTCGCCGTGCTCTTCACCGGAGGATCGCACTTCGCTTTCCGCGCGTTCAGGTTCGACGCCGACGCCGACTTCCAGGCGATCCTCGTCGAGAAGCTGCGCGCCGCGTGGGCGCTCGTCGAGGCGGTGCGGCGCGGCGACAACGCTCCGCTGCCCGCTGCAGGTCCCGACGATGGCCGGCTACTCGCGCGGCTGCGCAAGCCGACACCCGCCACCGTCACTTGCCTTGGCCCGGACGACGCCGCGCTCGCGCAGGAGTGGCTCGGCCTCGTCGCGGAGCGCTCCTCCCACGCGAAGATCGCGAAGGGCTACGAGGAGCTCGAGAAGAGGAAGAGGAACACGCTGATCGCGCGGATGGGCGGCGCCGAAGTGGCGACGTTCGCGGGGTCGACGCTGCGGCTGAAGGCGAAAGTGGTCAACCGACCCGAGCACGAGGTTTCCAACTCGTCGTGGGTCGAACTGAAGGAGATCAAGGAATGACGACGGACGTAGCGGTGACGCAGGCGGCGAAGCTGAATGACTTCCGGGGGATGCTCGCTTCGATGCAGCGCCAACTCGAAATGGCGCTCCCGAAGCACCTGACCTCGGACCGTCTGCTGCGGGTCGCGCTGACCGCGGTGCAGAAGAACCCGAAGCTCCTCGAGTGCACGAAGCGCAGCGTGGCCGGCGCCCTGATGACGGCGGCGCAGGTCGGCCTCGAGCCGGACGGGACGCTCGGCCGCGCCTACCTGATCCCGCGGCAGAACCGGAAGGAGGGGACGCTCGAGTGCCACTTCGAGCCGGGCTACCTCGGGCTCCTCGACCTCTGCCAGCGCAGCGGCGAGATCGCGAGCGTGCGCGCCGACGTCGTGCGCAAGGGCGACAAGCTCGTCTACAAGAAAGGGCTTGAGGAAGAGCTCGTGCACGAGGAGGCACACGACAACTTCGACGCCCCGATCACCCACGCCTACGCGATCATCCGTACGAAGAACGGCGGCAAGTATTGGGACATCTGGCCGACGGAGAAGATCGAGGCGCACCGCAAGCGCTTCAGCAAGGACTCGCGCGAGGACTCGGTCTGGGCGACGGACTGGCCGTCGATGGCGAAGAAGACGGTCCTCAAGGCGGTCACGAAGCTCGCGCCGAAGACGATCGAGATCGCCTACGCAATCGCCGCGATGGAGCGCGAGGAGGTCGGCCTGCCGATGGACGTCGGCGACTTCGCAGCCACGGTCGACGGCACCACCCCGGCCACCGCTCCGCCCAAGACCATCGCCGATCTGAAGGACCGCGAGAAGGCGTCCGCGCCAGCGTCGGACGCACCGCCGAAGGAGGAGCCCGCCAAGCGCGAGAACGAGCTGAACGAACTGATTCGCCGCGCGCGCGTCTTCGAGAACGAGGACCCTGAGGCGTTTGCGCGCCTCTGCGACCGCGTCGGCATCAACAGCGGCAACCTGAAGTCGGGAGGGATTGCGAAGGTGCGCCCACTCGTCGAGGCGATCGAGCATGTGCGGCAGACGGGAGAATTCCCGCCGAACCTCGCGAGCGCGCTCCCTGCTGCAGCGCCGCCCGCCGCCGCTGGATCGACGCGCGACGGCCTCTACGAAGACGCCAAGCGCGCCCGCCTCTTCCTCCGCGACGATCTCTTCATCCCGCTGCTGACGCGCTTCGGCGGCAACCTGGATGCGAGCTGGTACGGCCTCGAGGTGTCGAACCTGCTCGGCCTGCTCGCCGCGTGCAAGGCGAATGGATGGGCCGGATGAGTCGCCTTAACCCGGTCGCGAAGATCGAGCGTGAGGTGCGAATCCTCACGCCCGACGAGGCATTTCCGTACCGCTACGGAATCCGCCTCAACTGGCTGCCGGTCACGTTGAAGAACCGAGCGCGCGCGTCGGTCAACAAGAAGACGAAGCGCGTGCAGTTCTTCCCCGACAAGCGCGTCGTCGAGGACCAGAGGGCAATCCACGCGGCGGCGGTTCAATTCGTGAAGGTGCCGCTGGAGCAGCGCGGGATGCCGTGGCGCCTGCTCTTCACCGTCCAGCGCGAGCAATCGGCGACCGAGTGGAAGACCGGCATCCCGAACCGGCGGCGCGGCGACCTCGTCAACATGCACGAGTCGATCTGCGACGCGCTCGAGGGATTCTGGTTCGAGGACGACTCGCAGGTGACGTGGTTCTGCTCGCAGGAGACGCGCAAGAACGAGAAGAACTACGTCGAGGTGAAGGGAAGTCCGATGGGCCTCGACACGCCGCACGGGCTCGTCGCGATCGACCTGCACGGGAGGCCGATGAAATGCCAATCCTAGACGCGCAGGGGCAGCCGCTGCCACCGTCGGGCGCTGCCGCCGTTCCTCCGCCGGTGAATGTGCTCGACCGACTCTGCCAGAACCGGGACGAGAAGGAAGGCGCGTGGGATCAGGCGGAGGAGCGCTACGAGGCGATGCTCCGGTCGCTCGAGCCCGAATCCGGCAACATGCTCGAGGTGCTCTCTGGCAAGCGCGGCATCGACGCGACGCAGCCAGCGGGGCAGTTGTTCGTGAAGACGATCCTCGACGTCACCATGATGACGCTGCTCTTCCGGCACCGCGCGTTCCGGGAGATCGCGAAGCAGCAGGCGGAGGGCGAACGTGGCCCCGCTCTCGCGACGTGACGAGTGCGAGAAGTGCGACGAGCCCGTGCTCGTCGTGCCCTACCTCGCGCCGGATTCCACGGTCGAGCAGCAGATCGAGCTCGACGCCGAGCCGGTCGCGTTCTTCGTTCCGACGAAGGCCGGCTGGACGATCGTCTACGGCCACCTGCGCCACCGCGCGTCGTGCGAGGAGGCGCCGCCGCGGCTGATCGGTGGAGCTCCGCTCGCTGATGAAGCGGGCGACGAGGCGGGGGATTCGACCGAGGACCGCGAGCTCAGCGCCCCGCACGCGCCTCCAGATCCCGGTACATCTTGATGCCTTGGTCGCGCCGGTCCGGCGTGAGCTCGTCGATCTTCGGCAGCATCGCGTTGACGACGTCGAGGAGCTCCGCCGGACTGGTGCGCAGGCGCTCCATCTCGCGGTAGCGCTTGTAGATCACGTCGAACTTTCCGTTCTGGTCGCGGGTCGAAAGCTGCCGGCCCCACGCCGGGATGTTGTCCATCTTCTCGGCGCGGTCGACGTCGGCCGAGTCGAAGCCGAACTTCTGCTCGAGCAGCAGCCCTTCCTTTGCGGCCTCCGGGTCCTTCGTCGCACGGTACTGCCGGACGAGCTCGATGTAGCGTCGCTTCTCCGCGCTCTTGTTGGCGCGCGCGTTCGACTCGTCGGCGCCCTCCCATCCCTGGAACTGCAGCGCGTTCGCGGTCTGGTTCGATCCGACGCTGCCGAGGAAGGCGCGGCGCAGGAGCTCCTCGCGCGTCGTTCGGTACTCGAGGCGGCCGTCGTCGGAGTAGGAGGCCCACGGCGCGTCGGGATCTCCGGAAGGGCGCACCGTCGAGAGCGCGGAGCCGGGCGCGAAGGCGTCCGACATCTGCTGCGCGACCTTGAAGCCCGGGATCATCTGGCGCGCGAGCTTCTCGGAAAGGTCGTGGTGCAGCCACCACTGCCGACCGAGCTGGTCGTCGTCCCCCTTGATCCAGGCGAAGACCGAGCGCGAGAGGTCGCGCGCCGTTCCGACGAGAGGCCCGACCCCGAGCGGCGTCTGGAACGGCAGGCGCAGGTCGCCGAGATGGTGAAGCGGGCTGTCGGGGTCGTTCAGCTTCGGGAAGGCGGAGCCGGGCGAGGAGCCGAACCAGTCGTCGCCGAGGTCAGCCACGCGCGGGCCGAGCGTCCACGAGACGTTCGTCCGGAGCTTGCGATCGAGCCACGCGGCGAGCGCGCCGACCGCGAGGAAGCGGGCGAGGTGGGTGAAGTTCCCCGACGCCGGCTCGCGGCCGAGCATCTTGAGCCCGGTGTTGAACGTCTGGATCGCCGGCCGCATGAACTGTGAGAGGACGCGGCCCGCTGGCGAGGCGAGGAACTTCGGCGTCGTGACCGCCGAGATCAGCGTGCCGGTGCGCTCGGCGGCCGCGAGCGCCTGCTGACGCGCATACGCCTCGCGCTGTTCGTCTGGCGTCGTGATCCCGCGCAGCGCCCATCCCTTCATGCGCTCGGCCATCGCCTGCCGCTGCCACGGTTCGGCCTGGGCCGGGTCCTTCGCGTAGGCGTCGAACTCGTCGTAGGCGCGGGCGCGGGCGCCCGCCGCGATGATCGACCGCGTGAGCCGGTGTGCCTGCTGCATCGGCCAGAACGTCTTGTCGAGCGCGGTTCCGAAGAGCGCCTTGCTGCGCTCGCCGAACTTCGCGTTCGGGTCGAGCATTCGCGCTGCCGTGATCGGATCGAGGTTCATCCCGACATTCTTCGCCCACGCGCGCCCCTCAGCGGTCGGCGCGTCCTTCATCCCGATCGCGAGGTACTTTGGTCCGAGCTCGTGGATGCCCGCGGTCGTGCCCGCGACCGCGATGTGCGCCGCGATCGCAGGATTAGCGGCGAGCGTGGTCGTGGCCGTCAGCTTCAGCATCCGGCCCGCGTTCTTCTCGAGCGTCGAGAGCGCCTGCGATGAGACGACGCGAGAGAGGACATCGCGCAGCGCCTGGACGCGAGCCTCGTGCGCTCGCCCGCCGCCGACCCGCACTTCCTCGATCTCTGCGGCTGTTGGCTTCCTGCCGAGCTGGCCGGTCAGCTCGCGCTCGACCGATTCCTTCGAGCGCGTCGAGTAGGACGGGATCTGCGCGATGCCGCCCTGCCGGATCTGGACGTCGCCGTCGCGCCACGAGCCGCGGGGAGCGAACTCCTTTCGCTCCGGGTCCCATTGCTGGTTGCGCACGCGCCAGACGATCGAGCCGTCCGACTGCGGCGTCGCCTTGACGTCGAGACTGCCGACCCCGCCGATCCCGCGCAGCGCGAAGTTGTAGTCGTCGCCGGTGTCCGCGGTCGCGAGTTGATAGGAGCGGCCGTCGACCTTGATCGCGTCGCGCGCCGAAATGTTGTCGCCGGTGAAGCGCACGAGCGCGTCGCGCGGCTTGTCGCCCTCCTTCAGCCGCACCGGCGCGTAGTCGCCACCGATCTCGCGGTCGATGTAGTCGGCGAACTTCGTGTGCTCGACCCACGCGCGCATCTTGCTCATGTAGCGCTGGCGGGCGCGAACCGGGTCGTGGTCGACGAGCGTGTAGTCGCGATCTCCGGGCTTGCGGTGCAGCAGGTTCTCGCTGAAGGGGCGCCCCTCTGACTTGAGCCGCGCGTAGTTGACATCGATATCGCGGGCGGCCGCTTCGTCCGCGTCGCGCGCCTGCTTGGCGAACTCCGGCACGCTGTTCAGCAGGTTCGCCTGCACCGAGCCCGACTTCTCCGCGGCGGCGACCTCCTTCAGCGGGTCGTTCACCTGCGGGAAGTAGTTCGCCTCCATCAGCTTCACGCCGGGGCGCACGGCGTTGATGTCCTTCGCGATCGCGTCGTAGTCCGCGCGCGAACGCTTCACCTCGTCGCGCACCATCGCCTGCTGATCGGGCGGCAGCTTCGCGAGCGCGTCCGCATAGGCGGCGTCGCGCATATCGTCTGGAAGATCCTGGCCCTTGTTCGAGAGCCGGCCGCCCGAGAGGTAGTCAGAGGCGACGTACTTCGCGTCGTCGCTCATGCGCGCCGCCCGGTCGCGGGACTCCGAGTCGTACTGCCGCGCGCGCTCGTCGTCGATCCTGCGCCGCGCGCCCTGCGCGAGATCGAGCGCGTTCTCCATCACGCGCGTCGTCATCCCCTTCTCGCCGGTGTCGAGGATCGCGCGCAGCGCCATCTGCGACATGCCCCACTGCCGCTCGTTCTCGATGTCGGAGCGCGAGTAGAAAGCGCGCCGCTCGCCCGCCGTGTTCCAGAGGTTCGCGGCGACCTGGCCGCCCTTCACCACGACGTCAGTGTCAAGGGTGCCCGCTTCTCCGGCGCGCGGTCGCACGTCGACGCCGATCCCATTCGCCTTGGCGCGTTGCTTCGCCCACTCGTGGAGCGAGGCGACCTTCTCGGTCAGCTCGTCGGTGACGGCGCGCGCCTCGGCCTGGCGCTCCGACTTCGAGAGGTGCAGCCACTCGGGCTGCCCGTGGAGTGCGACGTAGCGTGCCGCCGCGATGTCGTAGAGCGAGCGCCCGGGGATGTCGCGCCCGCGGGTCGGCTGCCCGGCCGCCTTGCGCTTCCCGACCGCAACCTCGTGCAGCCACGCTTGCGCGACCTCGGACTGCGCCTCGGGCGTCATCCCGTCGAGCGGGCCGCCCGGTGCACCAGCCATCGCGAGGACCGCCTTCTCCTGCAGGAAGCGCTCCGGGTTGCCGTCGGGCCCGGGCAGCGCCTTGTCCTCGAGCGTGGCCGGATCGGTCGCGCCGACGGTCTTCTGCGCCGCGCCGGTCGTCGCGAGGTGCTTCGCGTACATCGAGGCGTAGGAGTTGACGGCGAGGTCGACCTCCTTCTTCACGTGGGCGCGCAGGTTCCGCTGCCACGCCTCGTCGCGCTTCGCCATCGGGGTCTGCTGGGAGAACGTCTGGCCGGCGAGGTAGGCGACGTCCTCTCCGTGCTCGGCGATCTTGTCGACGACCTCCTGGTTTCCCGAGAGCTTGAGCTCGGAGGCGATCCGGTTCGCGGCCTTGCGCGCGGCCTGCCGCCCCTGGTCGTACATCGTCTCGACGGCGAAGGTGTCCGGCACCCGCGTCGCCTGCGCCACGTCGTTCGTGATCCCGCCCGCCTTCGACGGCAGCGGCCGCGTCCCGGCCACGGCGGCGAGCCCCGGCGAGAACTTGAACATCGGCGAGTCGGGCGGCATCGCCTCGACGTCCTGCAGCGTCCGCCCTTCGTGGGCGAGGAGCATCCGGTCGATCTCTCCGCGCTGCTGCTCGAGCGTGCGCTGGAGCGCCTGCCGCCGCGGATCGTCGCCGTTCCCCTCGGTCCCACGGTAGACCGCCTGCCCGCGGTCGTAGCGCTTCAGGGCCTCGCGGAGCGCGTCCACCGAGGGCGGGGTCCACCGCTCCTTCGGGTCGGTCGCGACGCGCGGCGGCATCTGCGGGAGCGCAGCGGCGGCCTCGTGATCGGCGGCGGCCTTCGCGATGTCAGCGGCCTGCACATCGAGCGCGCCCGGGTCGATGGTTTCACGTGAAACATCCCTTGCGTGCTGCGGCTGCGCGTCGAGCGCGGAGTCGAGCTTCAGTTGCTCGGCCGCTGCCTGCGCCGCCGGGGCGTCCTCGGTCGGTGCGGCCTCCTTCGCGATCTGCTGGGCCGTCACCGACGGCGGCGGGACAGCGGCGTCTGGCATCGCCGCCTTCGCTTCCTCGGCCTGCTGCGCCGCGTTCGTGGCGGCCACCGCCGCGACGTTCGGCTGCTCGGGTGCCGCGGCGGTCGCACGTTCCACCGACGTCTTCGCCCACTCAGGAGAATCACCTAGCCCAGCCGCCTGCGCGGAGACTTCCTCGGCGGCACGCCGCGGCGCGTTGCGGCCCATCGCCTCGCGCACCTTGTCGGCCTGCTTCGCGTCGTTCCCCTCGAGGCCGAAGCCGGGCATCAGGGCGAAGGCGATCGAGTCCGCGAGGACGGCGGCCGGGTCTTCGACGGCCGCCTTCGGGCTGCTCGCGACCCCCATCGCCGCCGCTTGCACCGCGCGCCCGGGGATTCCCTTCGTCCAGTTCGCGAGGCGCTCGGAGAGGCGGGCGTTGGCGCCGAGCTCCTTCGGAAGCAGCGCTGCGCCGAGCCCCTCCGACGTCGCGCCCGCGACCGCCGACTGGGCCCCACGCTTCACCCTGGACCAGAGCGAGCCAGGGTCCTCGCCGGACTGCTGCGCCGCGTCCTCCTCGCCGACGGTCGTGGCGCGCAGGGCCCCGTGGACGCCGAACGCTGCTGCCCCGGCCGCCGCGCTCCTCGCGACCTTCCCGGCCGTCGACGCGGCCTCTCCAGCGCCGAGCAGCGCACGCGCACCCGACGTCATGCGCCCGAAAGTGCCCTCCGGAGAGGCGAGCGGCACCAGGTCGACGCCCATCGGCAGCGCGCGCTCGGCGATGAAACCGCGCAGACCGCCCTGCGCCGACGGCAGGCCGCCGCGCATCTCCTGCCGCGCCGCCTCGAGCACCTGCGTCGGCGTCCAGTCTGGATTCTTCTCCTGGATGCGTTGCGCCGTCGCGTGCGCAATGACCCGCTGCCGGTAGGCATTGAGCTCGCGCTCGTCGCTCTCCGACATGCCGAGCCCGAGTGCGCGGCCATAGCCGAAGGTGAGCCCGAGCGGCGCGTTGCGCATCGCGATCCCGAGCGGCACCTGCGCGGCTGCGTTGACCTCCGGTTCAGAGACGCGCTCGTCGAGGAAGCGTTGCGCCGACGCGGTCTTTCCCGCTTCGTAGCGCTTGATCGCGTCGAACTTGGCGCGCCCCTGCGCGGTCAGCCGCTTCTCGATCTCGGCCGCCTGCGTCGGATGGCGTCCGATCGGTCCGGCGCCGCCAGCGAATTCAGCGGGCGCTTCGTCCGGCTGCCCGGTGATCTGCGCCCACATCTTGCGGACGAGCGCTTCGGGATCTTCCTGCGGCCCGGCGTCCGGCGGTTGCCCGTCCATGCGTCACGGCTGGCCGAGGAGGCGCTTCAGCGCGAGCCCGATCGCGATCAGCGCGCGGTGCGACCCGAGCGTGTCCTTCTCCTCCATCACGTCGGAGCCGGTGAGGAGCGACTTCGGGTCGTTCAGCCACGCCGGGAACGTGTCGCCAGGCATCGACGCCTTCGCGACCTCCACCGCCTGCTCGAGCTTCGCCGGGAAGTCTTCGACGCCACCGCCCTCCGCGTTCGAAGCGAGGACGCGCAGCGCGGCAAGCTGGTCCAGCACCGGCCCGTGGTAGTCGTAGGAGCGCGCGTCAGTCGACGGGCCCGCGAAGCCGCTCTTGCCGGCGGCCGGCGTCGTGTCGCGCGGCTTCGTCTTCGGCGCGATCATCGAGTCGAGCGGCCCGTCGATGAAGGTCTTGCGCTGCTTCACCTGCTCGGCCTGCTGCTTCTGCTGCGCGGCCGCGGCCTGCTGCTGCTGTCGCTGCTGCAGCACCGCCGCCTGCTCGGCGCGCGTGTTGAACAGATCCATCGAACGGCCGTAGGCGGCGCCGCGCTGGTCGAGGAACGGCGCGAGCGCGGTCGGAGCCTGCCGGGCCGCTTCCGCCGGATCGAGCCCCATCAGGTTCTGCATCACGCCGGCGATCTTGTCCTTGTTCTCCTCGGCGAGCCGCGTCTTCTCCTCGGCCGCGGCCGCCTTCTCGTCCTCGCCGCGCATCCGGTGCGCCTGCTGGAAGACGGACCACGCCGCAGACGGGTCCTGCACCGGATAGGCCGCCGCGCCCGCTTGCGGGTCGAGCGACATGAAGGAGCTCTGCATCCCCTCGCGGCCGCGCATCTCCTCGAGCCGCGCCTGCGACTTGTCCTGGTCGGCGCGCTGTTGCTGCTGCGTGTGCGCCATCGCCGGGACGATCTTGCCGGCGAGATCCATCGGCATCCCGCGCACCGACGTCGGGTCGACGCCCATCGCGTTCGCGAGCGCCTCGACCGCCGCATCGCTGGTCGCTCGCCCTCGCAGGATGTCCGCCCGCGCGCGCGCCTTCGCCTCAACGAGCGAGTTCGCGGCCGCCGTCAGCATGTGCGGCGTGACCCACGGATTCGCCGGGATCGCCGCGCCGTTGATCGGGTTGCGCATCATCGGGCGACGGTCCTTCACGTCGCCGTACTCTCCCGAGAGCTGCCGCGTCGGGTCGTGGTAGTTCGTCTCGTCGACCGTGTAGGGCCGGTCGCGCAGTCCGGGCGGGAAATGCCGATCGAGGTCGGCGAGCGCCGCCTGGAGATTCTGGCTCCCGGCCCCGGCCCAGTCGTAGCCGGAAGGGTCCGCCGCGACGGTCGAGCGCATCTGCGAAGGGTCGTCGTAGGCCACGCGCGCCTCCTCTCACCCGCCCTGGAAGGCGTTCAGCAGGAGCTGGAACGGATTCATCTCGCCAGCGGGAGGACCGAAGCGCGAGCCGCCCGGATTGATCGGCTGCGACGGCTGGTAGCCGCGCGGCGACATCTGCTGGCGCAGCAGCTCGCCCATGATCTGCGCCCACACATTCGTCGCCGAGAGGTTCGCGCCGAGCGCGCCGGAGGCTGCCTGGCTCTGAAGTCCCGTGTCCGCCGTCGTGACGCCCGCGAGCGTGCCGGTCAGATCTCGAAGTGAGTCGGCGACGCCCTTCTGGAAGCTTCCGGTGGCCGAGCGCTCGGCGATGCGCGCGGCGGTTTCGTCCGCGGCCGCGCCACCGATTCCGCGCGCCTGCGTGAAGCCGCCCATCGTCTTCAGGAACTGCGCCATGGCGGGATTCGCCATCGAGTTCATTCCGCCGGCGGTCTCATCGATCTGCCGGTTCGCGGTCACGCCCGCGTCGCGGTTCGCCGCCATCGAGCGCTGGAACTGCAGCGCCGGCGCCATCTGCGTCCCGAGCGGGTCGCCGGTCGCGAGCGCATTCTTGTAGTACGCCATCGCTGGCGCCGCGTCCTGCCGCGCCTGCGCCGGCGCGCCGCTGCCCACGCGGCCGATGTCGGTGAGGCGCTGGTAGTTCGGATCGCTCGTGATCGAGCGCGGGTCCCACGACGAGGGATTCTGCCACGGCTTGCTGCCCGCGCCGGACGGACTGCCCCACGTCCCGCCGGGCTGCACCGCCATCGGATCTCCGGGGCCGAAGGACGAGCTCGAGAATTGCCGCGACTTCCAGGCGTCGAAGCCGCCGGGCAGGTTCTGATTCGCCCAGACCTCGAAGTCGCCGCCGGTCGGCACGCGCGTCGTGTCGGTCGGGTGCAATCCCGGGCTGCCGTAGCTGGTGAGACCGGGGTTGTAGCTCTGATCGAAGAAGCCCATCGCGTCCTCCTACGGCAACCCCGAGATCCGAAACAACACTTGCGGCATGGCCTGGCTGATGAGCGATGGCGATCCGCCGAGCGGGTCGGGGAGTGCCGCGTAGCTGTAGCTGCGCGACCAACCCGTGTTCCGCTGCGTCGCGCCCGAATCGAGCCCGAGGGTCGGCAGGATACTCTCCACCGCGATCGTCTGGACGGTCGCCGAGAGCGTGCCGAGCAGCAGCGCGAGGTAGTAGACCCCCGGAGTGCTGATCGTGAAGGAGCCCGACCCAGGCGTGTCGTTCTTCACCCCGGTCGACGTCGTGGCGAGCTCGGCCGAGCCGTAGACGAGCGCCCCGGGAGTGAGGTCGGTCTTGCTGGTCGCCTTGTAGACGCCGACGCGACACTTCCCGCCAGCGGCGAGCGTCGTGACCTTCATGCCGATCCGGTCGACGATGATCGGCATCTTCACCCAGAACGGGTAGAGGTAGATCGTGTCGACGGTGGGGACGGTGGGCGAGCCGAACGCGGCGCAGTTGACCGAGCCGTCGTAGCGCGAGTTGGTGACGAGCGTGCCGGCCCAGTAGTAGTCGTCGAGCCCGCCTCCGTAGTCGAGGCCGTTGCTCTTCGACGAATTGGCGATCACGATCTGGTTGTCGGCGCCGACGGCGAGGCGCGCCGGCGTGGCGCTCCCGCTCGCGCAGTAGATGTCGCCCTTCGCCGTCGCCGTCGACTTGTTCACGCGGTCGACCGCGAGCGTCGGGTTGGGGTACGAGCCCGCGAGATCGCCACCGGCGCTGCCGTTCGGGGCGCGCGAATCGGAGAGACGCGAGTCATTCCCGGCACATGCCTGCGCCGCGCCCGTGCCGAGCGTCCGCATCGACGCGGTGCCCGCGGCCCCATCCTTGTTCGCCGACGCGACCTTCGAGTCCGTGACCGTCCCCGCTGCGATCGTCGGCGCCGGATAGGTCCCGGTGAGATCGCCGCTCGCCGATCCAGTAGGCGCGCGCGCATCCGAGAGCCTGGAGTCGTTGCCGGCGCACGCCTGCTGCGCTCCTGTTCCGAGCGTGCGAAGTGATGGCGTCGCAGCCACGCCATCCTTGTTCGCGGCGGCCACCTTCGGATCGGTGATGACGCCCGACGCGATCGTGGGATTCGGGTACGTGCCGGTCAGGTCGCCGCCGGCCGAGTCGCCATCGAGGACCGCGATCGCGGAAAGCGCGGCGACATCTGCGGCCGCGGTCGCGTTCGCCGAGGCGAGCGTCGAGGCATCTCCTGCGTCGACCTGGCTCTTCGTCGAGGCGCCCTGCGGCGTCACGGCGTCGGCCATGTTGAAGATCTTGAAGCCGCCGGCGTCGAGGTCGCTCGTCAGCGGATCGCTCACGCCGCCGCCGCTCGGGAGCGAGTCGATCCGCGCGCTGACGTCCGCGCCGAGCTGCGCGAGCTCCTGTGCGTTGAAGTGAACGGCGGGCAGCATCAATTGCAGCAGCCCGTCGGCGGCGAGGCTCTGCTGCGTGTTCGACGCGATCGCGTCGCGCATCCGCTTCAGCACCTGCGACAGCGTGAATCCGGTGTAGCTGCCGGACTTGCCGGTCCCCGGGCCGCCGAAGCCGCTCCCGCCGCCCTGCTGGCCGCGATTGATCGGGTCGTAGGGGTCGTCGTTGATCGGGGCGACGTCGCCGACCAACTCCTTCACGTCGACCGAGATCTGCTTGCTCTGCTCGAGCTCGCGCGTCATCGCGACGAGGCCCTTGCCGAGCAGGTTGAGCGCGCCCCAGAGGTCGCGCATCCGGCGCCACTCGGTCTCGGGCGTCGACTTCTCGGCCTCGCCCTGGCGATCGTTCAGGAATGCGGCGAACGCACGGATGTAGCGAGACGGATCGGCGAGCTGCGGGTCAGCGCGCAGCGCCGCCGCGATCACCTTCTCGGTCGAGCCGGTCGGATCCGTCGCCACTAGGTCACGTGTCCTCCACGCTGTACTTCGCGACCTTGCCTGGCAGCGGGAAGCGCCAGTTCTTCGCGGTGCCCTCGCTCGACAACGTGCCCTTGAACTTGAGCATTGCGTCCGTCTCGACGAGCGTGGTCACGTCGGCCGCCGCGATCGTGTACGCCTCGACCGATCCGTCGGTGTACGTGATGGTGATCTTCTTGCCGCCGGTCATCACGGCCTCCTTCCGAGAATGCGGTCGAGCTTGCCGCTGTGCTCCTTCTGGGTGTCGCGGATCTCACGAAGCAGGTGCTCGCTCGCCTGCCCGTGGCTCGCCATCTTCGAGAGGTGGTCCTCGATCCGCGGCACGGTCTCGGTCAGCTTCTCGGTCTGCCTCGTCTTCGCGGCGAGGTTGCGCGTCATCGCCGGCAGCAGGCGCAGGAGCGCCAGCGTCAGCAGGATCACCAGCGAGGGCACTCCGAGCTTCTGAAGCGTTTCGATGAGTTGCATGGTCTCCGGCGTCACGGATACCCCCGTCACTTGCTCTCGCTCTGGCCCTGCTTGAAGACGCGCAGGTCCGCAGCGGAGATCTTGAAATCCTGGTCGGGCAGGTCGTTTGCGAATCCGATCTGCAGCTTCGCCCCGCTGCCGTGCAGATCGGCAATCGTCACCTTCGTCTGGTCGATCGGGATCGGGACCTCGCGGAGCGGCTCGTCGTCGTAGCCGTAGCGGAAGCGCAGCCCCGACGAGAACTCGAACGCCATCACGAAGACCTCGCCCGGCTGCAGCGCGACGGCGAAGTCCTTGTTGCCGTGGAAGAATCCAAGGCGGCCGCCGCTCACGCTGGTCGGCAGCACGTAGCCCTGCGTGACGACGTAGCCGTCATGGCCGAGCGGCACGGTGTCGAAGTACCAGCCGGGATGGAACGTGTAGCTGTCGCCGCGCGGGGACTTGCTGTCGTTGATGAAGATCGCGACGAGTCGGCGTGGATTGGTCGGGTCGCGGAAAACGGCATGGAAGAGCGGCGGCCGCTGGCTGCCGTACTCCGTCCCAGGCAGGTCGTGACCATCAAGCCCCGGCAGCACGTTCAGGTTCGAGGGGACGAGCGACTTGCCACGTCGCTCGAGCGAGCGGACGCGCTGTCCCGCGACCGTGATCCCGGCCTGGACGAGATGCAGGTTGACGAGTCGCGCGAAGAGCGCCGCCATCGAGCTCGCGACCGACATCCCGAACTGCGCGTGGAAGAACGGCGTATAGCCAGGCTGCCCGTCGGGGCGCGTGCCCATCGCGTCCGTCGGCACGGGCGAGATCGAGAGCGTCGGGAGCTTGCCGAGCAGGAAGTCGGAGACGAGCGACTCGCGGAAGACCTTGGCGCCCGTCCCCTCGTAGAACGCCGCGTACGCGCCGCTCGCATTGGCGAGGTTCGTGACGTGGCCGGCGCCCTGGTTCGCGTACATGCCGCTGCGCTGCCACGCGCCCCACGCGACCTGGAAGAGCGGCGAGGCGCCCCAAGATCCCGCCTGCGTCGTGAGCTCGCGCCGGACCTGCGTGCGCGCGAAGCCGTCGGTGATCCCGACCTCCCAGTCGTAGGGCCCGGACTCCTCGAGGAACTGGTAGGGCGCCGGGATATTCGCGCGCATCGCCGTGAGGATTCGCCGCCACGCGAGCAGCGCCTGATTCGATCCCGGGATCTCGCCGCCGTGGTTCGACCAGCAGACGAGATTCTCGAACGTGTGTCGGTTGGCGATCAGCGCGGCCCACGTGAGGAACTTGTCGAAGAGCTCGCCGACGAAGCGGAAGGCCCAGCCCGCGGCCGGGACCGGAAGGCCCTGCCCCACGTCGTCCGCCATGCCGCAGAGCGACGTCCCCGCGTTGTCGCCGACCTGGTTCTTCGTCCCTGCGTCGTAGCCCGGGATGAAGCTCAACTGCATGAAGAAGAGCTCGAGCGTGTCGCCGACGTGGATCGTCGCGGTCTGGTCGTCGCCGACGTAGATCACCGGCGGGTTGCCGCGGAAGCCGAGCTCGTTCTGCTTCTCGATCGGGAAGGCGTACGTCTGGTCGCTCTTGCGCAGCCAGCCGAGATGCTCCGGATGCGTCGAGTGGTCGATGCCGGCCGTCATCAGCGCGTAGACGAGCTGCTCGAACGGAGCGACCTGGATGTTGAAGAGCGAGGGGTCGGCGAAGAAGCCGGTGTCGAGCGTGATCTTCGTGAGATGGCACTGGTCGTCGGACTCGACCGCCGCGACGGTGCGCGTGACCTTGAGCCACTGATCGGTCGTCTTGTAGTTGGCCGGATCGGCCGCCTCGAGGTGATTCTGGACGCGCGCCGTGTCCATCGGCGTCGAATTCCAGTAGCCGAGCCCGTCGTACGGCGTCGGTCGCCGCGCCGCGACGTAGCCGCCGGCCAGCAGCCCCTTCGCGCGCAGCGACTGCGCGTACTGCAGGCGGAAGGTGTCGACCTTGATGTCGTAGAGGTCCGGCACCGCGTCGCCGACGTTGCCGCTGTGCGTGCCGCTCGTCTTCTGCTGCGACCAGAAGTTGTTCGAGGCCGCGACGTCCGTGCCCGCCGCCATCCACGAGATCGGAATGGGCAGCGACGGGAACGCCATCCGCAGTTCCTTGGCGATCTCGATCGAGAGGTCGGTCTCGCCCTTCGAGTCGCCCTCGCACACGGCGACGTACATGGGCGACGTCTGCAGCGTCGCCATGTCGGCGCGGTCCTTCGGCTTGTGAGCCCGAACAAGGCGTCCCTCCGACGAGGAGAGCGCCCAGCGCTTGTAGTCGAGCCCGACGTCTTCGCCGAGGATCTGGCCGATCCGCTTGAAGACGCGCACGTAGGTCTTCACCGAGCGCAGGTCCTGATCGCCCGAGAGCGACCAACCGTTCTGTGTCGTGATCCCGTTCTCGACGAGCGCCTCATGCGAGAGCAGGACGTGCCCGTTCTCGTACGTGTCGACGATCCGGCGCCCGCGGAACGAGAGGTCGTCGTGCACGTAGACCGTCGCGCCGCCGATCCCGCGGTCTCCGTAGGCCGAGAGCGCCATCGAGAGTCGCTCGGGGTAGAAGACCTCCATGCGGTCGGACTGCGCGTCGCTCTTCGTCTCGGGCTCGAATCCGACGCCCGTGTTGAAGCGGTAGCCCGCACCGTCACCGAGGAGGTCGACCTGCGGGTTGCGCGTCGCGAGTCCGCCGTTCATGCCGATCAGATAGTGGTCCGAGTCGAAGGCGAATGGTGCGATCTGGATCGGCGCGCACCAGAAGATGCCGTAGCTAGTGAGCGTGTCGCCGAACGAGGGGTCGAGGTACGCGGCGAAGAGCACGCGATCTGGCTGCTCATCGAGCAGGCAGCAGGTGAAGGAGACCTTCAGGTCCTCGCGCGTGCCCTCGATCTCGCGGAAGTGGACGTCGAACTGGAAGTAGGAGCGCGGCCCGAGTCCGGGAGATTCCTGCAGACCGCCGATGTGGAACGCTCCGTCGTCGCGACCGACCGGCTGCACGATGAAGCTCGTAGCGCCGCCGCCGATCGTCGGCTCGAGGTCGACAAACTCGTCCAGCGCCCCGAGCTTGCGCAGCACGACCTTGAAGAGCGGCACGGCATCGAGCTCGATCACCGAGCCGTCGACGAGATTCTCGATCGTGTGCAGAACGACCGCGTGCGTGGGATGCTCCGTGAACGTGACCCGCACCTTCTCGTTGGCGAGTTGGGCAACGATCGCGCCCACCGGCGCCTCGACCGTGCCGTAGCCGACGATCCCGACCCCGCCGAGGGCGGCCACGCCGTCGCCGTTGATCGGCGAGGAGACAGAGCCGACGCCGATCACTCCGACCGGGCCAAGGGCGGCGACGGCGGCGCCGACGATGCTTACCGTTCCGACGCCGACGACCCCGACCGGACCGAGCGCGGCGACGCCGGCACCAGCGACCGGGGGCGCCACCGTGCCCACGCCTGAGACGCCGACCGGGCCGAGCGGCGCGCGCCCCGTTCCGAGGATCGGCGGGGCTCCGGCGGCCGCCTCGAGCGCGCCGCGATCCCATCCCGCGCCGATCGGTCGCCGCGTCCCGATCGCGTCCTCGGTCAGCGTGTAGAGCGCGGCGCCCGCGTCGATCGCCGGCGATCCAGCGAGAAGCGTGAGGTCGAGCGACGCGACGTTCCTGAACAGCGGGTCGCCGAAGCCGGAGGGGCCGGCGTTGTCCTTGCCGTCCGTCGCCTTCCACTGGCTGAACGAATGGTTCGCGCCCGCGGCGTAGGCGAAGCCCGGATCGCCCGCGGCGCCGCCCGCCCGATTGAACTGATTGTTCTCGGAGGTGAGCGCGGTGAGATTCGCCGCGTTCGGGCAGGTGAAGAACCAGAGCTGGTCGCCGACGAGCCCGGCCGGCTTCGTTGCGATGCAGTTCTGCAGGCGCAGCCCCGTAGACCAGACGTCCGAGTTGTTGAAGGTGACGATCGGCCCGTTGATCTCGGAGAACGACCCGCCGATCACCTCGAAGTTCTGGACGAACTCGCTGACGCTGTAGGACTGGAAGGTGAAAAGGCCGACGTCGCAGCCTCCGTACGCGCGCAGGTTGCGCACCGAGACGCGCGTAAGGTAGTCGGGGTAGATGCCGTTCGTCTTCTCGTGGAAGAGCTCGCAGCCCTCGTAGACGAGATCCTGGCACTGTTCGCCGCTGTTGCCGCCGACGTCGAGCGACGTCCAGCAGTCGTGCGCAGCGACCTTGAAGATCCATCCCTTCTTCGCGCCCGAGGTCTTGATGCCGCCGACGTGGGTACCGAGCGTCCCCGGCGGCGTGCCGAGCGTGAGCGTCGCGTTCGAGACCGACCAATACTGCGCGCCCGCGCTCACGTAGATGTTGCGGTCGAAGTCCGAGAGCGAGCCGTTGTCGGAGAACGAGCAGGCGTCGAAGTGCGTCCACTTCGAGGAGAGGAAGAGCCCGTTGCGCCACGACTTCGACTGCTGAATGTTGTGGCCGTACGAATTGTGGGGCGCGCCGCCTCCGGTTGAGTCGTTCGTCAGAATGCCGGCGTTCGTGATGACGCAGTCCTCGAGCTGCGTGCCCACGTGTCCGAAGGAGACGAGGTTCCACGTCGACTTGTCTGGCGAGGCCGGACTGTTGAACGTGAGGTTCACGCCCCGCCAGAGAATCGGCGCCGAGTAGCTGTTGTTGTCGTGGCTGCTCGCGAGGTTGATGCCCTTGCCATCGACCGCGGCCGTCGCCTTCAGGTTCGCGCGCGTGCCACCGTAGACCGTGACGAGGAGCGGCCCGTAGTTCGGGTGCGCGTAATGGTTCACGCCGTCGTCGAGCGCCGCGTAAGGCGTGTCGACGTCGCCGCGAATCGAGATGCGGCCCCAGTTCGCGCCGCCCGGAAGGCCGCTCGTGCGCCATTTGTAGAAGGCGTGCTCGGCCGAGGCCCACGGCGCCAGCGCGCTGCCGTCGCCGAGCGCGTCGCTGCCGAGCAGCGGGTCAACGAAGCGGTCGAAGAGCGCGAAGCTCGGCGCGACGGTCGTCGTCACCGTCGCGGTCGCGGTCGCGGTCGTTCCGTCCATGAAATGCGCGAGCGCGCGGACCGTGCGCGTCCCGGCCGTCGGATAGACGAACGAGACGTGCGCGCCCTCGGCGGTCCAGACGCCGGGATTGGCGGCGAAGTCGAAGTCCCACTCGACGAGCCCGCATTTGGTCCAGAAGTCGGCGGGCGAGGCCGTCGTCTGGTAGCTGTCCATCGCCGAGAACTGCTCAGCGGTCATGCCGGCGAGATGCAGGGTCGCCGAGGCGTTGCGCGTGATGACGCAGGTCGACATGGGCTACTCGTTCATCGCCAGTTCGGCCTGGTGCAGCCGCTTGTCCGTGACCGTGTCGCCGTGGTCGATCTTGCCCGAACGGTAGTCGAGAGGAATCGCGCCGATTGACCACTCGTCGCCAGGCGCCGCACCGTGCTCGCCGTCGAGCGTGAGCGTGGCCCACGATGCCTCGGCCACCACGCTCGCGACGTGGAGCTGCGCGAGCATCTCGCCATCGCGGTAGACGCGAATCACGCAGCCGCGGAAGACGTCGGTCGCGCCGTAGGACGAGATGCTCGCCTCGATCAGCAGTTGCGTCGAGCTCGGCACGTCGATCACGTAGCCGTACTTCGGCGCGATCTTGGGCAGCCAGTCGTAGTCGGCGCCGACGGAGCCGAACTCCCCGAAGCGCGCGAGGTAGCCGAAGCGCGTCCCGAACCAGACCTCGCGGGCGCCGGTCGCCGGATTCAGGATCTCGCCGACGCAGTTGACGTCGATGCCCTTGAGCCGCGTGGCGTCCGGCTGCTCGATCACGGAGCGGCCGTCCGAGGCGATCGCCGCGCGCTCGTAGAAGATGCACATCGCGTCGATGCGCTCGGGGTCGTCCGCCGACGGGCCGCAGATCGCGATCATGCGGCGCCGCTCGTCGTGGAACGAGACGAAGCGCCCGGGGTCCGAGAGGTCCCACGAATCAGGCCAGGCGAAATCGTCGCCGCCGCCCGTGCCCGCCGCATCGTTGTCGAGCGAGACCGAGCGGTAGGTCCCGCCCTCGGTCAGATAGACCGTCTTGTTGCCGGGCAGGTAGATGCCGTTGTCGTGGTCGGTGATCGCGGCCTGGTGCGAAAGGCCGCCGACGCCGTCCGCGAGCGTGTCGACGGAGAGCGACTCGACCGCGCCCACCTGCAGGTCGGCGTCGAGTGTCGACTCGATCAGTTGGTAGAGGTGGTCGCGAGAGAACGGGAAGGCGCGCCCGCGCCGGATGATGCAGCCCGCCGCCGGCGCGCTCGTCTGGTTCAGGTTGGCGAGGTAGATCGGCGGCCAGTTCATCGGGTCGCGCCGCTTCGTCCATACGATCGAGCGCGGGAGCTCGGGCGGCGCGATGCCGACCATGCGATCGCCGAACGGGACGATCGCCTTCATCCCCTCCGGCGGCACGTCACGGAAGACGTCGGCGGCTTCCGCGGTCCCGAGCGGAATGTCGCCGACCATGATCGCGACCGGCGTCTGGCTGATCGGGACGCGCCGCTCGAGGATCAATTGCGACCCGTTGCTGTCGGTGCGGTAGATCTCCCAGTGCGTGACGAGGCTCGCATTCGGGCCGCGCGGCGGCGGCAGTCCCGAGACGAGCAGGCGGTACTTGACGAGGTTCGTGGCGGACAGCGAGGTCGGCGGGATCGCCTGCGAATCGACGTAGCGCGCGGTGACGACCGGCCCGGGTCGGCTCCTCGCCTTCAGCGCGTCGGACCAGTACCCGATCGCGAACTGCACCGCGGCGGTGTCGTCGATCTCGTAGCCGATCAGGAGGTTGATGTTCGTGTTGCGCTGAACCTGAAAGTCGATCGTGAGGCCGCCGACGATCACCTTCTTCTGCGTGATGATCGCGACGGGCGCGCTGTAGAAAGGCGCGTCGATGCCGCTGATCGCGAGCACCTTGTCGCGCGTGAGGACGACGGGGCGTCCCTTGCCGCCGGCGCAGTGGAGGATGTCGTTCGTGTCGACGACAAGGCTCTGCTGTCCCGGTCCGCCCTGGCCCGGCAGCGTCGCGAGCCGCGTCAGCGCGTGCGTGCCCCGGTCGTACTCGTAGAGTCCCGGGAGCGCGGTCGCGTAGATCTCCTCGACTTCGCCCGTGGCGAAGCGCTGCGCAATCCCGGTGATCTCGGAGAACTCTCCGGCGAAGCGGTCGACCTCATTGTGCCACGGCGGCTCGGGGCGCGGGAACGCGCCCACCGACTGCGGCTGCTCGACCCCGTCCTGGCTGGCGATCGCCGCGAGCCCGATGCGCTCCGCGTACGAGAGGTCGTCGCCGCGCCCATCGCGCAGCACGTTGCCGGCGTCCTCCTCGAAGTTGTAGGAGGCGAGGTAGTCGTCGGCGAATTGCAGCCGAAGGTCCGAGCCGAAGATGCCGACCTTCGCGATGTTCTGGCGGTCCTTCAGCAGCAGGTAGCGCTTGAGCGCGACGAAGGAGGCGACGCGAACAATCGCCGGGTAGGCGTCGCCCTCGTCAGAGAACTGGCAGCGCGATACGGCGTCGTCGACCGGGTACATGAGCGGGAGGACCGTGCTCGCGCCATCGTAGGAGCGGCGCTCATCGCCGAGCATCGAGCCACCGGCGCCGCCAAGCGTCAGCACGTAGGAGTCGGGCCGGAAGTTGATGTCGTTCCCGCTCAGCCGCGTCGCCGCGAAGCAGGACTGGTTCGCCGGATGCCGCTCCCCACTTCCGTCCGCGTTCACGTCGCGAGCCTCGCCGAAGGCGCTGTCGAGCGTGCCGTCTGGCTTCACGCGCCGGACGAAAACGCCGATGTCGTTGCTGCTGGACCCCTGCGCAACGAAGCGGCGCTGCAGGAAGATCCACCAGGCGTAGTCCATCGGGTGCGTCGCGTCGGAGTCGAGACCGAGCTGAATCTGGAACGCGGTCTTCCCGTTCGCCGCAGCGTACGAAGCCGTCGGGTCGCCGAGCGGCTTGTTCCAGGTCGCAGGGGGCTCTCCCGCCGTCGAGAGCGCGGGCGGCCACGCCGTCGACGTGCTGCCGCCCACCGTCCCGCCCGGGTGCTTCAGCGATTCCGGCTCGAGCTCGCCGAAGTAGGCGCGCAGATACCAGGCGCCGCCGATGCGTTCGATCTCGCAACGCAGGTGCTCGCTCGGTCGCACGTTCGATGAGTAGACGACGGGATCGCTCGAGACGCCGAGGTTCTGCGCGAGCGGCGTCGACCAGCAGAGGATGCAGGCCCGCTCCACGGAAGCGTGGCGCCATGGAATCCGCCGCGGATCGACGCAGAGCGCGAGCGTGAGCTCGGGAAGTTCGAGGTAGTGGCCTTCGACCCCGCCCTGCGCGCGCGTCTTCGGCGTCTCCCGGAAGCGCTCCGCTTCTTGGATCGTCAGCATTCCCGAGCCGTCGAAGTCGATCGAGCCCTGCTGCTGCGGCGTGACGCCGCCCGAGCGGTGGACGCGATTGCCGACGAGACGCGCCTTGTGGCCGGAGACCGAGACGGGCTCGGACGAGTCGTCGCGTAGCTCCCAGATGTCCCGGAACTTCGTCGACGTCGCGAGCGGCGGATAGACCGTGGACGTGCGCGACCACGGTGTCGCGTAGGGCGCGGCGGGGGCGCTGTTGTCGTTCGTCGACGCGGTGACTTCGACCTGGGTCACGACGCACGGGCACGGCCGGTAGACGCCCTGGACGGGGCGCCGATCGGGGAGCGCGCCGCCGATCCAGAACTGGTGCACGAGCCAGCCCTTCGCGAGTGTTTTGACGAGCGGCGTCGCGAGCGTCATGTAGGTTGCGGCGCCGGTCGCCTGGCTCACGTCCATTCGCAGCGTCGCGGTCGGGTCGCCGTTCAGGCACGAGAACGAGAATCCCATCCAGTCGCTCGGGTCGAACGGGACGCTGCCGCCGCCGACGAGCGGGACGTCGAATGAGTCGATGCCCCACTTCACGCGCACGGTGTAGGTGCCGCCGGAGAGGACGAGGCTCGCGCGAATCGCGTCGATCGCGGCGCCCCCTGTCGGATTGGTGCCGACCTGCGTGGCGGTCGCGAAGAAGACCTGGCCGTCCCCGCTCGCCGCGTCGATCAAATCGCCGATGCGCAGCGCCTTCAGCGCGAAGCGGCAGCACCATGAACGCTGCGTCCCGGGCGACGAGATCCACGCCGCGTCGTAGCCCTCGACGGCCGGGAACTCCAGGATGCCGGTCGCGAGCCCGCGGAGCTCGTAGGCCGATCCAGGAACGGGCGCCGCCGTCAGCTTCGCCGTGCCGCGCGCGGGCGTGAGGAAGTCCGAGTTGTGGAACGCGCCGTCCGAGTGCGAGGCGTCGCCGACGCCGAGGGATGCGACCGGACCTCGGCCTCGCTGCCCCGCGAACCTCCCGATCCGCGTCACCTGCTCCAACGGGGTGAGCGGCATCGCATCACGCGGCCCGGTTGTACGGCGTGTACTCGACGCTGCAGTTCAGCGCGCTCGGCTTGAAGTAGGTTGTCGCCGGCCACCGCCCGGTCGTGAAGTAGAGGTCAAGCTGGCCCCCGCACAGGAGCGGCTGCCAGAACTCGAGCGCGTTCGGGAGCTTCGGATAGCGGTTGGGCGGCGGGTCCTGGTTCGTCGGCCAGACCTGCGCGACCCAGAGCGGGCTATCGGTCGGGCTGCCGCTCGCCGTCGAATCCTTGTTCGGCGAAAGGATCAAGTGGTGCGGGCCGATCGTGGCCGCGTCGTAGTCGAGCTCGATCCGCGAGACGAACGCGATGTTCGACAGCCTGGCCCAGTACGGCGAGGCGACGTTGAAGTCGGCGGCGGTGAGGATCGAACGGACCCCCGCCGTCACCATCATCGAGAACGAGAGTGGGCCGGGCTGCGGCATGGGTTATTGCGCTTCGCGCGTCAGCATCTGCACGTTCGCGTCGCAGTCGAAGACCGACGTGCTGGTCGCGACGAGCGACGTCCAGAAGAGCCGGATGTCCCACTCGCCAGCGACCTCGGCCGCGTTGTGCGTGTTCGCCGGGACCAAGCCACCCTTCGCCGCGTGCGTCTCGATCGTCTTCACCGAGTCGCGGAAGGTCGACGGGAACTCCATCGGCGGATCGAACTCGACCGAGATGAAGCCGGCGTCGAAGCGGATGAGACCCACGGCAGCCGTCGTCCCGCCCGCGTTCGCCGTGAGGACGCGCGACCAGACGGTCGACCAGGAACCGCCGGTCCATCCCGTGCCGCTCGGAGTCGCGCCGGTGAAGACCTGCAGCGCGATGCGTGCAGAGATGCGCGCGTCGTCGGAGGCCGCGAGGTTGGGTGCGATGCTCGCCTGGATGCCGGCCACCGCGGCGCCGGGCTTGATCCAGAGCGTCTTCGCGCCCGAGCTCCCGTCGAAGTTCGCGAGCGTTGCGTTCTTCTGGTAGTTGAGGCAGCGTCCGCTAGCCATTGTTGACCTCGTCGACGAAGACGTCGTGAACGTGATTCGGCTCGCCCAACTGGAACGAGCCGACGAGAAGCCGGCACTGCGCCTCGAGCCCGGACTTCCCATTCCATCGCGACCACAGGCTCGCCGTCTTGTAGGCGTCGCCCATCTGCTCGAGAAGGACGAGCTTCGCGTACTCCTCGATGAACGGCCAGAGCTTGCGCGGCAGCGGCGGGCGCGAGACGCGGCTGCCGTCCTCCTCCATGTCGGTGAAGACGTCCTTCGTGATGAGCGCCGGCGTGAACCAGTACGTCACCTTGAGGGCGCCGTCGGCCATCGCCTGCCCCCAGTTGTAGAGCAGGATCGTCGAGTCGTAGTTGCCGTCGTCGTTGAACTCGCCGTCCTCGCGCCAGCGCTCGTCGCCCCAGCGGTTCACGTAGTTGCCGCGGTCGATGTTCTCGGGGCCGGTCTGGTCGCAATGGAAGATCGGCTTCGAGATGGTCGCGTTCGTCAAGTCGACGCGCCACAGCCGATGCACCTTCGCGAGATCGGTGATCCCGAGATCTTGCTCGATGAAGAGGCGGCGCGTCTTGAACTCGACGTCGGTGCCGAGCGAGCCGCCCTGGTCGTCGATCACCTTGCTGCGCACCGCCCACGGCTGGCCCGACTCGATCACGAGGTTGTCGACGACCTGGAGGCCCTTGTTGCAGGCGTCCGCGATCGCCTCGTCCTCGATGGAGCCCGGCGACTTGACCGTGCGCGACCAGCGGCGGATGCCGTCGTAGATGAGGCCCCAACCGTCGGTCGTCACGCCGCCACCTCCGCCTTGCGGTCACGCCGGATCGCCGAGATGCCGCCGCCTTCCTTCATGCGCTGCGCGACCTCGGCATCGGCTGCCTCCGCGTTCGCGCCGTACTGCTCGAGCGTGCGACGCTTGAACTCGGCGTCGAGCGCCTTCGCGTGCGTCCACGCGGTCTGCACGCCGAAGCGGCTGAACGAGGTGCGCGTGAGACTCGCGATCACGTCGGCGGCGCGCGCGCGAGATTCCCGGTGCTCCGCCTTCTTCGCGGCGCGCGCGGCATCCTCCTCGCGCTGCTCGAGGCGGTCGATCGACTCGTGCGCGTCGCGCTCCGAGAGACCCTTCTTCCAGCGGCGCAGCGCTTCGAGGATCTGGAAGAGGGAGAGTGGGCACTTGATTCCCTCTTCGATCACCCCGATGAACAGCAGCGCGCGCCGGTGCGACCACTCGAACGGCTCGATGCCACGCACGAGATTCGTCGTCGGTAGCCAGGCATTGCGCGCGAGCATCCCGTCCGGCCACCGCGCGGGCTCCGTGAGGACCCACCAGTGGAGGATCGGGCTCCAGTCGAGGCGCACGCCGGGATGCTCCCGATCGAGCGCCTCCTGAATGTGTCGCGGCGCGATCACGCGACCTTGTTGCCGTCGTCGATGCCGAGCACCGCGTCGTCGTTGAAGTTGCTCGCCTGGCCCTGACCGCCGGTGACTTCGACCTTGCCGTCGATCGGCGCCGCGTCCTCGGCATCGTTGTACGAGCCCTTGTCGAAGGACTCCTTGTTCGCGAGCGACATGGTGCCCGGATCGAGCGCGTCCTCGCTGTCGTTGTAGCCGCCCATCTGCTTTCTCCTGAAGGCCGGGGCCGAGCGCGATGCCCGACCCCGGCCCACCGATGTCCGTTCGCTCAGGTCACGTCGAGATGTTGTAGAGCTTCCCCGCCGAACCCGGCATGTCGCACACGCGCTGGTAGAACTTGTAGGCGTGCGCGACGACGCCGAACGAGTTGGTGTACGCCGCCTCGCGGAAGATCCGGCCCTCGGGCGCCCAGAACTTCCAGTTCGTCACCACGGCCTCGTACCAGTGCCGCGTGTCGAGGAACCAGATCGTGCCCTTGTTGTTGCCGAAGTCGTGGGGCGCGTAGCGGTCGAGGACGACCGGGATCTCGGCGTTGATCCGGTACCAGTCGTTCCCCTCCTGCCCGTGCTTGTCCTCGGTCTGCGGGACGAGACCGCCCTCGAGGCGGATCGTGTTCTCGTACCGCCACGCAGGCGTCGCCGCCGACGTCGGCTCGGTCGTGGTCCCGAAGGCGAACTTGAGCGCGATCTTACGCCGCGTCGCCTTGTGGGTGAACGCGATGTTCGCGTTCCCGCCCGAGTCGTCCGCGATCTGGTCGAGCACGGTCTGCGTCTTCTCGTAGGAGAAGGCGCCGCCGCAATCGACGACCTGGCCCTTCCACTCCTCCACCGAGGAGCGGTCGACGCCGAGGTACTTCGCGTCCGTGTTGAGATCCTTCCCGGTCGGGTTGCTCGTGTTGATGATCGGGTCGAAGCCCCACGGCTCGAAGTTCACGAGGTCCGCGGTCGTGCCGTTCTCCGGCCGCGCGCCGCGGGTCACGATCACGTCGGTCGTCGCGACCGTGGTGCCGAGACCGTTCACCTGCGCGTAGGTCCCGACCGAGAGCACGCGGGTCGCGCGCGCGACGGCGGTGATGACGGCGGTGCACCGGCACTCGCCCGTCGACTTGTAGAAGGCGACCTTCTGCCCCTTGAAGAACGGGTAGTAGGTCTCGACGGTCACGGTGGCCGGCGACGCGCCGCCCGCGGTGGCCGTGATGGCGGCGAGGCCGGAGTCGGACGCGCCGCGGTAGCAGATCTTGTCCTCGTAATTCGCGGCGTCGACCTTCGCGCCCATCATTTCCATGTCGAGCACGTCCATGAACGCGCCCCGGTCGCCCTGCGCGACGTCGATCGTGTCCTGCGGGATGCCGATCGCGAGCATGATGATGCACGGCCGGACGAAGGCGTTGTCGACGCCCTGCGAGCCGGCGGTCGGAAGCCCGGTCGCGCCCTGCGACGTCGGCGTCCCGGACGAGCTGATGCTCGACGGCGAGATCGCCTGCACGCCGGCATTGCGACCCGTGCGCAGCGCGATGATCGCGCGACGGCCGGTGAACGGCACCTGCCGCTTGCGCATGAACTTCACGGTGGTCGTCTGGTTGTTCTCCAGATCGGTCCACCCGGGCATGTAGAAGTCCATGGTGAACTTGTCGTAGGTTGCGGTATCCGTACCGATCGTGGTACCCATCGGTCGTCAGTCTCCCTCGTGAGCGATCAGCTCTCGAGCTCGGCCGCGATGTTGTCCATCGCGGCGCGCATTGCCCGGTGGCGCTGATCGTCGTCGGTCCAGTCGAATGGCTGCATCTTGGTGGGCGCCGGTCGTGTTGTCGGCGCACCGGGATGGACACCCTGGACGGTGGTCCCGGCTCGAGCGGGCACTGCAGCCTTGGGCCGCTCGATGGCGCGTCGCGCCTGCTCCGCCTTGCTGATGATCCCGCTGCTGCGCGCCGTCTCTCCGAAGAGCTGCATCGCGCGGTTGCGGACGATCGCATGTTCCGGGACTCGCGGCGTCGCACGCAGCTCGTTCTCGATCCGAAGGGACGTCGAGTCGACGAGCACCTTCGCGGTCGGAGAGAGCTGGCCGTCTGCCTCGCGCATCGAAGGCATCTTGAGCGCGGTCGCCGTGAGCTCGTGCTTGATCCCCGAGAGGACGGCGAGTCGCGCCGCCTCCGTGGTCTCCTGCGAGCGACGCGCGCGCTCCTGCTGGTTCGACTGCTCGAATCCGTCCATGCGCCGCCGGAGCTCGGCGATCTCCTGATCCTTGCGTCGGTTCTCCGCGTGGAGCGCCTTCGCGAGCGGATCGGCGTCGTCGGGCAGGGCAGTCACCGGGGTCGGAGCGTTGCCTGCAGCGGACTCGAGCGGGCCGAAGCCAGCGCGCGCCAACTGCGTTCGGATCTCGTGATCGGACATGCCGAGCTTGCGGGCGGAGCCGACGATGTCGCCCCGCATCCCGTTCGCCGTTTCCTGCATCACCTGGTTCCAGGCGGTCGTCATCGCCTGCGACTTCTGGGTGAGCTCGGCCTCCCACTTCATCTTGTTGCGCAGCGCGTCCTCGCCGGCGCGGATGCGCGAGAGCGGGTACTGCTTGCCTCCGATGTCGACCATCGAATCGGGGATCGTGTCATCGGAGGCGACGACGTCGCTGCCCATGCCGCCGAGGATCTCGCGCTCGAGGCGCAGGCCCTCCTCGTCCTCCGGCTTCGTCGCCGGCGCCGCGTTCTTCGCGGTCGTCTCGGGCGCGACCTCGGCGGCCTCGCGCATCTGCGGCGAGGGCTGGTTGCGCGGCGCGGCGGCTGGCACCTGCCGCTCGTGCGGCGGGACGTAGATCGACTCCATGTCGCCGGTGTGGAGCACGCGCTCGTCCTTCGGCGCGCTCGGGCCGGTGCCGTCCGGGATGACCTCCTCTTGCCCCTCGACGGCCGCGCCCTGCTGCAAGCGCTGCTTCGGGGCACGGAACATCTTCCTCGGGTCGACCGAGTCCTCCGTCTGCGGCTGCATGAGCCGGCGGTTGCGCGCCATCTCGGCGTCGTCGGTGGCGAGTGCCTCGCCGGTGACGAACGGCTTCGCGCCGCGGCCGGACTTCTCCACCTCGGCCTCGATCGCTTCGCGCTGTTCCTCGGGACTGATCTGCGTCTGGTCGACGGGCATGTTCGGTCTCCTGGACACCTAGGGCCGCGCGCGGCGGTCCCGGTCGGTCCGGTGAATGGGTCTCGTCACTTTGTCGGAGGAGCCACGCTCGCGCCGCATCCGAGGCAGCGCGCGGCGCCGTCCTGGCTCACGATCTCCTGCACCGTCGCGGCGCAGTGATCGCACGCGAGCTTCGCCTTGAGGAAGGAGCCGACCGGGCCCGCCGGCGAGTTGAACGCGATTTTCTCGTCGGGGTACGCGAGCAGCGGACGCCACGCACGCGGGCGCAGCTCGTAGATCAGCGACGGGTCCGGTCCGTGGATCGCGAGCCATTCGGCCGCGGTGAGCTTCACGGTCTGCCCCTTCGGCTGACTCGTGAGCTTCGGCGCCGCGGGTGCGGTAGCGGTCGGCTTGTCGTCGGACATCTCGGTCTCTCCGTTCATGGAATGGGCCCGCTGCCCTGGAGGGCCGGCGGGGGCGCGAGCGCGAGCGACGCCGCGGCCGCGGAAACGCCTTCTCCGGCCTGCCCGCCAGCGCCCGCCATCTGCGTCGGATCGGGCGGACGAGCGAAGCCGTTCTGTGATCCGGTGCCGGTGAACGATCCAGGTCGCCCGCGCTGACCGGGCGCGCCGCCGTAGCCGCCGGGTCCGGGTCGCGCCGCGCCCTGCTGGGGCTGCGCTCCGGCATGCATCTCGAGCGCCAAGTCCTCGAAGTCGGGGACGGGCTGCGGGAGCACGAAGCCCTGCTGCAGCGCGAGCAGGAAGCCCTTGTGCTTGCCGACGTGCTCGTTCATCAGGTCGAGCGACGGCGAGAAGCCGAAGCGGGCAACCTCCTGCTCGACGCGCTTGAGGAAGCGCGCCGAATTCATCCAGCGCAGGTGCTCGTTGATGTGGACGCGGTGGTTGAAGAACGAGAAGGTCGGCGGCATGTCGCCCGGACGCTCGAGCGCGAGCCAATTCTCCTGGCGCGCCTGCGACATCGCGTCTTCGGTGTCGTCCGGCGAGAAGTTCGGGATGTTGTAGCCCATCGCGCGGTCGATCACGTCGGCGTGCGCGGGGATGCTCGGGATGAGCCGCTGCCACGCGATCTGCCGGTCGATCTCCGACATCACGACGGCCTTGTTCACCGGCATCGCGGTGCCCGGCTGGATGCGCAGCATGAACTCGGGATTCATGTTCTTCGCGAAGAAGAGCTCCTGCGTCCACTCGCCCGATCCGATCCGTCGCGGAATGCGGCGCGCCGCGTCGCCGTTCTGGATCTCGCGCAGCAGGATCTGTCGCTTGTGGCGCGCGAGGCACCAGGCGTCGGTCTCGACCATCGGCGTGAACTGTGTGAGCGCCTGCTCCTGGATCGACTGGACCGCGAGGCCCGAGCGAACCTGTCCCTGCGCCTGCCCCTGCATCATCGGGGGCTGCGACGCGATCGACTCCTCGTCGGCTTGCAGCCATTCGAGGAGCTGCATGATGTAGGCCGGCTGCGGCGGCGGCGTGTAGGCGACCGGAGGATTGAAGCCGGTGCCGTACTCGATCGTCTGCGCGACGTCGTTGTTGATCTGCTGATTGATCGAGCCGCGCTGCACGAACCACCGCGGCTGCCCCATCATGCGGTGCGTCTCGCGCTGCCGGCTGATGATGAAGTTCCGCGAGTCCTGCACCGGGATCACGTTGTCGGGGAGGCCCTGCGGGACCATGCGGCCCGGCACCGTGAAGCACGGCCAGAGCGTGTAGGGATTCCAGTCCTGCCGCGGATTCACGCCCTCCATCTCGAGCAGCTCATTGGGCTCGAAGACGATCTTCTTGCCCTGCGCGACCATGAGGAAGGCGCCTTGCTCGTAGATCTGGTCGCCGAACTGCGCCGCGTCGAGGTAGTAGGGCGCGACGTAGATCTGACGGACGGTGCAGCCGGCCTCGCTCGTCTCCTGGCCGCCGACCGCGTACGCCTGCTGCGGGCCGACGGTGAAGAGGATCTGGCGCTCGTAGAGCTGGCTGTTGCTCGTGAACTGCGGCTCAGGGACGAGGCCGAATTCTTTCACGATTCCGGGACGCAGCGACTCGAGGTAGCGGAACGACATCCACGACTCTTCGCCGTTCCACGCGAGCTCTTCGTCGTTGCGGGCGGCGATGCCGTAGATGTAGTGGAACGGCGGGATGACCGCCGTGTGCGCGATCCCGGTCTGGTAGGTGCGGGGGCGGCCACGCGAATCGACGAGGGGCTGCCCGTCGGTGCCGCGCACGACCTGCCCGTTCTCATCGACCGCCGTCGCGCGCGGGCCGCCGGTCGGGTCCCAGACGGCCTTGCTGATGCCGATGCCGACGCAGATCGACCAGTTGAAGATCTCGAGCTTCTTCTTCGGCCAGCAGTCGTAGACGTCGTGCCAGTCCATGAAGCCCTTGGCACCGCGCGCGTAGTCGACCTGCAGCGGGTCATCCGTGTCGGCCGGCACGTAGTCGATCACGGGGCTCGAGCGCGAGCGGTAGCCCACGAGGCGGCGCACGTAGCCGCCGATCTTGTTGCTGTTGTGGGTGATGCGCGAGGACGACGTCTTGATGTTGGTCTTGAGCGCGCGCGCGATCGACTCGGTGCGGATGCCCGTCGAGCCGAGGTACGCCGCGATGTTCGTGTACCACTGGCGCTGGAAGGAGTAGAGGTAGTTGCGCGCGCGCTCCGCCTCGCCGGCGAAGTGGCCGATCATCCGCGCCTCGGCCTCGGTGACGTTCGTCGCCTTCGTCTTCGACGTCCGCTGCGCGCCGCGCCCGAGGAGCTGGTTCAGGCGGCGCGTCTCGGCGTCGCCGCGAGCACCGGCGGCGACCACGCTGCTCATCAGCACGTCGGACTGGTCGTTGAACACGTCGTCCCTGGCGAAAAGACGGGCCCCTCACCCCGCGGTTGGAGGGTGAGAGGCCCGTGAAGGCGATCCAGCCGGCTGCGGACCGGCGGGTTTCCGAAGGTCTTTCAGAGTGCGCCCGACTCGTCCCGCAGGATGCTCGCCGCGAGATCCTGCGGCAGCGCGTCCTGCGGGATGTCGGGATCACCTCGAGCGATGCGGTGCGCGAGCTCGGGGTCGATCCCCCGCTCGATCAGCCGCTCCTCGAGCTTCTTCTCGTTGGGCTGCATTCCGTTCGCGAGCGGGGCGCCGGACGCCGGAGGAATCGGCGGCGGCCGCAGAGGCACGGCGGGCGCGAGGCCGAGCTTCGAGACGAGGTTGTGGCAGTGGTCGCGCCAGAACGTCGCATCGTTGTAGATCCGCGTCGCGTACTGCTCGGCGCGCGCCTCAGCAGCGGCGACGAGGCGCTTGGCGTCCTCGCGCGCGAGCTCCATCTGCGTGCCGAGCGAGACCGAGAGGCGGGTGATCCCGTCCGGCGAGAGCTTCCCATGCCACGCCTTCAGCAGCCAGCCGATCGAGATGCCGGTGCCGATCGCGAGGAGGACGAGCAGGGTCGACTCGCTCACGGTGCCTGCGCCTTCGCCGCCCTGTGCGCATTACGGGCGCCGGCGAGCTTCTGGCGCCGCTTCGGCGTGAGCCCGAAGTCGTAGTGGTGCTTCGCGGCGATCCCGCTCGCGATCAAGGCTCCGTCGGAGCCGAAGGCGTGCGAGACGAGCGACCCGGCCGAGTGGAGCAGCGGCGCGGCCCACGGGAGACCCGCGGCCGTCGCGCCGGTCGCGAGCGCGTCGAAGAAGGGTTCGATCCCCTCCTTCGCTTCGGTCGGGCTGCAGCCGACACACGCGCACGCGGCGCCGACCGCGCCGAGGAGCCCGAGCACCTTGAGGACGAGCTTCCAGTTCACGGCGGGTCTCCGATCACACCGGCGAGAGGACGCCCCAGAACGAACCGGCGACCTCGCAGGTCGTCGCGGTCTCGGTCGAACCGCGCGCGCGGATCGTGGCGAGCGCCGGGATCTTGATGAAGTTGTTCGTCGGCGGCTTGAGGTCGATGGGGCGCCCGAGCCCGTTCGTGCCGCGGCAGATCTCGGTGAAGACGCCCGCACTGTAGGTGCGGTCGCGCGGATTCATTTCCGCTTCGATCACCGCGACGAGCTTGAGAGGTGTGAGCGCGCCCGTGATGACCGACGTCGAGAACTGCGCACCCATGAAGATGAATTCGTAGCCGGCGGGCACCGTGAACTTGCCGAGTGCGGCGCGATTGCGCGTCGCCTGGATCGTGAAGCGGTTGCCGCCGGCCGAGACCTTGCGCCCCGTGATCGCGCCGACGTTCGATCCGCTCGACCCGGTCGTGATGATGTAGGCGTCGTTGATGCGCCAGTAGTCGCTGTTCGCGGAGACGACGGCGGTCGTGCCGTTGAGCGTCAGCGTGTCGGAGTGCCACGCGCCGGCGATGTCGAGGTACTCGATCCCCATCGTGAGCGCGCCGGTGCCGGCCGCCTTGTCGTTCGTGTTGTCGCTCGAGACGATCTCGAAGCCTTCCGCCGCGGTTGGGAGCGCCGCGTTCATGTCGTCGAACGTGACGATCGTGTTCGCGAGCGTCTGGTGCAGACAGCGCACCCAGATCGACGGGCCCTGAATCAGCGGCGAGGCCATCGTGGTCGTCCTTTCAGGCGGCTTCCGGGAGGGTCGCGATCAGGGACGCGATCGAGACGGTCGCGCCGGTGACGATGAGCCCACTGAGCTGCAGCTCGCCGGCCTGCACGCCGCACGTCATCTGGAGGCGCGCCGTGCCGCCGCCGTCGACGACGCGCGCGAAGCTCTGCACGTGCGTCGTGTCGCCCGCGACCGCGACCGCGCTCGAGATCGCGTTCGCCGTGATCTGCGCGCCCGGGTTGGTGTCGGCCGCGGCAGCGAAGGAGTCCGCGTTCATCGTGAGCGTGACGAGCGTCGTCGCCGAGGAGAGCGCCGCGTCGCACGTCGCCGGCACCGCGCCCGAGTAGATGATGACGTGCGCCGTCCCGCCCGTGTCGCAGATCGCCCCGATGACGTCGAGCATCGTGAGCGCCTGCGCATTGCGGATGGACGCCACGATCGCCCTCCCCCGGAAAAAGATCGGGCCCCTTCCCCGGGCGGTTGCTTGGCGGGGAGGAGCCCGAAGTGCGGTTGCTGACTCGGCGTGCGCGCGCAGAGCCTACGACCGGCGGTGGTCCGGTCAAGGGGAGACCACTAGCGGCGCTTCTTCGCCTTCGGCTTCGCGGCCACCTTCTCGGCGATCAGCCCGCGTCGTGCGGCGCCGGGTGTCCCGGCGGAGAAGTCGTTGAAGCCCTCGCGCTTCGCCTCGGCGGTCGCGATCTTGAACGCCTTCGCGGCACCTTTCCCGGTCGGCATGACGATCTCCACGAGGTCCCTTGAAACGACAGTGCCCGCCGGATCTCTCCGACGGGCCGTGCCGGAGCTTGCGAGTTTATGGGCACTTGCGCGCCAACCTCGGTCGCTCTACGCTCTTCGGTGTCGAGTCGAAAAACGCGGTCGCAAGGGTACCACGCCCCCGCGTTCTCCGGCAAGGCCGTGGGTCATCCGTCTCGCACGCCAACAAGAGACGCTCGCAGTAAGCACCGGGTGACTGAGCTCGCGGGGCGCAGGAAAGCCGCGGGGGGTTACCCACCCAGGCACCGACTCAGCGCGTGCGCCTCCCGCCAAGGGGAGGAGGGTGGGGTTCTGGGCCAGCGCGGAGCGCGGCGCCGTTCGCCATGCGAAAGCTCAAGCAGCGCGGACAGGAGGACCCGTTCGAGTGCGAATCCGCGAGCGCAGCGATCTCTCCCCCTCGAAGCGAAGCGAAGAGTCTTCCGGCGCCGCGCGCGTGGGAACCGACCACTCTCACGGTCGACGAGCAGATGGATCGCTTGGCGGTCGCGGCCGCGTGGTGCGAGCAGGAGATCGCGAGCTGGGGCGACGGGACGCCGCTTCCTCCGGATGCGAAGATCGAACGGCGTTGGCAGGACGTCGTCTGGCCGTTCGGGAAGTGGAAGGGGGTGCGGCTCGGGGTGATCGCGAGCAAGGACGGCAGCTACGTGCGGTGGGTGCGGGACACGTTCGAGCGCCTTGACCCCGAGCTCGCCGCGTACGTGAAGGAGGCGGCGGAATGGACTCGATCTGGAAGGGCGTGATTCTGGTCGTGGCGGTGTTGGCGTTCATGTTCTTCGTGGCGCTCTTGGGGAGGGACGAGGCGTGAGGAAGAACGGAGAGGTCGGGAGCGGGCCGGGGTGCTGCGTGCTGGTCGGGATGCGGCAGTTTCGGCGGCGGATCGCGCGCGCGTACGCGAAGGAGAACACGAAGGCGACGGGCGACTACGGGTCGCACGCGATTCGTTTCGAGAAGCGGCGCCGGATCGTGAAGGAGTTGACCGCGCACCTGCGGTTCGACCCGTGACGCTCCAACAGGAGCAGGAGGCGCATTTCCGTGCGATCGCAGCAACGCTTCCGCGACCACATGGAGCGCGTCTACCGGCACCGGCAGGCGCTCGAGCGGAGGTTTCGTTTCCGTGGTGGGTGCCCGGCTGCGGTCGTTGCCGGGATGGCTTTCGAGCGTCGGGTGGTTGCTGCTCTTGTCCGAAGGGTCGAGAAGCTGCTCGGGCGTGGGCCAGGGCGAGCGCGGACGACGAGGCGCAAGCGCGCCGGACGCAAGCGGCGAGGGTGAGACGCGAAGGCGGGACGCTCTCGATCGGGAGCGTCCTTCGGAGGATCGCAAGATGACGGACTCGGAAGGGACCGGCCTCGACTTCTTCGAGAGTCACGATGCGCATGCGGTGGCGGCGGAAACCTTCGCGCGCTGGATGATGCAGCGGCAGCGCCAAAACTTCCGTGGCAACGTCTTCGAGAGCGGCGAGGCGCACCGCGAAGCCTTCGTCAACTTCCTCGCGGCGACGAGTCCGGAGGAGGGGCTGCGGGGCGCGCGCACGCTCGAGCGCGCGCAGATGGATCAGGCGCGCGGCTCCGACCTCGACGAACGGATCGTGTCGGCCAAGGCGATGGCGCGGATCGAAGCGGCGTTCGAGGTGGGCCCGGCCGAAATGCGCCGCTGGCACGTCCGCGAGCATGGTGTCGCGATCGGCGATTGTTTCCCGACGAGGAGCTGCCCCCGATGACCCTCTCCGACGCTGCCTGGATCGTGACGCCGTCCGGCTACCAGAACGTCGCGACCTCGACGTTCACTTCGAGCGACGAGCCGTGGACCGCGTGCGCGCGCGCCTGCGCCGACGGCGACAAGATGCAGCTCGTGCCGGGCTACTTCCCGCGGCTCAAAGGCCCGTTCGGGAAGAAGCGGATCGTCTGCGCCGGCTGGGACCGCGAGCGCGGGATCTCGACGATCCGGGCGGACGCGGCGGTCGGTTCGACCGACAACATCTTCCTCGGCGCCGGCGACAGCCGCTGGCTCTTCAATTCGCTCAACCTCGAGCTCGACGATCGCGCGGGCTTCAAGACGGACAATCTCGTGGGTCCGAACCTGACGCTCGTCTCGTGCTTCCTCTTCGGCCAGGGCTCGCCGCACGACCCCGCGTGGAAGAACGACAGCAAGTGGGGCGTGCACACGTACGGCGCGGAGAACTACGGCGAGCTCGACGTCTTCAAGTGGTCGATCTACGGCGAGCACGGCTACTACGGCCACAACCAGAAGGGGGCGCAGCGCTGGTCGGGAGGCGGCGCGGGCTACCTGTCGGGCTGCGACATCCTGCTCGTGAACCGGATGAACGAGGGTTGCGCTGGCGTCGGCGACGTCACGATCGAGGACCGCGAGACGCGCGAGGTCTGCATCGTCCAGGGCGGCTCGGCCTTCACCTTCCGCGGCGGGATGCCCAACTCGACGATCAGCATGAAGCGAGTGAAGGTGCGGCTCGGCTGCGACAAGGCGATCGCGGCGCCGTGGAACCAGCGGATCTGCGGCGTCGTCTCGATCGACCAGGCGGACGAGACCGCTCCGGGCAAGGGCGACGGCGCGTGGCCGGGAGGGACCGGCGCCTTCCTCGCCGATCAGCTCGACTTCGAGGTCGGCACGGTCTACCCCGGAGTCACCGGCCAGATCCGCCCCGTGATCCAGATCTCCGACTGCAAGGCGGTCTCGATCACGAACAGCCGCATCCACGTCACGCGGCCGGCCGGCGCCTACCCGATCGCGATCGCGATCGGCGCGAACGTCCCGCTCTTCACGATCGGCGCGGAGTGCGACATCGTCGGGTGGATCCAGTACGGCGACGTCCGCTACCACTCGCTCGGCGAGTTCCTGACCGCGCATCCGGAGTGCGAGGCATGACGAACGACGACATCGACCTCGTCTCGACCGACGATCTGGTCGCCGCCCTGAAGAAGCGCTTCGACGCCTGCCTCTTCCTCGCGCGCACGTGCACGACCGTCGACTCGACGCGGGTCTACCGCTCGTGCAAGGGCGATGTCGTGATCCTGCTCGGGCTCGCGGAGACCGGCCGCGTGATGGCGATCTCGGACCTCGGCAATTTCCTGAACGGAGCGACGCCGTTCGAGGACGGGGGCCGCGGCTAGGGAATCCACTCCTCCGGCGTCCCGTCCGAGAAGACGTCGCCGATCGACCCCATCTCGCGGCTCTGCTCCGCGACGCGCTCGAGCGCTTCTTCCTCGCTGATCGCCTGCCCCGTCGCGTCCTCCATCAGCGCGTCGGCCATCGTGGGCTCGAAGCTCTTCGTCGGCGCATCCTCGGGACGGATCACCGCCCATCCCATCTGGCGCAGCCCGACGGAGGCGCAGAAGAGCGCGGTCATGGTGTCGTCGTGGCCGGACGGATTGCTGCAGCCGACGCCGTGGCTCCCCGTCCGGTTCTCCTTCAGCCAGCAGTAGCTGTACGCCTCGGCGAAGATCACCGGGTCGTGCACCTTGATCTTCGTCTCGAAGAACATCGCCATCAGGTCGACCGCGGGCTTCTTGCTCTTCGGGTCCGTCCAGAAACCGATCCGCGGCATGGGCTTCTTCGCGATCGCGTCCCAGCGCTGGCGCCGGTAGACGTTGCCGTAGCCCATCGCCTGCAGCGTGTCGATCACCGACCCGCCGTGGTTGTTCGCCTCGACCACCACGTAGGCGTCGTTGTAATACTTCGCGAGCTGGACGATGTAGGCCCCGAAGTGGCGCGCCGGCACGGACCGCGACAGCGCGAGAGCGCATTGCTCGCCCGATTCGGTCTCGATCACGACCGCCGAGTGCCAGTCGCCGACCGGGTTGCCCTCGGCCGCGTCGACGCCGATCACGTACTGCCGCCCGCGCACCGGCGTCAGCAGCACGCGCTGCCTGTGACCCGCGAGCGTCGAGCGCTCCGCGATCTCGATCCGGAGCCACGCGCGCGAGTCGTACTGATCGGCGATCCGCACGAACTTCAACTCTTCGTTCAGGTAGCCCGACATCGGGTCGCGCCGGTAGAGCTGCTCCATCTCCATCCGACGCACCGGGTCGATCACCGCGACGCCGGCGCCGGTGAGGTACTCGCCCTTGATCCGCACCTTGAAGTCCGCCTCGCCCTTGCATTGCCGGATGCGGATCTCGAGCTTCTGCTTGCCGCGCGAGTTGTCGAACTGCGCGCACGCGCCGCGCTGCCGCTCCGGTTCGTGCCACCGCTCCGGCTTGCTGCACCGATCGCAATCGGAGTAGTACGGATTCTCGCGCGTGTCGATCGAGACGATCTCCTTGTGCTCCATCGGGTACTCGTCGGGCGAGAAGATCCACGAATGGAACCACAGCGTCCCGCGCTCGGCGGTCATGGTGCAGAGGTAGCGCGCGAGGCGACGGAAACCTCGCGACTGCACGCCCTTCCAATGCGCCTCGGTCTCGATCTCCTCATCGATCCAGGCGAAGTCGATCTCGTCGCCCGTGTACGTCTGCGGGTCCTGGTTGCCCGTCTTCCAGAGGAGCCGCGCGCCGTTCTTGAACGTCCAGCAGTCGTTCGTCTTCGTCCCGCGGTGCAGGATCATCCCGGGCTCGAACCACTGCTCGAGCGACGGCTTCATCACCTGCTCGATCTTCTCCGTCGTCGGCGCGACCGCGTAGCCCTTGACGACGTGCTGGCGCGGGATCGCGCGCATCTTGATCGGGTCGAAACTATGGAGCTGCCCCGCCGTCCACCAGCCGCCCATCTGGCTCTTGCCGGCGCCGTTCCCGCCGAGCGCGAAGAGGTACATCTTCTCCGACTCGAGGATGCGTCGCTGGCTCGGCCCCCACCGCTCGGCCCATTCGAGCCAGTTCGCTCCGAAGCGCCGCTCGAGCTCAGCGCGGAGCTGCGAGTTCGTCAGCGACGGCTTGTCCATGCCCGGCCCTCGCGAGGAGCTCCTCCGTCGGCGTCGCCGCCATCTCCTCGCCGGCGTCGACCTCCTCGACGACATCTTGCCCGAGCGGGTCGCGCTGCAGCTTCACGTCCGCCTCGAACGTCCCGAGCAGCCTAGCGAGCTTCTCCACCGCGCTCGCCCGGTCCAGCGGCTTGATGTGCTCGTCCATCACCAGCGCCAGGCTCGTCTGCGCGACGAGCACGTCCATCGACGAGTACCTCTTCGGCTGCGCTTCCATCGACGTCACGAGCGCCTGCATCGTCGAGCGCACCGTCTGCCACGGCGCCTCCTGCTTCTCGACCTCCTCGTTCGCCGCTTCGACCCGAGCCGCGACCCGAGCCGCCTTCGCCTCGCTCGACTTCTTCCGGCGCGCCGCCGCCATCTTCTCGAGATGCGCGATCAGCCGCGCCCGCCCGTGCGCCGCCGGGCCCCTCGGCTTCGGCGCCTCTTGCCGCAGCGGCATCCCCGCCGCGTGCCACGTCGCGATCGCCTCTCGCTCCTCCTCCGAGAGCTCCTCGGTCGCCGGCAGCACCGACACGTGATCGGGATTCTCCGGCGCGCTCGACCCCGCGATCACCTCGACGTCGCCGGTCGACCCGTCCGTGCTCGTCGACCCTGCAGACGCGGGGCTTGAGCCGTCCATCCGTCTCGCTCCTCACGAACGACGCCACCGCGTCCGCCTGGTCCCCGAGCAGCCCCGCCGCCTCGCCGCCTCGGTACCACCACTCGAGCGCCACCGGGTCCCACTGAAACCCCGTCCGCTTCAGCACCCCCGCCCACCGCTTCGTCTCCCGGTTCGCCAGGAGCACGACCACGTACCGCTCACTGCTCAACGGGATGCCTCGAAGCAACGTCGACACCGGCCGCCTCCTCAGGCCCCCACGCCCCGAACACCTCGCTCTCCGCCACGATCCGGTACCGCGCGTCTGTCACCCCGTCCGGAAACTCCACGCTCGCCCCGCAGTACCTCGAGAACCACAGGTGCATCCCGACCTCGATCTCCTTGACCTCCGGCCCCACCGCCAGCACCACCCCGTGCCCCGACTGCTCCTTCTTCGCGTCCGGCAGCACGATCCCGCCCGTCGACGCCTCCCGCACCACCTGCCGCACGAGGAGGTACGCGCCCACCGGACGAAACGCCTTCGCCTGCCGATCCCGCTCCAGAGCCGCCGCCTCCCTCGCCCGCTCCTGCTCCTGCAGCCGCTGCTCGAGCGCCCCGTTCGCGACCTGCGCCGCCGCCTCCGCCCGCAACCGCTCCGCCTCACGCAGACTCTCCGGCGTCGGAGGACTCACCGTCCCCACGCCTCGCACCTGCACCGCCGGAAGACCAGCCACCGCCTTCACTTCGCCCGCAGGCGCTACGACCGGAAACTCGCCGCTCGTCGACATCGCCTTCGACCTCCCATGAGAGTGTGCGCTTTTGTAGCAGCGCGATCACCACAACCTGTAGGGTATCGGGACGGGCAAGATCACTTCAAGAGGGCGTCTAGACCCCCGCACGGCCCCCTCGCGCGCGCGCGTGCATCGACGTGCGATGACGCGGGCAGGGGATTGGCCAGGGGGGAGAAGAGAAGGATGACGCGACGTAGCGACAGACAGACCGCGTACTATTTCGCACCGCGAAGTATTTCGCGCCTTGCCGGGTCGCTCTTCGTCTTCGAGTGGGAATGGCGCGCCGCGCTGAAATCCCCGGGACGGAGTGGGACCATAAGGGTTGATCCCGAGGACCGCGTGGGGTAGCGGGGGGCGCTCCTCGCGTTGCCTGTCCCGACGGCTTGCGCGCTCTCTCGCTTCGGTGGGCGCCCTGGCAGTTGCCCGGTGAAGCGAACGGCGAGAGCTCCTTCCGTTTTTCACGCACCCGGCGCCCCTGCGGTCAGCAGGACAGCGCTTCGGAAGCCCTGAGAGACCGCTTCCGCGCTCTCGGGCGAGAGCGGGAGGAGAGGCTAGCGCGGGAGATCGGCACGTGCAACAATCCCACGTGACGCCCCAAGAAAGGGGCGACAGCGCTTCCTGATCTCGCGTGGCTGCGAGGCGGAGCGCGTCGGGCCGGAAACCCGAATTAGGAGAGAACCATGCGATTCGTACCTCTCACGTCTTGCGGTTCGTGCGAAGTCCTCGCAATCAACGGTCTGCGCGCGCATGAGATCGGCTGCCCGAGCGCGTGGCGCGACGAGCGGCGCGAGTGCCGGTGGTGCGGGCAGCGGTTCGCCCCCGATCAGCGAATGCAGCGGGAGTGTTCGATCTGCTGCTGCGCGGCCTACAACGGGACCGAGTGCCCGTGCGATGCGTGCGTCGCCGTCAACGCCATCGGGGACGCAACGTGAAGCCCTCCCCCAAGCATTCCCTCGTGTCCGAGGACGGCGCTCCGACCGCATGGCAGGTCGCGCACTACAAGCGTTTCCGCAAGATCGGTCACGGTGCCGCGTCTGCGTGGCGCGCCGCGAAGATCCTCGATCGGTTCGAGGACGAGGAGAACGCGGGCCGCGTCAAGATCGAGGCGCACGCCGAGGAAGCGTCCTACTTCGACGTTTACGGCGAGCCGGACGACCCGAAGGAGCGCGAGGAGATCGAGCGCGCTCTTGAGCTGAACGGATGCTTCGTCGTCGCGTCCTACTCGCGCTGCTCCGAATGCGAGTCATGGACGATCGCCGATTCCATCGGCATGTGCGTCTTCTCGCGCGTCTGCGACCCGTTCGACAACTTCTACGTCATCGACTTGATGGACGCGGCGCTGCGCGCTCTTGAGACGCGCCACGCGATCACGGTGCGGTCGTGAACCTCTACCTTGAGAGCGTGCGCCGCTTCCGAGACGGCGCCCCGATGTCAGTGACGGGCGACAACATCGGTGAGGCTAGAGCGGCGCGCGCTGCTGCGGCGCGGCAGATTCCGCATCTGCGCCCCGATCGGCCGGTGACGCTCTATCTCGCTTCCTACGAAGGAGAGCGCGGAATTGCGCCTGGGCGCCTGTGGTGCTTCTCGCATCCTGGGACGCGCGAATACTGGCGGGCCGAGTTCGGCGTGCTCGAGTCCCCCGCCCCCCGTTCCTAACCCGAGGAGGAAACCATGTCGAAGAAGCATTTCATCGCTCTCGCTGACGCGCTCCGTGGCACGCTGGACGGTTTGAAGGCCGAGGACCGGTCGCGCGTCGTCAACGCGCTCGTCGCGTTCTGCAAGGCCGAGAACCCGCGCTTCATGGAGGACCGTTGGCGCGAGTATCTCGCTGGCAAGTGCGGCCCGAACGGCGGAGCTCGCTAGCCACCCCCTGATCCGCCCTGCACCGCGGGGCGGAGATTGGGGGCGGACGGGAACAAGAGGAGAGAGGCGATGCCGAAAGATGCAAAGGTGACGAGCATTGCATACCACCGAAACGGGTGCTCCGGGCGCGGCTTCTACGTCGCGCTCGTCGAGGCCAAGATGGACGACGGCAAGCATC
>JACXTT010000994.1_pt1 | contig 48633 bp, 38 predicted proteins | sample 9270951 | NCBI WGS metagenome assembly JACXTT01 (sample SAMN15532306, study PRJNA645909) | rock metagenome | isolation source: weathered quartz diorite | place: Puerto Rico | collected 2017-06-21 | reverse complement strand
GAGCCGACTAGTCCCTTCTCCCCCGCACGGGGGAGAAGGTGCCGAAGGCGGATGAGGGGCCTCTTAGTCGCGCGTTGCACGAACCCCTCATCCGCGCTTCGCGCACCTTCTCCCCTCGCAGAGGGGAGAAGGAAACTGACGGCCAGAGCACCGCGAGTTTTTCTTACTCAGTCGCGTCGCGTACGCGCGCCGTTGGCCGCTCGGGATGACGAGGCGCGCGTCGCCTACAATGCTCGCGTGCCATCACGCCTGCGCACCTACCTCCTCTGGTCGCTGCTCGCGGGCGTCGCGTTCTTCGCTGTCTATCCGACGACGAACTGGATCACATCGCAACGCCGCGCACCGCTTCATCTCTATCTCGATGCGGAGCTCGCGATCCCGTTCATGCCGCAGTTCATCTGGCTGTATCTATCGATGTATGCGCTGTTCCTGTTGCCGCTTTTCTTCATTCCCGCCGGGTCGATGCCTGCGTTGGGTAAACAACTGATCGCCGGGTCGCTGATCAGCGGCGCAGTCTTTCTGCTCATGCCGGCACAACTCGGATTCGCACGCACGCTTCCGGATCGCGCGCCGTATCGCGCGATGTTCGCGTCGATGTTCGGCATCGACCGGCCGTTCAACCTCGTGCCGTCGCTGCATGTGATCTGGTCGACGGCGATCGTGCTCGCCTGCGCGGATTTCGCGCGGCTCCCGATGCGCATCGCTCTGCTCTCGTGGCTCGTGGCGATCGTCGCATCGACGGTGCTGGTTCATCAGCATCATCTATTGGATGTGATTGCCGCGTGGGCAATCGTCTTCTTCCTGAGACGTCAATATGAGGTACGAAATGCGTAGAACCGTGATGCTCGCCTGTCTACTCATCGCCCTGCCGCTGTTCGCGGAGGAGGCCGACCACGAGATCCATCAGGAGCTGCGAAACGTTCTGGCGGTCGTGCAGAACGCGATCAACAGCGGCAATTACGACGCGATGCTGCCGGTGATCAGCAACGACGTCCGCGCAACGACGATCACGCAGGAAGTGATGTCGAATCACGCCGAGGTGTCGAACTACTTCAAGCACTGGTTCGGGCCGGGAGGATTTCTCAGGAAGCTCGACATGCACTTCAATGCCGACGCGCTGACGGAACTGTCGGCGGACAAGAGCTGGGGCCTCGTGCGCGGCAGCGGGATCGAGACCTACACGCTGTCGGACGGCCGCATCTATCCGATGAAGACGCGCTGGACCGCGGTGCTGGTGAAAGAGAGCGACGGCAAGTGGCGCCTGCGCGCGATCCACATCGGCACGAACTTTCTCGACAACCCGATTCTCGATGATGCGAAGAAGGCGGTGGTGCGATACGCGGCGATCGCGGGAGTGGCGGGGTTGGTGTTGGGGTTGATCATTGGATTCGTGATCAAAAAACGGTGACGCGGAAGCGCTTCAGCTCGCCAGCCGTCAAGCGAACGGAACTTCTTTTGCACAACAGTCAGTCATGAAATGGACTGGAATCTATCTCGTGGGCTATCTGATCATGATCGGCGGAATTCTCGCCGCGCTATGGAAGAGCGGCGTGATCGAACACGTCGGCACGACCTGGACGATCATCGGAGTCGTCATCGCGCTGGGAATCGGAATCATGATCGCAGTCGCGAACAGCGGAAAGAAAGAGACGATCAACATCGATCGCTGATGGCGTGAGCGTGGCGGCCCGGGTTTCGCGGATGGCGTTTCGAAAGGCATGATTGTGCGCTGAGATGACTCATCTCGCGGTAGCGTCCCGACGGTCTAACCCGCAGTAGCACCCGCCGCCACCCGGCTTATGCCCGGCGCTGCCTCGCCCTTTCGTCACTCGGCGGTCAGCACGTTCCGTGCATCGAAGGCGCTCCACGCCACGTCTCCGATAACCGGCGGCTCGCGCACAACCCAGTGCCCCAGTACCCCACCTCACATCCGAATCGACAACTTCTCATACGCCACCGAGGGCGCGGTGAAGTTCAACTCGAACCCCTCCACTCCCGGCCGCGCGAAACCGTACGCCTGTTCATGGAAGAACGGCAACAGCAAATGCTCGCGGCGCAGAATCGCCATGATCTCGCGATACATCTCATGCCGCGCCGCGGGATCCAGCTCCACCTCGGCGCGCTCGATCAGTGAATCGATGTCGTCCCTGCCGACGAGTTGACCGACGAGTCCCGTCCGCGAGTGGAACAGCGCGACGAAATCGTGGCCGTCCGGATAATCGGCGATCCACCGCGTCAGCAACAAATCCCCCGTCGCCAGCGCCGTCGCCTGATTGAGCAGGTACTCCTCGGATCTCCCTTCCGAAACGACGACCGGGAATCCATGAATCGACAATCGCGAGAAGAGCTCCTGCGCAAAGCCGGCATACGGACCGCGATACGCCGAGTTGAGCAACGCCGTCAGGAGTGCACGCGGCGCCGTCGAGAGTCGCGACGTACTCTCATCCACCTTCCCCGTCGCCCGCTCCGCATCCGTGTCGTGCCCGAGGACGCCGGGCGGGATGAAACTCCAGGCGCGAATGCCGACGCGTCCCACATGCTTCTCGATGAGCGAATCGACATCGATCCCCTTGACGAGATCGCGCCGCAAGCCGGGATCGGTCAGCGGGCCGCGATGCGCATTGAGCACCATGTAATACGTCGAGAGCCGCGGCACCTCGCGAAAGTTCGCCGCGTAGCGCGGATCGTTGCGAAACGCGCGCACGTCCGGCGGATAGAGATCGCGCACCACCGAGTAACGCCCGCGCACGAAGCCATCGCGCATCTCATCGGGCATGACGCAGAGTGAGAAGACGAGCTTCTCGCAGCGCGGTAATCCCTGCTGCCAATAGAACGGATTCGCCTCGAGCTCGACACGATTGCCCGGCTCGAAGCGCGTCACGCGAAACGGTCCGCTGCCAACGCAGCCGTTTCGCCAGCTCGTACCTGCGGCCATCGATCCTTCTGGAAGGATCGACGCCGCGGTACTCGTCAGGAGAGCCGGGAAGAAGGCGACCGTTTTTTCCAGATGAATGGAGAATTCGCGTGGCGAGTGAATCTCGACGCCAGGCAAACGTTCATCTGCCCCTTGCAGCAGGCGCGTTGCACCCGCGATCGGCGCAAGAATCGCGCGATGCACGCTCCCCTCGGTCTTCAGGAGACGCTCGAACGAATAGCGAACATCGCCGGAGGACAGCGGCCTGCCGTCATGAAACTTCAAACCTTCGCGCAAGCGAATGTCGTAGCGCCGCCCGTCAGCAGATCGCTCGATGCTCTCCGCCAGCCACGGCTCGATTCGCGCCTCGCCCGTTGCACGCGCCAGCGTGTCGAAGATCACCGGCAGCACTTCGGCCTGCACGAGCGTGATCGACAGAATCGGATCGAGTGACGTGAGATCGCCGCTCATTGCAATGCTCAGCACTCCGGGCACAGGCCCGCTCGACGGCGACTTCGTGCTCGTCGTCGCGGGACCGAGGGCCTCGGCTTCTTCCAGACGCGCCTGCGCCGTGGCGTGATCGCCGCGCACGTTGGCAATCGTCACGGAGAGATAGAGCAGCTTGCGAAGATCATCGCGATCGCCGCCCGCGCGGCCGGCGATGATGCCGCGCTCGACCCAGTGCCGCGCTTCGTCGAGCCGCCGCCGCTCCCACGCCGTCTCCGCGGCGATGCGCGCCGCGGTCGTCATTGCCGCCGACTCTTCGCGCTCGAGCAGTGAGAACGCTTCGCTCGCCGTCTGCAGGGCGGCATCGGTTTGCCCGAGGATGCGCTGGCTGACGGCGATGACGCACTTCGCGTCGCCGGCGATCAAGCGCTCCTCGCGCAGCTCGTCGTCGACGAGATCGAGAATCGTGCGCGCGAGGCGAATCGCATCTTCCGCGCTCTTGGTCTCGTTATAGCGGCGCGCGAGCGGCAGTCCATATTCGAAGACCTTCTCGCGCGCATCGGCCTGGATGAAGTGATGGAGCAGCTCGGGAATGACGCGCTCGGATCGCACTGAGCGTGCTTCGAGCATGGAGGCGTAACGCAGATGGAGCGTGCGCCGGCGCCGGCGCGGCACGGATGCGTAGAGAACGTCGCGCATCGCCGCAGTGGCGAAGCTGTACACATCGCCGCGCGCCCCGCGCACTTCGTGAATGAGTCCCGCATCGACGAGCGGCGGCCAGAGCTCATCGAGCCGATCACTGTCATCGAGGAGCAGCTCCAGATCAGCGAGATCGAATTGCGATCCGAGGATCGAGGCCGAGGCGAGGAGCTTCTTCTCTTCTTCCGACAGACGTTGAATGCGCCGCGTCACGGTCTCCTGAATCGTGGCCGGCAGCTCTTCCCACTTCGACTCGTGCCGTCGCGAGAGCTGCCACTGTCCGTCGCTGTCGATGAAGAGCGCGCCGCTCTCCACCATCGCCTTCACCAGCTCGATCGTGAACAGCGGATTCCCCTCGGCGCGCTCCCAGATCGCGTTCGTCACGTCGGAAGAAACCTGGCGGCTGCGGAGAAGATGCGCCGTCAGATCGCTCGCAGCAGCGAATGACAGCGGTGCAATCTCCATCGAGGTGAAATTCGGATCATTGTGATGACTCTGAATCAGCGAGCGAATCGGATGGCCCTTCCCCACCTCGCCGCTTCGATACGTCGCCGCGATCATGATCGGCTGATGACGGAAGCGGCGGAGGAAGATCTGCAGCGCTTCGAGTGAGACATCGGCGTCGTGCATCTCCTCGAAGATCAGCAGCAGCGGCTTGCCGGCGGCGAGGCGGATGAACGTGCGCGCGAGTTGCTCGAAGATCTGCGCGCGATCCGGTGCATCACGCCGCGGCGCGGCCGGCAAGTGCTCGGAGAACATCGGCAGATCGCCGAGATCGGGAAAGAGCGTGATGAGGTCGGGCACGAGGTCGGCGAGCGGACTCGCATCGGCTTCGCTCGCGCGCGCGAAGTACTCCTGGATCGCCTCGCAATACGCCTGATACGGAAAGCCGAGATCGCCCGCGGAGATGCGGCCCGTCAGCACGCGAACGTTACGGAGTTGCGCATCGCGCCGGATCTCCTCGGTCAATCGCGTCTTGCCGATGCCTGATTCGCCGCCGGCCAGGAGGAGTTGTCCCTCGCCGCCCGCGGCGCGATCGAGCCGTTCGCGCACGAGGCGCAGCGGCTCTTCGCGTCCGAACAACAGAGCATCGGCTGCAACACGATGTGAACCCGTCGCACGGCGATCCAGGACTGCAATCCGCGCGCTCGGTGACGAGACGCTCATTGGGATGGAACGAAGAGTCTGCATGACGTCGCTCGCCGTTTGCGGGCGGAGACTCGATGACTTTTCGAGAGACTGCATGATCAGCCCGATGAGCGGCGCGGGAAGATCGGGACGCAGTTGCGCGAGATCGCTCGGCGCGTCGTGCTCGATGCTCCAGAGGATCGCGGGAAAATCGGGCGCGAAGGGAAGACGTCCCGCGAAACATTCGAAGAGCACGGTGCCGAGGGCGTAGAGGTCGGTGCGGACGTCGATGTCGCGGCGGCCGATCTGCTCCGGAGTCAGATACGACATGCTGCCGACGATCGAGCCGCTCCGCGTTTGCCGTCCGCGCGAAGAGGAGAGCGCGAGGCCGAAGTCGGTGAGCCGCACCCGGATCTGTCCGCTGGGCTCGCGGACGACGATGATGTTCTCCGGCTTGATGTCGCGATGGATCACGCCGCGCGCATGGCTGTGGTCGAGCGCATCGGCGATCTGCGCGCCGATCTCGACGATGTCCGAGTCGGAGAGCAGGTGCTGCTCGAGATGGCGGCGGAGGTTCGCCCCTTTGATGAGCGGCATGACGAGATAGAGCGCGTCATCATGCTCGCCGACGTCATACGCCGCAACGATCGCCGGATGATCCATCGAAGCGACGATGCGCGCCTCGGCGCGAAAGCGGGCGACCGCATCTTCGGTAAGCGCCGACTGCATCAGCAGCTTGACGGCGACTTCGCGATCGAGGAGTGGATCGCGCGCGGCATAAACGACACCCATCCCACCGCGCCCAATCTCGCGCAGAACCTCATAGCGGTTCCCGAGCCGCGTGCCGATCATCGCGTGACGTGCATTTTAAGCCGGGGTGAACAGCGTCACGGCTGTGTCGGGTAGGGATTCCCCCTGTTTCGTCACTCCTAGAACAAATCCTTTGGCGAGGTGTCTTGATGAACCGGTTCCAGGTGTCGATGCTCCTTTGTCTGGTCGCGATTGGCACGCCTCTCCTTGCCGGCGATGCGAAGGACGTGGCGTTCGAGAAAAAACTCATCGGCGAGATTACGGAGACCACGGGCGAGCTCGCGAAGGAAACCAGGCTTTGCGAGGACCGCGATGAAGGATGCAGTCTGCGGCGATTGTCCCGAGTGCGGCACGAGCTCGGCGATCTGGTCGCCAACGCGGAAGCGCTTCGCACCGAGTTGCTGGAGAAGCAGAAGAGTGAGGACGATCCTGATGTCGCGGAGCAGCTCGCGAAACGCGCCGCCGATCTGCAGCGCGGCATCCGTGGGACTCGTGACCTTTTGGCCGCGAAGACTCCCAACCCCGACGCGATCGATGAGGAACAGCGGCAGATCGCGGCGGAGAAGAGCGTGGCGGGCGACATCTCGACGCTCTCCGCAAAGATCATCGAAGAGACGAAGCTTTGTCAGCAGCACGACGACCGATGCAGCAGGAGCAGCCTCTCGAGACAGCGCTTCGAGCTCCGCGACCGCATCGCAGATGCGGAGTCGATGCGCGCCGATCTCCTGAAAAAGGAGGGGAAGGCAAAGGATCCCGACAAGGCGGAAGCGCTCTCGAAGCGCGCCGCGGATCTCCTGCGCGCACTCAATACCGCCAGCGACATCACGTTCGACGCGCAGGGAACACAACTGGCAGGCGATGAGCTCGTCGAGACCGTCAAGTCGCTGGGCAAGACGCTCGACGGTTTGAAGGCGAAAACGCCCGCTCCTTCGAAAGACGAACTGCATCGAGCGGAGGCCGATCTCGCCACGGCCGAACAGAAACTGCGCGATCAGGCCATCGCCGACCGAGAGAGCATCACCAAGCTCGAAAAGAAAATCGTTTCCGGAACACTCGAGACAGAGCAGTACGAGAGCGCGCGAGAGAAAAAAGAACTGCTCGAAAACCGCGTCGAAGCGACGGAGAAACTCATTACGCTCCCCTCGACGAACAAGCCGTTGTTCCGCGTCTATGAAGATGATTCGGACGACTGGTGGATCCACGAGTTCTACGCGGGCATGGAGTTCGACAGCGTCAGTGGAATTCTGAGCAAAGGCTTCGCGCGAATCGGATATTCAGCGTCCGTGAAGGTGCGTGGGGAAGACATCCCCGAGTCGACGACGGGCTGGCGCACGGGTTATGGGCAGTACTACGAATTCAACGCGCTGCTCACATCGAGTGCCGAACAGAGTCTGCAAAGCGGCTTCGACCCCGACGCCAAGGTCACAGATCCGTGCAAACCAGGATTTACAGGAAGCGATCCTTGTGTCCGTAAAGCCCTGGAGGTTGAGCAGAAGGTGTTCTGGCCCATTGAAAGGCTGGTTCGTCACAATCGCGTTCGTCCGTATTTCGGACCTGTGCTGGCCCTGGGCGCGCGCTTCATCGATCCGAAGAAGAGCGACGGAAGCGATACGGCGAATGCGGACAAGGACGAAAGCGCGCGCGCAGGCTATCGCTATTACTTCGGCACGCACTTCGGCTTCGCGCGCGATGCCTACAGTGAAGTGCTCTATGGAAGAACGAGCACACTCTCATCGCGCCGCATTGAAGTGCGCGGCGAGATTCCCGTCGCCCATTGGGGCACCGACTCCCGTCTCCTCCTCGGCTGGACCGCCAATTTCGCAGCAGGCCACAAGCGGCACGTAGAGGCGGGAGTCACGCCGCAGCCGGAGCGCGACGTGTTCCGCGTCTTTCTCGTCTACAACGTCGATTTTCTGAAGCTGCCGTTTGGATTGAAGGCGCCGAAGAGCGAGTGACAGCGAATCTGGCGATGCCTGGTTCCTTCTCCCCTCCGCGAGGGGAGAAGGTGCGCGAAGCGCGGATGAGGGGTTTGTGCCTCACACGAAAACCGCCCCTATCCGCCCTTCGGGCACCTTCTCTCCCGTGTGCGGGGGAAAAGGGACTATCTCAGGCTCGGACGAGGGTCGTGTCGTTAGAGGGCAAGGGAGCTTCCCGCCAAGAGTGAAGGCGATGCTCCTCGAGTGGTGGGACTTGCACCGGGAAGAGCTGGCAAAGAACTGGAACCTGGCGCAAGATGGGAAACAACTTGAGCCCATACCCCCGTTGGAGTAGACATGCAAGACGTGGTTGAAGCTCGCTACATGAGCGGTTACAAAGTCTGGCTTCAGTTCGAAGACGGCACCTCAGGCGAGATTGATCTGTCCGAAGAATTGTCGGGCCCGGTCTTCGAGCCCCTCCGAGATGTGAAGTACTTCGCAGCGTTTCGGGTTAACCGGGATACGGGCACCATCGAGTGGCCCAACGGTGCTGACTTTGCGCCGGAGTTCTTACTTGCCAATCTGCACGTCGCCGCCTAACTCACCGCTGCAGCCGATGCCGTGCCGTTCGCGGCCGTGCTCGTCTATCACTCTCGTGTTTCGCTCTTGCCGCCTGAAGCACGGCACGGCTGAGCAGTAAAACGTTAGAGAAGCGAGAGAGAGGGCGCGACATGAGCTTCGTGCCACTCGCCGACCACCGCACCGGATCGTTTTCGTTCAATCCTTCGCCAGACGCGCCTCCAACTTCTGCAGCCGGTCTTCGAGCGATTGGATCACTTTCTGCTGCTTCTGCACTTCATTGAGCAGCATCGGCGCGAGGTACTGGTACATGATCGCATCGGGCTCACCGTTGCGGTCCCTCGTCACCATCTCGGGATAGATCTTCGCCACTTCCTCCGCGATCAAACCGTAGTGCAGCGGTGCATGATCCCCATGTGCGAGATAGCGAAACGTCACTGGACGCAGTCGCAGCACATTGGAAGTTGCGTCGCCCATGTCTTCAATGTCGTACTTATAGCGGCGCGACGACGAAATGGTTCCAAGCTGGCCATTGGAGTCGATCACGACGCCGAGTGCATCGGCGCTGCCTGTGGTCACACCGCGAATACCGGAGATGAAGGTGTTCGCTTGTGCAAAGCCACCGATACGGATCGTCCCGGATTCGGCGGCAACACCAACATTGCCGATGTCAATATTGTTACTGCCCGTCGTCAGGTTGTAACCTGCTCCAGGACCCAGACCGACATTGTAGTCGCCCGTTGCATTGTAAAGAGCACTCTGGCCGATCGCCGTATTGAAGCTTCCGGTCGTATTGTAGTAAATGGCGTTGTAGCCAACCCCGGTGTTATAGCTCCCTTGACTGTTGAAAGGGAGCGCGTTGAAACCGCTGGCCGTGTTGTAACTACCGCCCGTGTTATCCACGAGCGCGCCGGCGCCCGTAGCCGTGTTGTCATTACCGATCGAGTTGAGCACCAGGGAACGGACGCCGATAGCCGTGTTACCCTCGCCCGACGAGTTGTTGGTCAGGGTTGAAAATCCAACACCGGTATTGTTGACGCCCGTCATTGAGAAATTTCCGGCGATTGTTCCAAGGAACGTGTTGTAGATGACTGGGAAACGGTGAAGAAAACGGTTCCCGCCGATCATGATGACCCCGGCCGCGGCAGATCCCGTCGTGGGGAGATTGAGATTGCCGGAACTCGTGATCCCGGTGCTATCGATCATGAATTGATAACCCGCCGCATCGGAACGCGGCGCGAGGATTCTTCCTGCAGTGGTGCGTGTCCCACCGAGATTACCTTCGCTCACCACCTGTCCACCGGGAATCTGGCGAGACCTTTCGATGGTCTGCTTTTCTCCTGGGAGACCCACAGCACTCGTCAGAATCGTCCCGTCGGGAAACATCACTCCTTCGCTGGTGCGCATCAGTCCTCGCACATCGAGTGTCGCCAGCGGCTTGTCGGTTCCGATTCCCAACGATCCCGCAGCGGTGAGGCGCATCCGTTCGTTGTCCCTCCCCGCCAGAAAGTTGCCGAAGCGGAAGCTGAGATCGCCGCTGGTGCTGACGACCGCGCCGCGCGTGCCGTCGTGCGCGAGCATCGTGAGCTTCGGGGCATTCTCATCGGAAGCGATGATCGTCAGCCCTTCCGCTTCGTTGTCCTGTTCGATGGAGAGCTCTCCGCCACGGATCGCGAACGCAGCGTGCTTCTCGATGACCTGGCCATCCAGATCCCTGATCATCACGGCGCAGCGATACACACCGCCATCGAGCCACTGTGGCTCGGCCGGCCAGTCGAATACATTGCCGTCCTTCCATTCCGAATCGAAGAGAGATGCACCCGAGGGCGCGAGAATGCGTACTCGGATCTGGCAGACGGTGTCCGCGGTGCCGAAGCGGATCCTCTCCCCATTCGTTCCCGCCGTGATCGCCGGCGATGCTTTCATGGGAATGCCCGGATCCTGAGCATGAAGAGCGATCGAAACGGACAGCAACGACAAACAGAACGCGGAAGCGCGCGCGGAGAACATGAGACCTCCTTGCTTGCCCACCGGGGACCAGTCGGTTGGCGGTGTAATCGAAACTTAGTTCCGCGGGCGGCGGACGTCAACGTTCACGAAAACAGCCCTGCGCCTGCCCCCGCTCCCATCGGCGGTGCGGGCTGCACGCCGTGACGCCAGAGGCTCTTGTAGATCTGCCAGAAGGACGGCTGTGGTGCAGTGGCCTCGACGAGGCGCGGGAGTTGCGTCCATGGTGCAGCAGGATGTGCGTGATGTGCGAGGTGCAGTTGATAGTTGAGGGTCAGCCAGCGCACCACGGCCGGGACGCGCAGGTTCCATGCGCCGCGCGTCACATCGCGCTCACTCCAGGCGTGATCGACGTACTGCAGCGCGGACCAGTGCATCGCGAAGAGCCAGTGTGCGAGCAGCCAGCCTTTCCAATGGAGATCGAGCGCGAGCCAGAGGGCGAGCTGGAATCCGAACGCGCACGCGATCTCGAACCAGACTCGCCAGGGATTGATCTGCGCAATCTCCCGCACATGCGGCCCGAAGCCCATCCTCGGCGCAATCCGTTCGATGAAGCGCTGCGAGCGATAGAGCGGCGTCGCGATGAGATAGAAGAGGTTCGAGAGCGGGATGCAGAACCAATACAGGCCGAGTAGATTTCCCCCATACAGCCAGAGGTTCCGGACGAAGCGCGACTCGTGCGGAAGGTAGTAGTCGTAGAGATCTGTGTCAGTGCGATTGCGTGCGTGATGGCCGAGGTGTGCCACACGCTGGAGGGAGAAGGATGTTGGGAACATGCAGGCCGCGAGGAAGCCGAAGAGCGTGTTGCGGGTTCCTTTCGCGGCGACTCCGTGGACGGCCTCGTGCATCAGGACGAAGGGAAGATTGTTGACGAATGTGAAGGCTGCACAGGCGGCGAGCGCGATCGGCCATGGGGCATGGCAAGCGAGCCATAAGAGAGCGGAGGTGGTGATTGCGGCAATTGCCAGGAGGAGCCAGTTGAGCGTTTCCGGTGGATTGGCAGTCGCCTCGCCTGGCGGCTCGGTGGACAGGCGAGGCGCCTGTCCCTCCACAGGACGAGGACGAGGCTCGAGGCCGGTGTGGCCGTGCGCGATGAATGACCAGAATATGTAGAGTGTCGTCGGAACGATGAGCGAGAGTCCGAGTACCAGCCAGAAATCCTTGTGCAGACCCCAACCATAGACTGCACCAAAGCCGCCGAAGAACCATGGCGCGTAATCGAGCGCGATGAACGTCGCTGACTTTCCCTCCGCCGCCGGCTGGTTGTAAACGCGCAGAACCCCTGCCTGCAGCGCCTTGATGTCGTACGCGACGTTGATGATGCCGAGGAGGATGGGCATCAGAATGACGTAATGAGGCAGGAGATGCACGCACCAACCGAGCATCGACGTCGCCGAGCCGAAGACGAATCCGTGATGGGGCCGGAAGCGGCCGAGCCGCAGACGCGTGTCGAATTCCCACATCTTCAGCGCATTCGTTCCGATACCAGGAACGATGTACGCCCAGAGAATCGGCACGAGCCACGGCACAGCGACCGACGTCCAACGCCCATCAAACCATAGATAGAACGATAACGGCGTCAGGATGGCCGGCGCCGCGTACTGATACCAATCAAGGACTCGCGAACGACTCAATGCAATCCGAACCTCATCCCATGCTTCTTGGGAATTTCTTTCTTGAACAACAACGTGTATTTCCAAAACGCGCCGATTCGTGAGATCGAGCGCAGATGCGTCTTCACGTCGGCGAATCGATGGAACAGTGACGGCACGCTATTGAAGCGAGTCCGCGCGGCGTGACAGGCATCGGTCAGCTCCTCCGGCGTCATCAGCTTCGGTACGAATGCTGCGTGATTGAAGCGATACTGCGGATGCAGCCACCACTTGCCATCCCACAGATGCCGCCGCTCCTTCTCCAGCTTCTTATAGAGCGGCGTATTGGGATACGGCATCAGGATGTTGTACGCGGCCAGCGTGAAGCGGCTCTCGAGTGCGAAGTCGACCGTTGCTTCAATCGACTCCTTCGTGTCGTGGTCGTAGCCGAGGGTGAAGGCGGCCCAGCTCTGCATCCCATGCTCGCGCAGGATCCGCACTTCCTCCTTGTATTGTGAAAAGCGCGGCAGGTTCGGCGACTTTCGCGCGTCCTTCAGACTGCCGGGCGTGATCGTTTCGAAGCCCGTCACGTTGCCCCAATTACCCGACTTCTCCAGGAGCTTCATCAGTGGCAGATTGCGCGTAACGTCGAGACTCGCCTGACTGACCCAGTGCAATCCCAGCGGCTTCAGCGCATGACAGAACTCGGCGAGGAGCTTGTGATCGCTCGCGATGTTGTCGTCGATGAAGAAGATGAACTTGCGATCCTGCGCCTCGATCTCGCGCACCACGTCATCGAGTGCGCGGTGATAGTGCTTCTTATCGAAGTATTGGCTCACCGCGCAGAAGCTGCACGCGAAGCGGCAGCCGCGCACGAACTGCATCAGCGTGAGCGGCAGATAGCCCTTCCCTTTGAAGAGGTCGCGGCGTGGCAGGACGCGGCCGAGCTGGCCGACTCCCGGCGGGCCTTCGTAGCGCGGCTTCAACTTGTGGTTGCGCGCGTCCTCGACCACCTGCGCCCACACCGTCTCGGCATCGCCGAGAAAGATGCTGTCGGCGTGTCCGGCGGCTTCTTCCGGCAGCAGCGTGATGTGCATGCCGCCGAGGATGACGGGGACGCCGCGCTGGCGATATTCGGCAGCGATCTCGTAGGCGCGCCGCGCCGTGTAGGTCTCGACTGTGATCGCCGCAAGATCCACCGGCTCGTCGAACGGGATCGGCTCCATGCGATCGTCATAGAGCACGCATTCGACGTCCGGCGGTGTGAGGCCGGCAAGCACCGCGAGCATGAGCGGCTCCATGCGGCCTTCGTCGACATAGAGGCTGTGCTCCATGCGGCCGATATTGGGTTTGATGAAGGCGATCTTCATCCCAACCGCCTGAACTGCTTCTTATAGATCTCGCGCCGCGAGATCACGTTCGCCACTGCCGTCATCGACGCGCAGAAGAGCGATAGCTCGCGATACGCGCCGACGATGCGGCTGCCGATCGAGCTCCAGCGATAGAAGCGGCGTTTCGCTTCGAACACGCCTTCGACCAGCTCTTCCGCCGACATGCCGCGCGGTTCGAAGATCGCGTCGCCATAGCGATAACCCGGCTCGAGCCACCATTGTGGGCGCAGCAAGCGGCCCTCCTGAGAGAGACGGTCATAGAGCGCCGATGCCGGCGTCGGGGTCAGCGGATTGAAGTTGGCGATCTCCAGCCGCGACTCGAGTGCGAAGTCGAGCGTCCGCTCCATCGTGTCGCGCGTGTCGGCGTCGTAACCGAACACGAACGTGCCATAGATGCCGATGTTGCGCTGGTGCAGCGCCGAGACAACATGCGCATACGAGCCGCTGACGCGATTCCACGACTTGTGCATCTGCACGAGACTCGCCTCGTTGAGCGATTCGAAACCGATCAGCACGAACGCGCAGCCCGCGGCAGCCATGCGATCGAGGAGAGACTCGTCGCGCGCGACGTCGATGCTGATCTGGCACGACCAGCGGCGCTTCAACGGCGTCATTGCGTCGAGCAGTGCGAGGAGATCCGATCTCCGCCCAAAAAGATTGTCGTCGACGAAGAACAGCAGGCGATTCGGAGGCAGCGTCTCGATCTCCGCGACGAGACTCTCTACAGGCCTTACGCGGAGCGAGGCGCCATAGAAACTGTGAATCGAACAGAAGTCGCACGAGAAGCGGCAGCCGCGCCCGTATTGCACGAGCTCGACCGGTGCGTAGTCCTTGCCGCGATAGATCGAGCGATCGAGCTGATAATCGTCGAGCGAGCGCTCGCTGCCACCGGCATAACGGCGCTGCATTGCGCCGCGCCCGGCGTCCGCGAGCAGCCGCTCCCATACACCTTCGGCATCGCCGGTCACGATCGCGTCGCAATGCATAAGGGCTTCATCGGGCAGGAACGTCGGGTGGTACCCGCCTAGCACGACGCTCACGCCCAACGCTCGATAGGCATCCGCGATTGCGTATGCGCGATGCGCGGTGAAGGTCTCGACGCTCATGGCGACGAGATCGGTGTCTGCACTCATCGGCACTTCTTCCGCCTTCTCGTCATAGAAGGTGACGTCCCAGCCCTGCGAGCGCGCGGCGAGGATGCCCATCGCGAGCGGCGGCATCGCGTCGGACGAGCGATAGTCGCCGAGGTTGGGGCGGATCAGGGTGAGTCTCAAAGGAGTGCAGCCTCCGGTTGGGCCGGGAGACCGCGCATGTTCGGCTGGCCGTTGAACGTGACCGCGTAGAGCTTTGCCGGATAAGAGATCGGTTTGAAGCGTTCGATCGTGTCTCGAAGGGGATTCGTCGCGTGCATGCCGATGCTGGCCACGGGAGTTTCACAATGCAGCAGGAGACTGCTGATCAGCTCGTGCGACGGTTCCTTACAGGCGAAAAATGCGATGAATGTCTGGTCGAGCGGCTTGCCTTCTCCTGGCAGCGTGATTCTTCCTGTCAGTCTTGCCCAGGCGTTGTAGAGCTTGATTGCGGCAGGGCTCTTGTAACGCCGCGCGACGATTTGCTTGAACGCGCGTTGATCCCAGAGGGCGGCGACCGCGTCGAGGTTGCCGGCGATGTAGAAGGGTAGACGCTTGACTAACGCGCCGTCGATGACAGGTGCGTATTGGTAGCTGCTTGCGTGTTCATTGTGGAACGTGACGATTGACGCGGCATCTTCCGAGGTCGCGCGTCGCCAATTCCAGGGCGCCTCGCCTGCCGGCTCGGTGGACAGGCGGGGGCGCCTGTCCCTCCACCTGGACTTTGCCGAAATCGCGAACGTGATGTAATCGCCCTGGGGGTAATACGTCGGGAGGCCTGCGATTCCGGCTTCCAACAACCGGCGTGCGGGCTTGTTTTCCGCTGCGATCACCGTGAACCACAGCGGCACCTCCTCGGGCGCGAGCCGCAGCACTGACTCGTATCCACCACGTAATTGCCGGATCCGATTCCGATGCCGCGGATCGACACGCAATCCGCCGAGATACCCAACCCGCGATTGCACCCCGTTGAGATGCACAGGCATGACCGCGGCGCTGTACATCCCGACGACTTGCTCCTGCTCCTCCGCGATCACGGCCCAGTCGCGGCCGAATTGATTGTGGCCTGCGAAGTACGACGGCTCGCGCTCCATCGTCATCTCAACCCAGGCCGGCATCCCGTTCTCGCGCAGGAGCCGGCGGATCGCCGCGTCGTCCGCTTCGGTCGCGAGACGATAGGTGCTCACCCGACCTCCAGCAATTGACCGCGCCAGGTCTCGTCGCCGAGCGGATAGCCATTGCGCTGCGAGATCTCGTTGCGATGCATCGCGTTCACAAGGAAGAAATTGCGGAATACGAACGCGTCGTGCAGATGCCGCCTGCTGCGGCGCACGATATTCGCCCACCCATAGAAGCGGCGCCGTGCATTGACGCATCCTGCTGTGACTTCATCCGGCGTCAATTGCTTCGGCACGAATGGCAGCGCGTTGTAGCGATATTGTGGATCGCGCCACCAGGCCTCGAAGCGCAGCCGCCCCTCGCTCTGTAGTCTCTTATAGAGCGGCGTCCCTGGAAACGGCGTCAAGTGATTGAACGCCGCGATGTACATCCCCTCCTCCGTTGCAAAATCGACAGCCTCATCAAACGATGCCGGCGTGTCGTGCTCGTAACCGAAGATGAACGTGCCATAGACGAAGATGCGATGCCGGCGCAGATTCGCGAGCGCCTTGCGGAATCCGCCGCGCATCGTGTTGAACCGCTTATTCATCACTTTCAGATTTTCTTCGTCGAGACTCTCGAAGCCGATCAGCACGCCGCGGCAACCGGCGCGATGCAGCTCCTCGAGAAACGCTTCATCGTGCGCGGCATCGATGCTCATCTGCGTGATCCAGCGCACATTGAGCTTCGCCAGCTCTTCCAGCAGGGGGCGGCCTGACTGGAGATCGGCGGCGAAGTTGTCGTCGACGAAGAAGAAGACGCGCTTTTCGTCCTTCAACTCGCGAAGCTCGGCGATGACATCGTTCACATCGCGGCGGCGATAGGTGCGCGAGAAGAACGTCTGCACCGCGCAGAACTCGCACGGGAAGCGGCAGCCGCGGCCCGTCTCGACGAGTCCGATCGGCAGATAACGCTTGTCCTTGAAGAGACGGCGATCGACGCGGATGCGCGACAGCGGCTGCTGCTCCGCGTGATAGCGGCGCTGCAGCGTCCCGTGGCGCGCATCATCGATGACCCGCTCCCACACCCCCTCGGCCTCCCCTGTGACGATCGCTTCCGCGTAGCGCGAGACTTCGTCAGGCACGAGCGTCGCGTGAAAGCCGCCCATGATCACGGGGATGTTGCGGCGCCGATACTCGCTCGCGATCTGATAGGCGCGCGCGGCGGTGTAGGTCTCGATCGGGATCGCGACGACGTCCGCCGGCGCATCGAAGTCGATGCGTTCCATCCGGTCGTCGAAGAAGCGGACGTCGACGTCCTTCGGCGTGAGGCCGGCGAGGACCGCGATCGGCAGCGACTCCATCTGCCACGTGCGGACGTAGCGCTCTCCGGCGCGATGGCCGACCGCGGGATGGATGAAGGTGAGTTTCATGAGCTCGCGCCGAGAGGAACGACCCCCTCATCCGCCTGCGGCACCTTCTCCCCCGCGCGCGGGGGAGAAGGAACAAATGCGTCGCATGTGTAGAACTCACGGAGGTGGTGGGCGTAGAAGCGGTAGCCGAGATTGGAGGCGAGGCCGAGGGGCTCGAGGGCGCCGGCGTTCCAGAGGCGGCGCGCAATCGCACTGTAGCGATACACCGACTTCCAGACGCGCTCATGGCCCGCGTAGAGCTCGTCCACGCTCATCTGCCGCGGCTGAAAGACAACATGTTGACCGTCGTACAACTCCCAGTTGCGCGTCAGGATCCTCCCCTCGCTCGCGAGACGCGAGTGCAGCGGAGTGCCAGGGAACGGCGTGAGAATCGCGAAGCGCGGCAGATCGATCGCGTTGTCGATCGCGAACTGCGCCGTCTCTTCGAACACATCCTTCGTGTCGTGATCGAGGCCGAAGACGAAGCAACCCTGCAGCGCGATCCCGAGCTCGTGGAGATGGCGGATGAGCGACCCATAGTCGACGGACTCGTTGAAGCGCTTGTTCGCGTCGCCGAGGCTGGCGGAGGAAACGCTCTCCAGACCGAGGAGGAGACCGCGGCATCCGGAGCGGGCCATGAGCTCCATCAGTGAGGGATCGTGCGCGATCAGCACTGTCGACAGGCCGAACCAGCGGACCTTCAGCGGAACGAGCGCGGTGAAGAGCTCGCGGGCGTACGCCTTGTCGGCAACCAGATTCAGATCGATGAAGAGGATGCGTTTCTGGCCGGTGCGGCGGATGTCTTCCACGACCCATGAGACCGGCTTCTGAAACTGGCGGCTTCCCCACGCGCTCGGCACGATGCAGAACTCGCAATCGTGACCGCAGGCACGCGTCGCTTCGAACACGGCTTGCGTGAGGAAGTGGCGCTTGTCGAAGAGCTCGCGGCGGGCGAAGGGCATGTCCGGACGATCGAGCGAAAAGTCGTGCGCCTGGCGATAGACGCGCTGCAACGAATGGTTAGCGAAGTCGCGCAGGAGTTGCGGCCAGGTGTCTTCGGCATAGCCCACGCAGATCGCATCGGCATGCTCCACCGACTCGTCAGGAACGAGCGTCACATGCGGGCCCCCGAGGACGACGGTCTTGCCCTGGGCGCGATAGCGGGCGGCGAGCTCGTAGGAGCGCGGCGCCGTGCCGGTGATCACCGTGAGGCCGATGAGATCCGCGTCGAGCGACTCCGGCACATCCTGGATGCCTTCGTCGTAGACCGCGACGTTCGCATCGAGCTCGGGAGGCACGAGTGCGGCGAGGGTCGTCAGCGTGAGCGGTTGATAGCGGAGCGACTTGCGGAAGATCCCGCCGCGATGACGATAGAGCGGGCCTTTGGGAGAGATGAGAGCGATCTTCATGATTGCTGTGCGGACGAGGCGTCCGCGCTCCACTCCGTGCGAAGGATGGGCACTTTGATATCCCCCAGGCGCGCGCCGCGCGCGAGCTGCGAATCGACGAAGCGCTCGAACAGCCGTGGCACCGTGCGCACATCGAGCGGCTCGAGCTGGCCGATCCGCCGCGCGTAGGCATATTGCGGATTTGCGCTCAATCTGCGCTCGACTTCATCGACGTCCACGCATGTCCCCTCCTCCAGCATCAGAACGTAGCCGCGCAGATCGGAGCGCGGTGTGAGGAAGCGCACGCCGGGTACGAATTCCAGACAGCTGGCGACGAACGGCTCGCTCAGTTTCTCGCCGGCGAGATCGGAGACGAGCGCACCGCGGCCGGCGAACTCGATGCCATCGCCAAAGCGCACGAGATCTCCAGTGCGATATCGATAGAGCCCGCTCGCCGTCGTGGCGATGACTTCGAAGAGATCGTCGTGCGCGCGGCGGAACTCGAAGAAGCCGTGCGGATTCAAACGCGGCCGGCCGTCGTGATCGGGAATGGTGACGACGCACTCGGTCGAGATCAGCCCCTTCGGTTGAAAATGCACTCCGGGAAAGCGCGACGCCAGCGCATCGGCAAAGGGCTTCGAGGCACCGCTCGCCCAGCAACTGATGACCTTGAGCCGCGGCCAGTCGAAGTCGCACTCGTCGAGCAGGCGGAGGAGAAACGTCGGACTCCAGACCGAGATCAATTCGAGATCGTGCGCATCACGCAGATGCCGCACGGTCTCGCGGCGCCACGCTTCGACATCGGTGATCGCCGCGACCTCGGCCGGCACCGCGGGACGGAGCGGCAGCGCGGCATACGCGTCATCGGAAACGCCGACGGGAATGTCTCCGATCGACTCCGCCGCCCGCGTCGCGGGACTGAGCGCGAGATAGGCGCTGCCGCGCAGCTCGAAGCGGCGAATGACCCCAGCAATCCACGGTTCGACCGCCCGCCGCACATCCCCCAACCCCTCGGCCGAGTACGGGATCAGCTTCGCGGCGCCGCTGCTGCCGCTCGTCCGCTCGAACGCGACGGCACGGCCGGCGAAGAGGACGTCTAACTGTCCGCTGCACTCCCAGGCAAGCCACGGCTTCAAGTCGTCGTAAGTGACGACGGGAACGCGTGCGCAGAACTCTTCCGCCGTCCGCGGCGAGCCGAACTGCCGCAGGTATTGGGTGTGCGCATTACGCGCCAGCAGAGTTTCAATCCACTCCATATCCGGACTTCTCGAACAAGCGAAGAGTCAACGGCTTCATGTTGTAAGGCTCGACCTCGCAGATGCAAACGAGCTCGTGGCCGCGTTGGAATCCGGGATTGCGGCGCAGAAAGAATTCGATGTCCTGTTTCGTCTGATCGCCGGCGGCTGGCAGCGCGATCTCCGCCTTCAGATGCCCGCGCGACGCGGCGAACTCGACGACTCCCGTCGCGGGGTTGTAGTCGCCGGGAAACATCTCCTGCCCGAGGGCATCGGCGAGCGGCTTGAGATCGCTGCGATCGATGCTCCAGTGCGGATAGAACGACTTGCCGAACAGCGGGAGAAAGCGGAAGGTGCGATGCCCCTTCACGAGCAACATCCAGTAGAAAGGAATCTCGGGCCGCTCGCGCTTGAGCGCGCCCATGCGGCTGATCCAGTCGAAGGCGAGGGCCTGCTGTCCCCAGTGCGCGCGATCGACGACGGTGTCACCGGAGTAGACGACACGGATGCGGCGCTGCTGCCACTCGCGCTCGAAGAGCAGCATGCTCGTGAAACCGACGAGCGTGTTGCCGTCGTGGACGATCAGCACTTCGTTCTTGCGCGCGAGGTCGTGAAGAAAGAGCGCCTCGCTCGAGCCGTCGTAGTTGTCGAGGTAAAGCTGAGCCAGTTCGCGGCGCGAGCGTTCGCTGAGCGATGAGACAGCAGCGAACGTCGTCGTGTACGCGGGCATGGTTCAGGATAAAACCAGAAACCAGAAACCAGAAACGGGGTCGCGCGGGCTCGCGGGCACGCGGTTGTCGAGAACATGTTCGAGGATGAGGGAAAAAGGATGAATGTGCATCCCTCATCCCTCATCCCTCATCCCTCAAGAGATTGCGCCTTCTTTGCCGAGGAGGCGGCGCGAGATGCCGAGCTGGCCGCTGTGATAGCTGTCGTGAATCACGAACTTGGTAAGGAGCGACTGCACCGTTTCCTTCGGATCGTTCGCGGGTGAGAAAGGGGCGGGGTTGCCGAGCGTCTCTTCGCCTGCGCCGGCGATGAACGTCTGCAGCGCGTCCTGCGACTGCTGCATCGCGGCGCGGAGCTCGGTCAGCGACAGCGGCGGCTTGCCTGACGGCTTCGCGCCGCGTGCGTAGTACCCGGCGGCTTCCGGTGAGAGGAAGGCGGCGGGACCAAAGGCCGAGAGGAATCGCTGACGGACGGCGACGAGATGGCCGGCGATCCAGTTCATCGAGTTGCCGCCCGGCATCGGGAACTGCTCTGCTTCGGCATCCGCGATGCCATCCAGGTTTCTGAGGGCTGCGCCATGAGCAAAGGCAAACTGCGAGGCGAGGGTTTCCGTGACTGGGGAAGCGACGGTCTGAGGCATGGGCAAATCTCCTTTTTGTTTCATTGTCGAATAGTTCATCATCGAACTATTCGTCATGGTAGTATCATGCCTGCACGATGTCAAGACCGAAGCCGCTTCGATTTCTCTCCCCTATCCACAAAGCCTCGCGCCAGATCGGCGTGCACATGGAAAAGGCGATGGATCCCACGGGTCTCGCACCGCAGGAAGGACACATCCTTTCGTACCTGAGAAGTTACGCCCCCTGCCCGATCGCCGAGGTGGTGAATGTGTTCGGATTGAGAGGATCGACGGCGACGGCGGTGCTCGATCGCCTCGAGTCGCGCGGCCTCGTGAGCCGCTCGCTCAATCCGAATGACCGCCGCTCATTCCTGCTCGACCTCAGCAGCGCCGGCCACGAGGTTGCAGAGAGCGTGCAAACCGAAGTGGACCGGCTGGAAAAATCGATCGCACGGCGGATCACCGCGGAGGATGAGGCGGGATTTCTGCGCGTGATGAGCGCGATCGCGGAAGCAACGCAGGTGAAGCTGAAGTAGGCAGCAGGGAGCAGGCAGCAGACAGCAGGAGCAAAACCTGGAGAGATACGACAGAGCGACATCCTGCTGTCTGCTGTCTGCTGCCTGCTGCCTGCTGCCTGCTGTCTGCTCCCTGCTCCCTGCTGCCTGCTGCCTGCTGCCTGCTGTCTGCTGTAGTCACGACGACAGCGACTTCCGCATCCTGATCAACGGATACGGCGTCCCATCTTCCAGCGTGGCCGGCACCTTTTCGATGTCCTCGTAGCCGCAGGCGAGATACATGGCGTGGCCGCTGAGCATCGCCATCAGTTCGAGCTCGCGAAAGCCCGCCGAGCGCGCCTCTTCCTCGCACGCTTCGAGAATCATCCTGCCGATGCCGCGCCGTTCGAAGTCGGGGAGCACGAACATCGCGCGGATGCGCGCCGGCTCGCTCGCGGGGTCGAGCATCTCCGCATCGTGCGTCGCCGCGCCGCTGCCTGCATAGAGGCGCTTTCGCAGACTCCAGCCGCCGCAGGCCACGATCCGATCATCGACTTCGACGACGAAGTACGTCTCGTCGTTCACGAGCTCGCGATCGAGCCGCGCCACGAAGCGCAGCGAGCTGTCGACCTGCTGCCCGTCATACGTACGGCTGCTGATCCCGATGATCGAGTCGCGCATGACGCGCTCGATGTCGTTGATGTCAGCAGCCGTCGCATGTCGGAGCAGCACGCCGCGATGTTAATCCATCGTCAGCGACGTGACGTTGAGCGTGTCGCCCTTCAGCTCACCGGTCACCGTCGCGCGGAGGTGATCGCTCTTCGCCGTCTTCCTGATCGCCGCCGACGCGAGCGCGTCGCCCTTCTTGTCGAACTTCACGAACTTGCCGTCGACGATCGCGCCGTAGCCGGCCTTCGCGCACTGCAGCGCGCAAGCCTTCGGATGCGCATCGGGCTGCGCCATCGTCTCCTTCTTCGCCGCGCAGCCGGCGTCCATCAGCGAGACGTTCTTCCAGGTCCCGGCCGCCAGTGGCAGCGCGAGAACCAACATAGCGACACCAAACAAAGCTCTCTTCATCACTCCTCCTTCTTCACGACTTCCGTCAGCCGCGCCAGCGTGAACGCGGCAAGAGACATCTCGACGTCGCGCACGGCGATGTCGAAAAACATCTTCGTCGTCACGAGATTGATGGCGATCGCGATCAGCCACACCATCACGACATAGCCGCCGATGCGCGACCAGCCGGCGAGAATCGCCAGCCCCACGAGCATCTCGATCACGCCGGCGACGTGCATGAACGCCGCTGCGCTGAGCGGCACGATCTTCGTGGCGAGCGGACTGAGATACATCGTCCAATCCGCCAGCAGGTTGAAAAACTTGTCGAGCCCCGCAAGAAATGCGGCGGCACCGAGGCCAATTCGCAAGACCCAGAACACTTGTGTAATTCGGCGATCCATCGTTCCTCCACCTGCATAGAGAGACGACGGGGCGAATTGGTGACACGATCCCTACCGCAACGTCGCCAGATACGCGGCGATGTCGCGCGCATCCCGCTCACCGACCCCGAGGTCGGGCATCGCAGTTCCCGGCGCGAGGCGTTGCGGATGCTCGATCCACTCGATCATCCAGATCTGAATGTTCGGATAGCGACCCGCGATGTAGGCACGCTTCGCCATCAGCTTCAGCGGCGGCCCGACGCGCCCTCGATCATGACAAGCGAGGCAACCGTACGATGCGACGAGAGCCTCACCACGCCGCGGATCTCCATAAGTCACAGGGCAGCTATTGCCCATCGCGGTGAGAATGCCGGCGACGACGATCGCCAGCAGACAGACCGCCGCCACGATGATCCCGGCGCGCATCATCGCAGCGACTCCAGGTAGCGAACCATCGCGAAGAGATCGCGCGGCTCGAGGCGATTGAGCGGCATCGCGCTGTTCGCCTTCAACGCGCGCGAGTTCACGATCCAGCCGGCGAGCTCCGCATCGCGCATCCGGAGATCCGTGCAGGAGATCGTTCGCCGCGCGCCTACGTGCGTCAGATCCGGTGCCACGTTCGATGGCTCTTCCGCCACGCCACGAATCACATGGCACCACGCACATCCCGAGCTCGTGAAGAGAGCGCTGCCGCTGCGCGCCGGTGACGCTTCGTTCCGGAACCACGCTGCGAAGTCCGGCTCGACGATGACGCGCAGCGTACGCCCGACGACGCAGGAGCGATCGAAGAGCATCAAGCGGCCGTTGATCTTCACGATCGCACCGGCGGGAACGTGCAATTCGTTCGCGGTGACGAAGCTCGTCGCCCCGTCGCGGTAGAAAAGCTGCCACCACGACCCGCGATCGAGCGCGTCAATCGTCACGCTCGAACGCTTCGCACGCAGCCAATGCCAGATGCCGCCCGCATCAATCGCGATCGACGAGAGAGCGAGAATGATGACGGCCCATGCGAGGAAGAGAGGGAACCGGCGCCGGAGCAGGAGCCAGCCGAACACAGCAGCGATCCAGACAAAGAACGTTGCTGCCAATGCGAGGAATACTGCATCGCTCCTCATGAGACCGCCATCGCGAACGCGAAATGCAGGAATTCTGCATTCTGCATTTCGCTCTTGACTCTCTTTCCGCTATTCAAGACTCCTGCCCCCGAGGAATGCCTGTCACCTTTTCTTCGTAGAAGACTCTATAGACAACGATGAGCATTGACCCGCAGCCAGTCGCACCAGACACCGCATCGGACGCTTCGATCATCGAGCGCATCCTCGCCGGCGAGACGGCGCTCTTCGAGCTGCTCATCCGGCGCTACAACCAGAGGATGTACCGCGCCGTTCGCTCGATCGTCCGCAACGAGACGGAGACCGAGGATGTGATGCAGCAGGCGTACGTCAACGCGTACCTGCACCTGCATCAGTTCGCGGGACATGCGGCGTTCTCCACCTGGCTCACGCGCATCGCAGTCAACGAGGCACTCGCGCGGGTCCGCCCCGCTTCGATTCACCTCGTCGAACACGCCGACGAAACCACCATGGACCAGATCGAGTCGAGCACTCCCGATCCCGAACGCCAGGCTGTCGCCAGCGAGCTCAAGTCGCTCGTCGAGAGCGAGATCGCCGCGCTGCCCGAGCACTATCGCTCCGTGCTGATGCTGCGCGAGGTCGAAGGACTCAGCACCGCGGAAACCGCCGAATGCCTCAGCGTCGCGGAAGATGTCGTGAAGACGCGCCTGCATCGGGCGCGCACCATCCTTCGCGACAACCTCTACCGCCGCGCCGGCCTGACCTTCGATGGCCTCTTCACGTTCGGACACGCCCGCTGCGATCGCATCGTGGAAGGGGTCATGAGGAGAGTTCTGAGTTCTGAGTTCTGAGTTCTGAGTGGGATGAGTACCGAGTAGTGAGTACCGAGTAGCGAGTACCGAGTTCCGAGTAGCGAGTACCGAGTAGCGAGTACCGAGTAGCGAGTACCGAGTTCCGAGTTCTGAGCAAGGCCCGAGGAACTCAGAACTCAGAACTCAGAACTCATCACTCGGCACTCGGCACTCATCACTCGGCACTCATCACTCGGCACTCATCACTCCATCTATGACATAGTCGCTCAATGAACGACGCCTTTACCGCCCTCGGCATCGACCCTGCGATTGCCGCGACACTCGCGGACCTCGGCTACGAAGCTCCGACGCCGATTCAGGAGCGAACCATCCCTGCGCTGCTCGAGGGACGCGATCTGATCGGGCAGGCGCAGACCGGCACCGGCAAGACCGCCGCGTTCTCGCTCCCTCTGCTGCAGCGGCTCGATCCGCGCAACCGCGCGACGCAGGCCCTCGTCCTCGCGCCGACGCGCGAGCTCGCGATGCAGGTGTCCGAGGCAATGCACTCGTACTCGAAACATGTGAAGGAGCTGACCGTGCTCCCTGTCTACGGCGGCGCGCCGATCTTCGGACAGATGAAGCATCTGCAGCGCGGCGCGCAGGTCGTCGTCGGCACGCCGGGACGCCTCATCGATCATCTCGATCGCGGCACGCTCGATCTCAGCGCCGTGAAGATGGTCGTGCTCGATGAAGCGGACGAGATGCTGAAGATGGGCTTCATCGAAGAGGTCGAGCGGATGCTGTCGCTCGTCCCGACTCCGCGGCAGGTCGCGCTTTTCTCGGCCACGATGCCCGATCCGATCGCGCGCATCGCGCACAAGCACCTCGTCAATCCGGTGAAGATCGAGATCGAGCATCGCACGATCAGCGCGCCGGCGATCGAGCAGCGATTCCTGACGCTGGCCGAGGGGCAGAAGCTCGAGATCCTCACGCAGATGCTGGAGCTGGAAGAATCGGATGCGGTGTTGATCTTTCGCCGGACGAAAACCGGCGCGGCGGAGCTCGCGGAGAAACTCACCGGGCGGGGCTTCGCGGCCGAGGCGATGCATGGCGACATGAATCAGGCGATGCGCGAGAGCGTGATCCGCCGTTTGCGCGCGGGGCAGATCGAGATCGTCGTCGCGACGGACGTCGCGGCGCGCGGGCTCGATGTCGAACAGATCTCGCACGTCGTCAACTTCGATGTGCCGAACGATGTCGAAGCGTACGTGCATCGCATCGGAAGAACGGGACGCGCGGGACGCAGCGGCGTCGCAACGCTGTTCATCACGCCGCGCGAGCGGCGGATGATGCGCGAGATCGAGCATTACACCGGCACACAGATCAAGCCGATGAAGGCGCCGTCGCGCGCCGATGTGGCCGCGCGCCGCGTCGCGGTGTTCAAGGAATCGCTGCGCAAGGAACTGCAGGCGGGCGATCTCGAGCTCTATGTCGAGGTCGTGACGCAGCTCGCGGATGAGGGTCCGTACGACATGGCGGACATCGCGGCCGCCGCGTCGCGCATCGCGAATGCGTCGCGGACACTCGCGGCACCGAAGGAACCGGAGCCGGCGCCGCGGCCCGCTCCCCCACCACAAGCTGCATTCGAGAAGAAGGTGCGGCTGTCGATGGCGGTGGGCCAGCGCGATGGAATCCGGCCTGCCGATGTCGTCGGCTCGATCGCGAACGAAGTCGGAATCCCGGGGCGCGAGATCGGCCCGATCGATATCCGCGAGTCGGTGACATACGTGATGCTTCCCGAGCGCCACGTCGAGGACACGATCGCGAAGCTCGCCGGCACGAAATTCCGCGGCCGCGCCGTCAACGTCCGCGTCGCAACCGATACGCCCCCACCAAGTGGGGAGCGGACGTCTCGTCCGTTCAAAAAACCATTTGTGCGCGAAGGGGGCGGAGAGCGCAGAAGCACCTTCGGAGCGAAGAAGCCGTTCGGCCCGAAGAAGGAGTACGGCGCGAAAAAAGAATTCGGCGGGAAAAAGGACTTCGGCGCGAAGAAGGACTTCGGCCCGAAGAAAGAGTTCGGCGGGAAAAAGGACTTCGGCGCGAAGAAGGACTTCGGCGGCAAGAAGCCGTTTGGCGGAAAGAAACCCTTCGGGAAAAAGAGTCGTTAAGAAGCATGTCATTCTGAGTCGCGAAGACGACGAAGAACCCCAAGCAACTTGCGAGAGCGGGAAAACCGACAGGGGGTCCTTCGGCGTCTTCGCGCCTCAGGATGACATGTAACCTATCGGTTGCTTTGTGAAACCGATCAGTGCTATTTTGCGTAGTCAAGGTGACTATGACTACCAATCAGACCGAATCCATCCTCCGCCTCGCCCGCCGCAACCTCTTCATCGTCCTTCTCCTCATCCTCCTCCTCGGCGGCACGCTGCTCAGCAACGTGTTCCAGCCCGACTCCCCATTTTCTCGATGGCCGTCGGAACTGCCCTGGCTCCTCCCCGTCGGCATGGTGATCCTCTTCACCACATCGATGGCGCGCGTCCGCTGGGACCCGCAATCGCCGGAAGTGCGCGCCATCCTCTCCGACGAATGGCGCCGCCTCAATCTCCATCGCGCGATGCGCATCGCGTTCTTCATCGTCCTGATTGCGCAGGTCCCGCAGACCTTTCTCTTCATGCAGCTCCCCGTGCTGCGCGCGCTGATGGGAATGGCGACCGCCACGATCACACTCGCGATGAGCGCGTTCCTCGCGCTCTTCCTCATCTTCGACCGGGACACGAGCCATGAATGAGAACGGACTGCGCAACACGTTGAAAGTGCAGCGCGCGATGCGCGATCTCACGCAAGCCGGGCTCGCGGAGCTCGCGGGAGTGACGCGCAAATCGGTGAACGCGATCGAGACCGGCAACATGGTCCCCTCCATCGTTCTCGCTCTGCGCCTCGCCCACGCCCTCGGCGTGACCGTCGAAACGATCTTCAGCCTTGAACAAGAAGGAGTGAACCAATGAAACGTCTCTTGCTTCTCGCGTGCATCGCAACGACCTTGTCCGCGCAACCAGTCATCGAGGAGAGCATCCGGGCGCAGGCCGAAGCGGCGGTGAAGCGCGGCGCGTTCCCGAGTCTCGTGATTGCGGTTGTGCAGAACGGCCGGACGGAAATCGCCGGCTTCGGCGACAGCAAGCCGGACGGCAAGACGATCTACGAGATCGGCTCGGTCACGAAGACATTCACCGCACTGCTGCTCGCCGATGCGGTCGAACGCGGCGTCGTGCGCCTCGATCAACCGGTCGGACAACTGCTGCCCGGCTACTCGATTCCGAAGTCGGGAGCGCGCGCGATCACGCTGCTCGATCTCGCGACGCAGTCATCGGGACTCCCGCGCCTGCCGGCGAATCTCCTGCCGAAGAACATCAACGACCCCTACGCCGATTACACCGCCGCGGATCTGAAGCAGTTCCTCGCCACGTATCAACTGAGCGTTGCACCCGGCGAGCACTACGAATACTCCAACCTCGGCTTCGGACTTCTCGGGCACGCGCTGGCGGCGAAGCAATCGGCAACGTACGCGGAGCTCGTTCGCGAGCGCATCACCGCACCCTTGAAGATGAATGACACGATGATCGCGCTGACGCCGGAGGCGAAGACGCGACTGGCCGAAGGACACGATGCGAGTGGAAAACCGGCAGCACCGTGGAACTTCGCGGCGCTCGCAGGCTGCGGCGCGGTGCGCTCGACCGCGAGCGATTTGCTGACGTACGTGCAGGCCCACATGCATCCGGAGGGCGCGCTCGCGAAGGCGTTGAAGAGCGTGACGGAGCCGCGCCGCAAGAGCGACCTCGAGAACGGGCAGATCGCACTTGGCTGGCAGCTCGAGTCGCGCGCCGGAAAGAAGATCATCTGGCACAACGGCATGACCGGCGGCTACGCGGCGTTTGCCGGCTTCACCGCCGACGGAGAGCGGGGCGTCGTCGTGCTCAGCAACATCAGCAACGACGTCACGCCGATCGGCTTCGCAGTGCTCGCTCCACAGGAAGCGAAACCGGCGCCGAAGGAGATCGCGCTCGACAGGAAGGCGCTCGCCGAATATCAGGGCCGCTATCAGCTCGCGCCGAGCTTTGTGCTGAGTGTGTCGGCCGCGGACAATGGGCTGCACGTGCAGGCAACGGGACAGCCTTCATTCCCCGTCTTCGCCAGCGCTCGCGATGAGTTCTTCTACAAGGTCGTCGATGCGCAGCTCTCGTTCAAGCGCGACGAAAAAGGCCGCGTGAACGCGGTCGTGCTGCATCAGAACGGCCGCGATGTTCGCGGTGCGATGATCAGCGGTGAGGTGACGCCAGCCGTGGTGCGAAAGGCGATCGCCCTCGATCCGGCAACGCTGCCAGCTTATACGGGCCGTTACACTCTCGCGCCGAACTTCGTGCTGGAGATCACCGCCGAAGATGGGAAGTTGTTCGCACAGGCCACAGGTCAGCCGCGCTTCCCGATCTACGCATCCACGCGCGACGAGTTCTTCCTCGAGGTGGTCGACGCACAACTGACGTTCGTGCGCGCGAAAGACGGGAGCGTGAAAGAGCTCGTGCTGCACCAGAACGGACAGAACGTGCGGGGCGCGAAGGAGTAGCCGAGGGGCACCTGTATCTCGATGTGGATCGGATCTCGATGGAGACGGAGCCGGAAAAGACGTCACTTTGAGGAACGCATCGTTCATGGTGGACCCCGGACAAAGTCGCATGCGTGGCCGGGCCGCGACCGTCTTGCGGCCAAATGCTTACTGCACGCCGGTACGCAAGTCACGGAGGTGAGCAGCACGAATGAGAGTACCCCTCGTCCCAATACTGACATCGGAATAGCTCGCCGGATTCAACCCTAGTGCGGCCCGCGCGGCGTCAAGCGCCGAACGCAATTCCGAAATGTGGATCGCTTTGATCAATGTGGCCCGAGGATTCACGACTGAGTCAGTAAAAGAGTACGGCGCGAGTCCCGCTAGCGCCCGAACAGCATTCACAGCAGTTCGCAATTCGGTCACGTGTGCAGCCCTGACGATCGTGACACGCGGCGTGAGCGGTTCATCGCTGAACATCGTGGTCGTCGCAAGATCTGCAGAACTCACAAGCGACGTGCCGCTCGCTGTCGTAGCACTCACCTTGTAGAGATAGGCGTTGTTGGCCGTCACAAGACCGTCCGTAAAGCTATTTGTGGTGGACGAACCGATTCTCGTAAATCCGCCCCCTGCACCGCGACGATAGATCGTGTATGACGTTGCGCTCGGAACGGCGTTCCAGGAAATATTGACGGATGCAGACGACGTACTCGTTGCGACCACACCCGTCGGCGCAGGTACTGACGTCCAGAAATCAGGGATCCCGTCACCATCGCTATCGCTCTCGATTGCGCCGATCTCCGTGGCAGAGAGTGCACGATTGAAAACGACGGCCTCGTCGATGACACCGGTAAGCCTGGAACTCGAGCCTGACGACCAATCGTGACGGTTGATGTAGAACGGGGTTCCGCTTGGAACAGCAAACGATCCCGTAGCAGTTTGTGATGCCACCATGACGCCATCCACGTAGAACCGCGCGGCCGATCCATCGTAGGTCGCCACGATGTGGTGCCATTGGTTATAGAAATTACTGACCAAGACACTGTTCGTTCCCGTTGCCTGTCCGTTCGAGTTCAGTGCACTGAGACCGGCACCCGGCAAACTGGGAACGACGAAAACGTAGTAGTGATTGCTGACACCGTCGAGCCCCATCCCGATCAGGTTTTCATTGCTCTGTGCTGCAGTGCAATAAACCCATGTCGCGATTGTGAGCGCGCCCAGATTTCGCAGCGATGATGCGGGCGAGGCTACGTTGTAGTACGTTCCCGGCGCGAACGAATAGCCGTGTCCAACCCTGCCTTGTACGAATCCTCCTCCACTGGTCCATGATCCTTGGTTGCCATTGCCGCTCTTGTCGAAGGAATCGTCATCAAAGGGCCAATACGCCACAACGCCGCGGGACGCGAAATCATAACTATCGTACCAGTGTGGCGGAGCAGTGCAACCTGCCGTAACGAATGTCGAGTCGCTGCCGCTCGCACTCCCTGCGATGTTCGTAGCACGAGCGCGGAAATGGTAGGAGACGCCGCCACACTCCAGACCATTGATCACGGCGCTGATCGCTTGCGCACCGGTACCGAATACTTGCTGCGCCGGCACCGTCGACCCGTACCCCGTCGTCCTTCCATACTCGAACGTCGTCGTCGTCTGCAGACTACTCGGATCCACCGTCGCATTCAGCGTTGCCGTGGTAGCAGTCAAGTCAGATGCTGTGCCCGTCACAACAAGAGGTGATCCACCCCCACAGTTCGCCGTCACGAATGTGTTGTTCCCACCTACCGCCGAACCTGCTGTATTTGTGGCAATCGCCCTGAAGTGGTAAGTAACCCCGCCACAATTCAGCCCGACGACGGATGCCGTGATCGACTGTGCGGTGCTGCCGTTCAGCGTCTGAGACGGCACACTGCTCCCGTATTGAGTGGTAAGGCCGTAATCGAACCCTGTAGTCGCCTGGGAGCCATTCGGATTCACCGTGCCATTCAATGTCGCACCCATTGCACCAACGGCCGATGCCGAACCGGTGGTGACCAAGGGTGCCACCGAACACGCCGGTACGATCTCACCGGAGTAAGCAGACTCGGAGATGGCGTTGTACGTTTTCAGACGGTAGGTAATCCATGAACAAGAACCAGACGGACTATCCTGATACGACGCGGTCCGAGTCGTCGGCGTGGGACTCGAGAGATCCACAGGCACGTTTCCAGCGACCGTCCAGTTGCCTCCATTGACTTTGCGCTCGACGGTAAATCCCGTCATACATGTGCAGGTGTACTGCCATGACACCAGAATGCCTGACCCGTTCGGAGTGGCCGTGATGCTGGTCGGAGGATCCAGTGACTCGCCGACGAGGCGCGCAGCGTGCCATCCTGCGTAGCGATTATCGGGGATGTGCTGAAGGACCGGCGCAATCGAAGTCGTTTTCGTGACGACCAGTTTGATCGTCTTCGAATTGTCCGATTGGAGATTCGTCGTTTGACCATCGTCATTGACGAACCCCAGCGACGTGTTCTTGCCGACAGTAAATACATGTGTTTCGACGCCCTGCGAGTAGGTAGTTGCTACTTCCGTGTTGGGCAGCAATTGACGATAGGTCGTCAGCATCCGGTCCTGTTCACCGCAGAAGCGAACTTCCGACGACACATAGTAATTCGCGAATACGCCAGGTATCGCCGCATAGGTGCTGCCATCAGTCGTTTGGACAGCAGTCACTCGATCATAGTCGCTGATGCCGAGGAAAGAGAGAGCACTGGCATCGACGGTTTCGTCGCCGGACACCGGAGTCAAAAACTGCCGGCGGTCGTCAATGAAGTCGAGGGCTGCCGGGTTACCCGGAGGGCCAGGCGCAAACCCAGCGTCGATCAGGTATGCCTGAGGAATGAATATTCCCGCGAATTGTGATGCATCACAGTAATCCACCGTCGGCGCGTGCAGTGTATCGAGACGCCAGGAAAGCGGCGACGCCTGACTGGAGCCTTTACTACCCGCGGTCAGACTGATTGTCGTTTGCGACTCATAGGCGTCCGCGATGTCCGCCGTCGTGTCGAGCGCCTCGAACATGGCACCGGTGTCACCTGCCGGCAGCGGCTCGAAGTTGAGATGGATTCCCTGGAAATGGCGGTTGTGTGCACTATTCCAGTCCACGACAGCTTTCGCCTCAGCGTTGGCCGTGCTTCGATAATTCTTGTGGCCGTTCGCAGCGTATGCGTGCACATCGAGCAGCGGCGTTACTGATTGTGCTTCATCCAGAAATGCTGTCAGACCGCTGTCATACGATCCACCGAGAATTCCCTGGCAGTCAGTCTGTAGAAACACCGTCCGGAAACCCTGCGCCTTTAATGCACGCACTTCTGCTCGGGCCGCCGCAGTGTCCGAAAGGAAGGTAGAGATCCGCGAGCAGGTGGTTTCCCAGACGTACGGCCCGTTGTAAGGGACAGCGCTGCGCACCGGGAGAATCTTCAATGCATTTTCACGCGTCACCGATAGCCCACCTGATGTGATCGATAAAGCGCGGTATGGAGTCGCCCGGTCGACGCTGGAAGCGCACATGCCCCGGACATACAAGGCTGAGGTGTCGGATGTATCGACCGTGAATGTAAACGCTGGATCGACGACGCCATTTTTGAGAGCTTTCACCGTCGTCGTTCCGTCGATCGGCAGGCCGAGATTCGACACACGAATCAGCAGTGGGCAGGTATTTCCGGCACGAATCGCATGCGGTTCCACACGCACGTTCGCCGCGTCGTCGACAATGAACGCATCTGTCCATGACCACCCATCGGTCTTGCTCCAGTTCGCTGAGGCCAGCGTGCTTACACGCAGACCAAAGGCGAGCGCCACAGAACCGCTCACAGGAGGAACCGCAAAAGAAAAGGTGAATACAGATCCACTACCGCCGCTCGCCACGTTTTGAGCAGCAGACTCGAATGTGTCGTAGTCGTAAGTGCTATCCCGCAAATAGTCGAACGCCATTCGAACAGTACTAGTCTGACTGAACCCGGCCTGCTGTAAAACGGTTGCCTTGACGAAGATCGTCTGGCCGGCATAGACGTGATCCGTGGCCGACAGTAGCCGGCCATTGCTGTCGTTCAAGCGAAATTCCGGCCGTGCAGCCACATAGGGTTCCACACGCTGTACTGTGAGCGTGGCCACAGTGTTCGCAGCGACCGTGACCGCCGCCGCTCTCCAGAATTCATCACCAGGCAACGGTTGACTTGTAGAAGGGTTCCAAACCTCGACGTGATATCCGCTGGCGGGAAGACCCACCCATGAGCACACTCCAGACACTGACGTGCGATCCTGCGGCAGCGGTGTATACGCGGAGTCGTACAGTTTGCAAATCGCACCGGATTTCAGGGAACCATCGAGATTTCGTACCGTTGCCGACAGATCTCCTGTCGGAGAAGCCACCGAAAAAGACTGGTACCCACTCGATGGCGAGAATGCCTGGCTACCACATGCATTGAACGCGCGGACCTTCCATGAATACGTTTGTCCCGATGAAACCGCTACCGTTTGAGACGTCGAGGTGACGTTCGCTGCAACCACACCGGGCGAGGCCCCTGTTCCAAAGTAGACATCGTAGCCAGAGGCTCCAGCGGCGGCGCTCCAGTTCAGCGGAACGGAAGTCGTCGAGCTATTCAGCGTCGCGCCGGGAGGGGGCGATGTCAGTGAAAAACTGCCGACCCCTGGACAATTGGCCGTGACGTTCCATACAACGGCCCCATAGGCATTCTCCACGTCGTAAACGATCGCCTTGACCGTTCCACTGCTATTGAACGTCTCGCTGCGAGCGGTGTTCACCGCTGAACCGCTGACGTACGTCTTCGCGACGAAGCTGTTATCGCGATACCACTCGACATACGAAAGGTTGCCGTCAGGGTCAGAGGCCGCGACGGTGAACTGGAGTGAAGATCCTGCACTCAAGGAGACATCGGATGACGAGGGAGAGACGTAGGACGCTGTCGGCGCCCGATTGCCGATCGTCACGCTCCACCCACCGTAAGCCGCGTTTCCTGAGGTGTCACGGATCGTGATGCTGATGTTATGAGTGCCGGATGCAGCAAATGACCAGACGAACGCTGGTACCTGCGAGTAATAACCCGTGATGCTGTCTGTGCGCTTGAGAACGGAGTCGACGTACCAGTCGGCGGCGGCAAGGTTCCCGCCGGAATCCGTCGCCTCAACGCTGAACGAAAGTTGGTCGTTGATATAGCCAGCGGCGCTTCCGCCGGTCGGGTAATCCTTGATCAAAACGGGGACGTAGGTGTCGGCGAGCAGTGCGGGACAAAGCATGGCCGCACTCAAACAGACGACCAACGTACGAAGCCGCATCGGAACCCTCGGCACCATGATACTGAGGAACGGCGGCGGCGGCATGGCGCTTGATCACAGACCAGTGTGCCGGCCGCATGTTCCAGCGCTGAAAATTCAAGGCCGCCTTGTTTCCATCTGGCCGGTCGAGGATACTCTCCACGTGGTCCAAGATCATTCATTCCGGATCGCGGGATGAGCCCCACTCCCGAACAAGACGCTCGTCGACTGATCGATGGAGCACTCGTCCAGGCTGGGTGGACGGTCCAGGACCGCATCGCGATGAACCTCTCCGCGGCTCGTGGTGTCGCCGTCCGCGAGTTCAAGATGACCTCGGGCCACGGCTTCGCTGACTACCTCCTCTTCGTCGATGGCAAAGCCGTCGGCGCGCTCGAAGCGAAACCGGTCGGCTTCGCACTCTTCAACGTCGAGTTGCAGGTCGACAAGTACGCGCATGGCTTACCTGCCGGCCTGAATCCTCCAGTCGATCCGCTCCCCTTCCAGTACATCAGTACCGGCGTCGAAACGAAGTTCATCAACGGACTCGATCCCGATCCGAAGACTCGCGCGATCTCGATGACGGTTCCGCACGTTCATCGCCCCGAGACGCTCGCAGAATGGATCGATGCAGAGACGCTCGATCAGTGGGTAAAACGCCTCCACGCCGAAGGGCCCGGTCTCTACACGAGCGCGGATGACACGAAGCCTTCCTCGTTTCGCGCGCGCCTGCAGACAATGCCGCATCTCATCCGCGCCGGCCTCTTCGCGAATCAATTCGAAGCCGTCACGAATCTCGAACAATCAATGAAGCGCGATCGTCCACGCGCACTGATCCAGATGGCGACCGGCTCAGGCAAGACCATTGCGGCGATCACTGCGATCTATCGCCTCATCAAATACGCCGGCGCCCGCCGCGTCCTCTTTCTCGTCGACCGCAGCAACCTCGGCGAACAGGCCGAGAAGGAATTTCAAGGCTACCGCGCACCGGAAAGTCATCGCCTCTTCACGGAGCTCTACAACGTGCAGCGCCTGACGTCGAACGCGATCATGGACTCGAGCAAAGTCGTGATCGCAACGATTCAGCGCGTCTACTCGATGTTGAAGGGCGAGCCGGATCTCGACCCACTCGAGGAAGAGATCTCGCAATTCGAATCGAGCGGCGCGGCGATGAAGGAACCTCTGCCCGTCATCTACAACGCCGCGTATCCGCCGGAGTTCTTCGACGTCGTCGTGATCGACGAGGTACATCGCTCGATCTACACGCTCTGGCGGCAGGTCGTCGAATATTTCGACGCCTCGCTCATCGGCCTCACCGCCACGCCATCCAAACAAACCCTCGGTTTCTTCCACAAAAATCTCGTGATGGAGTACGACCACGAGCGCGCGGTCGCCGACAACGTGAACGTCGACTTCGAGGTCTACAACATCCGAACGAGGATCACGGAGCGCGGATCGATGGTCGAGGCGACACCCGACACGATGCTCGGCTACCGTCACAAGCACACACGCGCCACGCGTTGGGAGACCCCGGACGAAGACCTCACCTACGATCCAAACGAGCTCGATCGGCGAGTCGTAGCGAAGGATCAGATCCGCACGATCATCCGCACCTTCCGCGATCGTCTGCCGATCGATATCTTTCCCAACCGCAAGGAAGTTCCGAAGACGCTCATCTTCGCGAAAGACGACAGCCACGCCGAGGACATCGTGGAGATCGTGCGCGACGAATTCGGGCGAGGGAACTCGTTCTGCCAAAAGATCACCTACAAAGTCACCTCGGCGAATCCGCGCGATCTGATCCAGGCGTTTCGCAATCAGTACGAGCCGCGCATCGCGGTGACGGTCGATATGGTGGCGACGGGCACGGACATCAAGCCGATCGAGATCGTGATGTTCATGCGCGCGGTGAAGAGCCGTGTGCTGTTCGAGCAGATGAAAGGCCGCGGTGTGCGCGTCATCGATCCGAATGATCTGCAGGCGGTGAGCGGTGCCGATGCGCGCGCGAAGACGCACTTCGTGATCGTCGATTGCGCCGGGATGACGGAGACGCAGCTCGCCGATACACAGCCGCTCGAGCGGAAGCGAACGGTGAGCATGGCCGCGTTGCTCGAGCATGTGGCGATGGGCGGCACCGACCCGCAGATGCTCTCATCGCTTGCGAGCCGGCTCTCGCGACTCGACAAAGAGTGCGGACCCGAAGAGCATGCGCGGATCGGAGAAGCGACGGGCGGCGTACCGCTCGCGCGTATTTGTCGCGATATTGTCGAAGGGCTCGATCCCGACAAGCAGATCGGCGAGGCGCGGCGGATGTTCGACGCCGCGGAGCCGGACGAAGCGCAGGTACGCAAGGCCGCCGAGAAGTTGTTGAAGAGTGCGACCGCACCACTCGCGACGAATCCTGCGCTGCGCATGCTGCTCACCGAAATCAAGCGCGAGCTCGAACAGGTGATCGACGAGGTCTCGCAGGACGAGTTGCTGATGGCTGGCGCGAGCGACGAAGCGAAGGAGAAGGCGAAGGCGCTCGTGACGTCGTTCGAGACGTTCATCGAGGAGAACAAGGACGAGATCGACGCGCTGCAGTTCTTCTACGCGCAGCCGTACACGAGACGGTTGTCGTTCAAGGACATCAAGGATCTGGCGGAGACGATCAAAGCGCCGCCGCGCTCCTGGACGCCGGAGAAGCTGTGGCGCGCATACGAGACGTTGCGCAAGGATCACGTAAGAGGCGCATCGAGCGCGCGGCTGCTGACGGATATCGTGTCGCTAGTTCGCTTCGCAGTGCATCGCGACGATGAGCTCGTGCCTTTCGGCGAACATGTGCGTGAACGCTTCGAACAATGGATGGCTCAGCAACGCGACGCGGGTCGCGCGTTTACTGTGGAGCAACGACACTGGCTGGAGATGATGCGCGATCACATCGCGACGAGCGTGGAAATGACGGTGGAGGATTTCGATCTCGCTCCGTTCGCGGAGGAGGGTGGTTTGGGAAAAGCAGCGCAGGTATTTGGCGGCGAGCTGCGGCGAGTGATCGATGAGTTGAACGGAGCTCTCGCTGCGTGAGCGTAATTGACTCGCTACTCCCGGCCGGCTGGTCTCTCGCCACACTTGGCGAGTGCCTAGAATGGGGAAGCGGCGGCACACCACTTCGCTCACACACTGAGTTTTTTGGTGGTGACATCCCGTGGGCGATCATCGGCGATCTAACGGATGGTCCAGTTTCTTCAACGGCGTCAACGATAACAGAGCTCGGACTGCGCAGCAGCGCCGCCAGGTGGGTGCCGACCAATTCCGTGCTGCTCGCTATGTACGGCTCTATCGGGAAGCTCGGCATCAACACATCGCCCTTAACAACGAATCAGGCCATTGCGTTCACGCAGCCTAGTCCGATCGATAGCAAGTACTTGTTCTATTACTTGATGTCTGCTCGATCAGAACTGATCGCACAAGGTCAGGGTGGAACCCAAAGCAACATCAGTCAAACACTCATAAAGCAGTTCCCGTTCGTAGTGGCGCCGTTGCCCGAACAGCATCGCATCGTCGAAGCCATCGAGTCGTACTTCACGCGACTCGATGACGCGGTAGCGACGCTGGAGCGTGTGCAGCGCAACCTGAAGCGCTATCGCGCCTCGGTGCTCAAGGCCGCCGTCGAAGGAAGGCTCGTCCCGACCGAGGCCGAGCTGGCCCGCGCCGAGGGCCGAGACTACGAGTCAGCACTGGTTCTCGTCGAACCTATTGCACGGACCGAAAGACATGCCGAAGACAATCTGCCAGAAGTCCCGGAAGGCTGGCGTTGGTCTTCCATTGGCGAAGTCGGCGATGTTTCGGGCGGGCTTACTCAAAATGCAAAGCGAAACCAGTTGCCCAATCAGCTGCCGTTCCTTCGCGTAGCGAATGTATACGCGAACGAACTTCGGTTGGAACAAGTCAACACAATCGGTGTACTCGATAGCGAGATCGATCGCGTCAGACTCGAGCGTGGGGACCTGCTCGTCGTGGAAGGCAACGGAAGCTTGGATCAGATCGGCAGGGTTGCGATCTGGGACGGTTCGATCGATCCTTGTCTGCATCAGAATCACCTGATCAAGGTGCGTTTGGGTGCGACGACGCTTTCGCAATGGGCTCTGTTGTGGCTTCTGAGCCCACGCGGTCGAAGGACAATCGAACAGGCAGCGAGTTCCACGTCTGGATTGCACACACTCAGTCTGTCGAAGATTGCGCGGATGCCGATTCCGATTCCTCCCATTGCCGAGCAGTCGCGAATCGTCGCTGAAGTCAATCGTCTACTTACGATCTCTGACGCCGCCGAAACAGACTCCAGGTTGAGTATCACGCGATGCGCCCGACTTCGCCAATCCATCCTCAAGTGGGCATTCGAAGGCCGCCTCGTCGATCAGGAGCCGAGCGACGAATCAGCATCGGTTCTTCTTGAACGCATCCGCGCGCAACGCGCGGAAAGGCAGCCGAGCACTCGCGCCAAATCGCGTCGATCGAAATCTACGTCAGATAGATGAAATCGTCGCCGGTGGCCAAGCCGAACTAGAGAACGATGTCCGCGTGCAGCTTCAACTCAGGCCGAACGCTCTTGTTGCCCAAAGTATCCAGATAGACGCGGAGCCCTTCTCGTCGCGCGAATCGCATCGCTGGTACGAGATCGGAATCGCCGGTCACAACAACGATCGTGCCGACGAGTTGCTTCAACGCGAGCGAAGCGATGTCGAGACCGATGCGCATATCGACACCCTTCTGCTGGATCTTCGGCGACACATCCGTCGGTTCGACGCGAGCTTTCGCGCCACTCATCAACTCCTTGACCGCCCGACTCGTGAGCTGCCATCCCTGGTGCACGAGAGTTCCGCGACGGACCGCCACATCCGGCTGGTTCTCCAGCTGATCGATCAACTGCATGTTTTGTCGAAACGCGGGAGTGGCGCCGAAATCGATTGCGGTCTTGTCCAGCGGGTTGGCCGTCGTGCCTGTCAGCGGATCAGCGGTATGGTAGAAGACGCGATACAAGTGAAGGGACGAGAGTTCCGGAGTCGACTTGATCCGAGTCACTTCAGCCATGACCTGACCGACATCGGGAAAGTGCTTGTGCCTCTTCCCCAACGTCTTCTTGACGTATTCGCCGTCGAGGAGAATGGCGTAACGATCGGTCAAGGCCATCGCGAACTGAACAAAATTAAGGCCCCTACATCACGTGAGGCCGAAGCCTGCTTCGATAGTCGACGTGACGTAGGGGCCGCGTTTTTTATGCCGGCGACAGTCTGTCCCCGTGCCATATTCAATGTCAAGATGCGTGCCGGCATTCCTGCCTGAGCTGGCTTCTACGGATTGCAGAAGTCACTGAAGGAGAACCGCTGATTGGCTCAAGGAACGAGCATCGAGTGGACGGAATCGACGTGGAATCCGGTCACCGGCTGCACAAAGATCAGCCCCGGCTGCAAGAACTGCTACGCGGAGCGGATGGCGCATCGGCTGCAGCGGATGGGACAGCCCAACTATCGAAATGGATTCGAAGTCACCCTGCAGCCCGCCATGCTCGAATTGCCGCTTCGCTGGCGCAAACCGCAGTCGATCTTCGTCAACTCGATGAGCGATCTCTTTCACGATGCCGTTCCTTTCGATTACATCCAGCGCGTGTTCGAAGTCATGCGCAGCGCGCACTGGCACCGCTTCCAGGTATTGACCAAACGTGCCGAGCGCCTTGCAAATCTCAGCCCCTACCTCGACTGGCCGGAGAATGTCTGGATGGGAGTGAGTGTCGAAAGCAGCGCCTACGTCAGTCGGATCGACTCGCTTCGCTCGACGGGAGCGAAGATCAAGTTTCTGTCGATCGAGCCACTGCTCGAAAAATTGCCGAAGCTCGATCTCCGAGGGATTGACTGGATAATCGTCGGCGGCGAGTCGGGGCCGCGCTCCCGCCCGATGCAGCCGGAGTGGGTCACTGCCCTCCGCGATCAGTGTGAGAAGGCGGAGGTCGCCTTCTTCTTTAAACAGTGGGGCGGGACCAACAAGAAGAAGGCCGGGCGCCTCCTCGAAGGGCGGACGTGGGATGAGATCCCGACTCGGTGACGCAGGGATTGCCTGATGCCCAGAATGGGCAGTATCATGCCCAAAGTGGGCACACCGACCGGAAGTCCGAAATCGGGATTGGCGGATTCGCTTTTCACCGCGACGCAGCAACGCGTCCTCGCACCCCTGTTCGGCCATCCCGATCAGTCGTTCATCCAGCAGGAGCTCATTGAGCGAGCAGGCGGCGGCTCGGGGGCCATTCGCCGCGAGCTCGCGCGGCTCGTCGAGAGCGGCCTCGTCATCATGACCCACGTCGGAAAGCAGAAGCACTTTCAGGCGAATCAGGCCGCGCCGATCTTTCAGGAATTGCGCGGCATCGTTCTCAAGACCGTCGCACTCACTGACCCGCTGCGATCTGCACTCCGGGCGCTCGCGAAACGAATCGAGCTTGCGCTGGTGTACGGTTCCGTCGCTGGCGGCAAAGAACATGCACGAAGCGACATCGATCTCCTCATCGTCTCCGATGAACTTTCGCTCGAGGCCGTATTCAAACGGCTCGCGCCTGTAGAGAAGACGCTCGGTCGTACGATCCACCCGACGCTCTACACACACGCCGACTTTCTAAAGCGGCGGCGCACTGCCAACCCGTTCCTGACAACAGTTCTCGCGGGTGAGCACATTGTGCTGCTCGGATCTCTCAGCCATGTCGACGAATCTCGATAATCTCGTAATCGCCACCCGCGTTCAAGGACTCGGAACCATCAAACCATCATGAGCGATCTCTCCAACCGCATCGTCCAAAAGCTCTGGTCCTACTGCAATGTCCTCCGCGACGACGGACTCTCCTATCAGGACTATCTCGAACAACTCACCTTTCTGCTCTTTCTAAAGATGGCCGATGAGCGCGAACGGCTCATTGGCGAGAAGCAGGCGATTCCCGCGGGCTACCGCTGGGCCGATCTGTCCGCGCCGCAGATGGAAGGCGTCGAGCTCGAGCAGCACTATCGCGAAACACTGCGCGTTCTCGGATCAGAAAAGGGAATGCTCGGCCTCATCTTTGAGAAAGCGCAGAACAAGATTCAGGACCCTGCGAAGCTGCGCCAACTCATAGTCGAATTGATCGGCAAAGAGAACTGGTCCGCGATGGCGAGCGACGTGAAAGGCGAGGCCTACGAAGGCCTGCTCGAGCGCAACGCGCAGGACGTGAAAGGCGGCGCGGGACAGTACTTCACGCCGCGCGCACTCATCGACGCGATCGTCGATTGCATCCAGCCGCGGCCCGGCGAGATCGTGGCCGATCCTGCGTGCGGAACTGGCGGCTTCCTCCTTTCCGCGCACGAATACCTGAAGAATCACTACGAGCTCGATCGAGATCAGAAGCGGCACCTTCGCTACGACGCACTGCGCGGCGTCGAGCTCGTGCCCAACGTCGCACGACTCTGCGGCATGAACCTCTTTCTGCACGGCATCGGTCCCGACGGCACCGACGAGCACGAACCGCCAATCGCCATCGATGACGCCCTGCGCGACGAGCCGTCACTGCGCGCGCAGGTCGTCATCACGAATCCGCCATTCGGCAAGAAGTCTTCCATCACGATCGTGAACGAGGAAGGTGACACCGATCGCCAGGCACTCACCTACAACCGCCCCGACTTCTGGACGACGACGTCCAACAAACAGCTCAACTTCGTGCAGCATGTGAAGTCGTTGCTCGCGATCCACGGCCGCGCAGCAGTCGTCGTCCCCGACAACGTGCTCTTCGAAGGTGGCGCCGGCGAAATCGTCCGGCGAAATCTGCTCAACGAGTGCGACGTCCACACGTTGCTGCGCCTCCCCACCGGAATCTTCTATGCACAGGGCGTCAAAGCAAACGTGCTCTTCTTCGATCGCAAGCCTGGCGCGAAAGATCCATGGACGAAGACCGTCTGGGTCTACGACCTCCGCACAAACAGGCACTTCACGCTGAAGACGAAGCGGATGATGCGCGCCGATCTGGACCAGTTCGTCGATTGCTATCGGCCCGCGGATCGTCATCAGCGTCAAGCGACATGGTCGGAGCAGGCACCCGAGGGACGGTGGCGCGCTTACACGTACGAAGAGATCGTCGCGCGCGACAAGGTAAGCCTCGATCTCTTCTGGCTCCGCGACGAAAGTCTCGAAGACTCAGACAACCTCCCCGATCCGCACATTCTGGCGCAGGAGATCGCGGACGATCTCCGCTCCGCACTCGCGCAGATCGAGGACGTGCTCGGAGATCTGGAACAGCGTGCGGTTCTCGACTGAATGGCACTTACCTCGACTATTTACAACGCGATCATCGAGCTCTCAGACGTCGATCGCGGCGTCTACGAGACACTCGATCTGCGTCTGGCGATGCATCCGTCGGAGTCGGCCGAGTATCTGGTCACGCGGCTCCTGGCGTACTGCCTGGAGTACACGGAAGGAATCGAATTCACGGCCGGCCTATCCAACGGCGAAGAGCCGGCGATCCTCGTCCGCGATCTGACGGGCCGCGTCGTTTCGTGGATCGAAGTCGGAATGCCGGACGCGGACCGGCTCCATCGCGCGAGCAAACTCGCCAGCCGCGTGGCCCTCTATACCCACCACAACCTTCGCAACGTCGTGGGACAGCTGCAAGGCCGAAAGATTCACCGCGCCGCGGAGATCCCGATCGTTTCGTTCGGCCACGGATTCATCGACGAGCTGGCCGCGTGCCTCCAACGCCGGATGAAAATCTCGTTGTCGATCACCGAACGCCATCTCTACCTCGACGTGGATGGCAGGAACTTGACGACGATCGTGGATGAAGTGCGGCTACCGGACCGGTGAGATCGTCCCACCTACGGCCGCAGCTTCACGTGCAGTCTCTCCCCGATGCTGAGGTAGAGCTTCGGGTTCTCGTAACGGAAGGAGTTGGCCGAGCCGACGAATCCCAGCAGCACGCCGGTCAGAATCGAATAGACCGCGAGGACGATCGTGATCGTGCGAAACACGGTCGTCCTCACGTTCCACTCTTCGAGCAGCGCGAAGCCGTATTCGATCGAGAGAATGGACGAGATCACGAGGAGCAACATGAAATCGAGGCTGTAGCGCGTCACGACCCACCAGCATGCGCCCAGCACTCCGAGCACGAGAGATCCGCCGAGCATCAGGCAGAGAGCCGTTCGCACCGCCGCTGATGCCTCGCGGCGTGCCGAGGCGAGCAGCAGCGCGAAGAATCCGCCGAGGGCAACGAGCGGCACGAGCGCGACGATCCCCACTACGGTGTCCGATCCGAGATTGGCAGAAACGGCAGGATCGAGCAGGCCATCCCGTGCATCGACATAAGGGAAGCGGCTGTGGAACGTCGGAGCCCAGAACAGATAGTGCTCCGCGGTGTTGACGAAGCGCAGCAGCTCATTCGTGTTGCGAATCGAACAGATGCGCGCTCCTACGCACGACATGTCCTCGATCTGATACGAGGTGCCGAGCTCTGTCAGCTTGCCGAAGCGCGCGTAGTTGTAGGTCGAGGAGAGGATGACCCAGCACGCAATCGGAAGCGCGACTGCGACAACGACGCGCTCGAGCGGTAGACGCTGACGCGCGGCATGGATCGCGAGCAACGTCGGGATGATGAGCAGGATCAAGTGCGGACGCGCCGCAGCGGACAACGCAAGCCAGAGGCTCATCCACGCTGCGCGGCTCACTGACGGCGCATCGACAAAGCGAAAAAGTGCGAGCGCCCAGGTGGTGCTCATCGCCATCCCGCACAGAATCGCGACCTCGTAAACGCGAACATCCGACAGCAGATACGCGATCACATTTCCAACTCCGGCCAGCAGGAGCCATAGAGGCAGCGGAATGCGCGAGCGCGCAGGCAGCGCACGCTTCAACAGGAGCGCGGCGGCAGCGAAGGCCCAGGCGCAGAAGAAGACCGCAACGAACGGATCGGATGGATACGCATGACGGAAGAAATGCCAGGGTAGATAGAACGTCAGCACCGGCAGCGGAGAGAAATAGAGGTAGTAGTGCCCGCGATAGTAGGACGCGTCCCACATCGCGGCCACGCCCGCGGCCTTTCGCTGTTGCGGATCGTACGGATCTGCGAGCGACGCGAGCCGCGGATCAGGCGTGGACTCCATCCATAAATGATGCGAACGGAATCCTTCGGCCAGACGAACGTAGTACTCCGCTCCCGGCCGTTCGCGATGCGACTCGTTCCAGGCCAACTCACGAAACGTCATCCTCCCGACGCTGCCGAAGAAGACGTACACGAAGATGACGAGCAGCCCGGACGCGGCAGCCGCAATCACGCTCGCGCGCCGGAGATAGTCAGTTCGCCCCACGAAGCGCGAAGGATAGCGCACGTCTGGCATTGAACTTTCATCACACGCGAGCATGCCGCTCCTGCTCATGCTGGCCCTCTCATCGCTGATTCCATTCAATGATCTCGGTCCCGCGCCGTACGCCTATGGCTACTTCGGCGGACTCTGGGAAGACGGCTCGAACGTCATGCCCGCTGATCACGCGGCCGATGGGCTGCGGCGCGCGGCGCTGATTCAACCGCTCGATGCGGATGGACACCCGGCCGCGAACGGGCGGATCGGCTTCGCGGCTGTGGGATTCGGTCAGACATCGCGCATCGCGAGTGCATTCGCGGAGATGACGCACAACGATCCGCGCGTGAACCGCGACGTGGTCTTCGTCAATGCCGGCGCGGCAGGAATGGATGCCACTCACTGGGTTCGCTACAACGATCAGAACTACGATCGCGTTCGAAACTCCGTCCTTCGTCCGGCAGGCTTGAGCGAACAACAGATTCAGGTGGCCTGGATCGAGCTCGCCGACGACACACCCTACTCACCGCTGCCGATCCAGGACAGCGATGCGTACCGGCTCAAGGGAAATCTCGCCGAATCGCTACGCGCGATGAAGAAACGATGGCCGAATCTGCAGATCGCGTATCTCTCCAGTCCCGTTTACGGCGGCTACGCGACGACGAATCGGAATCCGGAGCCCTATCCCTACGAAGCGGCGCTCTCGGTGCGCTGGGTCGTCGTCGGTCAATGCATTCTGATGCGAACAGGATTCCTCTGGGACTCGCGGATCGGCAACGTCGATTACGAGCGCGGGATCGCACCGTGGGCTTCATGGGGACCTTACCTATGGGCCGATGGAACGGTTCCACGCAGCGACGGGCTGACGTGGGAACGAGGCGACTTTGAGGATGACGGCGAGACGTTGTCCGATCGCGGCGCGGCGAAAGCCGCCGCCCTGCTCTGGTCGTTTCTCGCGAACGAGCCGACGGCGCAATGGTTTCGTGAGGCGCATGCGCCCGCGCGATTCCGAGCCGCACGGCCGTGAGGGCGGCGCTCCGTCATCGCGAGCGGGCGACGTCGCTGCGCGACGCGACTGAGTAAGAGAAACTCGCGGTGCTCTGGCCGTCAGTTTCCTTCTCCCCTCCGCGAGGGGAGAAGGTGCGCGGAGCGCGAATGAGGGGTTCGTGCAACGCGCGAACAAGAGCCCCCTCATCCGCCTTCGGCACCTTCTCCCCCGTGCGGGGAGAAGGGACTGGTCGGCTCAAACCCGCATAAACACTGGAAGTTTCTTGGAAGTCGAGGGACCTCGCGTGTGTGGGAGGCGCGCGCCATGAGCTTCGTACCGCCCGCCCACCCGGGTCCCTCGACTTCGCTCGGGATGACGAGAGATCGCTAGAGAACCCATTCAACGAAGCTCGAAGATCACATACGACGAGTCTTCGAACACGCGATGACCTCGCGTCGCGAGAAACGCGTGCAGCATGGCATCCGATTGCGGCGTCACGATCAGGACGTACTCCTTTTCGACCACCGAATGAAGGGCGGCAGGAGCAACGTGGTACCACGGCTTGTGAATCAGCACGTGCGTCACATGCTGGCGCTGCAGCTCGAGCGCAAACGCGTCAGGCGTCGGGAAGCGCGCGAGGTACGCGGCTACGCGCGGTCCATCGAGATTCCCGGCGGCCAGCGCGCGGCGCTGTAGATGAAATGTCCGATTCTCTGCGAGCAGGAGAAACGTCGCGTTCTCCGGAGTCTTCTCCGCGATCCATGCATAGGGCTTCATGAAGTCACGCGTGCGCTCGAGATACGCGGTCTCCGATTCGACCCCCATCAAATACGGGATCACACTCCACCGCTCCGTGAAGATGAAGGAGAGCAGCATCAGGTGACCGAACAGCGCGAGAGCCGCCATCGCCGCCAGCGCTCCACGAACCGCGGGCACTGACGCCTCCCACACCCGCACCGTCACGACCCCGCCGAGCATCGCAAGAGGTACGAGGGCGAGCATCATCAGACGAGTCGTCGGCGCGATCGTCACGAGGCCGATGAATTGCGCGGCACCGAGGATGAAGAGATCGATGATGCGCCGATTGCGCCAGAGCAGAGCGAGCGGCGAGAGCAGCACCATCACAGGCAGAAGGATCCCGAGAGCATCGTCGACGAGTGCGGGGTGGAAGATGTCGTAGCCGCGCGCGAGCTCCGTCCATCCGCCGAGTGCCGAGCGGTATTCGCCGATTGCCGGAGGATTCGGGAGGAGAAACGGCGCGATCGGCGAGCCCGTCCAGATCATGTTTCGAACGTAGAAGAAGGATCCGGTGATCGCAGTGAGAATCGCCGGCTTCATCAACGAACCGCGATTTCTCCAGACCGCCAGCACGATGAACACCGCGGCCCACGGAAGCGCGGTGTACTTGCTGGAGATCGCGGCACCAAGCGCGATCGCCGCAACGGTCAGATCGCCGCGCTGCCAATAGAGAAACGAGACGAGCAGCAAACCGATCATGGCCCACTCCGCCCACGCCCACCCCGCAATGACAGCAAGCGCGGGTGTCCAGGCGATGACCGCTGTGATGTACATCGCGCCGCTTTCGACGAGCTCGCGCGCAACGCGATGAATCACGCGCAACGCGAGGAGATAGATGACGAAGTGCAGCAGCCTCGCCGCGTTGCCGCCGGAAAGGATGAGAGCTCCGAGATCCGCCATGTCGACGGCAGAGGCGATGTATGCGTGAGAGTTGAACGGCAGATCCAGCATCCGCCCGAACTGAAGATAGAGATGAGGAACTGCGAGCCGGTACGTCAGCTCATCGGGTGTATTGACGGGAGTGATCGCGCCAAAAAACGCGAGCACGATCGGCGGCGCCAGCAACGCCAGCCGCGCCCCCTTCGCCTCGGCGACGAGAGCCACGATCGGTCTCCAGCCGATGAGCACGCCGCAGGCAGCAGCGAGAATCGTGAAGCCGCCGATCACGATCGGATTCGCGAAGCCGGCGATGCAGATCACGGAGAGCAGCAGTCCGAAAAGAGGGATGCCGAGGAGGAGGCGATCGCCGGCATCCTGCGTCGTGCGGACACACAGCGTGCCGATGGCGTAGGCCGCGAACGACACGAGCAGCATCGCGCCAACCGGCTCGACGAGCCGGCTGAGGAAAAACTGCGGCAGCGAGAAGCGGATGAAGAAGACGGCACCCACGAGAATCGCGACGCCGAAGACGGCCGCGGGGAGCAAGGTCTTCGTCGGAGGCGAATTCATCAGGAGGATGCTATCGCGGTGTCATCGACTGGTGAACTCCGTTAACGACCTGCGGTGGCTTCGGCTTGCGATCGCGTGCCTTGGTTTCTTTCTCTCAGTCGCGGCGCGTGCGCGCGCGATGTCGCCCGCTTCCAAGAAACTTCCAGATTTTATGCACGTTTGAGCCGACTAGTCCCTTCTCCCCCGCACGGGGGAGAAGGTGCCGAAGGCGGATGAGGGGCCTCTTGTTCGCGCGTTGCACGAACCCCTCATCCGCGCTTCGCGCACCTTCTCCCC